>Ga0073928_10002924_pt1 | contig 28077 bp, 22 predicted proteins | sample PaiPotPPA55metaG_FD_76969 | JGI IMG/M metagenome (GOLD analysis project Ga0073928, IMG submission 76969) | Iron sulfur acid spring bacterial and archeal communities from Banff, Canada, to study Microbial Dark Matter (Phase II) - Paint Pots PPA... ...
CCGGCTCGGTGGATGTCGCGCAAGGGTCGGTGCTGTCGGCGATGGGTTCCATCACTTTGAACGCGACGCGCGATACGCGCTCGCAAGGCACGCTCAATGCGAATCAAGGTTCCCTCAGCCTCGCGGCGTCGCGGATCTCGCTCGGCGATGGGGCGGCAGCCAATCAGGGGCTGGTGATTTCGGGCGCCGAATTGAACCTTTTCGGCAAGCTCAGCGATCTGCGACTGATCAGTCAGTCGACGATCGATTTGTACAACGGCGTCACGCTGGGGTCCTTCGACGCGCAAGGCGCGGCATCACTGGGTTCGCTGGTGTTAGATTCGAGCGCAATCCGGGGTTTCGATACGACTGGCGCGACTGCCAGGTTGGCGGCCGGCGCGGTCCGACTGACCGACAGCCAGGCCAGTGCGGCACCGCCCGCGGCCGGCATCGGGACGGGCAACCTGCTGATCGAAGGCGCGTCGCTCGAGTTGGGTAAGGGCAGTTACGGGTTCTCCGGATTTCAAAATACGACGCTGGCGAGCCACGGCGACTTGATCGCGAACGGCAGCGTCGCGATCGCCGCGCAAAGCAATTTGACGCTGCAGGGCACGCGGATATTGGGCAAGACCGGCACCGTCGTGGCGATCGATGACGGCGGTTTCGCGTTTCAGACGCGCGCAGCAACGCTCAATCCGAAGCTTGCGGTGACGACGCCCGGCCTCGGTGTGATTTTCGGCGTCAAGGCCGGCTCGATCCAGCACAACGGCGATTTTGAACTCCCCTCGGGGCAGCTTACGCTCGATGCCAGCAACGACGTGTCACTCGCGAGCGGCTCGGTGATCAATGCGGCGGGAACCGTTCAAATGTTCGGCAATGTTCCGGTCAACACGCCGGGCGGGAGCGTCGTCGTCGAGTCAGACCAGGGCAGCGCGACGCTTGCCAGTGGCGCGCATGTCGACGTTTCCAGCGGCATCGGCGGCGGCAATGCCGGATCTTTGGAAGTCGATGCGGCCGGGACGGCAAGCCTCGGCGCAACTCTCGCGGCGCAGTCTCGAAGCGGGGCTTCAGGCGGCTCATTCACGCTGGTCGCCGGGCAGATTGGCGATTTCGCGTCGCTTACGCAGTCGCTGAATTCGGCCGGATTTTCCCGCCAGCAAGATTTTAGAGTCCGCACCGGCGATCTGAACCTGTCCGCCGGGAGCGAAATCGTCGCGCAGAATGTCGCGCTCGCCGCCGATGCAGGTGCGGTGATGATCGACGGCCGGATCGATGCGCGCGGCGCGACCGGCGGCACCGTACGGTTGAGCGCCGGCGGCAACGTGACCCTGGGTGCTTCCGGCAGTATCCAAGTCGATGCGAGCGGATCGTCCGCTACCGGCGGCATGGTCGAGTTCGATACCTCGCATGGTACGATTGCGACCACAGGCGGCAGCACGATCAGCGCAAATGGCGGCAGCGGTGGCGGAACGGTGATCTTCCGTGCGCCGGCCGCCGGCAATGACGTTGCGATCACGGCACTGGACGGGACGATCACCGGCGCGAACAGCGTCATCGCGCGGGTCGTCAACGTTTACAACGACGTGTCGACCGTGGACAGTGCGTTGCAAGCCACGGTAAGCGCCGATCTGGCAAATTTTTCTGCAACCGCGGCCACCATTGCGCAACGACTCGGCCAGTCCAATAACCCGGCATTTGCCGTGCAGGCCGGCGTCGAGCTGCGCAGCGCCGGCGACATGCGGGTCAGCGATCCCTGGGATCTGTTCGGTTTCCGCCCGAACGGATTGCCCGGCGAGCTCACGTTGCGCGCCGCCGGGAATCTCAACATCGGCGCAAATATTTCCGATGGTTTCGTGTCCACTGGTGCCAATCTGCAGCCGCAAGCGGGGCCGTCCTGGTCCTATCGGCTGACGGGCGGCGCCGATCTCGGCGCCGCGAATCCCGACGCGGTGTTGACCCCCGCGAATCTCGCGTCAGGGGCCGGTAACCTCGTGATCGGCAGCGGCGTGTCGGTGCGCACCGGCACCGGGAGCATCAGCGTCAATGCCGCACAGGACCTGGTCTTTCAGGATCAAACCGCGGTGCTGCTGACGAGCGGTACGCCGGTGGCGTCGATGCCGCCCATCCCCTATGGCTTTTTGAAAAATGCGACGCTGAATTGGACGTCGGGCGGCGGCGATATCAATATCTTCGCCGGCCGCGACGTGATGGGCGCCGCGAGCACTCAGATCGTCACGTCATGGCAATTGCGCGAGGTCCTCAAGACTCCGGTGAGTGCCAGCACGCTTTGGGGAACCGATTTCAGCCGATTTCAGGAAAACGTCGGCGCGCTCGGCGGCGGGAATGTCAGCGTCATCGCCGGCCGGGATGTCGCGAACTTTTCGGCGGTGATTCCGACGACCGGAACGGCTGATCAGGGCACCGTCAACGAGCAAGTGTGGGGCGGCGGCAACCTCGACGTCGTGGCGGGGCGGGATCTGACCGGTGGCGTGTACTACGTGGGTCGGGGGACTGGAAATGTCCGGGCCGGGCGGTCGATCACGACTGGGTCCTCGCTCAGCGGCAGCCCGATCGCGCCGATTCTGGCGCTGGGCGACGGCGCGCTCAACGTCACAGCGGGCAACACGCTCGAAATCAATTCGGTGCTGAATCCAACCCTGATCGGTCAGCCGATCACCAGGGCTAACGCCAGGACCTACTTCTCCACCTACTCGCCCACCAGCAGCGTCGATCTGCTCGCGTTGTCGGGCGATCTGACGTTGGCGAACAGCCATGACGCGTTCGTCAACGTCGTCGGCAAAGTGATCGGCAACAATACGTCTGCGAACGGGCTGCCAACGGCTGATGACTATTATCCGGGACAGGTTTCGGCGGTCGCGGTTGGCGGCAACATCAATGTGGAGGGTAACTTCGTGCTGTTCCCGTCCGCCGTCGGGAAAATTGACCTGCTGGCGGAGAACACGATTACGGCGAGCGCTGGTGGCTCCAATTATGGCATCAACCAACCGGATGTGACTCCGGCATCGATTCCGACCGCGTTCCAACCGTCAAAGAGTCCGGTCACCGTCGCCGACGCTTTGTTCATAACGCAGGGTATTGCGTCATCACTGCACAACAACGATTCGACGCCGTCGAACATCATTGCGAATCAGGGCGACATACTGGGCGGCGCGCTGAATTTGTCGGGACCCGCCAATCTGATCGCCGGCCGCGACATCGTCGGCGTCAGTTTGAATACGGAAAACTTCCAGCCCTCCGATGTGACGCTGATCCAGGCCGGCCGCGACATTACCTATGCGAACGCCGATCCCAGCTATCAGATATCGGTGGGCGGGCCTGGATATCTGGACATATTGGCGGGCCGCAATATTGACTTGGGGAGTTCCGTCGGCGTCTCGACGGTCGGGGCGACTCTCAATCCGGGCCTGCCCGGCAGCACGGGCGCAAGTGTGAATATCCTGGCCGGGCTCGGCCGGCAACCGGATTATCAGGGCTTCATCAAACAATATCTCGTTGACGGCTCGACTTATTCCGCGCAGCTCACGCAATTCATGCAGTCGCTGACCGGAAATTCCGATCTGAAGCCGGCCGCTGCGCTCACCGCATTCGAAAGCCTGTCGATACCGCAGCAACTGCCGTTCATCTCGACCGTCTTTTTCGACGAACTGAATCAAGCAGGGCTCGAGGCCACGGCGAAGCAGAAGCCGGGCTATGTTCGCGGCTTCAATGCGATCAATACCTTGTTCCCGGGCTCGTTGAACCCGGACGGCACGACACCGACCGCCGCGATGCTGCCATACCAGGGCAACTTGCAGCTGGATTTCAGCCGCATCTACACGCTCGCCGGCGGCGATATCAATCTGATGGTGCCGGGTGGATTGCTCAACGTCGGACTGGCCAATCCGCCGGTCAACGCGCCGTTTCGACTGCCGGCACAGCTGGGAATCGTTGCGCAGGGAACCGGATCGGTCAACGCGTTCACGTTTGGCGATGTGCTGGTGAATCAGTCGCGCATCTTTACGCTCGACGGCGGCGATATCGTCATCTGGTCCTCGACCGGAAACATCGATGCCGGCCGTGGTGCCAAGACCGCGATTTCGGCGCCGCCGCCGATCTTGACCGTGCACTCGGACGGCTCGGTGACGATCGACTTCGCCGGCGCGGTCGCGGGCAGCGGCATCCGCACGATCCTGACGCAGGCGGGCGTCGTTCCCGGCAACGTCGATCTGATCGCGCCGGTCGGGATCGTGAACGCAAGCGATGCGGGCATCGGCAGCGCAGGCAACCTGAACATCGCGGCGGCGACCGTGCTCGGCGCGAACAATATCAACGTCGGCGGAACGGCGACCGGTGTTCCGTCCCCGACCAACAGCCTTGCCGCGGGGTTGACCGGTGTCAGCAATACCGCTACCAGTGCGTCAAAGGAAGCGGTGTCTGATGTAACCAGCGCCGCGGCCGCGCAGAAAACTTCTCCAGTTGCGGATTCGGCGCTGAGCTGGTTGGACGTCTTCGTCACGGGGCTCGGCGAGGAGAATTGCAAGCCTGACGATATTGATTGCCTGGCGCGTCAGAAGAAGAAATGATGACAGGACGCGCCTTCCGATGGCAGGGCGCGCCTTCCATTTTGTAATAAAAGCATCATGCTGCGACGCTAAAATGAGACATCATGCTGCGACGCTAAAAAATGAGCGTTCGCGTAAACGACGCCGGGGTCTTGCTAAAGCGAACATGAAGATCGCCTTTAAATTGCTTTTGCTTTTTCTCGCCGCGTTGCCACAGGTCGCGTCCGCCGCATCGTGGTGGAACAATGACTGGAAATACCGTAAGGAAATCGGCTTCGATCTGTCTCCGACCGGCGCCGACGTTGCGGCCACACCGACCGATGTCCCGATTCTGGTGCGCCTGTCGCTCGCGAACTTCAGCTATTTCAACGACACCAAGCCGGATGGCTCGGATTTTCGGTTGATCGCCTCCGATGACAAGACACCGCTGAAATTCCATTTCGAGAAATACGATCCCCAGAGCCAGATTGCGCTGTTGTGGGTGCGCGTGCCGCAGATCACCGGCGGTTCGAAAACCGATAAGATCTACGCGTATTACGGCAACCCCGATGCACCGACGGCGGCCGACGTAGCGGGCACGTACGATGCCTCACAGGTCCTCGCGCTCTCGTTCAGCGAAACGAGCGGTCTGCCGCTGGATTCGACCGCATACAAGAACAATCCAAGCGCCTCGACCGCCGTCCTGACCCCCGCATCTCTGATCGCAGGCGGCGCCAAACTTTCCGGCAAGGAATCCATCACCATCCCGGCCACGGCCTCGTTGCGTCTTCTGCCGAACCAAGGTTTTACCGCATCCGCGTGGGTGCGTATCGAGCAGGCGCAAAAGTCCATCGTGCTATCGCTGGCAGATCAAGGCAAGGAACTCACGCTGGGCATCGACGGGTCCAAGTTCTTTGCCGAGGCGAAATTCGGCGGAACACCCGTGACGCTGACTCAAACGGCCGACTTTACGTTGAGCCAGTGGCATCATGTCGCGCTGACCGCGGGCTCCGGCAAGCTCACGCTGTACGTCGACGGGGTCTCAGTGGCCAGCGCACCGGTCACGCTGGCCGAGATCGGCGGCACATTGACGATCGGCGCCGCCAACGCCAGTCAATTTTTCGCCGGCGACGTCGACGAAGTCGAAGCAGCCAAAGTCGTCAGGTCGGCTGATTGGATCAAAGCCTCGGCGCGCGGTCAGGGCATGGACGCGAATCTCGTCGTCTACGGCACAGACGGCCAAAAGGAAGGCGGCGGACAATCGTCCTATTTCGTGACCATTGCGAAGAATCTGACGATCGACGGCTGGTTTGTCATCGGCATCTGCATGGCGATGCTGGTCGTCGCGCTCGTCATCATGTTCATCAAGGCGATATTCCTCAGCCGAGTGGAGAGGGCGAACCTCAAATTTCTTCGTGATTTCCGCAAGCTCAGCGGCGATGCGACCGCGCTCGATGATCATTCAACGATTGAGGATGACGAGCTCGACGACGCGCCGTCCATGTCCTCACTCGCCGGGGATCAAAACAAATACGGCGCGTCGACGCTGTATCGGCTGTATCACCACGGCGTGCGCGAGCTCAACAAGCGCGTTGCCGGCCCGACGGTAAGCGCGCAGCGCGCCACGCCGATCCTGTCTCATCAGTCCACCGATGCGATCAGGGCTGCCATGGATGCGACCATGACCCGCCTTCAGCAAAGCCTGTCGAGTCAAATGGTGCTGCTGACCATTGCCATCTCGGGCGGCCCCTTTCTGGGACTGCTGGGCACGGTGATCGGCGTCATGATCACGTTCGCGGCCATCGCGCTGTCCGGGGATGTCAATGTCAACGCGATCGCTCCCGGTACGGCCGCCGCCCTCGCGGCCACCGTGGCCGGTCTTTCGGTCGCGATTCCCGCGCTGTTCGGCTACAACTGGCTGAATACGCGCATCAAGGCCATCAGCGCAGACAATCGGGTGTTCGTGGACGAATTCGTCACCCGCGTTGCCGAGCAGTACAGCTAAAGGAGCCGACCGATGTCCGGTCCAGTCGACGGAGGGGACAAGGATGTCTACGATGACATCAACATCACGCCGATGCTGGATCTCGCTTATGTGCTGATGGTGATTTTCATCATCATGACGACGGCCTCGGTCCAAGGAATCAAGGTCAACCTGCCCAAGGCCAGCGACACGCCCTCGTTGGCAAAACCGCAGACGAAGGCGATCACGATCACCGCCGACGGTACGATGTACCTGGATACCTATCCGGTCAGCCTGCCCGAGCTGGAAAATCTGCTCCGCCAATACAAAGCTGCGAATCCGGCGCTGCCGGTCGTCGTCAAGGCCGACAACACCATTCCCTATCAACGCGTCGTCGATGTGCTCGATGTGATCGGGCGACTGGAAATCACGCAGCTCGGGTTAGTCACTCAACGCATAGTCAAGTAGGGCGTTAGGTGGCCGTTCAAAATAAGCAACGTCGCTACGCCACAATCGTCGGTGGCGGGTTGTTGTCTCTGGCGCTGATCGCCGGATTCGTCTGGTTCGTTCATACGATGATGGCGAGCAAGGGGTCGAAGACGGAGAGAAAGATCCAGACCGTTCAGATCATACGTCCGCCGCCCCCACCCCCGCCGGATCAGCCGCCGCCCCCGCCGCCGCCAAAGACCCAGGAGGTGCTGCCGAAGGACGAGCCCGAACCCGCACCGAAAGACGAGCCAGCCCCGTCGCAGCCGCTGGGCATCGATGCGACGGGAACGGCCGGCGGAGATGCGTTTGGACTCGCGGCGCGCGCAGGCGGCGCCGATTTGATCGGCGGCAGCGGCAATGCGATCTTCGCCTGGTATACGAATAGGCTCAAAGACGCCATGCTCGAGCGCCTGAGCGCGGATTCGCGCCTCGGGTCGAAGAAATTCTCGGTGTCCGTGCGCGTCTGGATCGAGGCGGACGGCCGGATCAAAGATGTCAAGTTGATCTCGACGACGGGCAATCCGGAGCTCGATCAGCGGATCAGCACGGCTTTGTCGGCGCTCACTCGTCTGAGCGATGCGCCGCCCTTGGAAATGCCGCAACCAATCAATTTGAAAATCGTGTCGCACGGCTGAACCGTGTCGCCGGCAAGTTTTAAAGGATGGCGAGAAATTCTCAATGATCATATCTAACGGAAAACTTCTGCGTGCCCTGCTGAGTGTGCTGGCTCTGATTGCACTGCCATTGGGCGCCGCGCCGGCCGCCGACGAACGCCAATCGCTGGAGGAACTGCGCAATACCGTCATCAACCTACTCCAGGTGCTCGTGGATCAAGGGGTCATCAGCCGGGAAAAGGCTGCCCAGATGGTGAAGCAGGCACAAGACAAGGCTGCAGCCAATGCGGCAGCGGCCGCCAAGGCCGACGAAGGTGCGGTACGCGTTCCGTACGTGCCGCAGATCGTCAAGGACGAGATCAGCAAGCAGGTCGCGGAATCCGTGAAGCCTGACGTCGTGGCCGATGTCGTCAAACAGGCCAAAGAGGAAAAGTGGGGCGTTCCGGGTGCGCTGCCCGAATGGCTGTCCCGCACGACGTTGTCGGGGACGATACTGCTGCGCGAAGAAGGCATATTGTACTCGGGATCGAACGCGCAAAATTACTACCTCAACTTCAACGCCGTAAACGCGGCCGGCGGTGTTTCAAAGGCTGGAATCAATGCATTCCTGGACGTGAACGAGAACCGGTTTCGGTTTCGAGGCGCCGCAAGGTTGGCGGTCACGACGACGATCTCGGATTCACTCACGGCGGGACTGCGCCTATCGACCGGCAATACTTCCGATCTGGTATCGCCGAGCCAGACTCTCGACGGCACGGCTCCGTATTCCTTCGGCCTCGACAATCTGTTTGTGCGCTTGGACGAGCGCACCGATACGCGGTTTCCCTGGCTGTCGGCCGTCGGCGGCCGGTTCACCAGCCCATGGTTTTCCCCAACCGATCTGATTTTTCATAAACAGCTCACCTTCAACGGCGTCGCCGTCACTGGACGACTGGGCTTCGGTGACGGAAGCGCAGAGCAGTCGCACGCGTTCATGACGATCGGGGCGCTGCCGATTCAGGAGATTGCATTGTCGGCGCGTGACAAATGGCTGTACGGTGCTCAGCTCGGCACGAACCTGCGTTTCGGCGAAAATCAGCGGCTGCGGTTCGCGGTCGCCTATTACGATTTTCAGAACTATGAAGGGCGAGAGAACCCTCAAAATCTCAACACCTTCGACTACACCGCGCCGCAGTTCTTCCGAACCGGCAATAGTGTGTTCGACATCCGCAATGACACCGACCCGACGACGAATTTGTTTGCCGTGGCATCGAAGTTCCGAGTCGCGGACGTTTCGGCGACCTACGAAATCCCGATCGCACGGTACACCCTCGCGTTCACCGCGGAAGGCGAGAGAAACGAGGGTTTCAAGCAAGCGGAGATTCTCGCGCGCACGGGTCTGAACATCAAACCACGCATCAAGGGCTACCAGGGCGAAGTCAGCTTCGGCACGCCGGTGGTTTTGACGGCGGGGGCATGGCGCGCGTTGATCGGCTACCGCTATGTACAGCGTGATGCGGTCATCGACGCCTATACGGACTCCGATTTTCATTTTGGCGGCACAGACGCCTCCGGCTACTACCTGGTTGGCGACGTCGGTCTCGCAAATAATTTCTGGCTGCGTGCGCGCTACCAAAGCTCAAACGCGATCGACGGACCGACGTACGCCGTCGATACCGTCCAGCTCGACTTGAACACGCGGTTCTAGGCTGCGACCATGAACCGCAAAATCTTGACCGCCGTCGCCTTGGCTACGTCCGGGCTCCTTGACGCCGGCGCCGCCTGTGCGCAGGTTCAGCGCAGTGGCGGCGGCGAAACGCAAAAGATCATGCAGGAATATCAGCAGCTCGCCGCCGAGCGCACGAGCATGCAAGCGCAAATTGCGCAATTGAAAAAGGACCTGGACGCATCCAAGTCCGATCTTGCCGCGATGAAAAAAGAGCGTGACGCACTCAAGGGCCACAGCGGCGGCCTGGCAGCGGCCGCTGCCCAGTCAAATGCCGCCCAATTGGCGGCCGAACAGGGTCTGGAACAATCGAAGCAGAGGATGAACGAGCTGGTCAGCCGATTTCGCGAAACGGCGCAGAATCTCAAGCAAATTGAAGCCGAACGCAACGCCGCAAAGACGGAATTGTCGGAACGCAATCGCGCGTTCGATCAGTGCGCCGAAAGCAACGTGCAGCTGTTCGAGGTCAACAAGGAGATCCTGGACCGCTATGAACACGTCGGACTGTTCACGAAGGCGAGCGCGGGCGAACCGTTCACGAAGCTCACCAGAACGCGGATCGAGAATCTCGTCGATGAGTATCGGGCCCGGGCCGAAGAATTGCGCATCAAGAAGCGGGAGGCCGCCGACGCGGCGGCCGCGCGCTCCAAATGACGGTTATATTGGTTGCGGGCGCTGCATTCGCCGCGCCGTGCCCCGGCGACGCCTTACCGGCTGCCGGTTGACCCGAACGTTTTTATCAAGTCGGTTCGCACGTTCTGAAATACGTCGCGCCAGTCTCCGGCGCTGCGTTGGCGATACAACGTCACGGTCGGATACCACGGACTGTCGCGCCGGTCCAGCAGCCAGCGCCAATCCGGGAGAAACGGCATCAATATCCAGGTTTTCCGCCCGAGCGCCGCGCTCAAGTGTGCGATGCTGGTGTCCACGCTGATGACGAGGTCCAAGGCTTCGCAAAGTGCGGCCGTTTTGTCGAAGTCGCCGACCTCGTCGGGCGCATGCCGGATGTGGGGATTCGCGTCGAGCGTCGCACCGTCTGTCCCTGCGATATCCTTTTGCAGGCTGAAATATTCATAATGAGCCGGGAGAAACCCGACCAGATCCCGCAGGTGAACACTGCGGTTACGGTCATTCGGATGTGTTGGGTTGCCTCTCCATGCCAGGCCGACGCGCGGCCTGCTCCTCTCCCCCAATCTTGCCCGCCATCGCGTCACCTCGGCCGCGTCGGCGCGAAGATATGGTTGTGAAGCGGGAATCGTTCCCAGCCGAGTGGCGAAACGCAAGGGCAGGCTCATCAACGGGCAGTGGCAGTCAAAGTCAGGCAATGGGCTTCCAGCCGCGATTACCTGCGATACGCCCGGCAGCTGGGCGAGCAATCTTGCCAACCGATCTTGAACCTCCAAAATGACACGCGCGCCCAGATCTGAAACCAGTTTCGCGTAGCGGCAAAATTGAATGGTGTCGCCCAATCCTTGCTCGCCGTGCAGCAGGATCGTCTTGCCCGCGATAGGTTCTCCGCCCCAGAGCGGCTGTGGAAAGTGCCTGATGGCCTTTGGATTTCGGCCCTTGAACTTCTTCCGGCGCCACTCCAGATCAGCCCAGCCTTTTTCAAAGTCGCCCCGCATGAGCGACACGAAAGCCCGATTCCAATAGGCATCGGCGTAGTCCGTCTTGATTGCGACGGCTCGATTGAAGCCGGCCAGCGCAGCATCCAGCCGAAGCATCTCTTTGAGTACGATGCCGCGGTGACAGTGAGCTTCCGCGAAGCCCGCGTTATTGACGATGGCCTGGTCAAAGCTGGCCAGTGCGGGCTGCATCTGCCTGAGTTCCAGTTGTATGTTGCCGCGCACGAAGTAGGCCTCGGCGAAATCCGCTTTGATCGCGATGGCTCGATTGCAGCTGTCGAGCGCATCATCCAATCGATTGAGCCGCTGAAGAACGGCGGCGCGATTCGCATTGGCTTGGGCGTGATGCGGCTTGATTGCAATAGCGCGCTCGTAGCTGTCCAATGCGGCGTTGAGTTTACCCAGCTCGCCGAGCACGATGCCGCAGTTGAAATGCGCATCCGAATAGTCGGGCTTGAGCGCAATCGCGCGGACGTAGCAGGCCAGCGCGTCATCGAACTCTCTCAGCGCGTTGAATGCCGCTCCGAGATTGCAATACGCCGAGGCATCATTGGGCTCGATAACGACCGCCCGTCGGATCAAACCCACGGCCCTGCTCGGATTTCCAGTCTGCAGGGCGATGACCCCGGACAAATGCAGCGCGTCGAAATGATTGGGCTGACTGCCGAGTATTTCGTCGTAAATCGACTGCGCAAGCACCAATTGTCCATGCTGATGCAGGGCAACGGCCTTGCTGAGTTTTGCCGATAATGACATCCGAATGCTCCGGACTTTGCGTTAGTCGATCGCCTGTTGATCGGTCGCGAGACCCGACGGGTTCCGGCGGTTGACGTCGACCGAGATTTCCTGGGTCCGTCCATTTCTGTCGACTGTGAGGGTCGCGGCGCCTGATTTCTGGAGCGAGTCCACTAGTTGTTGGCCGGTTTGCGGATCCTGGAGTGGTGTGCCATTGATCGCCGTTACGAGATCACCGGCATGCATGCCGAGCGCGTTGAAAGCGAGCCGATGAATTCCGGGAAATGCGCGAAACCCGCGAAATCGTCCGGCTCGGGTGTCGAAGTTCGCCGAAAATTGCGCGACGTCGGCAATATTGGCGGGAGGCTCGTTTACCCGACGCCGGGGATCGTCGGCCGCCGCGGCTGCGGCGGGGGGCTGCGCGCCGGCCCGTTTGCCGCTGGCCGACCATGGATTCGGCAAGGCGAGTTTTTCGAGCAGGCCGCCCCGTTCAAGCAGCACATACGTTAGATAGACTGAATTCAGCGTGGTGCCGCCCACCTGCTTGCCGACCGAATAGACTTTCGATGGGCCGCCGCCCTCGCTGATGATGGCGACGCCCCGGCGGGGGTCGTGCATGGCGATGACGCCGGCAAGCAAGAGATTTGCGTTGCTCGGACTTGCGTCGGAAGGATCCTGACCGTTCGGATCGGCTTCGGCGACACCAAACAGGTGCCTCGCAACAATCGAGTTGACGTCGACGCGCGGATCCTGCGGCGCGGGAATTGGCTTCACCACGCCAGGTTTTCGGGCGTCAATATCGCCCGGTGCAAACAGCGTCAGCGTGGCCTTGCCGACCTCGAGGGCAATCAGCAGGGCGAACACCGACGATACCAGCAATGGGCCCGAATTTGAACGGCGGAACCGCCACGCGGAAATCAGTTCGTTCAACATAAGAAACCGGGAACCGACCGAAACGGGCACGACTGGAATCTTTTGGTCATATTGGCAGCTTATAGTCGTCAACCTACCGGCAATTGATGACAGGACGACTACACGATGGCAACACTTCGGCTAGGCGGATTTCAATGGGTTTTGTTGGCACTTGCGTCGATAGGCGCTGCGGCATATTCGCACGCGGCCGATGACTCTGTCGTGGCGAGCGTCGGAAAGAAGGCGATTCTGAAGCAGGAACTGAACTCGCGGTTGACGACGAAGCTCGACAAAGCGAAACACGAGTACGAAGTGCGTTTGAATGAATTGAAGCGCAGCTTGGATCAGGAAATCCAGTCCAATCGGGAAAAGGAACTTGGGTTGATCGTCGACGAGAACGTGCTGGCTCTCGAAGCCAAGGCGCGCAAGACAACGCCCGACGCCCTTGTCGCCGGCGTCAAGGTCGCGCAGATCTCGGATGACGAGGCGCACGCCTTCTACGACGGAAACAAAAGTCAGATCGGCCAACCGTACGATGCGGTCGCGCCGAAAATTAAGGGCTATCTGCAAACGCAGGCGGCCGAATCCGCGCACAGGCGCTACCTCGACTCACTGCGAAAGAAATACGACGCCGTCATCACACTCGATCCAATCCGTGATTCCGTTGCGGCCACCGGTCCGGAGCGTGGGCCCGCCGATGCACCCGTTACCATCGTCGAATTCTCCGACTTTCAATGCCCGTTCTGCGGCCGATTGGCTCCCGTCCTGCGAACCGTGCTCACGAAATATCCGACTCAGGTCCGGATGGTGTACCGGAACCTGCCGCTGACCAGTCTGCATCCGAACGCCGAAAAGGCGGCCGAAGCTTCCCTGTGCGCCAAGGATCAGGGAAAGTTTTGGGAAATGCACGACTTGATGTTTGCCGACCAATCGGGGCTCACGACCGATGGGCTGAAGGACAAGGCGAAGCGGCTGCAACTTGACACTAAATCGTTCGATGAATGCCTGGACTCCGGCAAGGAACACGACGCCATCATGGCGGACGTCCATGCCGCCGAGCAACTGGGTATCGCCGGTACGCCGGCAAGCTTCGTCAACGGACGTTTCATCAACGGAATCCGGTCAGCCGACGATTTTGCCGCTGTCATTGATGACGAGTTGCAGAGGACCGCGCGGGTCGCTCGCCGATGAAATTCGCTGCGATTCCGCAACCGGCTTTCGATTGGCTATGCGGATAACATTCCCTGATTTGACGAAGAATGGTCCGAGTGCCGGCTGGCGGGTCGAACAGAGCGCGGAATCCGAGCTGCCGGCTGCCCATGAGACCAGCGTACTGTTAGCCCTTTTTGCCCAGGGGCGTTACTCAGAGACGGCCGCGCTGGCACAGGCGATGACGGAACGCTTTCCGTCGAACGTCTTCGGCTGGAAGATTTTGGGTGTCGCACTCGGCAATACCGGGCGGCCGGCGGAGGCGCTAACCGCGCTGCAGAGAGCGGCGGAACTATCGCCTGATGATGGCGATTTGCATTTCAACCTCGGCAACAATCTCAGGGCGCTTGGCCGGCTGGAGGACGCTGCCGCCGGTTTTATTCGCGCACTGCAATTGTTGCCGGATTTCGCCGAGGCGCAAAACAATCTCGGGCTTACTTTCCAGGATCTCGGGCGGACATCGGAAGCTGAGCAGTGCTTTCGGCGGGCGCTCGCGATCAGGCCGTCTTATGCGAGGGCAAACAACAACCTGGGTCTCACACTGATCGCGCACGGCCGATTTGATGAGGCCGAGATGTGTTACAGGGAGGCGCTTAAGGCCAAGCCGGCATACGCCGAAGCACTGAGCAACCTTGGCTTCACCCTTCGCAGCGTCGACCGTTTGGATGAGGCCGAGGCTTGCCTCCGGCAGGCGCTTGCGATCAGGCCGGATCTTGCCAAGGCACATCACAACTTGGGCGATGTACTCCAGGATCAAGGCCGCTTGAGCGAAGCGGGGTCTTGCTATCGGCAGGCGCTCGCGATCGATCCGGATTTCGAGTGGGCGCTCAGCAACCTGGGCATTACGCTCCAAGGGCAAGGTCTCTCGGACGAAGCGGAGGCCTGCCACCGGCGGGCCCTCTCGCTGAGACCGGATCGTGCAGAATTGCATAGCAATCTGCTCCTGGCTCTCAATTACGATGCCCGTAACGGACCCGCGCGAGTGCTGGCCGACTATCGGGTGTATGAAGAACGCTTCTCGTTACCGCATCGAAGCAAATGGTGCGCTCAACCGAATGACCTCGATGTGAACCGCCCCCTGAAGGTGGGTTACGTGTCGCCAGACTTACGGCAGCACTCGGTGGCTTATTTTCTTGAACCCCTGCTGCGCGAACACAATCATGAGTCATTTGAAATCTTCTGCTACTCGCAGGTGATGCGGCCGGATCAGATCACCGCACGCCTGCGAGGGCATGCAGACCACTGGATTAGCACTGTAGGTCTTTCCGACGATGAATTGGCGGAACGCATCACGGCCGACAAGATCGATATCCTGGTCGACTTGGCGGGTCATACCGCTAATAATCGACTGCCGGTCTTCGCGCGCAAGCCGGCGCCCCTCCAGATCAATTGGCTCGGTTATCCGAACACGACGGGTCTGAGCGCCGTTGACTATCGGCTCGTCGACGCTCTGACCGATCCGCCGGGCGACGCGGATCTGTTGGCTTGCGAGAACTTGATCCGACTGGAGAACGGGTTTCTATGCTATGCGCCCCCGGCGGATGCGCCGGCGCCGGCGGCGCCACTGCGCCTTGCGGACGGCATCGTCACTTTTGGTTCGTTCAACAACGCCGCCAAGCTGTCGCCTGCGACGCTCGATGCCTGGGGTGCGCTGCTGGGCCGCGTACCAGGCTCGCGCCTTCTCGCCAAGGACAAAAGTTTCATCGACGCAGCCTGCAAGACCGCGTTTCTCGAGAAGATGTCGCAGCGCGGAGTGGATTCGCGGCGGGTCACCTTGCTTGGCTTCGTGCACGGTTTGGAGCAGCAGCTCGCGGTCTACCATCAAGTTGACGTGGCCCTGGACCCATTTCCGTACAATGGCACGACCACGACTTGCGAAGCGCTGTGGATGGGAGTGCCGGTGGTGACGTTATGCGGTCATCGGCACGCGGGTCGTGTGGGCGCAAGCTTGCTCACTCAAGCAGGGTTGCCCGAACTGATCGGCGTCAGCGTCGAAAACTATGTCGACATCGCGGCCGCGCTGGCTGCGGATCCGGCGCGTCTGAAAATCTTGCGCGAGACCATGCGCGCGCGTCTCGCAGCCTCGTCGCTGTGCGACGCCCCGGCCTTTGCACGAAAGATCGAGACCACCTATCGCGAGCCTTGGCGGCGCCTCTGCGAACGCGACGAAGTGACGATGGTGCGTACGCCATCGACAGCACCTGCGGAATGACACGTCAGTAGCTTTACGGAGGAGCCTTCTCAATGGCCGTGAAGGCAACTGCAACGCCGGTCGCGTTCGTGTTGAAATTCATCGTCTGCTTTGCAGTGTTATTCGGAGTCTTCGAGGCGTCCCGCGGGACGGCTTTCGAGGGATTTGTAGTAGAAGATTTGATCCTTGTTCCCACCACGGCGCTCATCAACGCGATCTCGCCCGGCGAGCACGTCGAACTGGTGGGTCGAGCGATATCCTCACCGAGTTCCAAATTGCGCGTCACGAGGGGATGCGAAGGGGTGGAAATGTTCCTGCTGCTCGCCGCGGGCATCATTGCATTTCCAGCGAGCTTCAAACGCCGAGCGCTCGGCCTCTCGCTCGGATCGGTACTAGCCTATTTATTGAGCGTGGCACGATTGCTGGCGTTGCACTATACGTTGAGATATAGCCCGGCGGCATGGGAAGCCTTGCATGGTCTCGTCCTGCCGCTCGCGCCCATTATCCTGATTGCCCTGTATTTCATGCGATGGTCGGCGCCCACAATGGATCGAGCGCCCCGTGCGGCGTGAGGTTCGTTGGGCGCTGGCGGCCGGCGTGGCGCTCGCGATGGGCGCAACCTGCGCGGCACCGTACTCACGCCTCGCTGCTCCCTATTATGCCGTGGCGGCTCGCCTCATCGCGACGGGGAAACCATGGAAGATTGTCGATATCAGCGTCACTCGCGGCGAACAGGGTGCTGCAGCAACGCTTCGTCTGGTTGGAGAAGTTCGTCGGGCGCGCACTGATCCGGTCCCGGGCGCCATAGTGACCTCGAGCCTCCAGGCCGGCGCCGTGTTTCAGACTCCGGTGATTTTTTGGACATTACTCGGGCTGTGGCCCGCAAAGTCCATGCGTCAGCGTGCTGCATACATTGCCCTCGGCATTGTCGTGTTTTTGGGGCTCGAGGTTGCAACTACGGTGTGTCAGCTGGTGAATCCGCTGTCGGACGCCGCGGCTGTGCTGGCCGGTGATTTCGATCCAGTGACGCCGTGGGAGCGATGGTCGAGATTCGTCGAGGCGGGCGGCCGCTTTGTGCTCGCCGTCTGCGCTGCGATATTCACCGCAGCCGTTGTGTCGCGAATACCAGCACTGAAGTTTCGTCGGCGTAACCGGGCAATCAGCAGCCCCGAGCCAAATATCAACAACGCCGGGTCTGTCGCTCCGCCGCCGTGCGAAGTCGCGGGGGACATAGCTGTGACGGTGACCGACTTGACCGACGTCCCACCCTGGCCCGTGCAGGTCAAGGTATAAGTCGTAGTTGCCGACAACACCACCGACTCGCTTGTCGCAGTCGTCAAGTTATTCCCTGCCCAGCTGCCCCCGGAGGCGTAGCAACTCGTCGCGTTACCAGTCGTCCAATTGAGTGTAATGGTGGAACCCGTCATCGCGCTGGACTCGCTCGCCGTCAATGTCAGGGTTGGGGGCGACAAAACGACCGAGGTTGAATAGACACCGAATTGCTGCGCAGCTGCCAGGGTCTCAAAGAGTGACAACTGATACGTGCCGGGCGACCCGTTAAACGAAAACGTACCGCTGCCTGAGATTTTTCCGAGAACTTCGGAGCCCCGAGATACGACCAGCGCCAGATTGTCGAATGGCATCGGCATCATGAGATCCGACAGGGTCGCATCTAAAGGAGCGTTGATGTCGATCGTCAGCGTCTGAGAATTGAACAGCGTGGGAGCACTGCCGACGCTTTGCGTTTTGCCGTATACCAACTGGCCAAGGGCGTCGCTGCCCTGAATATCTACAGCGAACAGGCCGTTCCCGGTCGCCGGCGGCTGCGCGGTCACCAGCAGCACCGCGGGCGTGCTCGCGGTCGCCGTGAAGTTGATGGTGGCGGCCGACGCAGATTTGGCGAGCACCGCGCCGTTTTGCGCAACCGCAAACGAGAGACCCGTCAGCGGCGAAGGAAACTGTAAATCGGCGGCCGTTGCGTAATACGTAGTGCCGGCGACCAGCGCACTGTTCGTGGTGGCGAACGCATAAGCATAGGTCGAACCTGAAGGCCCGACACCCAGCGCCGTCGTGTACAAATCCGTCGTGCCCGCGGCAACATCGGCGCTATAAGTACCCGCGGTGGAGGCAGCGCTGCCATAAGTGAACAGATTCAATGTCCCGGCAGGCGCCAGCAATGTGGCGCCGCCGCCCGCGGCGCTCGCGGTGCCCACGAGGGTGCCGCCAGCCGGACCACCGATCGTGCCACCGGCAGTCAATAGCGCGCTCGCACTCGCGAGTGGTCCGGGGAAACTGTAATCGGCCACAGTAAGAGTTACCGATTGAGCGATCGGATTGTTGAATTGACTGACGGCGTTCGCAAGGCCGACAGGTTCGGTCACGCTGACCAACGTCGAACCGAGTGAGCCCGCGACGGTAATGCCGTATAAGCCAGCCTTAGCTGTTTGGTCTGCCTGCGCGTTGGTAAACAACTGGTATGTGCCCGGACTCAAATTGACAGCCGTGCCCGATGTAATCCCGGCGGCGACTTGCGTGTTGCCTTGGAATAATGTCCCGGCCGGCGCAGCATTTAACGCCACCGGAAACTTCAGATCAGTGAACGCAAAAGTGTACGAATCCTGCGCCGCAACAGTGAGAGTATTAACTCCGTGCGAAATCGTCGGGTCGTTAGGCGTACCTCGGGAGGCAATGCTTCCGGCGGTCGACGCACTTTGAATACAGTTGGAGGGATCCGTCTTCAACGCAACGCACGCAGTGAAAGTGCTCACACCTTGCATTCCAGGTACGCCGAAAACATTCATCGTATACGTGCCCGTGCCCGTGCCCGTGCCCGTGCCCGTGGCTGCCGGTATGGATGCCATTGCCGTGGATGCGGGCGGGGTTAGTTGCGCGCTTGCGACTACGATGCCGGCCTGCGTCACGACGACACTGGCCGACGCGAGTGCGGACGGAACCTTCAAATCCGTGAGCGTGACCACCAAATCTTGAGCAGAGGTGAACGTGAGCGGCAGCGTCGGCGAAGCGGTGGTGATCGGCGCGGCACTCGCCGCGGCTACCTGTGTCGTTACCGCGGGCAAGGAATCGGATGCGTCAGCAACGCCCAGCGCCGCACCCCACGAAACCAGTATCGCGCTGAGTGCCTTCGCGGGGATCTGAATCATGGAATTTTTCCCCGTCGTGAAAGCGTCGAAATTACAAGCAGTTGCAAGCCTAATAGGAGGCCATGACGATTCCGTGACTTTGGCTGCGGTCGGACGACCGATAGGCATGGCGAGCGCTTTTCATGCCCGGATGCATTGCTGTGTTTCGCGTGACTCTCACCCGCCTTTATGTTTGGCGAGACTGATTTGTCATAAATCCTACATCGCCACGTTATCAGACCCAAGTAGCTTCTCTAGTAATTTCTACAAAATGCACGGCGAGAGGCGCTTCCGCGCCGCGTGTTGGGGTCGATCAGGAGGATTGGTAAATGACTCAATTTTCAAAGTCGCGTTTCGCCAGTGTCATGGTGGCCACCGCTGCCGTTGGACTCATGAGTTCTGCGGCGGAAGCGGCATTCGTTTCCGAGAGTTCGGGAAGTGCGCTCACCTATAGCAACGAGTATGTAGCGACGTCGGGCACAACTTACTCGAGCGCCGGCGGAAATGACTATTCGCTCATGGTTTCGGGTCAGTACAGCTTTACCAGATCCTTCGGCGCGCCGCAGACTTCCGTACTGGGAACGTCGACTATCGGAAACTACGCGTTTCAGGACAGCTATGTCTTCCAAGTGGGCGCCGCCGCAAGCGGAGATGTGCTAACGGCATCGTTGAGTCTGCCGGGTACGTTCGCGCTATCCAACGTTCAGTTCCGTCTGTATCAGATTACATCGGGCACCACGGCTCCCGTGGTCGGCGGAAGCCTCACCGGGAATCCGTCGGTTGTTTCGGTATTGACCAAATGGCAAGGACACAGTGGTGTCGACAACACCGCGATCTCTGCGAACTTCAGCGGTATGCAATCGACCGGTACCTATGTTCTTGACATTGCCGGTACCGCTACCGGGAGTGCCGGCGGGTTGTACGTCGGTTCATTGAATTTGCAGGCCGTGCCCCTGCCGGCGGCGGTATGGTTCATGCTCTCGGGCCTCGCTGGATTGGGACTCATGGCACGCAAGCGCAAGATTTCCGACGCCGTTTTTTGCTGATGCCTTGCGGCAAAGAGCGCACCCGCTCCATCGCGCCGCAGGCCCCGCGATAGCCAAGGCTTCTTGGCTGTACTCCGCATCGCCTTCATCGCTGGTCCGCGCGGGTCGAAAATGCACGGGGGGCGTCCCCGTTCTCAGCCGGTCAGCGACCGTTGGATAATGGCGATAATTCCGCCGTCCGCACGCCGCGGCAGTACACGACGCCGGATGGCGTGGTCCGCGATGCCCATGAGCACGATGAGGCCAAACGCGGCAAAGTTGACGAAAAGCGACCAAACCCGCAGCGGCGCCGCGAAGAATAGAATGAAAATCGCCATCGTCATCAGCACATAGAACACCACCCATGCGACTGTCGCATGGCGTGTGTAAGTAATTTCGGCGGGCGTCAGCGCGGCGTGCAGTTTGGCGGCCAACTGCGTGCACACGGGGACGCGGCCTGCAAACAGAGACCGCGCGAAGGTCAGACCGACCAAGCTATAGGCACCGCATTGCTGCGCGAGATCCGCCCATTCGTAGTTCCTCTCGACTACCGGCCAGTAGCCATAGAGGAACGCGCACAACGAACCCGAGATAAGCATTGCCGTGAAAGGCCGCGTCCAGCGCCATGCCAGTACCACTCCGATCAAGAGCACGGGGCCGATCGACAGCGCCGCTCCCAGGCCCTTCTTGTCGGGCGATGAGGCACTATAGTGCGACAGCACGGCATAACCGATGATGAGTGCCAAAATGGCGGCCATCTGGAGCCGCTGCGCCCAGCCCGAGCCCGCTGCGGGGACGGAGTTGTTCGGCAATACGCCATCGAGCGGCGGCGGCGGTTGCACCGGCGGCGTCTTGGATGCCAGCGACAATTCTGATTCCGTTTTAGTGGTTTTTTCGATCCGCAGGCGAAGGCAAACCCCGATGGCCTACGTGCGCCATTGTAGTTGACGGGCAAAGGCCGCTTCAACGTTTTACCGCACAGCGTGCGCAGAAGAACCGCGCGGCATCCACGGAGCGGGCGCGTCACCGTTGCGCCGAACGCAGAGAATGGTCAAAGCAAACCTGCTTGCGTGGTTTGTGGGAGCACCTTAGTCTCGACCGATGAAGTGCAGCTATCACCCGGCATACCAGGCACCGCTGCCGCCCGGTCATCCGTTTCCGATGAGTAAGTATTCGCTGCTCAAGGATCGGCTGTTTGCGGAGGGCGTACTTGCTCCCGGCGACATTCTGCAGCCGGAGCCGATAGACGCGCAGACCCTGGAGCTCGTGCACACGCGCGAGTACTTGGCCAAGCTCGCGTCATCGGGGCTTTCCGCGACTGAGCAACGGCGACTCGGCCTGCCCTGGTCAGAGGCACTTTGGCAAAGATCCCGTCTTGCCTCGGCCGGGACATTGCTGGCGGCGCGCACGGCGCTCGAGGACGGGCTCTCCGGCAATCTGGCGGGCGGCACGCATCACGCGTTCGCGGATCATGGCGAGGGATTCTGTGTGCTCAACGACGTGGCTATCGCCATACGCAAGCTGCAGGCGGAGCACTCGATCGAGCGGGCGGCCATCATCGATCTCGACGTCCATCAGGGCAATGGCACCGCGGCCATCTTCGAAACGGACGATGCGGTGTTTACCTTCTCGATGCACGGAGAGCGGAACTATCCGCTGGCGAAGATGCGTTCCAATTTGGACGTGCCCCTCGAGGACGGTGTGGGCGACGCCGAGTACCTCGACGCGCTGCAGAGGCATTTGCCGACGGTGCTCGACACGGCGAATGCCGACATCGTGTTCTATCTCGCAGGCGTTGATGTGGCCGCCGGCGACCGCTACGGCAAACTGGCGCTCACGGAGGAGGGCATCAGGCAGCGCGATCGATGCGTAATCGATGCGGTGCGCAGCCGCGGCGCGCCCTTGAGTATCGTGCTGGCGGGCGGCTATGCGCCGACGCGGGCGCGAACCGCCGAGCTGCATGCCCACGTCTTTCGTGAAGCGGCAGCCTATGAACTTAGAACCGAATCCCCAGCCGCCGATACACATCGGCCAGCAGCCACAGCGGCCCAATCATTAGGAACTGAACGTCCTTGAAGAACGACGGGCGCTTGCCTTCGACGGCGTGGCCGATGAACTGGCCAATCCATGCGGCCACGAACAAGACGAGGCAGATGCTCCACAGCGGCACGCCGTCTACATGATCGAGCCGATCGAGAGACCACAGACCGGCGAGCAGGAAAGGCAGGGCGCCCAACGCCAGGGGGACGGACAGCGCTGCGTAATAGAGGAGCGCGAGACCCACGGCGATGCTGCCCCAGTTCGCCAGCGGGTGCAGCGCCCGGATGCCGCTGGGAAACGGCAGCGACCACAAAAACCCGAGCACGCACCAGGCAATCACGGGCACGCAAACCCAGTGGAGGATCTTATTGGTCCGGTTGCGGTGGCTGTCGCCGTAGTCGTCGAGCCATTGAGTGGCCGTGCGCATGGGTCTCAACGTTACGCCGATGCGGGAGGCGATTCAAACAGACCCGCAGCGTGACCACGGGGCTCCGCGGCTACAAGCGCTTTCGCGTGCCCTTATCCGGGCACACCAGATAACAGTCCGGATACCCCGCCCGCGCGGAGCAGCCGTTTGACGAATCCAGGTATCCAGACTCTGCGTAGCATCGATTCGGAGCGGAAGGGTCCGTGGATGGGCGCAGGTACGAGCATCCCGCAGCGGCACTGACAGCCAAGACACAGGCAAGTAGGCGAAACATGGCGTCGCACTCCCGTGAATTTTGAGATCACGCGCCCATTGGACGTCGATCGACTCGGCTGGTTCGCCTTTACGAAGGCCTCGCCGCGATCAGCCGCTGCCGTCGATCCGCCCCGGGCTGTGCCTCTAGGCCGCCGCCATCAGCCCCTTCAACTTGTTGATGGCGTTCGACTCGACCTGGCGCACGCGCTCGGCGGAAATTCCATATTCATCCGCGAGTTCGTGCAGGGTGGCCTTGTCGTCGGTCATCCAGCGCCGCTTCAATATGCTGCGGCTTCGCTCATCGAGTTTCTCGAGGGCCATGCTGAGGCGCTCGGTCGAGTCTTCTTCCCACTCTTCGTTCTCGACCTCGACGGCCGGGTCGGCGTTGCTCGCCGGCAAGTACATGGCGGGGGAATAGGCTTCTTCCTCGTCGCTTTCCGGCGTCGGGTCGAAGGACATGTCGCGCGCCGACAGGCGCTGTTCCATTTCGCGAACGTCGGCCACGTCGACCCCTAGGTCGCGGGCCACGGCGGCGGTCTCGGCTTCGGACAGCCAGGCCAGATTCTTCTTCATCTTGCGCAAGTTGAAGAACAGCTTACGTTGCGACTTCGTCGTGGCGACCTTCACCAGGCGCCAGTTGCGCAGCACATATTCATGAATCTCGGCGCGGATCCAATGCACCGCAAACGACACCAGGCGCACACCCACCGTGGGGTCGAAGCGCTTGACCGCCTTCATGAGGCCCACATTGCCTTCTTGCACCAGATCGCCCATGGGCAGGCCATAGCCCAGATATCCGCGTGCAATGTGCACCACGAATCGCAGGTGCGAGAGCACCAGCTGCCGGGCGGCATCTAGGTCGGCCTCGGAACGAAAACGAACGGCCAGCGCGATCTCGTCTTCCTTCGAAAGAACCGGAATCTGGGACACGCGGTCTATATAGGAGTCCAGGCTCCCGACGGGGCCTGCGAACACCAATCCGCTCGTTTGTTTCGCGACTAAAGCAGTACTCATCAACTCAAACCTCCCAATCAGCGCGGGTGCAATGGTAGCACTCCTAGGGTTTGAGTGCTAATGTTACCGATAGTTCACATCGTCGTTAACCCATTGAAATACATAGTCAAGTGGGCTCGATGCCGCGGATGTGCCGCGTCGCAGCAAGCCAGGAGCCGAGCCACGCCAGGCAGGTGGCCAGAGCCAGCACCAGGACCCCGGTCCTGAACCCGAGCCCCTGCAGGCGAAACTGGCTGCCATACAACTTGGCGAGGCTCTCCACGGGTTTCGCCAGAATCACTGCGGCAAGGGCGACCAGGGTCAACGCGATCAACCCGCCTCCCAGGCCATACCAAATACCGCTGTACAAGAACGGCCGGCGGGCAAAACCGTCCGAGGCGCCCACTAGCTTCATGACCTCGATTTCCGCGCGCCGGTTCAATATATCGAGGCGGATGGTGTTGCCTACGATGAGCACCACACCGGCGCCCAGAAGCCCTGCCGTGAGCAGGACGACGCGCCGCAAAATATCCAGCATCCCGTGCAGCCGCTTCACCCATTCGGTGTCGACTTGCACGGTTTGAACGTCGGGCAGGGCCGCGATCGCCCCCTTGAGCGCATCCGTCCCCTGGGGGGTGCTGGCCGCCAACGTCGGTGTGACGATGAGGGTGTCGGGCAGGGGGTTGTCCATCAGCGCGTCGAGCGCCTTGCCGAACCCCGAATCGCGTCGAAACTCCGCGAGTGCCTGGTCCGCGGTAATGACGCGCACCGCGGCGACATCGCCGCGCTGGCGCAACTGCTTCGCGAGCGTCGCGGTTCGCGCGGCGCCCGCTCTCTTGTCCATGTAGACCGATACATCGAAGGCCTCGCCCCAATTGCCGGTGGCGCTGCGCACGTTGGCCAGGAACAGATTCAGGAACAGCGGCAGGGCCAGGGCGACCGCGACCACACTCATGGTCATCAGGGTCGCGAACGGCTGATTGACCATGCGGCCCAGCGATCCGACCAGCGTCTGCGCATGCCGCGCGAAATACGCCTGCACGTTTCCGCGGAAACGCGATGGCGTCCTCTTATTGGTCATTGCGACGTCTCCGCGGAAACGCGCGCCCCCGCGCGGCCCGCGTCGGTCACGCGCCCTTCTCCCAGGACGATGCGCCGGGCGCCGAAGTGCTCGATGAGGTGCACATCGTGGGTGGCGATCACCACCGTCACCCCCACTTCGTTGAAGCGTTTGAACAATTTCATGATCTCGAGCGCCAGGTCGGGATCGAGATTGCCGGTGGGCTCATCGGCAATGAGCAGCGCCGGCTTCGCGACCACCGCGCGCGCAATGCCCACACGCTGCTGCTCGCCGGTCGAGAGTTCGAGGGGTCGGCTTCTCTCCTTGCCGAGCAGGCCGACTTGATCGAGAGCCGCGCGCACGCGCTTGTCGATCTCGCGCTTCGGCACGCCGGCGATGATCAGCGGCAAGGCGACATTGTCCGCCACGGGCCGGTCGTGCAGCAGCTTATGATCTTGAAATACCACGCCAATGCCTCTGCGAAACTGGGGGATGCCGCGCGGCCTTACACTTGCGGTATTTTGGTTGTTGATGAATACCTGGCCGCGGGTGGGGCGCTCGATGAGCGCGATCAATTTCAAGATACTGCTCTTGCCGGCCCCGGAGTGGCCCGTCAAGAACGCCAGCTCGCCGTGATCGATCTTGAACGACACGCCGGCGAGGGCCTCGCGGCCGTTGGCGTAGCGCTTGTGGACTTGGTCGAAACGGATCATGCCCTAAGCGCCGTCTGGATCCGATTTCAGCAGGGCCGACACGAAGTCGGACGCGTTGAACACGCCGAAATCCTCCGTGTCCTCACCCACGCCGACGAAGCGGATGGGAATTTTCAGTTTTTGGGCGATGGCGAGCACCACGCCGCCCTTGGCCGTGCCGTCCAGCTTGGTCACGACCAAGCCGGTCACCCCCAATCCCTTGTGGAACTCTTCGGCCTGGGCGACGGCATTCTGGCCAATCGTGCCGTCCAGCACCAACAGCACCTCATGCGGCGCGCCGGCATCCAGGCGCTGAAGCACCCGCTTGACCTTTTTGAGCTCATCCATCAGGTGAGTCTGGGTGTGCAGGCGTCCCGCGGTGTCGGCGATCAGGACGTCGATTCGGCGCGCGCGCGCGGCCTGAAGACCGTCGAAGATCACGGCGGCCGGCTCCGCGCCGCCCTGCTGGGCGATGATCGGCACCTGGTTGCGCTCGGCCCAAACCTCCAATTGCTCGCGCGCGGCTGCGCGAAAGGTATCGCCGGCGGCCAGCATGACGCTGTGCCCATCGGCCAGCAGCCGGCGCGCCAATTTGCCGATGGTCGTGGTTTTGCCGGCGCCGTTGATGCCCACCACCAGGATGACATAGGGTTTGATGTTCGGGTCGATGGTGAGCGGCGTTTCCACCGGCTGCAGGATTTCCAGCATGGCGCCATGCAAGGCCTTGCGCAGCGCGTCGACATCGTTGAGCTCTTTGCGCGCGACGCGCTTGCGCAGGTCGCCCAGAATTCGGCCCGTGGCCTCTGCGCCCACGTCGGCGGTAATCAGGCGCGTCTCGAGATCGTCCAGAATCTCGGCGTCGATCTTGCGGCCGGGGAGGAGTTCGGTGAGGTCGGTGGTGAGCCAGGCGGGACCCTGGTTCAACTTCGCGCGCAGGCGCTTGAAAAAACCGCGGACTTTTGGGGTATCGGCTTCGTTCGTCATAAGGAACTGGGAGGGGAGGATATCAAGGGAGGGTATGATACCGGAGTGACTACCCTCAAGACGGAATCGAACGCCTCGGGCGGGCGCAATTCAGTGCGGATCATCGGCGGCGGTTGGCGCGGCCGCCGCGTCAGTTTCCCCGACATTCCCGGCCTCAGGCCCACTCCCGACCGGGTGCGCGAGACCTTGTTCAATTGGCTGCAGCACGACATCGCGGGTGCTCGGTGTCTCGATCTGTTTGCGGGCTCGGGTGCGCTCGGACTCGAGGCCCTCTCCCGTGGAGCGAAGGAGTTGGTGTTCGTCGAGCAGGCCGTCGCCGCTTCGCGCGCCTTGCAGGAGCAATTGATCCGCTTGGGCGGGGCGAGCAAGGGCCAAGTCGTGGAAATGGGCGCCGCGCGATATCTGCGCTCGCCCCCGCGGCCGTTTGACATCGTGTTCTTGGACCCCCCGTTCGGGCGGGGCGCGCTGGCGGAATATGTTCCCATGCTGGACGCGGGTCAGTGGCTCGAGGCTGGAGCGCGGGTGTACCTGGAAAACGAGAAGCGGGACGGGGTTCCGGCGCTGCCCGCCCGCTGGGAGCTTCTCAAATCGAAGTCGGCGGGCGAGGTGGGGTATCATTTGGCGCGCGTCAATGCGCGGGCCTAATTGAATGCACAAAAAAACAGCCGTCTACCCAGGGACCTTCGATCCGATTACCAATGGTCATACGGACTTGGTGCGGCGAGCGGCGAGTATTTTCGACCGCTTGGTGGTTGCGATCGCGGCGAATCCGAACAAGGCGCCCATGTTCAGCCTGGAACAACGTGTCGACATGGCGCGCCGGGTGCTCATCGACGTGCAGAATGTCGAGGTGATGGGTTATGTGGGGCTGACGGTGGACTTCGCGCGGCAGAACGGCTTGTCCGTGATCGTGCGCGGCCTGCGCGCCGTGTCGGACTTCGAGTTCGAATTTCAATTGGCCAACATGAGCCGCCACCTCACTCCTGAAATCGAGTCCGTGTTCATGACGCCGCAGGAGCAATACACCTTCATTTCCTCGACTCTGGTGCGCGAAATCGCAGTGTTGGGCGGAAACGTGTCCGAGTTCGTGCATCCGATCGTCGAGATCGAACTGAAGCGGCATCGCAAGCTTTGACTGAGACTTCACCCGTACCGCGCCGCGCGCGGCAATACACCGGCGTCTTATTGTCTGTCGCGGCACTCGTTGCCGCGCTCGTCGCGGCGCCGCCGGCGGCACTCGCTGATGACTCCGCGGCCGTTCAGCGCGCGACACCGTCGTTGCCGGCGAAGGGCCCGCTCCCGGCGCGCAGCGCGGTTGCGCACAAGGCGGCCATCGCCAGTGCCTATCCATTGGCGAGCCAAGCGGGGCAGGAAATTCTGGCGGCGGGCGGCAATGCCTTCGATGCGGCGGTGGCGGTATCGGCGGCACTCGCGGTGGTCGAACCCAGCAGTTCGGGCCTGGGCGGCGGCGGCTTCTATTTGCTGCATCGGCAAGCCG
>Ga0073928_10002926_pt1 | contig 28047 bp, 27 predicted proteins | sample PaiPotPPA55metaG_FD_76969 | JGI IMG/M metagenome (GOLD analysis project Ga0073928, IMG submission 76969) | Iron sulfur acid spring bacterial and archeal communities from Banff, Canada, to study Microbial Dark Matter (Phase II) - Paint Pots PPA... ...
ACGCGGCAGCCGACCGCGGTCGCCGAGGGCAGCACCGACGAGACGCCAGCTCCGGCTCCGAGCAAGAGCGCCAGCGGAAGCTGGTTCGGCCGCGTCTTCGATTCGGTGACCTCGATCTTCTAGCCCTCCTCCGCCCAGCGACCGTCGCGGCATCGGCGCGCCTCGCCGCGCCGACCAGAGCCGCCGCGTGCGCAACCTGCGGCTTTGCAGCATGACTTTTTATGTTGCTTTTGCGCGCTCGACTGCCTTGCATGGGAGCGGGCCGGCAAGGAGGCCGACCCTGGCGACGGTTGTGAAGCGCCAATCAATCAAACAAAAAATCGAGAGGAACCGATGCCGCTGCGCCTGGTCCCTTTGATGTTCGCGATGCTGATGACCCCCGTCGTCACGCAAGCCGCGGGATACTCGACGGCCAATCTGTTGCCGCATTGCAAGGAAGTCGACCCGTTCTGCGCCGGATACCTCGTCGCCGTGGTCGATGCCGAGGACGAGATCGTCGGCGACGGGTCGGCGACCAAGCGGTTTTGCGTGCCCAAGGGCGTCGAGGTCGAGCAGCTCAGCTCGATTTTCGTCAAATATGCGGATGCCCACCCGGACAAGCAGTACTCCCCCGCGGCGCGGCTCGCACGCCTGTCGCTCAGCGAAAGATACCCGTGCCGCTAGGAGCGGCGCAGCGGCGCCGGCGATATTGGTCACCTTGGCGGCGCGCCGCTATACTCGGCCGATCCTGGCGCCCTTCCCTCTAGGGCGCCGTCATTTGGCCATCCGATGCTCCTCGGCCTGACCATCCGAGACGTTGTGCTGATCGACCGGCTCGATCTCGCCTTCCATTCGGGGCTCTGCGTGCTGACCGGCGAGACGGGCGCGGGCAAGTCGATCCTGCTCGACGCCTTGGGGCTGGCCCTCGGCATGCGCGCCGAGAGCGGCCTGGTGCGCCACGGCGCCGAGCAGGCGGTGGTCACCGCGGAGTTCGCCCTTCCCCGCCGCCATCCCGCCCGGCGCCTGCTCGACGAGGCCGGCTTCAGCATCGACATCGATACGCTGATGGTGCGGCGCGCGGTCGGCATCGACGGCCGCAGCCGCGCCTTCATCGACGACCAGCCGGCGAGCGTCGGCCTGTTGAAGCAGCTCGGCGACCTGCTGGTGGAGGTGCAAGGCCAGTTCGAGCAGCGCGGCTTGCTCGATCCCGCGACTCATCGCGAGGCGCTCGACGCCTATGGCGGCCATCACGCGGAGAGCGCCGCCCTCGCCCAGGCATGGCGCGCATGGCGTGGCCTCGCCAAGGAGCGCGAGGCGGCGGAGACCGCGCTCGCCAAGGCGCGCGCCGACGAGGATTACCTGCGCCATGCGCTGGCCGAGCTCGACGCGATCGAGCTGCAGCCGGACGAGGAGACCGCGCTCGCCGAGCAGCGTTCGCTGCTCATGAACCGCGAGAAGCTGATGGAGGCGCTCGACGCGGCGCTGCACGAACTCGCCGGCGAGCGCGGCGGCGAGCGCGCGCTCAACGCCGCGTCGCGCCAGCTCGAGCGCTTGCGCGACAAGGCGGGCGGGCGGCTCGACGCGGCGCTCGCTGCGCTCGAGCGCGCCGCCATGGAGACGGCGGAGGCGATGGCGCAGATCGAGACGGCCGCGCGCGGCCTCGGCCGCGATTCGGCGACACTGGAAAAAGTGGAGGAACGGCTGTTCGCGCTGCGCACGCTCGCCCGCAAGCACGGCATCGCGCTCGACGCGCTGCCCGCCTTGCGCGCGGAGATCGCCGCGCGCGTCGCCGCGCTCGACAATGGCGGCGACGCCGTGGCGCGCCTCGCGCGCCGCGAGCAGGAGGCGCGCCACGCCTATGTCGCGGCCGCCGAGAGCGTCGGCAAGAAGCGGCGCCAGGCGGCGAAGGCGCTCGATGCGGCGGTGACCAAGGAGCTCGGTCCCCTGAAGCTCGACAAGGCGCGCTTCGCGACCGTGCTGACGCCGCTCGACGAGGGCGGCTGGGGCGAGCACGGCTTCGAGCGCGTGCATTTCGAGGTGGCGACCAACCCCGGCCTGCCGCCCGGCCCGCTCGCCAAGATCGCCTCGGGCGGCGAGCTGTCGCGCTTCATGCTGGCGCTCAAGGTGGTGCTGGCCAAGACCTCGCCGGTGCCGACCCTGGTCTTCGACGAGGTCGACAGCGGCATCGGCGGCGCCGTCGCCGCCGCGGTCGGCGAGCGGCTGCACCGGCTCGGCAAGGAGCTGCAGGTGCTGGTGGTCACGCATTCGCCGCAGGTCGCGGCGCGCGGCGCGCATCATTGGCGCGTGGCCAAGCAGCAGGCGCAGGCGCGCACCTTGACGCGCGTCGAGGAGCTGAGCGCCGACGAGCGGTGCGAGGAGATCGCGCGCATGCTGTCGGGCAGCGCCGTCACCGCCGAGGCGCGCGCCGCCGCGGCCAGCCTGATGGCCGGAGCGCAGCCGTGACGCGCGGCGCCAAGGCGCCGCCGCCGATCGAGGAGCTGACGCCGGCGCGGGCCAAGAAAGAGCTCGAGCGCCTGGCCGAGACCATCGCCGAGCACGACCGCGCCTATCATGAGAAGGACGCGCCGACGATTTCCGACGCGGAATACGACGCGCTGCGCCGGCGCAACGCGGCGATCGAGCAGCGCTTCCCCGATCTGGTCCGCGCCGACAGCCCGAGCCGGCGCGTCGGCGCGGCGCCCGCAGCGGGCTTCGCCAAGGTCACCCATGCGAAGCCGATGCTGTCGCTCGACAACGCCTTCGACGCGGAAGACGTGCGCGCGTTCTTCGCCAGCGTGCGCAATTTCTTCCGCCGCCCGGAGGATGTCGCGCGCGTCGACCCGGCGACCATCGAGGTCGCCGCCGAGCCCAAGATCGATGGGCTCTCCTGCTCGCTGCGCTACGAGCGGGGCGAGCTGGTGCTGGCGGCGACGCGCGGCGACGGCGTCACCGGCGAGGACGTCACCGCCAATGTCAAGACGCTCAAAGACGTGCCGCATCGCCTCAAGGGCCGCGGCTGGCCGGAGGCGATCGAGATCCGCGGCGAGGTCTACATGGAGCGCCCCGGCTTCTTTGCCTTGAATGCCGAGCGCGAGGAGGCCGGCGAGCCGATCTTCGCCAATCCGCGCAGCAGCGCGGCCGGTTCTCTGCGGCAGCTCGACCCGTCGATCACGGCACGGCGCCCGCTCAAATTCTTCGCCTATGCCTGGGGCGAGGCAAGTCAGCCCGTCGCCGCGACGCATTCGCAAGCGCTCGAGCGGTTCCGCGCCTGGGGGCTGCCGGTCAACCCGTTGTCGCAGCTGTGCCGCGGCGTCGATGCGGTGCTCGCCTTCCACCGCGCGATGGCCGAGCGCCGCGCCGATCTCCCCTATGACATCGACGGCGTCGTCTACAAGGTCAACGATCTCGATCTCGAGGAGCGGCTCGGCTTCGCCTCCCGCGCGCCGCGCTGGGCGATCGCGCATAAATTCCCGGCGGAGCAGGCGCAGACGGTCCTCAACAAGATCTCGATCCAGGTCGGCCGGCACGGCACCCTCACCCCGGTCGCCGAACTCGCGCCCATCACCGTCGGCGGCGTCGTCGTCGAGCGCGCGACGTTGCACAACGAGGACGAGATCAAGCGCAAGGACATCCGCGAGGGCGACACCGTGGTGATCCAGCGCGCCGGCGACGTCATCCCGCAAGTCGTCTCGGTCGTGCCGGAGCGCCGCCCTGCCGGCGCCAAGCCCTACGACTTCCCGCATGAATGCCCGATCTGCCACAGCCGCGCCGTGCGCGAGCCCGGCGAGGCGGCGTGGCGCTGCACCGGCGGCCTCATCTGCGCAGCGCAGGCGGTCGAGCGCCTGCGCCATTTCGTGTCGCGCGACGCCTTCGACATCGAAGGCCTCGGCTACAAGCACATCACCGCGTTCTGGGAGGACAAGCTCATCCGCACGCCCGCCGACATCTTCCGCCTCGATCCCGACATCATCGCCGCGCGCGAGGGCTGGGGCGAGCAGAGCGCGAGGAAGCTCAAGGACGCGATCGAGGCGCGGCGCCGCATCGCGCTCGACCGCTTCGTCTACGCGCTCGGCATCCCGCAAGTCGGGCAGCAGACGGCGAAGCTCCTGGCGCGCCACTACCGCGGGTTCGCGCGCTGGCGCCGGGCGATGACCGAGGCGCAGGACCCGGCGAGCGAGGCGTGGCGCGAGCTCAACGACATCCAAGGCATCGGCGAGGACATGGCGGCCGACATCGTCGGATTCTTCGCCGAGCCGCACAACCGCGAGCTGCTCGCCGATCTCGAGCGGGAGATCACGATCATCGATTACGCCGACGCGCGCGGCGCGGCGCAGACGCCGCTGTCCGGCAAGACCATCGTCTTCACCGGCACGCTGACGGCGATGTCGCGCTCGGAGGCGAAGGCGCGCGCCGAAGCCTTGGGCGCCAACGTCGCCGCTGGCGTCTCCGGCAAGACCGACTACCTCGTGGTCGGCGCCGACGCCGGCTCCAAGGCGGAGAAGGCGCGCGCGCTCGGCGTCACGACGATGAGCGAGGAAGAGTGGCTGGCGCTGGCGCGCGGCGGCTGAGCGGCGGCGATGCGGGTGGCGCATGCGCGAGCCCTGTCGTCAGGCGTGCGACGAAGAAGCGTGGCCGGAAGGTTGATGCGGTCTCCAGTTCCGGCGCGATACCGATCCGACGCCGAATGGATCGGGTCGCCGCCAGTTGCGCGATGTGCGCCGCCAGCCCAAGGCTCAGGGGGCGATAGATTCTTCACCTGATCGCGGTAGCGTCGGCAGTCAGCGCCTGTGGCGCCGTCACTATTCCCATGTGGTTGACGCCTGGGACGAGGCTGACCTGCACCTCCGGGCGCGCCCCGTGGATCAGCGCGGCATAGCGGTCGGCATAAAAGAGCTCGTCGTCACTGCCGATCAGCACGGCGAATGGCTGATTGACCGTCGCGAGCCGCGCGATCGCATCGCTCGGGGCGCTGAAGTCGAGCTGCATCCGGTAGGAATAGGTCCGATCCAGCGGCACCGGGGCGTGCGGGTCGATGGCGAAGGCGACGACGGGAAGGTCATTGAACCAGGTGACGCCGAGCCGATTCAGAATCCTTAGCGCGACGATGCGGCCGACGAAGGGTGTCGCCCATCCGCCGATATTGGGGCGGTAGGTCACCGCTCCATAGGGCATGATGGGTGACAGGAGGACGAAGCGGTCGAACAAGCGTGCGTCCGGCCCGACGATGATGCGCAGCACGAAGCCGCCGCCGGAGGAGTGGCCGACCAGGATCAGGTCGACGTTCGGATGGAGCGGACGGATCACGCCCACCAGATCGACCAGATCATCGTCGAGCTGGCCGACATAGTCGATATCGCCCGGCCGGCCGTCATGGCCGTGACCGCGCAAGTCCGGCACATAGACCGTGTCGCCGATGGCGTTCATGGCCTTCGCCACCGCATGCATGCCGCTGCTTTCCCCGGACGAACCATGGATCAGCACCACCACGTCCGGCCCAGTTCCCGGATAGAGGCGATAGCTCAACGCCTGCCCGTCACGCGCCATGAACTGCTGCGGCTTGGGCAGGTCCGAGAAGTCGATGCGGCGCATCGGATCGCTCACCGAGGTCAGCTCCGCAGGCGGTGGCGCCGTGCCGAACGCGAGGAGACCGGCGAGCCCGACCACGGCCACGACGATCAGCCCCGCAACGATCCCGGCAATCCATTTTCCAACGTGCATGACTTCCTCCCCCGTCCTGGCTACCACTTCGGTCCGGAATGCGCTGGAATTTCCGGCCTCGGCGTTTCTGAGATCCAGTGAACGGAACGAACTCCACCGTTCGCAAATGGGACGCACCCTAGCTGCTTGCGGGCTCTGCACGATAGAATCGGGATCTACTCAGCGAGCCGTTGCGGTGCCCGGCGCCGCGGAGCGGCGGATGATGGCGGCGTACCACAGCGTCGTCGCCGCGGCGGTGAGCAGCAGCGGGACAGTCGCGTAGTTGATGGCGCTCCAGCCGATGCGGGCCATGACGCCGCCCGAGGCGAAGGAGGCCATCGCCACCACGCCGAAGGTGAGGAACTCGTTGGCGGCCTGCGTCTTGGCACGCTCTTCCGGGCGATAGGCGGCGGTCAGCAGCGTGGTGCCGCCGACATAGAGGAAATTCCAGCCGATGCCGAGCAGCGCCAGCGCCGCCCAGAAATTGTAGAGGGCGAGGCCGGAGAGCGCGGCGAGCGCGCTTGCCAGCAGCATGCCGGCGCCGGCGAGCAGGATGCGCGTCACGCCGAAGCGCGCGATGAGGCTGCCGGTGACGAAGGACGGCGCGAACATGCCGAGCAGATGCATGCGGATGATGCCGATGGCATCGTCGCTGCTGTGCCCGCAGGCGACCGCGGCGAGCGGCGTCGCCGCCATGACGAAGACCATGGTGGCGTAGCCGAGCACGCTGTTGGCGACGGCGGCGATGAAGGCGGGCTGGCGGGCGATGAGCGCGAGCGGGCGGCCGCCCTGGCCCGCGGCGGCGGCCGCCGGCACCGGGATCGACAGGCGCGAGAGCAGCAGGATCGACAGCGCCGCCAGGACGACGATGGCGAGATAGGAGCCGGCGAAGGTGATCGGCGCGAAGAGGTCCTTGCTGAAGCCGGCGATCCCGGGGCCGAGCAGCGCCGCGGCCACCCCGCCCGCCATCACCCAGGAGACGGCGCGGCTCTTGAAGGCAGGCGCGGCGGCGGCGAAGCGGTAGTATTGCGCCACCGCCTGGAAGCAGCCCATGAGCGCGTTGCCGACGCAGAAGGCGATGAAGCTCCGGTGGAAGATGGCGACGGTCGAGATGGCGCCGCCGGTGCCGCCGAGCAGCGCGCCCAGGACGAAGCCGGCGCGGCGCCCCAGTCGCGCCATCAGGAAGGACGCCGGGATGGTCGTGCTCGCGGTCATCACCGTGATGAGCGAGAACGGCAAGGTGGCGAGCAGCTTGTCGGGCGCCAGCATGGCCCCGACCAGCCCGCTCAGCGCCACCTGGATCGACGAGGCCGAGAGATAGAGCGCCTGGCACAGCGCCAGGATGAGGACGTTGAGCCGCGTGCGTTCGCGCATCCGCGCTTGGTACAGCAGCGTCGGCGGCGCTGTCGATACCCTAAACCCAGGGCTGTATTCATTTCCGCGCAAGAGCAAGCTCTCTCGCTCTGCGTCTGGGGGCGGCGATGAAGCGCGCAATTCCGGTGCTGACCTTGGTCCTCGCGGCCTGCGCCTCGCCGACGGCGCAGCGGCCAGCGGTTGAAAACCAGGCGGCGGACGAGGAGACGCGCACCCAGCTGGCCATGGTGTTCGACCGCCAGATGGAAATGAACGAGCAGCTGTGGCGCGTCAGCTACCGCCTGTCCTCGGCGGCCGCCGAGCTGTGCGGCAAACATGTCGTCGGCTCGCCCCGGCATGATCGTGCGCGCGGCATCGAGCTTCGACGAGAAGCTGCGCCCGGCGGCGCTTGCACGCTATCCGACGCTCGGCGACGCGCCGACCGTCGTCTACGTCGCGCCGGGTTCCGGCGCGGCGGCCGCCGGCATCCAACGCAACGATGTCGTCACCGCGGTCAACGGCGAGCCTATCCCGCCGGGCGGCAAGCCGCTCGACGTCTATGCGAGGTTCGTGCGCGGCGGCGATAGCGAGCCCCTCGTCTTCAGCGTCCAGAGGGCGGGCGAGGCGCGCGACGTGACGGTCGCGCCGCAACGCGTGTGCAGCTACCCGGTCGCATCGTCGACAAGCCGCAGATCAACGCCTCTGCCGACGGCAAGGGCATCGATGTCTATCGCGGCATGATGGACTTCGTGCATTCCGACGAGCAGCTGGCGCTGGTCGTCGGACATGAGATGGCGCATGATTTCCGCGGCCATCTCGACGCCAAGCGGAAGAACGCCATGGTCGGCACCGCCGTCGGCGCCGTGTTCGACGTCCTCCTCGCGGCCGGCACCGGCGTCGCCAACTCGACCTTCAGTCGGATAGGCGCCGACCTCACGACCGACGCTCGAGGCAGAGGCCGACTATGTCGGGCTCTACGTCATGGCCCGCGCCGGCTACCGCATCGACGACGCCGCCAATTTCTGGCGCCGCATGGCCATCAGCTCGCCCGGCTCCATCACCATGACCAGCGATCATCCGGCGACGCCCGAACGCTTCGTCGCGCTCCAGTCGGCGGTGATGGAGATCCGCGCCAAGGCGGCGCAAGGCGCGCCGCTGCTGCCGAAACGAGATGGCGAGCGCGGCGAGTGCGACGGATTCAGCGACATCCGGCGCCGCGTCGACTGCGCCGAGCCCGCGACCATGAGGCCTCGTCGCGCTGCTCTCGCCGCCGTTGCCGGCGGCGTGACGCGCTACGCGTTGCGGGCGCGGCGTACCCAGCCGTTGATGGTGAAGCGGTTGTCGATGAAGCGGTTGGAGGGGCAGCGCACCGGCAGCCCCTCGTGGTGGCAGTGGCTCGGGAAGAACAGGATGCTGTTGTTCTTCGGTGCGACCTCCGCCGCCTGCTCGCCGCATTCGTAGCGGCCGTTGGCGATGCGGCTGTTGTAGAGGCGGAACTCGCCGCCGGTGAAGCTCTTAGGCTCGTTGTGGAAATAGTAGACATAGCTGATCGTGCGATCGACCGTGTCGGGCGAGCCGTTGTCGTTGCGCAGCTTGAAATAGTCGCCGTCGTTATGGGCGGTGAGCTGGCACTCGATATCGTCGACCGGGAACTCGCCCATGCCGAAGGCGACGGCGAGCTGCGGCTGCAACGAGCGCACGCGGTCGCGAAACAGCCCGGAGAATTGTGGAAACTCGTGGAGCACCTGCGAGCGGCGGTAGTCGGCGTCCGTGGTCGAGACGCTCGATGCCGCGAAATCGCTCTCGTGCGCCGCGACGAATTTGAGGAGCTCGGCATGGACGGCGGGATCGATGAAGTTCTCGAGCAGCAGATAGGGCGACTTCTCGCCGGCGGCGCGATCGGCCGGGCCCGACGCCGCCTGCAGCGCCGGTTGGCACGGGCCGTTGTCGTTGACCATCGGCGGATCGGTGATGAGGCCGACGAGATCGGTCGAGGAGAAGATGATGGAGCTGCGCCCCTGGTCGAGATGGATATTGAAGGGGCGCGCCGGCCGCCCGCCGCCATAGCTCTTCTCGCCGATCGAGGACAAAAGCGACATCAGCAGCGGATCCTGGCGGCGCAGATAAAGCGTCCGCGTGTGGCCGCCGTTGAGCAGCAGCGTGACGCTCACTTCAGCTTCGCTTCGAATCATTATCCCTGCCTTTCGGAATCGCGGAAGAATGCGCCTCGGCAAGCGGGCGCGGTCGACCCGAAACTGGGCGGGATATGGTTAACGAAGCGTTTGCCAAGTGGCGGCGGCGCTTGATCTTTATTGCACGTTTATTGGCGCGGCGAGGCCTTCAACCGGAGATTATGCGAGCAACGCTGAGCAGCGCGAATATGTCGCGGGCGCCTGCTGCTCAGTGCGCGGCGAGCGGGCGCGTCGCCTCGGCGAGCCAGCGCGCCGTCTCCGCATCGACGAGCGGCGTCAACTCGGCGCGCACCCGCGCGTGATAGGCGTTGAGCCAGGCGATCTCGCCGGCATCGAGCAGCGTCGGCTCGACCAGGGTGCGGTCGATCGGCGCCAGCGTGATGGTCTCGAAGCCCAGCATCTCGCGCTCGCCGCCGCTGCGCCCGAGCGGCGTCACCACGACGAGGTTCTCGATGCGGATGCCATAGGCGCCGGTCTTGTAGTAGCCGGGCTCGTTCGAGACGATCATGCCCGGCAGCAGCGCCTGCGTGTTGGCCAGCTTCGAGATGCGCTGCGGCCCCTCATGGACGGCGAGATAACTGCCGACGCCATGGCCGGTGCCGTGGTCGTAATCGAGCCCGACCTCCCACAGCGCGCGGCGCGCCAGCGCATCGAGCTGCGAGCCGGTGGTGCCCCGGGGAAAGCGGCAGGTGGCGAGGGCGATGTGGCCCTTGAGCACGCGGGTGAAGCGGTCGCGCATCTCCGGCGTCGGCGCGCCGATCGCCACCGTGCGCGTGACGTCGGTGGTGCCGTCGAGATATTGCGCGCCGGAATCGACGAGATAGAGCATGCCCGGCTCGAGCCGGCGCTCGCTCTTGGGCGAGGCGCGGTAATGCACGATGGCGCCGTTGGGCCCGGCGCCGGAGATGGTGGGAAAGCTCAGATCGCGGAAATGGTCGCCCGCGGCGCGGAACGCCTCGAGGCGATCGGAGGCGGCGATCTCGGTGAGCCCGCCCTCGGGCGCGCGCGCCGCGAGCCAGGCGAGAAAGCGCGTCAGCGCCGCCCCGTCGCGCCGATGGGCGAGGCGCGTGCCCTCGAGCTCGGCCGGGTTCTTGCTGGCCTTGGGCAGCTGCGCCGGATCGGCGGCGCGGTGGATCTGCGCGCCCGCCGCCGCCAGCCGGTCGAACACCCACGCCGCCGCGCTCGCCGGATCGACCTGGACGCGCCGCTTCGCCGCGCCGAGGCGGTCGAGCGCCGCGCCGAACGAATCGGGCGGCGCGACGCGCGCCGCGTCGCCGAGATGCTCGGCGAGGCCGGGAGCGAGCTTGCGCCGGTCGATGAAGAGATCGACGGTCGCGTCGCCGTTGAGGATGGCGAAGGCCAGCGGCAGCGGCGTGTGCGGCACGTCGCCGCCGCGGATGTTGAGCAGCCAAGCGATCGAATCGGGCGCCGTCAGCACGGCGGCGTCGACCCGCTCGGCCGTGAGCTTGTCGGCGAGCGACCGGCGCTTGTGCTCGGCGCTCTCGCCGGCAAAGCGCAACTCGTGGCGCGTCACCGGCGCCAGCGGCGGCGGCGGCTGATCGCTCCACACGGCGTCGAGCGGATTGTCGTCGAGCGCCTGGAGGCTGCCGCCGGCCTTCGCCGCGGCGGCGCGGAAGCGCTCGACCTCCCCCACCGTATGCAGCTGCGGATCGTAGGCGAGCACCTCGCCCTTGCGCAGGGTGGTGGCGACCCACTCGGCGGCCGGCTCGTCGGCGAGATGGCGGCGGACATAGAGGCTGTCGTCGACTTCCGCTTGCGCCTGCAGCGTGTAGCGCCCGTCGACGAAGACCGCCGCCGCCCGCGGCAGCACGATGGCGAGCCCGGCCGAGCCGGTGAAGCCGGTGAGCCAGGCGAGCCGCTGCGCCCGGCTCGGCACATACTCGCCCTGATGCTCGTCCGCGCGCGGCACGAGAAAGCCATGGACGCGCCGCCGCTTGAGCTCGGCGCGCAGCCGGGCCAGCCGCTCCGCCGGCGGCAGCGGCGCCGCGCCGGGCGCCGCGCGCATCTCGGCGGCAAGGGCCAGCAGAAGCTGCCGCAGGGAGGGCGAGGGTGCGGGCACCACCAGTGTCGTCCAGGCCGCGGGATCGCGGTCGGGGGGCGCCGCCAGCACGCCCGTGACCAGCGCGCGCAGGCCGGCCAAATCGAAGGGTGCGCCCTCCTGTCGCAGCAGCTCTGCCAAGGCGCCATCGCCTGCCGCTGCGCCGGAAGCGCCGGCCGCCCGATGCTTCATTGGTCCACTCCTCGTGGCCTAGAGGCTAGGGCGTCGGCCGCCCCGCGACAAGGGACCGCCCCCCGGCACCGCGCGAGCCCGCGCTATGCATCTACCGTAAGGCTGGGTTGCAGGATGTCCGGCTTAACCTTCGGTCAATAATATTTACCTATGTTGCAGGTGCGAAGGCACCTTCGCAAATGCGTTACGGAGTTGATATCATGTTGCATTTTACCGGAAGTCTGGTGCACACGCTAGCCACGGCCTTGGCCGGCTGGCGTCGGCGCCAGCGGGCCTATGCCGAGCTCTACGCGCTCGATGACCGCTCGCTCGCGGATATCGGCATCACCCGCTCCGAGATCCCCTACGTGCTGTCGCACGCCGCCGCCACGGGCAATCCGCGCGCCAGCGAGGTGCCGGCCGAAGGCAATCTCCGCCGCGCCGCCTGAGCGGTACGGCCGCCAAGAATCCCGCTCGGCCGCCTGCGGCGGCCGGCGCGGGATTTTTAATGCCCGGCAGCCCTGTGAGGGCGACGACTTGCGCCGCGACAGGAGCGCGGCGATGTTGATGCTGGTATTCATCCCCGGCGGATGGCGGCAATGACCCACAGCGACGCAATCGTCGGACACGAGCACGAGCACCACGGCGCGGCGCAACGCGCGCTCGGCATGGTCTTCGCGCTGGGCATCGCGCTCAATCTCGGCTTCGTGCTCGTCGAGGCGGCCTATGGCGTGATCGGCCATTCGGTGGCGCTGCTCGCCGATGCCGGGCACAATCTCGGCGACGTGCTCGGCCTGGCGATCGCCTGGGGCGCCAGCGTGCTGGCGCGACGGCGGCCGAGCCACCGCTACACCTACGGGCTGCGCAGCAGCTCGATCCTGGCGGCGCTGTTCAACGCCATCGTGCTGCTGATCGCCGTGGGCGCCATCGCCGTCGAGGCGATCGACCGCTTCGGCGCGCCGCAGCCGGTGGCGACCGGCTCGGTGATGGTGGTTGCCGCCATCGGCATCGTCGTCAACGGCGCGACCGCGCTGCTGCTGCGACGCGGGCACCGTCACCACCACGACATCAACATCCGCGCCGCTTTCCTGCACATGGTCGCCGATGCCGGAGTGTCTCTCGGCGTCGTGCTCACCGGCGCGCTCATCCTCGCCACCGGCTGGCTCTGGCTCGACCCGGCGGCGAGCCTCGTCGTCGCGCTCGTCATCGTCGCCGGCAGCTGGCGGCTGCTGCGCGACGCCGTCAACATGGCGCTCGACGCCGTGCCCGCCGGCATCGATCCCGCGGCGGTGCGCGATCATCTCGCCAGCGTCGCCGGCGTCTGCGCCGTCCACGATCTGCACATCTGGCCGATGAGCACCACCGAGACGGCGCTCACCTGCCATCTCGTCATCCCCGCGGGCCATCCCGGCGATCAGGCGCTCGCGATCCTCGCCGAGGCGCTGCATGTGCGCTTCGGCATCGAGCACGCGACGATCCAGGTCGAGACCGGCGATCCCGAGCATCCGTGCCGGCTCGGGCCGGATCACGTCATCTAGCCGGATCGCGCCGCTAACCGAACTTGTGGCCGATCTCCGTCAGGAACGGCGAGGCGCCGGCCTCCGCCTCGCGCACCAGGCTCAGCCAGTCGGCCGCCATCTGCTCGAGGATCTCGCGGTTGTAGGGGTCGGCGGCTTGCTCCGCTTGCTCCCGGCATTCGCGCGCGCGCTGGCGATAGTATTCGGCGCCCTTCATGCGCGTGTTCGCCGACGCGATCGGCGGGCGGGCGGCGACGGTGCGGAATTCGCGGGGCATTTGTCCTCGCTCGCCGGCTACTGGCAGCATGATGCCGGCGAGACGATCAATGTAACTTGGAGTTTATCGCCGCATCAATCACCTACAAAGTGCCACGCAAGCAACCGCCGGTTTCTCCCGACGGTGGATCGCTCGATCTTTCGGCGCAGGCGCGCGCTCGTTTTGCTAGAAGAAGGCGAAGGTGCGGATCTCGATGCTCTCGCGCGGCGGCGCATGCGCCGGCGTGGTCGGATCCTCGAACGCCGTGTGCACGGCGAGCCGCGCGCGCCCGTCGGTCGCGGAATCGAAGCACTTGATGAGCAGCACCTCGTCGCGCTGCATGCGCGGGAAATAGAACCAGCGGTGATTCGGGCTGTAGGTCACCGCATAGATCTTGCCGACGCGGTCGGGATAGCGCCGCTCGGATGCCACCAGATCGCGGCGGTCGATGCTGCCGGCGTCGCACACCGCGAGCGGCCAGGCCTGCACCGGGCCGGCGATCGGCCGCCACACATTGATCTCGACATAGCGGCGCTGCAGCCGCGCCTCGGCCTCGGCCGGATCGAGCAGATCGCGCACGCGCTGCGGCGCCGACTTGTCGGTGTAGTCGTTGTGCACGGTCGCGGCCGGCTCGCGCACGCGCCGCGCCGCCTGCTGCTCGGGCGTCGTGTTGCGCACGGTGTGATCGAAAATCACCACCTTGGTCGCGCCGGTCGCCGCGCGCACGAAGCGCTCGATTTCCGGGTAATAGATGCGCCTTACCGCGGCGTCGTCGTAGAAATCGACGACCTCCGTCGGGTGCCGCGCGAGGGCGAAGCCCTCCTTGTCGAGCGACAGCCGGCGCTGCAGCGGGCGCCCGTCGCGGATCGCCACGATGCGCGGCTCGAACCGCCCGCTGCGCTGCGGCATGCCCGGCGGCGGCGCGGCGGTATAGACGAACGGCTTCTCCGAGCCGAGGGCGAGATAGTTGAGCGGCGCCTCGACGTAATCGAGGTCGAGCGCCGCCGCGGCGTCGCGTTGCATCGCTTCGCTCCTTCCTAGGGCTTCCCGGCTTTCAGATGACTCAACGTCACTCGCGCCAGAACGGCTTGTGCAGCTCAGCATAGACCGTGCCGCGCGACAGGCCGAGATCGTGCAGGTCGCGCTCGCCGAGCCGCGCCAGCTGCTCGCGCTCGCGGATGCGCCGCCGCCACTGCCGCAGCACGGCGCCGAGCCGCGGGATGATCGACCGTGGTTGAGAATTTGTCACCGGATGATGCGCGATGTAGGCCATGGCCGCTCTCCGCACAGATGCAAGAACTAGCGCATACATGCGCTTCTCTGCCGGCGCCTGCAAACGACACTTTGTCCGGCTTCACATGACATAATTTCATGATAAACTCGGCCGATGGAAACCCGGCTGCCCTCGCTCAACGGGCTGCGCGCCTTCGAGGCGGCGGCGCGGCATCTGAGCTTCACCCGCGCCGCGGCCGAGCTCAACGTGACACAGACGGCGATCAGCCATCAGATCCGCCGGCTCGAGGAGCAGTTGGGCATCCGCCTCTTCGTGCGCCACAACCGGTCGCTGGTGCTGACCCGCGAGGCGCAAGGCTACCTGCCGGCGGTGCGCGCCGCTTTCTCGGATCTGCGCCAGGCGACCGACCGGCTGCGCCGCAGCGAGCGCGATGGGCTGCTCACGGTGAGCGCGACGCCGTCGCTGGCGGCGAAGTGGCTGGTGTCGCGCGTCGCCGCCTTCCAGGACGCGCATCCCGGCATCGAGATCCGCATCAGCGCCTCGACGCATCTCGTCGATTTTCGCCGCGAGGCCGAGATCGATCTGGCCGTGCGCTACGGGCGCGGCAGCTGGCGGGGCTTGCGCGCCGACTGGCTGATGGCGGAGGAATTCTTCCCCGTCTGCAGCCCGGCGCTTCTCGCCGGCGACAAGCCGCTGCGGCAGCCGGCCGATCTCGCGCAGCACACGCTGCTGCACGCCACCGTCTCGCGCGAGGACTGGCAGCTCTGGCTCACCGCCGCCGGGCTGCCGAGCGCGCTGGCGCTCAGGCGCGGCCTCAGCTTCGATCAGAGCTTCATGGCGATACAGGCGGCGATCGACGGCTTGGGCGTGGCGCTCGGCCGCACGCCCTTCGTCGAGACCGACATCGCCGCCGGGCGCCTCGTCGTGCCGTTCGACCTGGTGCTGCCGGACGAGGCCGGCTTCTACGTCGTCGCACCCGAGGAGAGCGCCGACACGCCGAAGATCGCCCTCTTCCGCGACTGGCTGATCGCCTCGGTGGCGCCGGGCTCGCGCGCGCCGCCGCCGCCGGGATGACTTACGGATGCACGGTATCGACGCCGCGGGGAAATCGTTTGAGGATATGTCGGAGCCGCGATCGACCCGGCTAAGCTTCAGCCAAACCACCGAGACGTCGCCCATGATCGAGTGCGCATCGTCCGGCCGGGCCGGTTAGGAACGGGCGAACCCGCTGAATAGCCGTTGAGGCGCCAGCACGATCGAGACGAAACCCACTGGGAGCCCCCTTGTCGCATAACGAAAATCTGACGGCCGACCGGCCGACCTTCGTCACTCACCTCGACTGCGCGTTCACCGGCGAGCGCTACCCGGCGGATGAGGTGCACAATCTGTCCCACGCCGGCAAGCCCTTGCTGGTGCGCTATGATCTGGCCGGGGTCCCCAAGGCGCTCAGCAAGGCCGCGCTGGCGGCCCGTCCGCCCGATCTATGGCGCTATCGCGAATTGCTGCCGGTGCGGCGCCCGCAGGATATCGTCAGCCTGGGCGAGGCCATCACGCCGCTGATCGCGCTGACGCGGCTGGCCCAGAAGCTCGGCGCCCGCGACATTCTGGTAAAGGACGAAGGCCGGCTGCCGACCGGCTCGTTCAAGGCACGCGGTCTCGTGATGGCCGTGTCGATGGCCAAGGCCTTGGGCATCACGCACATGGCGATGCCGACCAACGGCAATGCCGGTGCCGCGCTGGCGGCCTACGCGACCCGCGCGGGCATCAAATCGACCGTGTTCTGTCCCGAGGACACACCGGCGGTGAATGTCAGCGAAATCGAGTTGCAGGGCGCGACCGTATACCGGGTCAATGGACTGATCGACGATTGCGGCAAGATCGTCGATGCCGGCACGGCGACGGTCGGCTGGTTCGATACCTCGACGCTCAAGGAGCCGTATCGGATCGAGGGCAAGAAGACCATGGGCCTGGAGCTGACCGAGCAGCTCGGCTGGGATGTTCCGGATGTCATCTTCTATCCGACCGGCGGCGGCACCGGCCTGATCGGCATGTGGAAGGCCTTCGCCGAGCTCGAGGCGATCGGCTTCATCGGTTCCAAGCGGCCGCGCATGGTCGCGGTGCAGGCGGCCGGCTGCGCTCCCATGGTGCGCGCCTATGAGGCCGGCCTGGAGCACGCGCCGCGCTGGGAGGATGCGCACACCATCGCCGCCGGCATCCGCGTGCCGCAGGCGATCGGCGATTTCCTGATCCTGCGCGCGGTGCGCGACAGCGGCGGCTTCGCCATTGCCGTCACGGACGAGGCAATCACCGCCGCGCTCGACGAAGTCGCGCGCGAAGAAGGTCTTCTTCTTTGCCCAGAAGGCGCCGCCACCTACGCGGCCTACAAGCAGGCGCTCTCCAAAGGACAAATCCGCGCAAGCGATCGCGTTGTGCTGTTCAATTGCGCCACGGGACTGAAATACCCGCTGCCGCCGGTTGGCCGCACCCTCGACCGGTATCGACCGATCGATTTCGCCGCGCTTTGAACGCGCGGCGGCCGATCCCCTCAGCGCTGCGCCGCCCGCTTGCAGTCCACCAGAAGCTTAAGGGCAGTCGCCGATCGCAAGAGGACCAATCACTTCGAGGCGCGCGTCGCCGACCTTGAGGTCGCTCCATTGCGGTGCTTCGGCTTCGAATTTGCCGGCGCGCAGCGCCTGTGTGACTTTGCTGCACTGGCCGCGGCCGACCAGGTGACCCACCCTGCTCCATGTCCCCTTGGCATCGGCCGTCATGACGATCATCTGCGTGTGATCGTCGATAATCACTTCGTCCCGCCCGTTGCCGTTGAGGTCCACGAGGAAGGCGTCGCACTCAGCCGAGGAATCGACCAGGCAGTGCGGCACCTCCCAGCTCTTGAACTTACTCCAGTCCTGCTGCAGGAAACTTGCCGGCAGCTTATGGCCGCGGGGGAATACCTTGAGCTTGGCCGTCAAATCCGCTGGCGTCAGCGCGACGAGCGGCGCCGGCTGGCCAGATGTCATCGCCAACGCCTCCCGGGCGCGCCTTCTGATGGTGACGGCATCGGCGCCCCGGTTCCGGGCTTTGAGCCTATCGAGTACGGCGGCGCCATAGCGGGCGCCCTTGAAACGCAGATAGGCGAAGTCGAATTCATCCGCCGGCACTGCACCGGAATCGAGGCGCGCAAGCTGATCCAATACAGAGAGCCTGACTGGATCGGCAATCGGCGTGGACAGCGCGAAAAGCATGGCCAACACCAAGAACGCCGCCGCGATGTTGCACGGCGCGATCTGCCGGAGCCACGCTCCACCCCAGATCGCAGCGGCGGCATAGCCCAGGGCATAACACGCGGCGACGACGATGCAGGCCGTCGCGATGATGCGTTCGGCCGTCCAGCCGTATTGAGCGACGCGAAGCGTCAGGCCATAGCCGGCGATCGCCACCAATGGCGTCAGCATGAGCGCGGCGATACTCGCTGCATGGCGCAGGACGCGTGGCGGCTCGTGCTCGGGCAGGCCGTCATGATAGGTCGCATTGATGAGCAGGATGAGCGCTGCCGTCGTCGCCAGCAGCAGCCCGGTCGTAAAATGCGTGCTCCAGAGCGTCAGACCGGTAAAGGCCAGAATCGCCAATAACCCGGCAACGAACAGCATCATGGGCGGCAGAAGCCAGGACAGCAGAAGCAACAAACGACCGCGCATGCTGTGCAGGATGCCGGCACTCGCGTCGGCCACGTGGACGGCGCCGCCAAGGGTCAGCATCGTCATCGGCAGTGTGAACCAGCGCGCTTGGGTCGGCTCGGAAAAGAGCGCAATGCCCATCAGCTTGAACAGGGCCGCTCCCAGCGTCAGGAGCAGGCAAAGCAGTCCGACGGACACCGCGGCCGACGCAGCTTCTACGGCATGCTTCCAGGCCGCGTCGAAGTAGAGGGGATAGGCCGCGATGGCGGCGCGATCGCCATCGCTGGCGACGACGAGCGATTGAGCGATGAACAGGGCCACCGAGGTGAAGATGACGAGCGTAGGGGACGGCCAAATCCGGAGACCTTGTCCGCCACCGAAGAATTGCCACAAGGACCAGTTATCGGCATTGGCAGCACGGCTTGCATCGTGCAGCGCCAGACCGGCAACCAGCACGGCGGCGGCAATCGCCCAGGCGATCAGCGTACGATCGCGCATATTGCCGAGACCGAAAATGACGATGAGCGGCACGAAACAGGCGACCAGAAGAAGCGGCGCGAAGATCAGCCCATTGCTGGCTGGCCAACCCCCGGTCTCAGCGGCTCCAAACAGAAGGCAGAGAGCAACGCCTTGCACAATGCCGATGCAGAGCCTCACGCCGGCGAGAGATTGTAGGCCTCTGACAACCATCGCTTTCGACATTTGCCGATCCGTAGCAGGAGCTGGCAATCATCGTCTGCGGGGCCTCCCGACAGCGCCGCGACCAGCCTATCAACAAGCACATATCAGCCCTAAAGATTGGTGAACACCAAGCGGGCATGTGGCGCGCCGGCGTACACGGCTCCCGGCGGCCGCCTAAGGTGTGCGCAGCGACCGCGCGTGCGTGGAACGCGACCGTCGTCGGCCTTGTGTCTTTCGTCGCAGCAGCAGATCGGGCCGCGATCATTGTGCAAGAGTTAAGGTATTCGCGCGCGCCGCTGAACATGTCGACGATCGGGTTCCCTCTTCCGCGACCGGCTGATCGCCTCGCTGGCGCCGGCTCGCGCGCGCCGCCGCCGCCGGGACGCCCGTTCGCGCTGCGCGGTGTCGGACCCCGCACACGCCGGGGCTCCTAGGAAGGGCGATTATGCTTTACTTTACCGGTAAGCCTCGGTAAGATGGGCCTAAGATCGAAGGATTTGGGGCCATGGGCAAAGCAAAAAAGCAAAAGCAAATTCACCAAATGACTATCCAGCAATGGGAAGCGGCCTTCCCCCATGAGGATGCTTGCTGCGCCTATCTGGTTGGTCATCGCTGGCCGAAGGGCGTCGCCTGTCCCCGCTGCGGAAACGTGAAAGTATTCCCTGTCTCGACGAAGCCCTGGTCCTGGCAATGCTACGAATGCGATCCCAAGGGAGAGAGCTACCGCTTCTCCCATCTCGTCGGCACGATCTTCGAGAACACGAATAAGCCGCTGCGCGATTGGTTCCGCGTCATTCACTTGATGCTGACCAGCAAGAAGGGGATGAGCGCACTCCAAATCCATCGCATGATGGGTTTCGGCTCTTACCGGACGGCTTGGTTCATGTGCCACCGTATCCGGGTCGGCCTCGCCAACGAAGATTTCCGCAAGCTCATGGGCATCGTGGAAGTCGATGAAACTTTCGTCGGCGGAAAAGCCAAGAACCGGCATTGGGACAAGCGCGGTGGTGGTGGTGGAACTGGCGGCATTGGTTCGGGTAAGGCCGCTATCGCAGGCGCAGTCACCCGCAAGGGCAACGTGGTTGCTCGCGTCATCGATAACGTCCGCGCCGCGACGTTGACAGAATTTGTACGCGAGTCCGTCTCCACGAAGGTTAGCTTGCTCTGCACCGATCAATGGGTCGGGTACAAGCATCTCAACAAAGACTTCCCGCACGCGACGGTTGACCATGCGCGCGGCCAGTACGTTGTCGGCGCGGTACACACTCAAACCATCGAAGGCTTCTGGTCGCTGATCAAGCGCGGCATGATGGGCACGTTCCACAAAGTCAGCAAAAAATATCTGCCGCTCTACGTCGCCGAATTTCAGTTCCGCTACAACAACCGCGAAAACGAGGACATCTTCGGCGAGGCGATCAAGGGATGCTAGACACATGTCGCGAGCCTCCATTCGCGTGGCGGCATCACCGCGGTCGTTGAAAGCTCGACATTCAACGATGCTGGATGTGAGTCAGCGGATAGAACTTTGATCTCATGAATGCCCGGGTTTACTAATAAACCCGACCCGTCCAAAATTTTCCAGGTTTCTGGATCAAGAAAATAAGCAATAGGGCGAGGGTCATTGACCCGTTCTTGCATCCTAAGCACTGGGAAATCTTTGTGCTCCTCGCGCCTTAATTCAAAATGACGGCTTACTGGCTGATCGTCCAACATCAATTGACATTTTTGCAAAAGTTGGCTGCCGTTGTTTTTTACCCGAACAAGCCAAGCTCTCGCATCTGGAAGCGGCTGCCCGGCAGAGTCCACCGACATTGCTTCATAGGCCATCCCATCATGAAGAGTGACGCTAAGATCAGATTTCAAAGGACTGGGTATCAACGCCTTAAGTTCGCGGTGCATCCAATAGGGTGCGAGTAGCAGGCGCACGGCGATGATGCTGCCAAACACAAGCGCCGCTGCTTGCCAGCCGGAAATAGCGGCAGTCATGTCTGGCAAACCACGAAAATAAGAAACAGCACCAACGACAATAAGCAGAAGAAAAATTGCCCCCTGCGCCCAATCGAGTGAGTGACGGAAAGCAGTGAAAATAACCTGCTGGTAATACCTAAGAATTGCCATGCGCCGGATTCTGCCTCTGGCTCATCCGGTCCGCCAAAATAGTAGCAGACTCGGCGACGCCGGTAAAGTACGGCATAATCGCCCTAGGAAGAACCCGCCGCCTGCCCGGGATCATGCTAGGTAGCCAAGAGCACCTATCGATCAAACGGCATCCATCCGGAGACAGTGGCTGATTGCACGCTGCCATGGCGCCAGCTCCTCGGGTGTGTAGCCCGTTGCTTGACTGACCTCAGCCCTATCTGCGCCGGCCATCAGCATTTGGATGGTCGTGTGCCATTTGCGTACAACGGATTTCGCCACGTTGAATTCGTAAGCAATCGAGTCGCGTGCTTCAGCACTGTAAGAGCCGGCGAGCTGCAGCAGCCGCTGGCAGGCGCCTGACCACCGGTCAACGTCCTCGACCGAAACGTTGAGGTTATCCGCGATGTCGAATGTCTCCATGCCTCCGAGGACCATCTGGACCCCGCGCTCGACCACTATGGCGTCGTCTTGATCGAGGCGGTAGGCCATCAGCAGCGCATAAACGATGCCGCCCAAACTGCGCAAGTCGGTTCGGTCAAGGGAGAGCCGATCGACCGCGTCCTCGGCCCGATCCAAATCGTCGCGTGTTAACTGACTTCGTACAAATGCTTCCCAAGCCTTCTCACTGGCGAGGCAGTCGGCGGGCGGTTTGGATCCCTTCAATTTCCTGAGCATCTCGAGAGTGCGGAGCTGTGCCCCGGATGGCTCTTGATCCTCGCGTTCGACCTTGTGCTTGCGCAAAAAGATCTGGCACTTGGGATTGTCCATCGCGAGCTCGGCTGAAAGCTCCATGCCGAGCGCCTTGTGCACCGCCTTGAGCTTGGAGAAATCCGGGTCGTCGGGGTAGCTGCCATAGCGCTTCACGAAAGGTTCGACGATCTTCGGATCGTCCATTTGGTCGTCGGTCGGCACCCCCTGCAATGCGATGCGGCGGCGCTTGGCTACCCGGATGATCTCCCTGACCTCCGCCTTGACGTAGTGTGGCACCCCGAACGCGATCATGTGGAACTCCGTACCCGGCCTTTGGCACTACTAATATACCAAAGTCAGCTACTTAATACCACATAATGTGTTTTCAGCTCGATGCCTCTCGGCTATGGGTGGCGACGCAGGAATTGATGCGGCTGACCCGTTATCTGTTCGGCTTCCCTACTGCGGAGGAAATATCGGTACCGATGGCGGAGCGAATCGCCCGCGGCCGCCATTCCTCAGCGCTGCTTGACCAGCGGGCAACCGCCTTCTTCCAGCGATTGGAAAGCCCGCTCGCCGGGGATGGTGCCGATGATCTTGTAGTAGTCCCACGGGCCCGTCGACTCCGACGGCTTCTTCACCTGCGCCAGGTACATGTCGTGGACGAGGCGGCCGTCGCGGCGCAGCCGCGCGCCGCGCGCGTAGAAATCGTCGACCGGCAGCGCGCGCATCTTTTCCATCACCGCCTTGGCCTCGTCGGTGCCGGCGGCCTCGATCGCGCGCAGGTAATGGCGGATCGCCGAGTAGACGCTGGCATGCACCATGGTCGGCATCGCCTTGTGCCGCGCCAGGAAGCGCTTGGCCCAGTCGCGGCTCTCCTCGTCGCGGTCCCAGTAGAAGGCGGTGACGAAGGTGAGGCCCTGCGCCGCCTGGAGGCCGAGGCTGTTGACGTCGGTGATGAACACCAGGAGCGAGACCAGCGACTGGCCGCCGGCGACGAGGCCGAACTCGTTCGCCTGCTTGGTGGCGTTGATCATGTCGGCGCCGGCATCGGCGAGCGCCACCACCTTGGCGCCCGACGCTTTCGCCTGCAGCAGGTAGGACGAGAAATCGGCATTGTTGAGCGGGTGGTGCACGCCGCCCAGCACCGTGCCGCCGCTTGCCAGCACCGCCTTGGTGGTGTCGGCCTCGAGCGAATGGCCGAAGGCGTAATCGACGGTGACGAAGAACCAGCTGTCGCGGCCCTGCTTCGTCACCTCGCGCGCCAGGCTGGTGGTGAGCGCGTAGCTGTCGTAGAGCCAGGCGACGGCGGTGGGCGAGCAGGCCTTGCCGGTGAAATCGGTGGTGCCGACCGCAGTCGCCACGGCGATGCGGTTGCGCTCCTTGGCGAGCTGCTCGACCGCGAGCGCCACCGAGGAATTGGCGAAGTCGATGGCGAGGTCGACATGATCGACATCGAACCACTGGCGCGCGATGGCGGCGCCGATATCGGCCTTGTTCTGGTGGTCGGCGACGACGATCTCGATCGGCTTGCCCAGCACCTTGCCGCCGAAATCCTCGACCGCCATGCGCGCGGCGACGACCGAGCCCGGCCCGGCGAGATCGGCATAGACGCCGGATTGGTCGTTGAGCACGCCGATCTTGACCACATCGTCGGAGATCTGCGCCAGCGCCGGCGCCGCGAGGCACAGCGCGAGGAGCGCCGCCGCCGCAGCGCTCCGCGGCCATCGCCGAATTGACCTGGGCATCGCCGCCCTCCCCCGCTCGCCGGCCGTTCCGAAGGCTTCCGGACCATAGCGTGTCCGAGCGCTGCGGCAAGCGGCACGGGGGGGGCGGGCGGCCTAGGCAGGTTCGCTTATCTCGCGCAGGACTTTTCGCGCGCGGTCCCATACTTCGACGGCGTAGCTCGGGCGCTCGCGCAACAGCCGGAGCGCGGCTTGCCGCGCGTCCTCCTCGCCCGCGCACTCGATCTCCTCGACGGCGACGATGGCGTCGGCCTTGTTCAGGAAATAGCAGCGGTAGATCGGCATGGAATGCTTCCACCATCCTCTAACCGGGCATGCGCGGGCACATCTCTTCGCGGAGGCGCGCGCATTTTGTCGTGCCGGCTTCACCCGAACCGGCAACTGATACACGCTAAAATTGATTGGCTCATTTATCAACCGGCATGTCGTATGAAACGACGCGGCTGGCGCTCGTCACGGGAGATGTCGGCGGTGGAGAAAAAAGAAACGGCCGGGTCGCCCCGGCCGTTTCCTGTCGGCTGTCGCGATCGCGCCGCCGGCGAGCGACGGACGTGCGCGGCGAGCCCGTCGCTTACTTCTTGCCAGGGCCCTGATTGGGCTTGCCACCGGGCATGCCGCCGCCGAAATTCGGCTGGTGGCCGCCCTGCGGCTTCTGGGGGTGCTGGTGACCGTGCTGCTGGCCCTTCTGGGACCAATCCTGCTGCGGCTTCTGGGCGCCGGGCATCGGGCGCTGCGCTTTGTCGTTGCTCATGTGACTCCTCTTGGACCGAATCGAGGGCCCCAGTTTTGCCCTTGGCGATTAAGACGGGGTTACCGGCCGGCCGGCCAGCGCCTGCCGAACCGATGGAAATGATCTAACTTTATCAGTACTTTAGATGGATTCTGCCGAATGCCGTGAGAGCCAGCCCCGGCGGCAGCTAGAAGGTGTAGCGCCAGCGCAGCGTGGTGCGCTTCCATGGCTTCAGCACGTTCATGCTGAAGGACAGATGGCCGCCGGGCTTGTCGGGCGCGCCGCTGGAGGAGGAGAAGCCGAAGGACGAGCCGACATTGAGGCTGAGCTTGCCCCCCGCCTCGAGCGCGAGCGCCGCCTGGAACTTGCGCCCGACCCCGCCCATCGGGATGGGGAGGCGGCCGGCGGCATTCTCCAGGTAATCGCCGAGATCGAAGCTCAGCGTCAGCGCCGCCCTGGCCGAGCCGGCGACGCTGTAGACGCCGGACTCCCGCGCCGCGGCAAAGGAGGAGATGTTGGGCCCGTAAGGCCCGCCCGGGCTGTCGCCGGCGCCGTCGGCGGCGCCCAGCACGATGCTGCTCGTCTGCATCTTGATGGCGAGCGGACCGAGATTGATCAGCGTGTGCTCGGCGGAGGCGCGCGGCGGGGCGAGCTTGACCTCCTTGCTGTCGCCGGCGGCAAGCGCGTCGGGCGCCACGAGAAACGCCGCCAGCGCCATGGCGGCGCCGGTGGCCGTCGGTTTGCGCGGCCCGCAGGCCATCCGTCTCTCGCCCAGTCCCCCCGCTTTGGCTTCGACGCCGTTGAAAGTGCGTTCGCTCAAAACGGTCGCGCATCCACGCGCACAGTACGCCGTATTCTAGTCGCCGGTCTCGCGGAATGCGAGAAGCGCCTGTGTCATGGTTAAAACGAGGCGTTCGCACCCCCCGTTCCGGTTGGGTGCATTACTTTATATTTGAACGAGGGCGCGCAAAAATTGGAACCTGCGCGCGAGCGGCGAGTTCACGCCCGCACCCGGCGGTGCGCAAGCGGCGCTACGCGGCGGCGGCGCCTTCGTCCGGCAGCGCGCCGTCGGCGAATTGCGAGAAGACGCAGGAGAAGAAGCCGGCGGTAAGGCCGAGTGCCACGAAATAGCAGAGATAGGCGAGCAGCTCGACGATCGGCGCGGCGAGGTCGCCGAGCGTGTAGTCGAGGACCAGCGCCAGCACGGCCCACAGCAGCGACACCGGCATGATGCAGGCGAGCCAGCCGTAGAAGAGGGCGCGGGCGTCGCCCTTGGTGTGGCGCCACGCCTCGCGCAGCAGCCGGCCCGGCGTGTCGTCGATGGCGATGGCGGCGAGCGCCAGGATGAGGCGCGCCGCCAGGCGGAAGCTCAGCACGATCAGCGGCAGCAGCAGCGCCACGCCGCCCCCCGTCAGCAGCAGGGCGCGGCGGTTGAGCGCGCCGCCCTTGAGGAACGAGAACGCCGCCGCCCATACCGGCTCCCAGCCCAGCAGCAGGCAGAGCAGCGCCACCGGCGCGCCGACGATGAGCGCGATCGCCGCCTGGTAGAGGAGATAGCGCAGCTCGCGCCGGCCGACGCTGAAGGGGATGATGCCCCAGGACGACGTCTCCTCCACCAGCAGCGCGCGATACCAGCCGACGGAAAAGCCGGCCGAGCCGATGGCGATGACGAGCAAGGTCGCGAACACCAGCAGCGACGAGATGGTCTGCGGCCACGGCACCATCTTGACGACGACGCAGCCGAGCAGGACGGTGAGCCAGCCGCCCGCCAGCCAGATGAACTGGCCGATGCCGCGGTAGAACACCTGATACGCCATGGCCGCGGTCGGCCACGCCGCGATCGCCACCATGACCGCCTCCTGACGCGAAACGAGTGCGACGATGGTGCGCGGGCGGGCGCCGGCCGGCAAGGCGTTTCGCCGGTGATTTCAGGGGAATGCGCGGTATCGGTGGCTTTTTTGCGCCGCGTGCTAGCCCATGACGAGCAGCGCGCCCAGCGCCAGCGCGCCGGCGGCCCAGCAGTAATAGGCGAAGGGGTCGAGCGCCTCGAAATCGTGGCGGCGGAAATAGCGCATCAGGAAAGCCGTGCTGAGATAGGCGGTGACGCCGGCGACGGCGCCGGCGAGCCACACCAGCAGGCTGAAGGCGTGCGCCACCTCGGGGCGGAAGAGATGCGGCACTTCGAGCACGGACGCGCCGATGATGATCGGCGTGGCGATGAGGAAGGAGAAATGCGCGGAGTCGCGGTGGTGCAGGCCGAGCAGCAAGCCGCCGACCATGGTGGCGCCCGAGCGCGAGATGCCCGGGACGAGCGCCGTGCTCTGCCACAAGCCGATGATCAGCGCCTGGCGCCAGCCCATGGCGCCGATGACGCGCGTGCCGCTCTGGCGCCGCAGCCGCTCGCCGGCGAAGAGCAGGAAGCCGTTGACGATGAGAAACGCCGCCGCGACCGCGGGCGAGCCGAACAGGCCCTTCAGGAATTTCTCGAAGGCGAAGCCGAGGATCACCGCGGGGATGGTGGCGACGACGATGAGCCACAGCAGCCGCCACTTGGCGCGGCGCTCCTCGAGCGGCCCGACGCCGCAGAAGGCGAGCGCCAGGCCGAGCCAGTCGCGCCAGAAATAGGCCAGCAGCGCCGCCGCCGTGCCGAGATGCAGCACCACCAGGAACGGCAGGAAGGTCGGCGCATGCTGATCGATGCTCCAGCCGAGCAGCTTCGGCAGGATCACGGCATGGCCGAGGCTGCTCACCGGGAACAGCTCGGTGACGCCTTGCAGGAGGGCGATGATGAGGGCTTGGAGAGCGGTCATTCAGGGCTCGTGATTTTTTTGCGGGACGTGACGGGTCTTAGCAAATTTCGCGCCGCGCCAAAACCAGCGTGTGCCAGCCGTCGATGGCGATGCGCCGCACCAGCGCGAGGCCCTGCGCGCGGTGCGCCGCCAGCACGGCGGCCTCCTGGCGCGCGAGCAGGCCGGACAGCACGGCGATGCCGCCGGGCGCGAGCGCGCAAGCGAGATCCTTCGCCATCAGCATGAGCGGGCGCGCCAGGATGTTGGCGAGGACGAGGTCGAAGGGGCCGGCACGGCGCAAGCTGCGGTCGCGATAGCCGTCGCTGCGGCGCGCGGCGACCAGCGCGGCGACGCCGTTCGCCGCCGCGTTGCGCGCGGTCACCCGCACCGCCTCGGCGTCGATGTCGCGCGCCGCGACCTTGCGGCGCCAGGTCTTGGCGGCGGCGATGGCGAGGATGCCGGTGCCGGTGCCCATGTCGAGCGCGCGCCGCCGCCGCCCGTCGCGCGCGATGGCGTCGAGCGCCAGCAGGCAGCCGCGCGTCGAGGCATGCTCGCCGGTGCCGAAGGCGGTGGCGGCGTCGATGATCAGCGCCACGCGGCCCGCGGGCGCGCCGCCGCGGTGGTGCGAGCCGTGGATGAAATAGCGCCCGGCCGCGAGCGGCGGGAAGCTCGCCTGGTTCTCGGCCAGCCAGTCGCGCTCGGCCACGCGCTCGATCGCGATGTCCGGCGGCGCCGTGCCGCGCGCGGCCCAAGCCAGCGCCAGCATCGCCTCGATCAGCGCCGCTTGCGGCTTCTCGGCGGCGAAGCCCTCGACCTGCCAGGCAGCGCCCGGCGGCGCCTTGAACGCGCTCACCGTCGCGCAAGCCGCGCCGAGCGCCGCCGCCGCGTCCTCCGCGCCCGCCGCATCCGGCGCCACCAGCGCGACGCGCCACACGCTGCCGCCCTTGTGATGCTGCCCGGTCAGCGCGCCCTCGCTCTCACCGCCCCCTCACCCCAACCCTCTCCCACAAGGGGGAGAGGGGGCGCGTCGAGCGCGCATCGACACCCCTCTCCCCTTGTGGGAGAGGGAGGGACCCGCGTAGCGGGAGGGTGAGGGGGCTGGCCGCCAATAAGCACGCCCCTACCCTTGCAATCCCCT
>Ga0073928_10002930_pt1 | contig 28003 bp, 21 predicted proteins | sample PaiPotPPA55metaG_FD_76969 | JGI IMG/M metagenome (GOLD analysis project Ga0073928, IMG submission 76969) | Iron sulfur acid spring bacterial and archeal communities from Banff, Canada, to study Microbial Dark Matter (Phase II) - Paint Pots PPA... ...
AGGGGAACATGTCGTGATGCTTACCGGCGAGAATCTCGTCGCAGACTTGAACGATCAGATTCCGGCGCTTTTCGTCTAGACGCTTGCCAGCATAGTTGGCGTTCGCGGCGGCTTTCTTCAGGATGGCGTAGGCCGTAATCATCTCGCGTGGAATCAAATCCTTCCCTATGCTGAAGTGCTCAAGCGAGCGCTGAGTCTGCGCGCCCCAGAGCTTGTCGGCTGGAACATTTACCTCGCCGAGGCTGTCAGTTTCCTTCCGAATGTCCGTCATCTTGCTACTCCTTATTCCTATCCGGGTAAGTTTGGTCACGAAACGACTTCACTCTGATGCACCTGACTGTCTGGAGGGGTCTGTTGGGGGATGAAATTCTTGTAGGCAGTGACTTCGCTTGCCGCATGCAATTAGTAACTCGCCAACCCGCTGCACCATTTCCAAACGCCTTCCGGAGTTGAACCGTTCAACGCTCTACATCCCCGTTCAACCGCGAAATTCGACCGTTCAATGTATCTTTATTGCTAACTTCGCTTCTCGGGTGCTAGTGTCCACTATGGTTCGGCATCTCCCCGCGCAATTTCCAGACGTGGTTGCTCGTCTATTCGGACTCGCAGTGCACCCCGCGAACAATCGATTTTCAACTCCTTTGTTTTCAGCGTCTCCTGAGTTGCTTTTTCCGCAATTCCTTTGTTTTCACAACCATCTGCGTTGCCCCCTAGTATTTTCCTCAGCCTCCAATTTCCAAGTACTCCGGCGTCACCGTTCTCTTCAACCTGCCAACGTTCAAACGTTCCAACGTGTCGACCCTTTCGCTGTCAGAGGTTTGCGCGCTCTTGTTCTCTCTTGCCTCTCTTTTTCGCACTCGTCTCATTTGTTTTCAAGCGCTTGCGGCCTCTTTCGCCAAAATACGGGGGGTGGGGTGGGTGCTCAGACCTCGTTTCGACCTTCCAAGGCGCCTTCCGCGTCGCGAATGGGTTCACGCGGCGCTCCGAGGGTCCGTCTCGCGCAACGTGGACGCCTTCCGCACATCCAAGTATCATTGCTTCAAGCGCAAGGATCCCAGGTCAATGGATGAAGCCGCCAAACTCGCTCCATTTCCGCTCGTGGGCGAAGCCGACCCCGTCCCTGCAAGTCTGTTCACTTCCTATCCCGAGCAGGCCAACACCCTTTCGCTGCTCTATGAGGTCAGCCGCGAAATCACTTCCATCCTCGATCGCGAAGAGCTCCTGCGCCTGGTCGCGCAGCGCGTCAAGAAACTCGTCAACTATCACGTTTTCAGCGTCATGCTCTGGAACGAAAAGACGCAGCATCTCGAAAGCGCCTTCGTCATGCGCTATGGCGACGCTATCCCGGTGCGAACACGTATTCCCCTCCACCAAGGACTCACGGGCACCGCGGCAGGCCAGCGGCGTGCCGTGCGCGTTGCAGACACGCTCACAGACCCCCGCTTCATTCACTGCGAAGTTGACACCGGTGTGGCCGTTCGCTCCGAGCTCGTCGTTCCGCTCCTGATCCAGGATCGCTTGATCGGCGTTCTGGACTTGGAAAGCGCGGAAACGCATGCATTCACGGCGGAACACGAGCGCATGCTCGCCACGCTCGCCTCGTATGTTGCTATCGCGCTCGAAAACGCCCGCCTTTACGAAGAAGCCCGCGAGACGGAGCGCCGTCTCCACGATGATCTCTCTACCGCGCGCGAGATTCAGCGCCAGCTCCTTCCCAGCGGAGCGCGCGAAGTCCCCGGTCTGGATCTAGCTGCCGGCTACTGTTCCGCACGCGCGTTGGGCGGCGACTTCTACGATTTTCTTCCCTACGGTAAAGGCCGACTCGCCGTCGCGCTCGGCGACGTATCGGGCAAAGGTACCGCTGCTGCTTTGTTTGGTTCGCTCGCGATTGGCACGATGCGCGAGCACATCGTCGAGCATCCCTGCCCGCCGCCGGAAATGCTGGCCCTGCTGAATCGACGCTTGCACGGCGCGCGCCTCGACGCGCGATTCATCGCTATGGCTTTCGCCGTATACGACGCAGGCGAGCGTCGGCTGACGCTGGCGAATGCCGGCGCACCCTATCCGATATTGCTGCGCGATGGCAAAGTGCAGCAAATTTGCGCCTCCGGCGTGCCGCTCGGCCTTTTCTCCGATACGCAATACGACGAAGTTATCGTCGATCTTCGCCCCGGCGACACCGTCCTCTTCGCATCCGATGGAATCCTCGAAACGGAAGACGCCGAGGAGCAGGAATTCGGTTTAAAGGGGATCTCCGCCATTCTCAAAACCGTTTCGCCGAAAGATTCCGCAAAGGAAATTTGCGACAGGATTCTTGATGCCACGGATGAATACGGCGGCAGGGGATTCGCTCCCAGCGACGACCGCACCTTGCTGGTGCTGCGCCTAACCGATCACACCTCAACCGATTTCTCAAAGCTCCCCATCATCTACTGAGCCGGAAATGCGTGGAATGAGAAATCGTACGAATGGGCAGCAGTGCTCGGTGGAATGACCTGGGAATCCTGAGTGGAACGGAGAGCCGTGCCGAGTGGAAATCGAGCCCGAGACTGCTAAGCGAATTTAGTTGCCGGGGACTATTTGCCGGTGGAGAGCAGCTTCAGTTCGGCGCGACGGGCTTGCGTCTGCGCCGCGAAATAGTTTTGTTCACGCAGCCGGCGATAAATGCGTCCCGCAACTAGCGCTGCGGTCGGCCCGATGACTTGGCGCGAGCTTCCGCGCAGCAATACTGCCAGCGCGATTTTCGGATGCGCTTCGTCAGCGTAAGTGACAAACCAGCCGACGCGCGAAGTGGGATCGTTGCAAGTTCCCGTCTTGCCCAGCGGCATTTCGTCGCCGCCGCTATCGAAGCTGCGCTTACCTGTGCCGTAGAGAACCGCGGCAAGCATTCCTTCACGAATTTCCGGAAGAACCGTGGCGATATTCAAATCGCGTTTTACGCGCGGCGCAAAATTCTGAATGTCATCGGCAGTGCGCGGATACTGCAAATAGTAGAGAGTTCCGCCATTCGCAAAAGCCGCGGCGACGGAAACCAACTGCAACGGCGTGATCTGAATTCCTTCGCCAAAACTAGACATGCGCGCGATTCCGCCATGCGCGGGCGGCTGCATCGGGAACGAACCCGGATGCTCTTCCGGCAAATTGTAGCCGGCGAGTTCGCCCAGGCCGAGCAGGCGCGCGTAACGCGAAACGGTGTCAAAACCCATGCGGCGGCCCAACTCTTCAAAAAATACGTTATTGGAATGCGCCATCGCTTCCGTCAAATTCATGTACTTGCGGCGGCCCACTTTAAGCATGGTGTCGCGCGTAATGACATTTTCTTCGAGCGCGGCAAGCGCAACGGTGGGCTTAATGGTGGAGCACGGAATATAGCCGGAGCCGAAAGCAATCTTCTGATTGACGATGGTGAGAATGCGGCCGGTATTGGGATCGACGGCTACGACAGCGCCGTTATAGCGGCCCAGGCCTTCTACTGCGGCGGCGCGGACGATAGGATCGTCAAAGGTGCCGATATCGGCGAGCGTGGAGTCAGCAAAAGTCGGGACGCCGCGAAAATGCGAGACACGATGCAGCGAAGCTCTGCGGGCAGCAGGCGCGGCTGGCATCGGCGCTGCGATCGTTACAGCTAGGACTGCGGCTAGGAAAACACGTCCCAATTGCTTCACATTGGCTCCGGAAACTTTATTGCCCGACTCAGATTCGGTTGGTGAGGGCTGTTTGTATCCCAGGATGTTAGCCTGGTCAACCTTCATTTCCGCAAACCGTTCTCTTCGCAAAATAGCGTCGAGAAAACTAAGTCGAACTGCTCAGCTTCGTTGCACCCCGTCGGCCAAAAGGAGGACCGCTCATTTGACGCTACTTAGCTGGTAAAGGTTTTACTGCACTGTACCTGAAAGAAACACTCTCTCCCAGGGTGAGACAGATTCTAGAGACTCGGGCCCGCGGGGGCAATAGCCAAAACGGTCCAGTACGGTGTATGTGCTTTATTCTGAACGGCTGACCGGTGGGACAGCGGCGGACAGGGTGGCGAGGGCGGACCTGTCCGCGCGGGCGGTTTTAGTGCCGGTCGCAAATTGACACAGAGGCTGTGCCGCCGAACGCAGGCAGACACGAAAGCTGACGGTTCCTGAGATCCGCGATACTTCCTCACAGCTTATCGTTCGTGCAGACTTACGTACGAGGTTGATCCTCGGACATTTTGTGAGAGCTTTGAAGTTGGAAAGCTTTGAATTAGGAGAGAAGAACGATGGCGATAACTAGAAAATCGATCAAGACAGCGTTATTCATTCTTGTTCTGCTGCTGGCTGGAGCGGCAATCGCGCAGACGCCGGGGGAGTCTCCGCAGGGCGCGAATGTTCCGAAGAATATGAAACCGTACTTTCTTTGTATTTTGGAGAAAGGAGAGAAGTGGATACCGGTGCAGTTTGCGGACCCGGCGATGCAGGAGCATCTGGCATACATGCGGGAGCAAGTGGAAGCGGGAAAGTTTGTGGTGGTGGGGCCGGCGCTTGATGAAGGAAGAATTCGCGGGATGGCGATCATCAACGCGACGTCAATGAAAGAAGCGAAGAAGATCGTAAATGCAGACAGGATGGTACAAAGCGGGCACCCTGTGGCGGAGATTCATCCGATGATGCTGGCGGACCTTTCGGCGCTGCACACGGAATATCCGGCTAAAACTGCAAAGTAATGCCTTCGCGGTCGCGCTCAAACCAGACGAACGTTGCGTTCGATGGTCTTAATGACTGAGTCCATGCGGCCTGCCAGCACCTGTTTGGCGAGACTCAGGGTGTAGCCCGCTGCCGTGTGAAAGGGCACGTGCGACGGTAGTGAAAGAGCAAATGGATCCACCACAGCGTCCACGACGACGGGGCCGTTCTTATGCGCCAGCGCCGCAGCCAGGGCCTCTCTCACGTCTCCGGGCTCCTCGAGCCGAATGCCTTTCGCGCCTATGGCCTCCGCCACTTTCGCAAAATTAGGATTCTTGAAATCGACGCCAAACGGCACCAAACCCGCCTCTTGCTGCTCGATGTTGACGAAGTCGAGCGATTCATTGTTTAGGATGATTTGAACGACGGGCATCTTGCGCTGAACCTGCGTTGCCAAATCGCCAAGTGCGAGCATTGTGAAGCCGCCGTCGCCGCAGAGCGCGATTGTTTGCCGGCCAGGGTACGCCAATTGTGCGCCGAATGCGTTTGGGGCGGCATTGGCCATGGACGCCCATGAAAAGGACCCGAAGAGCCTGCGTTTCATCCCACCCTTGATGTGCCTGGCCAACCAGATGCACGCAGTGCCCGTATCGGCGAAAAAGATGGCATCGTCCGAAGCGAGTTCGTCGAGCGTGGCGGCCAGGAATTCCGGCCGGATCGGTTTGATGCCCGGTCCCTTCTCGACATAATGATTCAGCAGTTCGTTGAACTCGCGCGTCTCGGCGAGGTGCTTTTCAAGAAAGCGCGTATCGCTTCTTTCGTTCACCTTCGGCAGTAATGACGCCAGCGTGGCCTGGACGTCGCCTACGAGTGCGAGATCGACGGAAGTGCGTCGGCCTATGTGCTTCGGGTTGCGATCGACCTGCACTTTTTTTACGCCATCGCCTGGCAGGAATTCCGGGAACGGAAAATCGGTCCCAAGCAGCAGCAAGAGATCGGCGTCGTGAATGGCTTTGTACGCTCCGCCGTAGCCGAGAAGCCCGGTCATGCCCACGGCATAGGGATTGTCGTGCTCCAACCACTGCTTTCCACGAAACGAAAAGCCGATCGGCGCTTTCAGCTTCGTCGCGAGCGCAATCACCTCGTCGCGCGCATCCCGGCAACCGTCGCCTCCGAAGATCGCCACCCGCTTCGCGGCTTCGATCATCGACGCGAGCTTTTCCAGATCGGTGTCGGCAGGACGAAAAACTGGGGCGACTGGGATTGCGACTTCATGAACGCGATAGGAGGCGTCGGACGCCGCCACATCGCCCGGCATGGAAATTACCGTCGGCCCGCGATCGATTACAGCCGTCAGAATCGCGGTGTTAATCACCGCTCGGGCCTGCTCCGGATTCACAACGCGCCCAACGTAAAGGCATGCGGTATCGAAAAACTTGTAAGGGTTGAGCTCTTCGAGCGCAGCCGTATCGATCAACTTTGTTTCCACGTCGCCCGCAATCGCGATGATTGGGGCGCCTTCCTTCCTCGCATCCATCAGGCCGTTGAATAGGTGCGTGACTCCCGGGCCCGCAGTGCCGCACACGACGACCGGTCTGCCCGTCAAATACGCCTCGGCCACCGCCGCGAAGACGCCGTATTCTTCATGGCGCACATGGACGAACTCGATTTTCCCGTTGCGGTGAAGCGCGTCGATCACGGGATTCAGCGCATCTCCGACGATTCCGTAACAGCGTTTGACGCCGGCCTTCTCAAGCATTTCCCACATTACATCGGCAACGTTTCGTGCCATGTGACACCTCCACTTATGCCAAAGGCATTTGCCTCTTGTTCTCGAAATTCCGTTTCGACTCTAAACCGCCGTAGGAGATTAGGAGCGCCTGAAGCCGCATGCCTTTGATGACGCCAAAACCTGAGAAAGTTCTATGTGGAGGCCTAACTTCTTGAGTCGCCGTCTGGGCACACATAGTGACTACTTCGCCGGTGCTCCTTTGAGAGCGTTCTAGCTTGAACTTAAAAGATTTGAACAGAGAGTCGGGACTGGCCGTGGTGCCTCCGTTATGCATGCATGGGGAAAAAAACCCTCGGCTCCGAGACTTGTGGGAGCCGAGGGTTGAGTACAAATCAAAGGAGTTAAGGCTGAAGCGTTATGCTCGCACTTAGAAACGGATGTACGGGCCGAGCGAGATTCGCAAGTTGTTGTGGGTCCCGTGAGCGAAATACATCTCATCCGCGATATCAAAGCGCACGCCGATAGGTCCGAGATGCCCCTCAAGGCCACCGCCCGGGTAAAACACGCCCGAGAGGTTATCGTCGCGAAGGTTGCTGACAGCCGTAAAGAAGTTGCCGAGTGTCGCGGCGCGATTGCTAAAGTTGAAGTTTATGAAGCCTCCCTTCAGTTGCACAAACGGATGGACATGCCAGTGTTCGCCGAGATTGACCTTGGGGCCGAACTCGCCATGCAAGATGCGAATGCCGGTACGGTGAATGGCGACGGAGCCGGTTGAAGTGTTGGTGAAACCATCCGTGACGGCCTGGTCGAAATCGTAATTGAGCTCAGCCTCCAGCTTGATATTGCGGAAAGCCAAGAAACCGAGACGAGCGCCGACGCCGGCAAAATTCGTGTCGGTCTGAGACAGGCGCAAATAATCAGCGTTGACGCCGAATTGAAAATGCTCGGTCTCTTGAGCTGATGCGAGAGGCACAAGGCAACTCGCTAAGAGGAAAAGAAATGCGAAACGCTTCATGGTTCGCGTACTCCTTGCGAAATAGGATTTGAGTTTCAAGAAACAGAGGGGCTGGAGGGTCTGTGCTTCGCCAACTTGGATGCCCTAGGGGAAGAGGCAAGTTGCGAAAAAAGGGGCAGATTGAGGGGGAGTGCAGAGCGAGAGTTTAGCGCGTACATGGGTACAAGGGCGTCCATACAGGGTTTACTGTAGAGAGTGCGCAAAATTCCCAAGAAAAATGAGGTTTTTTGGCGATGTGGCATTGTTTGAGACAGCGAGATGCGGATAATATGGCAGGGTTAACGCTCGAAGCGCCGTTCCTCGACTTCACGAAGGCTCATTCAGACCTCTAAAGGTTGGTATTGGCCCGGTATTACCGATGCACAAGGATGGAAACGGAAAGGCTTCCCTTAGGATGAAGCGACTGGATAAATCGCCCACGGGTATCGCGGGATTTGATGAACTGACAAACGGCGGAGTACCCAAGGGGCGTCCGACGATCGTGTGCGGCGGTCCTGGTTGCGGAAAGACGATGCTGGCGGTGGAATTTCTGGTGCGCGGCGCGACGGAGTTTAATGAACCTGGCGTGTTGATGACGTTCGAGGAAACCGGGGATGAGATGAGCAAGAACGTGGCGTCGCTGGGATTCGATTTACAGAAACTGGCGGCCAAGAAGAAATTAGTTCTGGAGTATGTGCGCATCGAGCCTGCTGAAATACAAGAAACGGGCGAATATGATTTGGAGGGATTGTTCATCAGGCTGCAGCATGCGGTGAAGACCATTGGCGCCAAGCGCGTGGTGCTGGATACGCTGGAGGCGATTTTTTCTGGATTTTCGAATACGGGGATGCTGCGCGCGGAGATTCGACGGCTGTTCCGCTGGTTGAAGGATCGCGGGTTAACAACGGTGGTGACCGCGGAGAAAGGCGAAGGGACGCTGACACGGTATGGCTTGGAAGAATATGTCTCCGATTGCGTGATTTTTCTCGACCACCGGGTAACCGATCAGATTTCGACGCGGCGGATGCGGGTGGTGAAATACCGGGGCGCTTCGCACATTGCGGACGAGGTCCCGTTCCTCATCGACGAGCGTGGTTTCTCAGTGCTGCCTAGCTCTTCCATGAGATTGGATCATGAGGTTTCGAGCGAACGGATTTCGTCCGGCGTTAAAGACCTAGACGATATGCTGGAGGGAAAAGGATTTTATCGCGGATCGTCGATCCTGATTTCGGGGACGGCGGGCACAGGAAAGTCCAGCATGGCTGCGCATTTTGCGCAGGAGACCTGCCGGAATGGCGAACGGTGTTTGTACATTGCGCTGGAAGAGTCTCCGGCGCAAGCGATGCGCAACATGCGGTCGATCGGCGTCGATCTGGAAAAGCACGTGAGAAAGGGTTTGCTGCGATTCGAAGCGTGGAGGCCGACGCAGAGCGGTTTGGAAATGCACTTGCTCCAGATTCATAAACTGGTGGAGCAGCACAAGCCATCAACGGTGATAATCGATCCACTGACGAGTTTAGTGACGGGCGGCACGGATCAACTGCACTCCATGCTGATGCGGCTAATCGATTATCTGAAGACGCAGCAGATCACCGGTTTTTTTACGGCGCTGACGACGGGGCGAAACAAGGAAATCGAGGAGACCGACGTGGGCATCTCTTCGCTGATCGACACATGGATTTTCGCACGGGATGTGGAGCTAAACGGAGAGAGGAATCGCTGCCTTCATGTGCTGAAGTCACGTGGAATGGCGAATTCGAACCAGATACGCGAGTTTGTCATGTCCAAGGAAGGGATACATCTGCTGCCAGTATACGTGGGCAACGGTACGGTGCTGACCGGCTCTGCGAGGATTTCGCAGGAAGCACGCGAGAGGGCGGAGAGCTTGCAACGACGGCAAACGGCGGAGGAGCAGCAGCGGGTCTTGAGTGGCAAACGGAAGGCACTCGAGGCGCAGATCGCGGCATTGCGATTGGAATATGCACAGGAAGAAGCGCGAGCGACGCTGGTGAAACAGCAGGACGAGCGGAGAGAACGCGAGATGTCTCAAGACATGCTGCAAATGGAGAGTTTTCGAAGCGGTGCGCGACGGGGGAAAATAGGAGGCAGAAACGGGAAGGTGGAGGTTGAGCATGGGAGCTAGGGTGAGCGCGAGATCGAAACGGTCGAGTGCAAATGGCAATGGGCGGTACTTAGAGCTGCGACTCTATGTGGCTGGGCAGTCACCTAAATCGCTTGCGGCATTGGCGAACCTGAAGAAGTTTTGCGCGGAGCACCTGGACGGGCAATACGAGTTGCAGGTAATCGACCTGGTGAAGACACCGCAATTGGCGCAGAACGACCAAATCCTGGCGATTCCGACGCTTGTGCGGAAATTGCCCGTGCCAATTCGGAAGATTATCGGGGATCTATCGGACAGCAGCCGTGTGCTGGTAGGGTTGGATTTAAGGGACAAAGCGGGTGCAGAGTGAAGCGAACCAAAGACACAGCGGGCAATAATGGCAAGGAATCCGGGAAGAACCATAACGGCAAGGAATCCGGAAAGAAAAAGTATCTTTTGCGGCTGTATGTGACGGGCCAGACCCCCCGATCCGTAACGTCCATAGACAATCTAAAACGCTTTTGCGAGGAACACCTCAAGGGTCAGTACGATATGGAAGTGATCGACATTTATCAGCAGCCCGCGTTGGCTTCTGAAAATCAAATCATCGCGGCGCCGACGCTGATCAAGAAGTTGCCATTGCCGCTGCGACGGCTGGTGGGGGATTTTTCGAATCAAGATCGCGTGATGTCAGGTCTAGATCTGAAAATTGCTTAGGGGTGGGAGCAGTGAATAAGCAAAAGAGGGATAGTTCGTCAATCGCGAACGGGGAGTTGAGGGCGCGGGTGCAGGAGCTCGAGGAAACGCTGCGTGCGATCCGTATGGGCGAGGTGGATGCGGTGCTGGTGTCTGGCGCTCGAGGGGATCAGGTGTTTACCTTGCAAGGCGCGGAACATCCGTACCGGCTGCTGGTGGAGAACATTGAAGAAGGAGCGGCCACGCTTTCGGATGATGGCACGGTGCTGTATTCGAACAAGAGCTTCGCGGCGTTTTTCGGAGTGCCACTGGAGAAATTCATCGGAGCGCCGCTGCACAATTTTGTTACGGGAAATGACGCCGAATTTTTGAAAACGCTGATCCTGGGAGCCAGACTGGCCAGCACGCGGGGAGAAATCCGGCTACAGAGAAAGCACGGGAAACCCCGGACGATCCGGTTAACGCTGAGTCCGAACCACGAGCTGGGCCTGGAAGCGATTTGCGCAGTGGCTACGGAGCTTACGGAAATTGTGGATGCCAATGAGGCGTTGCGGGTGACGGAGACCTCGTTGCGGCAATTGTCCGCACGGCTTTTGCAACTCCAGGACGAAGAGCGCCGGCGGATCGCGCGCGATTTGCACGACGTGACAGGCCAGAAGATAGCGGTGCTATCGATGTCATTGGACCGGCTGGCGAGGCTGACGGAACAGCGCAAACCGGAAGCGAAGGAATCCATCAAGGAAAGCCGGGAAGTTGTCCGCCAAATTGGCGAAGAGATCCGGACGCTGTCTTACCTTTTACATCCACCATTGCTGGATGAGTGCGGATTGGCGTCGGCAGTACATTGGTACGCGGAGGGTTTCGAGAAGCGCAGCGGCATCAAGCTCGAAGTAAGCATCGGGGACGACATCCCCCGCCTTCCCATCGATGCGGAAACGACGCTGTTTCGCGTGGTGCAGGAGAGCTTGACGAATGTGCATCGATACTCCGGGAGCTCTTCGGCAAAGATCAAGGTCTCGAAGGATTCGGAAGAGGTGCGACTCGAGATTATCGATTACGGTCACGGCACCAAATCCGGAACGGCGCGGGCAAGGCTGGACGGGCCTGCTCCGCTTGGTGTGGGCATTCCCGGAATGCGCGAGCGCCTACACCAATTGGGCGGCGAACTGACCGTTGATTTTGCGACCACCGGGACGCGCGTGACGGCGACGTTGCCGGTCAAGAAGGCGGCGCAGACGGATGCTGAAGAGAGCGCCGACCAAACATCGCTGACTTTTACGATTCGTTCCGCGGCGGATGCTCGCCGACGGATTCTGATTGCGGACGATCACGAACTGATGCGGCGTGGGCTGCGGGGACTGCTGGAAAGCCATGACGAATGGGCGGTGTGCGGCGAGGCGGTCGAGGGGACGGAAGCGGTGCGGAAGAGCACGGACCTGAAACCAGACCTGGTGATAATGGACGTGAATCTGCCGGGGCTTAGCGGGATTGAAGCGGCGCTGCAAATCCGGCGGGAACGCGAAGGGGCGAAGATATTGTTCTTCACCGTGCACGATTCCGACGAAGTGATTCGGGAAATCGTGGAGGCTGGGGCGCTGGGGTATGTGGCGAAATCGCGAGCGAGTCAGGACTTGATGGACGCGGTGCGAAATGTGTTGAGCGGCAAGACGTTTTTTCCGAATCTGGTGGCAGCAGCGGCCGGACGGAGATAGCGAGGTTTTTCCGTCTGGTAACGTGAACCGGTGGCGAACCTGTGCGCGCCTATTCCTCTAGCGCGCGTCTCATTTAAAGGCAAAATCCAAAGAAATTTTAGCGAGCGAGGGTTTCGCTCGATTCGATACGCTCGGGTGTATCTATGCGGATGTCGGTAAGGTCGGATAACAGGTTGGCAGCCCAACGGTAGACGTTGTGTTCGCGGACCGAGGTGCGCATGTGTTGCATGCGAGAGGCTTGCTCGTCGGACGGCATGTTGAGCGCACGATGGATGGCTCCGGCCAGTTGCTGGACGTCATAAGGATTAACAAGCAGAGAGTCAGTGAGCTCCAGCGCAGCGCCCGCGAAGGTGCTGAGGATCAGGACGCCGAGATTGTCTTCGCGAGAGGACACAAACTCCTTGGCGACGAGATTCATTCCGTCGTGCAGCGAAGTAACCAGACACAGCGAAGCGGCATGATAGAAACGCGCGATTTCCTCGTGCGAATGATGCTTCTTGAGAAAGAGGATAGGTTTCCAGTGGCCGGCCTGGAAGCGGGCATTGATGCGTTCGGCCTCGGCGGTCAATTCGTCGAGCAAGCTCTGATAGCGCGCGATATTGGTGCGGCTGGGCGCGCCAATCTGGACAAAGGTGAAGCGGCGCTGGTAGGAAGGGTAGAGTTCGAAAAAGAGTTCGATGGCGCGGAAGCGCTCGAGAATGCCTTTTGTGTAGTCGATGCGGTCGACGCCAACCCCGAGAAGGGCGGCGCTGATGCCGAGTTCGTTGCAGAGGGCGGCGCTCTCTTCCTTCATGGTGCGATGGGGTTGCAGGGAATTGCCGTTCTCCTGAAGAGCAACGCTGATGGGATAGGGGCGCACGCGAGTGACGTGGCCCTGGCGGTTCACGGAGAAGCGGTCCCATTCCGTGAGGGCTTCGACGACGCGATCGACGGTGGAAAGAAAATTGTTGCAATGCGACTGAATGTGAAAGCCGATGAGATCGGCGCCGAGCAGCCCGTCGATCAATTCGCGCTGCCAGGGGCAGATGCCGAAGACTTCGGGATTCGGCCAGGGAATGTGCCAGAAGATGGCGACGCGAGCGTCGGGGCGCGCTTCCTTGATCATGCGGGGAAGCAACGCGAAATGATAATCCTGGACCAGGACGATGGGTGACTCAGTGCCTTCCATCTCCGCAATGGCGGCATCAGCGAAGCGGCGATTTACTTCCTGATAGGCGATCCAGTCCTCCGGACGGAAAATGGGGCGCGTGTGCGCGATATGGCAGAGCGGCCAAATACCTTCATTGGCGAAACCTTCGTAGTAGCCCTTCTCTTCTTCGGCGCTGAGCCATACGCGGCGCAGCGTATAACTGGGATGGTCGGGAGGAACGCGGAGATGATCCTTGGCGTCGACGACTTCGCGGTCGGCGTTGCCGGAACCGTGGGCGATCCAGGTGCCGTCCGTCGCGAGGAGCACGGGCTCGAGCGCGGTGACCAAGCCGCTGGCGGGAACGATCACTTGCACGTTGCCATTGCTGCCGTTGCTGCGGACGTGCATGTACGGCTCGCGGTTGGCGATTACGAAGAGAGGCTTGTTTTGCAATTTGTTGCTGAGGCTAACGCGCAGACGTTCGGCGGTCCATAGAGAGACGTTGGAATCGCGTAGACGGGCCTCTTCCTCGGCGGTGGCACGAGCGGCGTTGAGGTCGCGCGCAAGATGCGTAACTTCGTGGTGGAGCTGATCGAAGAGTTCGCCCTCGGGAAGCGAAGGCGGAGCATGCGATTGTCCGGTGCGCAAGGTGCGCAGCCACTTGGCGGTGCGTGTGAGCGGCCCGGTGAGCGTCCAGCGCACGAGGACCAGCGCGAGACCGGCGATGAACAACGTTTGCACCAGCGCGTTGACCAGTGAATCGCGCAAAGTATGGGCAACTTGGCGGTCGATATAAGTCACGTCGTGCACAAGCGCGAGCGTGCCGGCCATTTGGCCGTTGCGGTGAAGCGGCAAAGCGTAAACGTGAATAGGCGTGTCGTTGACGCGCAGGAACTCGCCGTAACCAATGTTGCGATCGGCAGCATAAGCGGCAGCGGCGGGCCGAAGTTGGAAGAGCGAAGCGAGGCCGGAGGTCATGGCGAGGGCGATGCCGTTGGCGTTGTAAATGGCGACGCCTTTCAGGTGCTCGCGCTGGCCGAAGCGATCGACGAGGCGTTGCAGACTTTTGTCCGGGAGCTGCTTGTCAAATTGCGGCTCGACAGTTTCTTGCAGGCTTTCGGCGAGAATTTCCGCGCGGCGGGAGATGTCATTGCGCAGAATGCGGCGTTCGGTGCGGACCTGATAAGCGGCGAAGAGTAGAGACACCACAACGACGCTGATGATGAGCGGTAAAACGAGTTTCAGAGTCGTGCGCATTGCATACCTTCCCCTTGGGCAAGAGCGAAGATTTGTTTTGGATTCGTGAGGGTGGCGAATCCGCCGGGCGAAAATTCGCCCGTTATAGCGTTGTGTTCGTCGGCTGCACGACTACGTGGAGAGCAATGTTGTTTCCGTCGTCAGTTCGATAATCCACTGTGGCCGTGGAGCCAACTTCCAGTCGTCCCTCGACTTTGGTCGTGTCGTCAATCAGGAATTGGAGGGTGACCAGGTCCTGACTTTTCTTTACGTCGACGGAAAAGGAAGCGTCTCCGATGGCTGAGATTTTTCCGGAGACTGAACCGTGCTCGGAAGCTTCCTTCGACTTGAACAAATTGCCATGCGGCTGGGAGGCTAGCGCGTCGGACGAAATCGCGACACCTAAGCATGCCACAAATACGGTAAGAATGAACAGAGTAACCAGAGTCAAGATAGCGCGGAAGCGCATTGTACCCCCTCCAGATCACTTCCGGCTGGTGACAATATGGATGGCACGAGGACTTCCAAAGTCGCCTGACCCCGACTTTTCTGTAAGCGAAATAAAACACGAGATATACGAGAAGATGTTTCCCGGTATTTACTCGAGGGATGTACTAGGACTATGAAAATTTTCCCCGGGCCTAGCTCTGGGCAACAAGGAATAGGCGCCGGAACGGAAAAAGCGTTTGCCCGTTTGGCTGGGGAGGGTAAGCGGAGGCCATACGGTCGGCGAAAGCTTCGATAAATTTTGCGGCTTCGGGTTCCGGAAGAGCGGAGAGAAAAGGGCGCAGGGCGGTGCCGCGCATGAAGTTGACAACAGGATCGTTGCCGTCCAGAACCTGCAAATAGATGGTCTCCCAAATATCTAGATTGCGAGCATGGGGTGAGAGCCAGCGCCAATACGTCTCGGGTGGGGGAATAGGGGCGAGCAGGAGCGGTTCCAGCTTGGCGCGCCATTCGCTTTGCAAAACCAGGTCTTTTAGGCCGAGGTGTGAAGGCGACTCAAAGTGCCGGGGGACTTGCATAGCCAAGACGCCGCCGGGCCGCAACTTGCTCAGAAGCGAAGGCAGCAACGATTCATGATGAGGAACCCATTGCAGGGCGGCGTTGGCGTAGATGAGATCGGGAGGATCGGGAGGGCTCCACGATGTAATTTCGGCTTGCTGCCATTCAAGCGCGGGGAACTCGCGGCGCGCCTCGGCGAGCATTTCGGGGGAGGAATCGATGCCGACGACCTTGGAATTGGGAAAGGTATCAGCGAGGATGCGGGTTAGGTGGCCGGTGCCGCTACCGAGATCGTAGCTCGTGGAGTATTCTAGCTTGGGGATGCGCGCGATGAGATCGAGGCCGGCGCGAAAGCGGATATCGGCGTAACGAAGGTAAGTTTGAGGCTCCCAGGTGGTCACAGCGGTCAATGCAAATCATACCATCGCAGCTCGGCCAGCCCCGACGGAGATTCAGACGAGGAACCCTTGCGTACGATAGAGCTGCACCATTTCCAGGCGGTCTTCGGCGCCAATTTTGTGCTTCATGCGATAGAGATGGTTTTTGACCGTCTGTTCAGAAAGGGAGAAATGATTCGCGATTTCCTTGTTAGTCAATCCTTGCGCGATTAAAGGAATAAGCTGTAGCTCGCGGCGGCTGAGACCCATGCGGCGCTTGCTGCTCGTGCAGGGAAGGCCGGTCGCCTCAGATTCAAAATAGCGGAACAAAACAGCGCAAAGAGCTCCGGGACACACAGCCTCTCCAGCGGACACGGCTTGCACGCCTTGCAGAACCTCACTGGCGGAAGCGTCGCGCAGCAAATAACCGCTGATACCCGCGCGCACGCACTGGAGGAATTCACGCTCGTCCTTAGCCATGCCAATGAGCAATATGCGGACCGCAGGCACGGCGGTGCGGACCTCCTGAATGGCCGATAAATCTTCCTCGAGACTTCCTCGAGAGTTAAGGAGAAGTATGTCTGGCCGCGCGTCGAGCAACGCGTCCGTATGAAAAGACGCGGCCGAGTTGGTAGCAATTACCTCGATGCCGATGCCCTTGGTCAAAACGCGCGCCAAAGCTTCGCGCAACAAACGGTTCTCCGCTGCTACAAAGACGCGAATTTTCTCTCCCGATATCTGAGTGTCAGCACGCGCGGGTTTGGCGGCTCGTCGCCGGGAATCCGGTGCCGAACCATTCGAGCGGGCGGTTTCCTTGACTGCTGGGATGTCGGTCATTGAAACGCCGCCGCTCCTTCCCCGGTGCGGTCATCCGCCAGGGATGCAAAGGCGTTGCTAATGTATAACGTGTTAACGCGAATGTGCCAAGCCTTTCCAATTCAAGCGGTGCTCATAATGGTTAAAATGCGGTCGGATGGGAAAAATGATTCCAAAGTGGGCATTCATGCGGCCGGTATTGTTCAAGCTGTGATGGTGGATGTTACGGCGCTTGAGACGCTCGGGAACTCAGACCAAGTAGTTCAGCGTACTTCCCAGGTGTCGCCGGCGTGCAAGATTTTGTTCAGGTCCCCTGGGCCACGCTTTGCGATTACGTCGTTGATTTGTTGGTTCATCACATCTTCGTAGCGCGGGAGATCGTCCCAAGCGCGAAACACTCCGATGGGTGTCGGGAAGCCGGGACGATGCTCCATGTGCGAGAGCAGGAACGCGTATGACGGCCGGGGATGATGCGCGTCGTGAATGATGAGATCCGATTCAGTGACGCCGTTGCCGAGTGGAACGACTTCGATGTCGCCATCGGGTTTGCGGCGAATGCCTTTGTCGCGATTCTTGCCGAAAACCAGCGGCTTGCCATGCTCGAGCTGTATGACGTGCTCGCTGCGCGCGTCGCGATCGGTCAGTGAGAACCATGCACCGTCGTTGAAGATGTTGCAGTTCTGCAGGATTTCGACGAACGCGGAACCCTTGTGCACCGCCGCGTGCTTCAGCGTGTCTTTCAGATGACCCTGAAAAACGTCAACCGACCGCGCGACAAAGGTCGCTTCCGCACCGATGGCCAGAGACACCGGGTTAAACGGACGGTCTACCGAGCCAAAGGGCGTCGATTTCGTCTTCTTGTTGACTTCCGATGTGGGTGAATACTGGCCCTTTGTGAGGCCATAAATGCGGTTGTTGAAGAGCAAAACTTTGATTCCGACGTTGCGCCGCAGCATGTGAATGGTGTGATTGCCGCCGATCGAAAGCGCATCGCCGTCGCCCGTCGCCACCCAGACTTCTAAATCGGGCCGGATCGCCTTGATGCCCGTGGCGACCGCCGGTGCGCGACCGTGAATCGTGTGAAAGCCAAACGTGTTCATGTAATACGGAAATCGGCTGGAGCATCCGATTCCGGAAACCACCACAAAATTTTCGCGCTTGATCCCGAGCTCTGGGAACACGGACTGCACCGCGGAGAGAATGGCGTAATCGCCGCAACCCGGACACCAGCGGACCTCTTGGTCAGTCTGAAAATCTTTTTTCGTTAGCGGCGGTGGCAGTGTTGCGGTACTCATTGCGATTTCTCCCCGGATCAGCACAGCCTCAAGCCCGCAGGCCTGAGCTACAGCAGCGACGGTTTACGCGTCCAGCATTTCCTCAATTTTTTGCTCGAGCTCAACTTGTTTGAAAGGGCGGCCCTGGATTTTATTCAGGCCCACGGCGTCCACCAGATATTTCGCCCGCAGAACCCAAAGCAATTGCCCCATGTTCAGTTCCGGCACCAAAACTTTTTTATAACGCTTGATGACCTCGCCCAAGTTTGAGGGTAGCGGATTCAAGTGGCGCAGATGAACATGCCCCACCTTACGCCCCTCCACCCTTTGCGCTTTCACTGCGGCGGTGATCGCGCCGTGCGTTGAGCCCCAGGCAATAATCAGCAAATCGCCTTCCGCGTCGCCCGTCGGCTCGATGTCGGGAATGTCTTGCGCGATGGCCGCGACTTTCGCCGCGCGGATGCGCACCATTTTCTCGTGATTCAGCGGCTCATAGTTAATGTTGCCGCTGACGTCTTGCTTCTCCAGCCCGCCGATGCGGTGCTCCAGCCCCGGCGTTCCAGGAACCGCCCACGGACGCGCCAGAGTCTGCGGATCGCGCTTGTACGGTAGGTATCCTCCGTTCGCGGAGTTTGGCTCCGTCGCAAAATGCACCGGAAACGCTGGAATATCTGCTGCGTCGGGAATGCGCCAGGGTTCCGCGCCGTTGGCGAGATAGCCGTCGGAAAGAAGAATGACGGGCACCATATATTTAACGGCGATCCTGCAAGCCTCAAGAGCGGCCCAGAAGCAATCACTCGGTGTAGCGGCCGCCACAATCGGAATCGGCGCCTCCGAATTGCGCCCGAAGAGCGCTTGCAGCAAGTCGGCTTGCTCCGTCTTGGTAGGAAGCCCCGTCGACGGGCCGCCGCGCTGAATGTCGCAGACGACCAGCGGGATTTCCACAGCCACAGCCAAGCCCATGGCTTCCGTCTTCAGCGCCATGCCGGGACCGGAGGTCGTAGTGATGGCCAGGGCGCCCGCGTAAGCAGCGCCGATGGCGGAAGTTATCGCCGCAATTTCGTCTTCCGCTTGGAACGTCATCACACCAAAGTCTTTATATTGCGAAAGCTCGTGCAAGATGTCCGAGGCCGGCGTAATCGGATAGCTGCCTTGAAATAACCGCAAGCCCGATTTTTGCGAGGCGGTGATAAAGCCCAGCGCCAGCGCCTGGTTCCCGCTCAAGTTCCTATACACACCGGGCGCGAGCTGCGCCGGCGGAATCTCGTAGCTGATCTGAAACGCTTCCGTAGCCTCGCAGTACGAGTAACCGGCCTTCATCGCAAGCTTATTGGCTTCGACCAACAGCGGCTTGTTCTTGAACTTGTCTTCAATCCACCGCACCGTGGAATCCATCGAGCGGTTGTAAAGCCAGTAGCACATCCCCAGCGCGAAGAAGTTCTTGCAGCGGTCCATGGACTTGGCATCCAGTCCCAGGTGCTCGAGAGCCACGCGTGTCAGGCGTTCCAACTCGACGGAAAAGAGCCGGAACTTGTCCAACGAGTGGTCTTCTAGGGGATTGGAGGTCATCTGCGCCTTGCGCAGGTCCGTTTCCTTAAAGCTATCGCAGTTGACGATGAGGATGCCGTTGGCTTTCAGGTCGGCGACGTTTACCTTCAGCGCCGCCGGGTTCATGGCAATGAGGACGTCAACCGCGTCCCCGGGCGTGTAAACGTCATTAGAGGAAAAATGCAACTGGTAACCGCTTACCCCCGGCAAAGTGCCGGCGGGGGCGCGAATCTCGGCCGGAAAGTCCGGAAACGTGGCGATATCATTGCCATACAGCGCCACTGTGTTGGTGAACTGGCTGCCGGTGATCTGCATGCCATCGCCGGAATCCCCGGCAAAGCGGATGACTGCCTGATCGATCTTTTCTCGCCGGCTTTTGGTCAGCGGAGAATCAATAAGTGTGGACATAAACTGCCTGACCCCAATTCAGAGAGATCCTCAACGATTTCCCCCGCGAGGAGCGCGGCTCAGTCAATAGGATGACGCGGTGCAAAGAACAGGATGGATGTTGCTTGCGCCCGCCGCGAGCCGGCACGGTAAGGATACCATACCGGCTCGCCCGCGGCGGGGAGAGAGTCCGCCGCGCGGGCAATGTGCTCTAGTGAAACAGACGTGTGCAGCGGCTCCGAGGTTGCATGGAATTTTTTTTCCGGCACGCCGCTTCGTTCGCTGGTGGCGACGCCCGCTGAGCTTTGTATTTCCGGCATTAGCGCCAAGTAATTGCTTGACAGTTCGCTTTCTATTCGCCTAAGGTGGATGCAATGGCCGCGAATTTTGCGGCAATGAAATTGGAGGTTGCACCCCATGGCCTTGACCAAACGACAGAAAGAAGTGCTCGATTATTTGGTGGCGTTCGAGACCAAGCACGGATACGCGCCGAGCTTCGAAGAAATCGGCAAGGGCATGAAGCTAACCTCGTTGGCTACGGTGCACAAGCACATCACTACCCTGGAGAAAAAAGGATTTATTCGCCGCGGCTACAACCAGAGCCGCTCGATCGAAATTTTGCAGTTGCCAAAATCGGTGAAGGACCAGGTGATTGAGCGCAAAGTGCAGGAACTGCCGCTGGTCGGGCGAATCGCGGCCGGACGCCCGCTGGAAGCGGTGGAAGAGCGGGAGACGCTTTCGCTTGGAGATTTCGCACGCGGTGGAAATTCTTTTGCGTTAAAGGTGAAGGGCACCTCGATGATTGAGGACCACATCATGGACGGCGACTTCGTAGTTTGCGAACAAACGCAGGTGGCTAATTCAGGCGAGATCGTCGTCGCGCTGATCAATGGCGAAGAAGCGACGCTAAAAAGATTTTACCGCGAAGGCCCGGGGAAGATTCGTCTGCAGCCGGCGAATTCGGAAATGGCGCCGATCATCGTTCCCGCGAACGAAGTGAAGATACAAGGCCGCGTGATCAGCGTCCTGCGCAAGTACTGAGCCAAAGCGAAATTTTGCCCGGCTCGAACCGGACATTTTTGGTCACTGCGCCGAGCTTCCGCGTGCGTCCCTTTACGCTACCCGCTACATCAAACTAGCAATGATTCCTCGGACGTGCGGTCGCGTTCCTGTGCAGTTCTAAATGCAGCTGCTCAACGCGAACTGACGCTTGACTTGCGAGGCATCATCGGAGGGGCGTACTTGTTCTCAAAATTTTCTGCGCTGCTGGCCATTTTTGTGTCCGTTGCGTTTTGGCCCGCGAGCGTGGCGGCGTACTCGGTGCTCTCACATGAAGCCATTATCGATTCGGCGTGGGACGCCAACATCAAGCCAATATTGCTGAAGCGCTTTCCGGACGCCACTCCGGAAGAGCTGCGCGAGGCGCATGGTTACGCCTACGGTGGCGCCATCATTCAAGACATGGGCTACTACCCGCATGGCAGTAAATTCTTGAGCGACTTGACACACTACGTCCGCAGCGGCGATTTCGTCATCGCTTTGCTGCGCGATTCCAAAGATTTGAACGAATATGCCTTCGCTCTCGGTGCGATGGCCCACTATGCCGCGGATACGGACGGCCATAGGCTGGGAACAAACCGCGCCGTGCCCATCCTCTACCCCAAGTTGAGAAAAAAACACGGCGACTTTGTCACTTACGAAGATGACCCGCTGGCCCATGTGAAAACGGAATTTGGTTTTGACGTCCTCGAGGTTGCAAAAGAGCGCTACGCCCCGGAAAGCTATCACGACTTCGTCGGTTTCCAAGTTGCCCCTCCGCTGCTCGAGCAGGCCTTTCGCGAAACTTATGGCTTGGATCTGAAAAACGTGCTGAGCAACGAAAGCAAAGTGATTGGCTCCTACCGGCGCGATGTCAGCAAGCTCATTCCCAGGGCCACACGGGTAGCTTGGTCGCTGAAGGAAGAAGAAATCGAAAAAGACGTGCCCGGGATCACCCGCAAGAAGTTTCTCTACAATTTGTCCCGCTCCAGCTACGAGCGCGAATGGGGAAAGGATTACCAGCCGCCCGGTGCCTGGGACAGATTCCTCGCCTTTCTCTATCGGCTGCTGCCAAAATTCGGGCCATTGCGCATACTACAGCTCAAGACGCCTACCCCGGAAACCGAGCGCATGTTCCAGACTAGCTTCAATGCCACGATGGACCGCTATCGCAAGCTGCTGAAAGAAGAGGGCGAAGGGCGCGTGAAGGTGCCGAACAATAACTTTGATGTCGGCGAGCCCACCCCTCCAGGCAAGTACCGAATGAATGATGATACCCACGCCAAGCTGCTCGATAAGCTGGCCGAGCAAGATTTCGCCGGCATGACGCCGGAAGTGCGTGCGGAGCTGTTGGCCTTCTTCAGCGATCCCGACGCTCCCTACGCTACGAAGCGTAATCCGAAAGAGTGGAGCAGAGTCGAGGCCGAGATGCAGCAGTTGAAATCGGCCACGCCGCAACCTGTAACCGCCGAGGCCGTCCCGGCATCCTTCTAAGCGAAATAAGCGGGTTCTCCGCTTAATAACTTTTGTTCGCCTTCCGCATTGAAAAAACTCCTGCGGCATCACGCCCCGCTCGTGCGAAGATGTAAAATTTCGCGCGGGCCTTGATTCGCTCCCGTGATGACCGCTTGATGACAAAGACGACAAACATCCAGAAACTGCTCGCTGCCAACCGCAGTGAAATCGCTATTCGCATTTTTCGCGCAGCCAACGAGCTCGGATTGCGCACTGTCGGAATTTACTCCCAGGAAGATCGCTTGGGCCTGCACCGCTTTAAGGCCGACGAAGCCTATCAGGTCGGCGCCGGCAAGGGTCCGGTGGAAGCGTATCTCGATATCGCAGGCATCGTGGCACTGGCGAAAGAGAAAGGCGTCGACGCCATTCATCCGGGATATGGATTTTTGTCCGAGAATCCAGCGTTCGCACGCGCGTGCGAAAAGGCTGGCATCATTTTTGTCGGTCCGACGCCCGCGCTTCTCGAATTGTTGGGCGATAAGACTGCCGCGCGAAGACTAGCTGCATCTGCAGGCGTGCCTGTCCTGCCGGGTACGGAAGAACCGGTGCAATCGCCAGCCGAGGCGCAAAAAATCGCACGCGAAATCGGTTATCCGGTAATCGTAAAAGCCGCCATGGGTGGTGGCGGACGCGGCATGCGCGTTGTGCACGACGCCGCGCAGCTCGATTCCAGGCTGGAAGAAGCGCAGGGAGAGGCGCGCTCAGCTTTTGGCAATGCCTCCGTCTTCCTGGAAAAATATCTTCCGCGCGCGCGCCACATCGAAGTGCAGATTCTTGCCGACCATCACGGCAATTTGCTGCATCTTTGGGAACGCGATTGCTCCGTGCAGCGACGTCACCAGAAAGTAGTGGAGGTCGCGCCAGCGGCAAGTCTTCCCACAAACGTACGCGCAGAGTTGTGCGAAGCAGCACTGCGAATCGCGCGCAAGGCCAATTATCGCAACGCCGGCACCGTCGAGTTTCTCTACGACGTTGACGCCAGCAAGTGGTACTTCATCGAAGTGAACCCGCGTATTCAGGTTGAACACACAGTTACGGAGATGGTCACCGGCATCGACCTAGTGCAGGCGCAAATTCGCGTCGCCCAGGGCGGCAATCTGCATGAAGCGCCATTGTCGCTTCCGAAGCAGGAAAAGGTGCCGCTCTACGGCTCAGCGCTGCAATGCCGCGTCACCACCGAGGACCCCGAAAAGAATTTCGCGCCTGATTACGGAAAAATTTCCACCTACCGCTCTCCTGCGGGATTTGGCATTCGCCTCGACGGCGGCACTGCATACGCCGGCGCTCTGCTCGCCGCCTATTACGATTCGTTGCTCGTCAAAGTGACCGCCTGGGGACTCAATCTTCCCGAAGCTTGCCAGCGCATGGATCGCGCACTGCGCGAATTTCGCATCCGCGGCGTCAAGACCAACATTCCTTTTCTAGAAAATGTCGTCAACCATCCGCGATTCCGCGCCGGCCAAGTCACCACCTCCTTTCTCGACGACTCGCCGGAACTCTTTCGGATCACGAGCCGAGGAGACCGCGCCACCAAGCTGCTCTCTTACTTGGGCGACGTAATTCTCAACGCGAACCCCGAGGTCAAAGGAAAGAAAATTCCCGATGCCTTCGAGCCAGCGGTCCTGCCCAGCGTACCGGGAATCGAACCGCCCGCCGGCTCGCGGCAATTACTACAGAAGCTCGGACCGAAAAAGTTTGCTACTTGGGCGCGCAAGGAAAAGCGTTTACTCATTACAGACACCACGTTTCGCGACGCGCATCAATCGCTCATGGCCACCCGCGTGCGCACCCATGATCTTCTGGCGACCGCCAGTGCCGTAGCGCAACGTATTCCGAATCTTTTCAGTGTCGAAATGTGGGGCGGCGCAACATTCGACACGGCCCTGCGTTTTTTGCATGAAGACCCGTGGCAGCGCCTACGCGAACTGCGCAAGCGCATCCCGAACACTTGCTTCCAAATGCTGCTCAGAGGCGCAAATGCTGTCGGTTACGCCTCCTATCCCGACAATGTCATCCAAGAATTCGTGCGCGAAGCCTACGCGCAGGGTATCGATATCTTCCGCATCTTCGATTCGCTCAACTCCATCGAGAACATGCGCGTTGCAATCGACGCAGTGCTCGAAACCAGCGGCGTCTGCGAACCGGCCATTTGCTACACGGGAGATATTCTCGACGCGAGCCGCCCAAAGTATTCGCTCAAGTATTACGTCGGCATGGCCAAGCAACTCGAGAAGCTGGGCGCGCACTTTCTCGCCATCAAAGATATGGCCGGACTGTGCAAGCCGTACGCCGCCTTCCAACTCGTGCGCGCGCTTCGCGAAGAACTCGCCATCCCAATTCACTTTCACACCCACGACACCAGCGGCCTGAACGCAGCCTCCGTGCTGAAAGCGGCAGACGCTGGCGTAGATGTCGCGGATGCCGCGGTCGCTTCGATGAGCGGCGGCACAAGTCAACCCAATCTCAACTCCATCGTCGAATCGCTGCGCCACACCCCTCGCGACACGCAGCTCGACATCGACGCGCTCAACGAGTGCTCGGATTATTGGGAAGCAGTGCGCACATATTATTTGCCCTTCGATTCGGCTCCCAAGTCAGGTTCAGCGCGCCTCTATCAGCATGAAATTCCCGGCGGACAGTACACGAATTTGCGCGAACAGGCCGCCGCCATGGGCCTCGGTCACCGCTGGCGCGAAGTCGAAAGAATGTACGCTAGCGTGAACCAGCTTTTCGGCGACATTGTCAAAGTCACGCCGTCGAGCAAAGTCGTCGGCGACATGGCGCTTTTTCTGATGGCGAAGGAAATGACTACCGAGGATCTGCTTAAGCTCGACGAGCATCACGATCTCCCGCTCCCTAATTCCGTAGTCGAGATGTTCTCGGGCGTATTGGGCGTGCCTCCGGGCGGCTGGCCCAAGAAGCTGCAGAAAATTATCTTGCGCGGCGCAGCACCCCTTCGCGGACTTCCCAGTGACAACCTGCCCGCGGCCAAGTTGGATCATGAGCAGGAAGCACTCGAGAAAAAAGTCGGCCATACAATTCGGCGCGACGACCTCCTGAGTTCCCTGCTATACCCTGACGTCTTCCTCAAATTCGACAAATTCCGCCAAACGTACTCGGACGTGAGCGTCCTCCCCACTCCCGCATTTTTCTATGGGCTGAAGTCCGGCGAGGAAATCACCATCGAGATCGAACTGGGCAAAACGCTAATCGTAAAATTCCTCACCATTAGCGACCCGCACCCCGACGGCACGCGCACGCTTTTCTTCGAACTCAACGGCCAGCCCCGCGAAGTCAATGTCCGCGATCGCGCTTTACGTGTTGTCGAGCGCGCTCACCCAAAAGCCGATCCCGCCGACGCCGGCCAAGTTCCCGCGCCCACCGCGGGCATAGTCTCCGGTGTTGCCGTGCAGGCCAACCACGCGGTCGAACGCGGCGCCAAATTGCTCACACTCGAAGCCATGAAAATGCAGTCCAACATCTACGCACCAATCGCCGGTCGCGTCACCAAGCTGCTCGTAGCCCCCGGCCAGCACGTCGAAGCCAAAGATCTATTGGTGATGATCGTTCCGTGAGCGCGCCGGAACTCCACAAGCACGAACAATTTCGCTCGCGCTTTCTTCGCAACCAGCGCGACTTCATTGTCTATCTTCCGCCCGGCTATCACGATCAGCCGCAGCGCCGCTTCCCGGTCCTCTATATGCACGACGGCCAAAACTTGTTCGACGGCGCCACTTCCTTCGTTCCGGGCATGGACTGGCACGTGGGCCACACTGCCGACGATTTCATTCTCACTGGCGCCGTGCAACCGCTCATCATCGTCGGAATCTACAACGTCGGCAAAGTGCGCATCCATGAGTACACGCCCACCAAAGCGCCACGCCTCGGCGGCGGCCGCGCTGATCGCTACGCAAAATTCCTTATGCAAGAGGTCATGCCGTTCGTTGAGCGGGAATATCGCGTGCTCTCTGGTCTGCGCGTCACGGGGATGGGCGGCTCGTCGTTAGGCGGACTATTGTCGCTGTATCTCGGGCTCAAGCATCCGCAAGTCTTCGGCAGGATCGCGGCTCTCTCGCCCTCTGTATGGTGGAATCAGCGCGTTATTCATCGCTTCACGGCAGCCGCCCCCGTCGAGCCACGGCCACGCATCTGGCTCGACATCGGAACGAACGAAGGGCCGCGGATTGTTCAGGAGGTCGAGCAATTTCGCGATATCCTCCTGCAAAAAGGCTGGCAGCTCGGCAAAGATCTCTATTATCACCGCGTCGAAGGTGCCGAGCACAACGAAGGCGCCTGGGCCCAGCGCGTCGGCCCATTCTTGCAATTCTTGTATCCCGCAGCGGAGTCCACAGTATAATCCGCGATATTTTCGCGCTCGCGGACACCGCCAGCATGAACGATAATCGCCCTCTCACTATTCTCTGCGTAAGCTCCTACGAAAAGGGCCAGGAATTCCTGCGCACCAGCAAAGCCCTGGGCTGCCGCGTACTCCTCCTCACCGTTGAAAAACTGCGGGACGCCGACTGGCCACGCGAATCTCTCGACGACGTCTTCCTAATGCCAGAGGACATAGCCCAGCACCATCTGATCTACACGGTCAGCTACATGGCCCGCTCGCAGCCAATCGATCGCATCGTCGCTCTCGACGAATTCGACATGGAAAATGTCTCCGCGTTGCGTGAGCACCTGCGCATCCCCGGCATGGGCCTCACTACCATCCGCTATTTCCGCGACAAGCTCTCCATGCGCGCGCGCGCCAAAGAAGCGGGCATCCTCGTCCCTGAATTCGTCCACATCCTCAATTACGAGGCGATTCGCGACTTCATGGCGCGCGTTCCTTCTCCTTGGCTATTAAAACCGCGCTCCCAAGCCTCCGGCATCGGCATGAAAAAGATTCACAAGCCCGATGACCTCTGGCCCTGGCTAGATCAGCTCGGCGATCAACAATCTTTCTACCTTCTCGAGCAGTTTGTTCCCGGCACCGTCTATCACGTGGATAGCATTGTTTCCGAGCGCGAAGTCCTCTTCGCGGAGCCCCACGCCTACGGTGCTCCGCCTCTCGACGTCTCGCATCAAGGTGGCGTCTTCACCACGCGCACTCTGCCGCGCGATGACCCCGAAACCAAGAAACTGCTCGAAGTAAATCGCGATGTGACTGAAGGGCTCGGCTATCTCCGCGGCGTGACCCACGCCGAGTTCCTGAAATCGCACGCGGACGGAAAATTCTATTTCATCGAAATCGCCGCCCGCGTTGGTGGCGCCTATATCTCCGACGTGATCGAAGCCGCCACTAAGATCAATCTCTGGCGCGAATGGGCGCGTCTTGAAGTCGGTGCAGGAAAGCAGCCCTACCAACTTCCCGCCGCGCGCCGCGACTATGCCGGCGTGATTCTCTCGCTCGCGCGCCAGCAGCATCCGGACACGTCCGCGTACAACGATCCCGAAATCAGCTATCGCATCTCGAAATATCACCACGCCGGCTTCGTACTCAAATCTCCGAATGCAGAACGCGTTCAGCAACTCCTCGATTCCTACTCCGCGCGCTTCAGTGAAGATTTTCTTGCCACGCAACCGGTTCCCGAGAGGCCGACTACCTAGTCCACGGAAATCACTCTTTTGATTCCGAGTACAGGGTGTATCCTGTCCGCCCTGGCCTAGTAACTCTCTGGAACAGTCCTAGCACACTTTGTTTGCCGCGTACATTCCGCAGGTCTAGAGTTTCCTCTACCCCGGCCGGAAATCTGCGTGGGGTGCTGCTGTCCCTTTGGGGAGGTCCGATGTGGGGGAATAGGAA
>Ga0073928_10002932_pt1 | contig 27993 bp, 25 predicted proteins | sample PaiPotPPA55metaG_FD_76969 | JGI IMG/M metagenome (GOLD analysis project Ga0073928, IMG submission 76969) | Iron sulfur acid spring bacterial and archeal communities from Banff, Canada, to study Microbial Dark Matter (Phase II) - Paint Pots PPA... ...
ACGCCAGTTGCACCATCGCTTCAAGGAGGCGATCCTCGGCGGCCACCTCGCGCCGGGCAGCCGCTTGCCCGGCTCGCGCGCGCTGGCCGAGGCGCTGTCGATTTCCCGCAACACGGTGACCGCCGCCTACGGCCTGCTGGCGGCAGAGGGGTATGTGCAACCTGATCGGCAAGGCACCCGGGTAGCGGCGCTGTCGCACCCGGCGCCACCGCGCGGCAAGCGCCAGGCGCCGGCGGCGCCGGCCACCTCGCAGCGGCTGACGGGAATTCAAGCCTCCGCGCCGCCGGCCGATGGGACTGCCGCATTGCGCCCCGGTGTACCGGCCTTGTCGCATTTCCCGCTGGCTGCGTGGCGCCGTGCGATCGACCGTGCGATTCGGAACGCGGGGCCATCGGCTCTTGGTTACGGCGATCCTCCGGGTGAGCCGGCGCTGCGTGCGTCCATTGCCCGGCATCTGGGCATCGCCCGGGGGGTGCGATGCGATCCGGCTCAGGTGGTCATCACCGAGGGCGCGCAGGAAGCGCTTTCGCTCTGCGTGCGTTTGCTGACCAATGCCGGCGATACGGCGTGGATCGAAGATCCGGGTTATCGCGGAGCGAAGGCGGCCATGCGCGCGGGCGACCTGCACATGGTGCCCATGCGGGTTGATGTCGATGGCCTGATCGCCGATGAAAACGACTGGAAGACGCAGCCGCCACGGCTGATCTACACCACGCCTTCGCATCAGTATCCCGCGGGCGCGGTGCTGACCGTCGCGCGGCGCCTTGAGCTGATCGCAAAGGCACAGCACCATGGGACGTGGATCATCGAAGACGACTACGACAGCGAATTCCGCCACGCCGGCGAGCCTATTGGCGCCATGCAGGGTTTGGTGGCGCAGGCGCCAGTGCTGTACGTGGGCACGTTCAGCAAGACGATGTTTCCGTCGTTACGCCTGGGGTTTCTTGTGCTGCCGGAAACGCTGGTGGCGCAGATGCGCACGCCTCTGGACGACATGCTGCGAGGCGGTCACCGTCATGAACAGCTTGCACTGGCCGAGTTCATTGAAAGCGGCCAGTTCAGCCGGCATCTGGGCCGCATGCGACGTTTGTACCGCGACCGGCAGCAAGCATTGAGAGAAGCGCTGACCCGGCACTTGCCGATGATGCATGTGATTGAAGGCGGGTATTGCGGCTTGCACTTAACAGTACGGCTGCCGGCGTGCTACCCCGACCGCGAGATTGCCGATGCAGCCCGGCAGCACGGCATAGCGCCCGCTCCGTTATCCAGTTTTGCGTTGCAGCCCAAGCCCGAGGACAACGGCCTCGTGCTTGGGTATGGGAATACATCGGCGGAGTTGTTCGAGCCTTTGGTCCGGCTTCTGGCCAGGCTGGTGCGAGGGGTGAAGGTTTAGAAGCGGTGGAATGCTCTAAACCAGCACATCCGAGAACACCCGGTTAGCGAAGTGGTTCGAATCCGTGCTGCCGTTCAACACGCCCACGGTCTTCAAATCATCCGCGTACAGCGCGATTTCCTTCTTGAACGCGTCCCCGGTCGGATGATGATGATCCGTGTGGCTCTTGAGCATGGCCGTCAACTGGGCCACGTCGGCTTGCGGTGCGTACTGCGCAAAGATCGTCGCCGCTTCCGCGGGATGGTTCGCAGTCCATTCCGTTGCGTCGAGCAAAGCTTGCGTCAACGCCTGGGCCGCCGCACGATCCTTCCTCACCAGCGTCCCACGCACACCGAGCACGCAGCACACCCGCGTCTGATACTCGCCGCACAGGTTATTGGAGACCTCGTACAGATGATCCGATTCCCGCAGCAGCCAGATGGTCGGGTCTCCGTCCGCAATCGCGTGGACCTCGCCCTTCTTCAACGCCTCGCCCAGCAGGTTGGCGGGGTACTGCCGCCAGCGAACCTCGTTGTCCGGATCAATGCCGATCTTCTTCAGCGTGATAGCAAAGAAGTTCTTGGTGGGGCTGGCCATGTCACTCACGCCCACTATCTTGCCGCGCAAGCCCGGCAGATCGACAATTCCCGAACTGCGCGTCGCGAGCAGGCGCATGCAGCCGCCGTGAATGCCGGCAGTGAGCTTGACGTCGAAGCCCTGTTCCAGCGGCTTGATCCATCGCAGCGCCATGCCAACACCGGCATCCGACTTGCCGGTTGCAATGGCTTCGAGCAACTGGTCCGTCGACCCGGCGAAGTTGATCAGCTCGACGTCCAGGCCACGCTTGGCAAAGAAGCCTTGCTTGACCGCCACCGGTACCGGCGCCGTACAAATCGATCCGGCGTTCCACGATAACTTCAACTGTTTCAACGTGCTGTCGTCGGCACGCGCAGGCAGTCCGGCAAGGCCGAACGACGCCCCGCCAAATGCCGCGGCCCCAGCGGTCCACGCGGTCTTGCGCAGCCACGCGCGGCGCGACATATTCTCCGGCACGGCGGCTCGCTCGCCGCCATCGGCATCAGGACGATTCATCAAACATTCTCCACGGGTCGTTCGTTATTGTTGGCTTGTCTACGTGATTCCGGCCGGGTAATTGAGTTGCCAACGCACCCACCGCCTCAAGCAACCAGACCGAGCAACGCAAGCACTTCGCGTCTGAGTTCAACCAGCTTGGGATCGTCGCGATGCCGCGGATACGGCGCGTCATTGCGCACTTCCGCCGTCACCCGCGCCGGACGCTCGCTGAAAACTATCACCCGGTTCGCGAGGAACAACGCCTCTTCCACATCGTGTGTCACAAGCAGGACGGAGAAGCGCGCATCCAGCCACAACTTCACCAGCTCTCCCTGCATACGCAGCCGCGTAAGAGAGTCCAGCTTGCCGAAGGGCTCATCGAGTACGAGCAACTCGGGATCGTTGACCAGCGCGCGCGCCAGCGCAACACGCTGCGCCATGCCACCGGACAACTGATGCGGATACGCCGCTTCAAAGTCTGTGAGGCCGACCAGTCGCAACGCGGCGTCAATGCGTTGTTCCGCCGAACGCTCCCCTGCCGAAAGAGGCTTGACCGACCGGTCCCGGCTCCACGGCAACCGCGTGCGCCTTCGCTGCGCCTCCGGGCCAAGGCCAACATTGGCGCGTACCGTGCGCCACGGATACAAGGTCGGGTCCTGGAACACCACGACCCGCGACGGGTCCGGACCGCGTATGGCGACCCCGTTCGACGACACCGTGCCGACCGCGGGGGTATCGAGTCCGGCCACGAGTCGAAGCAAGGTCGACTTGCCGCAACCGCTCGGCCCGAGCAACGCGACGAACTCACCCGGGGCGACCGAGAAGCTGACATCGTCGAGAACCGGTAGCGCTGCGCCGTGCAGCGAGAACCGGTGGCTGACGTCGTTGACGTCGATACGTGCGCCGGTTGCCGTGGCCTTGAATGCTGGCTGCGCTGCTTGCGCAATGCCTTGCGTGCTTTCCATTTCAACAACCCCTTCTGCCAGGCGAGTAACCGGTCTCTAAAGCGGAACAACAATGTGATCAGCCCGGAGCACATCAGCGCCATCACCAGCAACGCGGCGTACATGTTCGAATAAGCCGCCCATCCCTGCGCCCATTGCAAATACCAGCCGAGCCCTGCCTTGACGCCCATCATCTCCGCCACGATCAGCACGGAAAACGACGCGCCCAGTCCCATGAAAAGCCCGACGAACACGGACGGCAACGCCGCCGGTATCGCAACCTTCAGGATCAGGAAGCCGGGCCGCGCGCCGAGCGTGCGGGCGATGTCGTAGAACGCGCTGTTGACCCCCGCCACACCCGACCACGTGAGCACGGCCACGGGGAAACCGGTGGCGAGCGCGATCAGGAACACACTGGCGCTGAAGCTCGACGGAAAGAAAAAGAACGCCAGCGGCAACCAGGCGGTAGCGGGCAACGGACCGATCAGTCTTAATACCGGATGCAGCCAGTACCCCACCACCCGCGACCAGCCGATGCCAACTCCTGTCACAAAGCCCACCACGGCGCCGATCACATAACCGTAAGCAAGCAATCCGAATGAATGGGCGATGCTCGAACCAAGGCGCGGGAAATCATCGAAAAAAACGGCGATCAACGCTTGCGGCGGAGCAAAAAACGGCCGGGGCAGCCATTCGAGTTTCGCGGTGAATACTTCCCAGGCCGTCACACCCACCGCGAGTGCGACGAGCCAGTGCATGGCCGCGAGCCAGCGTTCGGGGCGTGATGGAGCCGCATCGGTCTGACGCGCCAGGAGGCTTCTGCGCGCCGTCACGCCTATTAGCAGCGCGGTCGCTGCAAGCACCAGCTTGAGGACCAGAAGATGACTGGTGTAGGGCCAGTCATCGGCGTCGGGCCACCAGTGCGTCAGACCTGCGCTGACAAGCCACCCGAGCGCCGCCAGCCACGCCGGCAGCAGGCTCCTGCCCGGCTCGCTCGAAGACGCCGCGCTCAAGCGGGCAGGTTGCGTCCGGATACCCGCCGCTTGCGGCTGGAAGCCCACGCCGGGGTGTCCGGAGGCTGAATCGAAATGAGGAGTGCCGGACATGATGGGGAAGGCCCTCGTTACGTTGAAAGAAGCTCCGTGCACAGCATTGGAGCCCGGGTTTCCACAGCGCGTTACCTCGCTACAAACGCCAAGACTAGCGACGCTTCGGTCTCTTAACAATTATTCGTTTGCGATATGTTTATGAGCTCACGCGCTTTATCGATTGCATGATTGTTCAGGCAATGCCGGCCTTCTCGCCTTGCCACACGCTATGCGCATAGAGCGTCTCGTTGAAATCAGGAGGCACGTCGCCGTTCAGGCGGACCTCGTGACGATCGAGATCGGCGAGAAAAAGATCGCGGCTGATCCGGCTCACTACCGCCGGGATATCGCGCTTCATGCTTGGCACGTCGCCTACCGGCACGCCGAAGCTGACAAGACCCGCGGGGTTGTACACGTGCAGGTTCGCTAAATGAGGCGCCGCTCCAGGGATCTTCTCCAGATATTCGTGCGCCGCGCCAAAATACGGATGAGCACCGAGATAGTCGTCGCGCTCGTGATCCTCGGGAACGTACCGGTCACGCCACAACAGAATGTCCTTCGATACCGCTGAGAGCTCAGGACGCACAGCCGGGTCGACAAGGTAGCCCGTACCCGCGATTGCAAAGTCGAACTGGAACTGCTCGTTGCCCACCCGCGCTGCAATACGCCCACCCCCTACGCTAGCGTGGCTCCAGGCCGCGCCAAGATGCAGATGGAAGTTCGGATGCTTCGTCACGCGTTCCACGGCATCGACCGGCGGCGTGGAGCCTGCCTGCCGGAAGCGCAACGCCTGACGCCAGCGCAAGGCGTCCGGCAACTGCGGGTAGTTATCGTACGCACCCGGATACGCTCGGGTACGCGTAATAGGCACGGCGGGAACCGCGTCACGACGCACAAAGAGATGCACCTGCGCGGCGCCCGCTTCCAGTGCCGTAGCGGCCGCGTCGAAGGCGGACGCGGCGGCGCCGATCACCGCTACCGTTTTATCCCGCAGCGCCTTGAAATCGATAGCCTCCGAGGTATGCGCGTAAAGCGTGCGCGGCAGGTTTTCGTGCAGCACAGGCGGTACCTGCGAGGCGCCGTTGCCGGCGACTCCGTTGCACAGGATGACCTTGCGTGCTGTCTCTACATGCTCGTCACCCGCCGCGTTCAGCAGACGCAAACGGAAGTGCGAGTCCACCGGTTCTATCCGCGCGAGACGCGTGCCATAGCGAACCGGGATCTTCAGGAAGTGGCGATACCACCCGAGATACTCGGCCCAGCGCGCGCGGGGAATCCGGTCGATATCCGCATACGCCGCCGCTCCCCAGCGCGCTTCGAACCATGCCTGAAAGCTCAATCCCGCGACGCTGAGCTCCGGCCCTATGAGCGTCTTCGGTGTACGCAGTTTGTTCATGCGCGCCCGGTTGAGCCACACGCCGGCACTCGCTTCGTCGCTTGCCGCATCGATCACCGACACCTTGCCAATACCCGCGCGCCGCAGCGCGAAAGCGAATGCCGCGCCGGTCTGTCCACCGCCGACGATCACTACGTTGTGGTCGATACCCGCCCGGTCCGGCACCCAGTTATCCGGGTCGGGACCTGACAGGCGCAGCGCTTCGAGCGCGTTTGCATCGGGATTGGACGTGGTTGTCATTGCGTGAGGTCGATCAGGAAAGAGGAGATGGTCGAGATATTGAAAAGGGACACGCGTACTGGCAACCAAGCAATTCAACTTTGCTTAGACGCTTTTTGCGGAACGCATTGACCAGGGAAGCGGCGTTTACATCTTATTTTCAAATTACGGCGCCAGTACATTACAAATCAAGATCATCTGCATTACGAAGTTTAAATTCATCGTTCATTCCAGCGCCGCCAAACCCTAATATCGGGGTCCGAAAAATTCGTTAAAACCACCTGAAACAAGAGGACAACAATGAAACGAGTCGTACTCGCGGGCGCCGCCGGCATGCTGGTTATAGCGCCTGGAATGTCGCAGGCGCAGAACTCGGTCACGCTATATGGAATAGTCGATGCCGGGATTGCTTACACCAACAACCAGAAGGGCGCGAAGAACTTCCAGCAGACCAGCGGCAAGCTGAGCGGCAGCCGCTGGGGCCTCAAGGGCACCGAAGATCTGGGCGGCGGCCTCGCCGCAGTCTTCACACTGGAGAACGGCTTTCGCCCTAACGACGGCACGCTGGGGCAAGGCGGCCGGGAGTTTGGCCGGCAAGCGTTCGTGGGCCTGACCAAGACCGGCATAGGCACGGTCACGCTAGGACGCCAGTACGAACCGCTGGCCGATCTCGTCGCGCAATATGCGGGCTCAGGCTTCTGGTCCCCCGCCACGCACGTAGGCGACAACGATAACCTGAACCAAACCTTCCGCGTCAACAACGCCGTCAAGTTCCGTAGCGACTCATTCTCCGGATTTACGGTCGACACGCTGTATGCATTCAGCAACCAGGCAAACAACGGCACGGGCCAGGGCTTCAGCAACAACCGCGCGTGGGGCGTTTCAGCGAACTACGTGGCAGGCCCGCTTTCGGCAGGCGCCGGGTATGTCGTGCTGAACCATCCGGACAGTACGTCGAATACCAGCGGTGCAGTGGGGGGGGCGACCACGACCACCGGGGACGACTACAGCGGCGCGCTCTTCTACGGCCTCAACGGCGGCGTATCGCGCCAACAGATAGCAGTGGGTGGAGCAAACTATGCAATCGGCAAAGCGACTGCGGGCTTCGCGTTCAGCCATACGCAACTCGACTACAACGACGGCTCCTCGCGCAAATTCAACAACTACGACGCCAACCTGCGTTACCTGGTGACGAGCGCAACCACGCTGATCGGCGTGTACACGTTCACGGACGGCCGCGCCAACGGACTGCCGGGAACCGGCGGCGCCACGCTCAAGCCGCGCTGGCATCAGTTCACGCTGGGTCTGGACTACGCGCTCTCGAAGCGGACCGAGTTGTATCTGTCAGGCGTGTATCAGCTGGCCTCCGGCGACGCATCTACGCGCGTGGGCAGCGGGTATAGCAAGATCGCGGCTATTGCGGATGCGGGAACGGCGTCATCGACCAACCGGCAAGTCGCAATCTTCAGCGGCATTCGGGCCAGGTTCTAAGCGGGTTTGAAAGGCCGGTGCAGCGCGACCGGCCCTTAACTCTTAACTCATTTCGACGAATACTCCTGATGCCACGCGAGCAATTGCTTCGAGGGCGGCATATGCCACTTGTTGCCCTCATCGATGAGAAAACCGCTCCGGTGCCACTCCTTCACAATCTTGTCGAAAGCCGCGGCCGTGTCTGTCTCGCCCTTGCGCACCCAAATTACCGAAGGCGATGGAATCAGTTGGTCAGGCATTGGCGACTCGTAGTCCTGCCACTCGCCCGAGGTACTGGCGAGCCGCGCCTGAATGCCGGGCGTCACATGAACCGACGCCACGCACGTCCCACCGCGCAGCGCCAGCAGCGCTTCGGGCATGCCCTTGAAACCCTTGACCTGTGCCCCGTATTGTTCAATCAGCGGACGCGTGTAGTTGCTGCCTTGCGAAACGCAAACCGGCTTGCCGCGCAGATCGCTCCAGTTGTGAATTCCTGCCCCCCTGTGAACCATGGCCGAGCCGCCGATCTCCTCGAACGGCGTGGGCACATAACTCAGTATCTCGTCGCGCGCCTTCGTGTATTGCATGCTCGCGATCAGCGCATCAACCTTGCCTTGCTGAAGGAATTGCACCCGGTTCGGCGGCGTGACCTCTACTGCTTCAAACTTTACGCCGAGGCGTTTAGCAAGGTCCTGGGCAAGCTCGACGTTGTAGCCGACGGGCTTGCGAGTCTGCGGATCGAGTGAACCGTAGGTGCCGTCGAGCACGACCCCGACCGTCAGCGTGCCGCGTGACTTGATCCGGTCGAGGGTGGCGTCGGCGTGAGCGCCTTGCGAGAGTGCAAGCGCAGTCAGGGTAAAGCTCAATAAGGTGGTGAAGCGGAATTTCATCGGCTGGGACTTTCTGTGGCGGGTGCATCAATACGGAACACAGCGAGTTCGTCAGGCGCGCACTGCGCGATCAGACCTGTTTCCCAATCCAGATACTGGCGGGCGGCGTCGAGGTTGCCATCGTGGCGGTCGTGAACAAAAAACAGGTAGTCGATACGCGCTGCATCGGCAGGAAGATCGGGCGTCGACACTACGGGCAAGCCCGCTTTTTTCCAGGTGTCGATTCCGTTGGCCGCGAGATACAGCGAGGTGAAACCCCACTCGCGCAGATCGGTTGCCGCGATGTTCGCAACCGCCGGCTCATCTGCGAATAACAGCAGCGTGTCGCCCGGTACGGCCTCGAGCGCCGCCAGCGTCTTCGCGAGTTGCGGACGAATCGACCAGTGCGCACCAGCAGCATGTTCCCGCCGGTAAGCCGCGCTCGATCGCAAATCGAGCAGCAGCACATGGCCCGTCGCGGCCTCGCGCAACGCCGCTGTATCGAGCAGCGGCAAGGACGATTGCACCGGTGCAATCCGCTTGCCGACATGTAGCGTGGATGCATTGGGGGCATCGACCAACGCGGCTTCAAAGCCTAGCTGTACGAGCCACGTAGCGATCACGGAAGCACGTACGCCGTCGTAATCAACCAGCAGCACGCGGGCACGCCGCACGCCAATGGTCTGGTCGGTTGCCTGCACCAACTGCCCTCCCGGCGCGTGGATGGCGCTCGGCAGACCGTCGCGCGCAAACTCTTCCGGCGTGCGGACATCGATCAGAAAGGTCGTCCGGTCTGGATCAGCAAGCCATTCCTGCGCAGCAGTAGCGTCGAGCGTCGCAACGCCAAAGCGCGCAGCAAGCGTAGCCGCACGCTTGCGCGCTTCAGCAACCGACGCTTCGTTCAAGACCTCCGGGTAGCGGCGCTCGCTGCCATGTTCGAGCTTGAGCCCCGCGAGCGCCCAGCCTTGCGTGCCATTCTCCAGCGCAATCACCGGATTCGGCACACCCAGATTGCGCAAGGTCTGCGCACCAACAATGCTGCGCGTGCGTCCGGCGCAATGAATCACGATCGGCGTCGCAGGTTCGGCTACAAGCGTTCCTATCCGGTACGCCAGTTCTCCGTTAGGCACGGGAACAGCACCGGGGATCGTCATCTTTCGATGTTCGTCGAGCGTGCGTCCATCGAACAACGTATGGTCCCGTCCTTCTTCGATGAGAACCGCAAGCTCCTCCGGCGACAGATGCGGCGTCCCATGCGCGTGCTCGACGAGTTCGCCAAAGGTCTTCGATGGCAGGTTCACGCCTTTAAACAGCGTATAACCCGCCGCCAGCCAGCCGCGTGCGCCATCGCGCAGCACAGAGACTTTGGTGTAACCGAGCGAGCTCAAGCGCCGTGCCGCGAGTACCGCAATACTTGCGCTATCGGCGTATTCACCATCGTCAAGCAGGACGATCCGCGTTCCGGGTCCCGGCACCAGTCGCGGTGCATCTATTTCCAGCCGGCTGTAAGGCAGCGGGGTCGCGAAGAACGGATGCCCTTCGCCGAATTGCCCGGCTTCGCGGACATCGAGCAAGGCGATTTCGACTTCATCGTTAAGCCATGCGCGAGCGGTGGAGGCATCGACGAAAGCCACGTCAGCCACATCGTTTCGGATTGAGGTCATTTGAGCAGGGTCGCAATGAGAGGTGGACAGCGATTCAGGACAGCACGCTGCGAAATGCCTGTGCGAGGTCGAGGATGAGATCGTCCGCGTCTTCCAGCCCGATATGCAGCCGGATCACGGCTTCCTGTCCCTGCCAGTAGCTATGCGTACGCAAGCGCCGTGGCGGGGCGATCAGCGCGAGGCTTTCATAACCGCCCCATGACGCGCCAAGGCTGAATAGCTGCAATGCGTCGATGAAAGCAGCAGCGAGGCTGGTATCGGCGTCACGCAAGGCGAACGAGACCAACCCGTTCGCGCCGTGGAAATCACGCGACCACAATGCGTGTCCGGGATCCGTGGCTAACGCCGGATGGAACACGCGTGTGACCTGGCGTACGCGTTGCAGATAGGACGCCACGGCGAACGCGCCGCGCGCGTGTTGCGCGAGGCGTACGGGCAGCGTACGGATGCCGCGCAATGCCAGGTAGGCGTCGTCGGCGCTGACGCTTAAGCCCAGTGCGTCGTGAGCCTCTCTCAAGCGCTGCCCGATTGCTGCATCAGCGGTCGATACCGCGCCCTGCATCAGGTCCGAATGTCCGCCCAGATACTTGGTGACGGCCTGGACGGAGATATCCGCGCCCAGCGCCAGCGGTTGATAGAGCAAACCCGCGCCCCACGTGTTGTCGGCGGCGAGCAAGACGCCTTGCTCGTGCGCGAAGTCCGCAAGCGCCGGGAGATCGACGATCTCGTACAGGAACGAACTCGGCGACTCCGCATAGATCAGGCGCGTGTTGGCCTGAAGCAGCTTATGCGGCAAGCCGTCCGCCGCGCTGAAATAGCTGAATGCAACACCCAGCCGCGTCAGCAGCGGCTCGATCCGTTCACGCACGGGCCCATAAACGCCGTCGTGCACGAGCACGTGATCGCCCGGCGACAGCAAGCCGATGAACACCAGTGAGATTGCGGATAAACCTGACGGGGCGAGCAGCACGTCACGCGCCCCTTCCAGTTCGCCGATGGCCGCCTCCAGCGCCCGGTGCGTTTGCGTGCCATGCCGCCCGTATGTGCTGACCGCCTCCCCCGCGTCGCGCCGTTTATGCAGCGCTGCCTGGCTCGACGTGCTCTCGAAACGCACCGTGCTCGTGCGTTCGACCGGCACATTGACTGGCGCGGTGCCGTCGATAAACGCCGGCGCACCGGCGCGCATCAGGCGCGTCGCTTTGTGCTGCGCAGGGGGTCTCATCAGCCAACCGCCTGCGTGCCGCGATGCATGTGGGTTGTGTTGTAGCGCACCACACGTCCTGTATCGAGTTCATAGCCGAGCCGGCCGGAAAGTGTTTCCAGCGGCCGCCCGTAGAGATGGAAATGCAGCGTGGGTCTTTCACCCGTTACATGGATGCTGTGAATGTCTTCAGGCAGGAACGCGATCGGTGTGCCCGGACGGACCACCACTTCACGGTCGAGGTCAAGCGTGGCGCGCTCGGAGTCAGTACCGTCATCGGTGCGCTTATAGACACGATTCAGCTCCTCGCCTTCGAGTGCCGCGATGACCGCCCATGTATCGTGGTTATGCGGAATCGTGGTCTTGCCGGGCAGCAGCGAGTTGAGATAAAGCGCGAAACCGTCCTCGCCGGGGTTCAACCGGTATCGCGTCGACGTGTCCCCGCTGCCCGCTTGCGGCGGCGGGAAATCCGCGGCGGAGAACAACTCGGCGTGGTCCTCGGCAAGGGCCTGCAGGTGATCGCTTATGGTATCGAGCGCGGCGCGCGTCACGCCCTGTTTCTCCACAATATGACGTACATGGTCCAGCAATGCGGTAACAGCGGCCTGGCGTTCGCCAATCTGATCGGGTGTGGAGGTTGCGGTCATGTCAGGATAGGTTCGTAATAATTTTGCAGGAGTCAGGGGGTGGCCAAAGCCAGAGCGGCGCCGCTTCGCGAGCGTTTGCGCAGTGCGCGCCGGTCCTCGCCACGTGCTCGTTGCAGGAACAGGCGTGTGCGTTCGTTCTCAGGCGCGCTGAAAATCTGCGACGGCGCGCCGTGCTCGACAATCACGCCGCCCTCGGTGAAAAACACTTCGTCGCTAACGTCTTCGGCGAAACGCATTTCATGCGTGACCAGCACACAGGTCTGGCCGTCGTCCACCAGTTCGCCAATCACCGTCAGCACTTCGCCCACCGTTTCCGGATCGAGCGCGGAGGTCACTTCGTCGAAGAGAATCAGGTCGGGCCGCATCGCAAGCGTTCGTGCAATCGCGACACGCTGCTGCTGGCCTCCGGACAGCTCGCCCGAATACGCATGGGCCTTGTCAGCCAGCCGCACCTTCGCCAGCAGCGCGTGTGCGTCGTGCTCGGCTTCGGCGCGAGAGCGCCCGAGCACGCTCATTGGTGCAATGGTCAGGTTGGCGAGCACGTTCAGGTGCGGGAACAGGTTGTACTGCTGGAACACAAAGCCGATATGCTTGCGCAGCGCGATTTTCTGCGCGTCGGTGCGCTGCGCGCGGACATCGATTCCGTCCACGTGCACGTCGCCCCGCTGCGGCGCAATGAGACCGTTGATGACACGCAAAAGCGTTGACTTGCCTGAACCCGAAGGCCCGATGATGGAGACGGCTTCGCCTCGCCGCACGCTCAGGTCGATACCCTTGAGTACGTGCACCGGGCCGTAGGAGAGGTGGACATCGCGCAACGAAACCAGCACGGGATCGGCGCTCCCTGCGGCGCCCTGGCGCGACGGTGCATACGCAAGCGCCGAAGCATCCTGAAGCGGGTCGAGCGCAAGCGCTAGTCGATTCATGCGACCTCCTCAGGTGTTGTTACAGGAGCGCTGACCGCACGTTTCGAAAGAATCAACTGTGTCATCGCGGGTTTCCTTCTCAAGCGCACGAAAGCATGCTGGAGCGAAGATTTTAAGAACCACGCCCCTTTTCGATAACCAAGCATTCGTCGAATCGATAGCAGCCCGCTTGCTAAAGATGCACCAAACCCTTGCGTGCGTTTTTTTAGGCCTTAACCCACCACCCGGTGATTTGCTTAGCAGATTCGCTTCCTTGGCGATGCGCCGGCGATTACCTATTCTGTCCGGCTCTCCTGCCGTTTTCATCTCCATGATCCTGACGAACCTCCGCCGCCTGATTGCTCCTATTGCGCTGGCATCGGCCATGACCGCGTCCTTTACCGCACACGCGGACGCCACCCTCGACAAAATCAACTCCCGCCATGAACTCGCGGTGGGAGTGATGATCAGCGGCAGTCCGTTTGGTTCACTCGATCCCGCGACCCAACAACCCCGCGGTTTCAATGTAGACCTGGCTAACGAACTCGGTAAAAGATTGGGTGCGAAGGTGCAACTGGTGTCCGTGTTGCCTTCCACGCGGGTTCAGTTTCTTCAGCAGGGCAAGGTCGACATCCTGATCGCGAACATGGAATACAACGCCCAGCGCGGCGAGATACTGGACCACGTAGCGACACCCTATTACCGGGTCGGCGGTACGGCAATCACCCTTAAAACGAGTGGTGTTACGCGCTGGGAAGACCTGCGCGGCAAGCCGGTGTGCATCTCGCAAGGCAGTAGTTATATTCGCCCCATAGTGGAACGCTACGGCGCGATCCCGCGGGCCTTCCCAGGCTCGTCCCAGTCATTGCTCGCGTTGCGTGGGGGGAGTTGCGTCGCGGCCGTTCATGACGCTGCACCGCTGCTTTATCCGTTATTGCAGAGCGACCCGGAGTGGCGTGACTACCGTGCACTGCAACCGGAGATAGAGCCTGCGCCGTCGGTGATCTGGGTGCGTCAGGGCGAACACGATACCGCCGCGAAGCTGGATACGTTCGTGCGCGACCTGCATCGCAACGGCTGGTTTATCGCGGCCGAAGCGAAGAACGGCCTCAACCCGCCCTCGCCCGCGCTAGCCGAGTGGCACCGCCAATTACCTGCGGAGAACTAGCATGGACACGCTGCTGCACGGCTTCATCACGGCGACAGCGCGTCTTGGGCTTGACTACCGTTTCCTGCTCGACGACTACGAGCGTGTGCCGTTCGTGCAGGGCCTGGGCGTGAGCATCGAGATCATTGTCTCGACCATGACGGCCAGCGCCGTTGCCGGGCTCGTGTTGCTGCTCGCACTGCGCGGCCGCAACCGTCTGGTCTCCGGGCTGGCACGCGGGTTCATTGAAGTCACCCGCAATACCCCCACGCTGGTGCAGCTCCACTGCGCATTTCTCGTGCTGAACATGCTGATCACGCAATGGCTGCATGCACGCGGTATTGATAACCCGTTCAAGCCCTTCTTCTGGGTCGTGCTTGTATTGTCGCTGCACAAGGCGGCATTTCACGCGGAAGCGCTGCGAGCAGGCTTCGACGCACTGCCTTCTCAAACGCTGGAAGGTGCGGCTTCGCTTGGGCTCAGCCGTGCCACGCGTTTCTGGCGCATCGAGCTGCCGCTCGCGTTGCGCACGGCCCTGCCGGCGCTCGTCAACAACATGGTGGAACTGGTGAAGGCGTCGGCGGTGGCATCGGCTATTGCGGTGGGGGACGTGACCTACCAGTCCATCATGATCTGGACCCAGCGCGACAATGTGCTCGCGTTGATGCTGCTGATTCTGGCCTTCTTCGGCGTGCTCACCTGGCTGGTCACACTAGCCGGCCGCTGGCTCGAACGTCGTTACAGGGTTCCCGGTTATGGCTACTGATTCGGCTTCCACCGCTGCCAAACTCGCTATCACGCGCTTGCCAGCGGGCATCTATGGCGTGCTCGCGGCGGGCGCCGCGTTGTGGTCGCTCGCGCCCGAGGCCGGCTCGCGTGGCGAGACACTGGCGCGCTTCGTTGAATGGACGCCGGCACTGCTCCACGGCTTCGCCATGAACGTCCTGATCAGCCTTGGCGCGATTCTCATAGGGACGGTGCTCGGGCTGCTTGCGGGCGCGCTGGCGATGTCGAAATCATTCGCGGGGCGACTGGCGAGAGTGTGGATTGTCGCGTTTCGCAATGCGCCGTGGCTTGTGCTGATCTACTTCACCACCTATGTCTTTCCCTTCGAGATCCATGCGTTTGGCACCATTGTGCCGTTTCCCGACTGGCTCAAAGTGACGCTTGGGCTCGCCCTGCCGGCGAGCGCAAACATAGCGGAAGTATTTCGCGGCGCGGTGGCGTCCATCCCTTCCGCGCAGTGGGAAGCCGCTGCTTCGCTTGCGTTCTCCCGCCGGCAGATCCTGCTGAAAATAGTCGTGCCGCAATGCGTGCGCCGTATGTTGCCGCCGTGGATGAACGTGTACGCCATCATCACCATGGGCACCGCGCTGTCGTCGCTGGTCGGTATCCACGACCTGCTGGACACCGCGCAGATCGCCAGCAGTACGGTTGCACGCAGCAGCTTTACCGTGCTGACCTACGTTGCAACGCTCGTGACCTTCTTCGCCTACTGCTATCCCATTTCGTGGCTCACGCGCACATTTGAAAAGCGGCTGCGGACCGCATAAAAAGCGGGCTCGATACTTCCAGCACAACGTGCGAAGCAACGCTAGAGCAACGTCATTTGCAACGCACGAATGCTTCTAACCGCTTGAGCGCGGATTGCTTATAGTCGAAACCCTTCCACAAGACACACTTGAACCGGGGCTTCCGATGAAACGCTTTCTCTCCTCCCTGCGCGCGTGCGCCGGCGTTGCACTCTTCGCCGTGGCCGCGAGCGCCGCTCATGCGCAGTCACGTGAAGTCGTGATCGGTTACCAGGACATGGTCGTACCGTGGCGTTACGCTCAGGTGAGCGGCGCAGTCGAAAAAGCGACGGGCTACAAGGTGACGTATCGCAAGCTCGGCAGCGGCGCCGATGTGATCCGCGCGCTCGCATCCGGGTCGATCCAACTGGGTGAAGCCGGTTCCAGCCCGATCGCGGCCGGCCTCTCGCAAGGCGTGGATATTTCCCTGTTCTGGATCCTCGACAACATCAACGACGCCGAAGCACTCGTTGCCCGCGACGGCTCCGGCGTGACAAAGATAAGCGATCTCAAGGGCAAGAAGATCGGCCTGCCGTTCGTCTCCACCTCTCACTTCCATGCGCTGGTTGCGTTGCAAAACGCCGGGGTCGATCCGTCGACGGTAAAGATCCTGAACCTGCGGCCGCCTGAAGTGGCCGCGGCGTGGGAACGCGGTGATATCGACGCCACCTATATCTGGGATCCGGTGCTGGCGAAGGTCAAGAAGAACGGCAAGGTGCTGATTACATCGGGTGAAGTCGCGAAGGAAAGCGGCAAGGCGACCTTCGACGGTTTCGCCGTCAGCCGCAAGTTCGCGCAGGATAACGGGGCGTTCGTCACGGGCCTGGTCAAGGTGCTCGCCGCTACCGACGCGGAGTATCGCGACAACAAATCTGCCTGGACAGCCGGATCGAAGGAAGTCCGAGACGTGGCGCAGGAATCGGGCGCGACCGCTGCCGACGTGCCCGCCAGTCTTGCGCTTTACGCCTTCCCAACCCTCACCGAACAGGCTTCGCCGGCCTGGCTTGGCGGTGGTGCTCAGTCGGGCGCCGCGAAGTCGCTGGCCGCCACCGCCGCCTTCCTGAAGACGCAAGGCACGATCCAGAACGTGCTGCCCGACTATTCGGTTGGCGTCGACCCACGCTTCGTACAGCAAGCATCGCGATGAGCACGCTGGACATTCGCGGCCTCGGCGTGACCTATGAGGGCGCGACAACGGCTGCTCTGGAGGGCGTCGACCTGCAGATCGACAGCGGCGAGTTCGTGGTTGCGCTCGGCGCCTCCGGATGCGGCAAGACAACGTTGCTGAACTGCCTCGCAGGCTTCATCGATCCGACTGTCGGCGAGGCGCGCCTGAATGGTGAGTTGATCGCCGGACCCGGCGCCGAACGCGGCGTCGTGTTTCAGAAATATGCGCTGATGCCCTGGCTGAATGTGATTGATAACGTCGCGCTCGGACTTCGTTTTCAGGGCGTCGGGAGGACGCAGCGTCGTGAGATAGCACGCGAAACGCTGGCCCTGGTCGGTCGGGAAAAGCACGCAAACGCACGGGTGTATGCGCTTTCGGGCGGCATGCAGCAACGCGTGGGGATAGCACGTGCGCTTGCTAGCGATCCGCAGGTGCTGCTGATGGATGAACCGATGGGCGCGCTCGACGCACTCACTCGCGAGACCATGCAGGAACTCGTGCTCGATGTCTGGGGCCGCACCCGCAAGACCATTTTCTTCATCACGCATAGCGTGGAAGAAGCGTTGTTCCTCGCGACGCGGCTGGTCCTGATGACGCCGGGTCCCGGCCACATCGCCGAAAGCCACCCGTTGCCGTTCGCGCGGCAATTTCTCGAATCGCGCGATGCACGCGCGGTGAAGTCGTCGCCCGCGTTCATTGAATGGCGCGAGCGCCTGGTTCGGCGGCTGCATGACGGATCGCACGCTACGCTGCAGGAGGTGAGTTGATGAGTTCGATCGACTCGCTGCCGCCTGCTGTGACGGTGTCCCAGGCAAAGCGCCGCCGCAAGCCACGGCGTGGCCTTCCGGGCGAAGGTCCGACTGCAGTCCTGAGCGTGCTGTCGGTGGCCGCCATTGCCGCGCTATGGTGGGCGGCAACGTCATTTCATTGGGTGGCACCGCTTTTCCTGCCCTCGCCACAAGCGGTGTGGAGTGCATTCATCGACGCGTGGAATGGCCGTATTCAAGGCGGCCTGCCGCTGTCCGAGCATTTGCTGTGGAGCGCCATCCGCGTGTTCGGCGCGTTCGCGCTAGCGAGCGTGACGGCTGTACCTGTCGGCATCCTGATGGGGGTCAGCCGCATCGCGCGGGGCCTGCTCGATCCGCCCCTGGAGTTTTACCGGCCGCTGCCACCGCTCGCTTATTTACCGCTGGTCGTGATCTGGTTCGGTATCGATGAAACCGCGAAGCTGATCGTGATCTATCTCGCCTGCTTCGCACCCATTGCAATGGCGGCACGGGCAGGCGCCCGGAGCGCTACCGCGGAGCAGGTGAACGCAGCGTATTCACTTGGCGGGAGCTTTGCACAGGTCGTACGCTTTGTCGTTCTGCCGGCTGCGTTGCCCGAGATCCTGACGGGCTTGCGGATCGCTATCGGGTTTGGGTGGACGACACTCGTCGCGGCCGAGATGGTGGCGGCAACGGCTGGACTTGGGCAAATGGTGCTGAACGCATCGAGCTTTCTCAGAACCGATGTTGTCGTGATGGGCATCGTGTTGATCGGATTGATCGCCTGGACTTTCGATCTCGGCATGCGCGCGCTGGAGCGGCGGCTGGTGCCCTGGCGCGGGAAGGTTTAAGCAGTGTCCGTCCCTGGCGAGATGGCCTGGAAGAGACCCCGTTGCCATAGTTGGGTATCGGCGCGGTTTTAAAAATCGTGATAATTTACGTTCCGTTCACTAAGAACAAGTTCTCGGGGCGGGGTGAAACTCCCCACCGGCGGTAATCGCGTACAGCTTCTGCGCGCAGCCCGCGAGCGCTCCGTGTTTTGCCCGGAATTTTTCCCTGAAGGCATGGCGAAACACAGAGGTCAGCAGACCCGGTTTGATCCCGGGGCCGACGGTCATAGTCCGGATGAAAGAGAACGGGACGGTATGTGTCCTCTTGCGCGAAAGCATTTGCTGTATTTGCGCTTAGGGACCATGTCGTCCTTCGCCCTGTTCACACAAACAGGCTTACATTTATGACGCTCTCCACACCTCTCCAAAGCAATCCCGCCGTTAGCCCGGCAGCCAGGCCGCGTGCGCGTATCGCGTTCATTCAATCGTGCTGGCATCGCGACATTGTCGACCAATGCAAAGCGTCGTTCCTCGACGCCATCCAGGCACAGGGGTTCAGCCGTGATGACGTCGATCTCTACGAAGTCGCCGGCGCCTTCGAAATCCCGCTGCACGCGAAGCTGCTCGCTCAACGCGGCGGCTACGCGGCTATTGTTGCGGCAGGGCTCGTGGTGGACGGTGGCATCTACCGGCACGAATTCGTCGCGCAGGCTGTCATCAACGGCTTGATGCAGGTGCAACTGGAAACGGGCACGCCCGTCTTGTCCGCTGTATTGACGCCGCATCACTTCCACTCGGGCGAAGAACACACGAAGTTCTTCCGCGAGCATTTCGTCGTGAAGGGCGTTGAAGCTGCAACCGCTTGCGCCGATACAATCCGCAAGATTGCAGCGCTCGCGAACGTCAGGTAACTCAGGTAACGTTGGGCAAATGCGAAAAGCGCCACGCGGCCTGACACGGCCCCGTGGCGCTTTTTACAACGGCAGCACACTCAACGCTCAGGACATGAACATCCCTCCGTCCACGTTGACGGTCTGTCCGGTGATGTAGGAAGCATCGTCGGAGGCCAGGAACGCTACCAGCCCCGCCACGTCCGCGCCTGTTCCCGCTCGCCCCATTGGAATGTTCTTCACCCACTCCGCCATCAGCTCACCCGGCTTGTAGTCGCCCAGTAACTTGCCCCATGCTTCGTCGTTGTAAGACCACATGTCGGTCGTAATGATGCCCGGGCAGAATGCATTGACGGTAATACCCGTGGGCGCCAGTTCCTTGGCAAGGCTTTGCGTAATGCCAAGCACACCGAACTTGCTGGCTGCGTAATGCGGCGTGTACACAAAACCCTGCCGCGCCTGACCCGATGCCGTATTGATCAGGCGGCCCGCCTTACCCGCGCGCAGCATGCGCCCCGCGGCTTCCTGACAACACAGGAATACCCCTTTCGTATTCACCGCGAGGACCTTGTCCCAATCCGCCTCGCTCAGGTCCGGCAACTTCGCGATGGTGATCACGCCCGCGTTCTGGATCGATACATCGACTTCGCCCAGCTTCGCCGCCACTTCCTCGTAGAGCGCCTTGACCTGCGTTTTGTCGGTGACGTCCGTCTCCACGGCGATTGCGTCGTAGCCTGATTCACGCAGTTGCGCGGCGGCGTCGAAGACGCTCTTTTCATTCGCTGACACGCACACCTTCGCGCCTTCCTGCGCGAATCGCTCCGCTATTCCCAAGCCGATACCGCGGCTGCCTCCCGTTACCACGACCACTTTGTTCTCGAACCGCTTCAAGTTCTGGCTCACGTCTGCTCCTTGTCGAATAGGGTTGATCAAAGCCGCTCGATCCAGCGCAGCCATTGCGAATGGTTCAGCGCCGCCCGCTCCACCCCGGCACCGGGCTCGACGCGCCGCAGCACCGGGCGCTCGGTCTGGCCCGCGTCCAGGGTATCGATCAGCCCCAGCTGCAGCGCCCCCAGCGCCGCCGCGCCAGCTGCCGAGATCTCGCTCATAGCGAGGGTGCTGACGGGGCGGTTGAGGGTATCGGCCAGGTACTGCAAGAGGAACGGCCGCTGCACAAGTCCGCCGTCCAGGAACAGTTCGACCAGTTCTACCTGCGCCGCCTGCTCCATGACGGTGATGACGTCCTTGATCTGATAGACAATTGATTCATACGCCGCACGCGCAACGTGCTGCCACGACGTGGAGAAATCAAGTCCGACGATCTGCGCGCCGCCCGGGTATTTCCAGTGCGGGCAGCCAATACCGGAGAACGCGGGAATCAGGAAAACGCCGCCGTTGTCGTAGTCCGTGAATGCCTGCTCCGCTGCGGCGAAGTCGCTGAAGAGGCCGAGCTTTTCCTTGAGCCATGCAGGCGTCGAACCGGCGCTGATTATGATGCCTTCCATTGCGTAATCCACCCGCCCGGCAGTCGCGAAACAGAGCGTGGAAACCAGTCCGTGCGCGGGCGCTTGCGGTTTGGAGCCAACGTTCATCATCAGCGACGAGCCCGTTCCCATGGTTGCTTTCGCGAGCCCTGGCCGCAAGCAGCCCTCGCCCACGGCTGCAGCATGCGAGTCACCAATCATGGCGACGACCGGCACGGGTTTCGGCAGCAAGCCCTCGAAGTCGGTCGCGCCGAAGTCCGATGCCGACGGCCGCAGCCCCGGCAATCTCAATCCATCAAGACCGAACCCCGCGGCCAACTCGCGATCCCATTCGAGCGTATGCAGGTTCATCAGCATCGTGCGCGATGCATTTGTATAGTCGGTGAGATACGACGCGCCGCCGGTCAGCCGATACAGCAACCAGCTATCGACCGTGCCGAACATGGCCGATCCCGAAGCAATGCGTGAGCTGACCCGCTCGTCGTTCTCATTCAGCCAGATAAGCTTCGTGCTCGAAAAATATGGGTCGATCAGCAGGCCCGTTTTGTCGGCGATCACCTCGGCCATGCCCTGCCCGCGCAAACGCTCGCAGATCGCAAGCGAGCGCTGGCATTGCCACGACACGGCGGGAACAATAGCGTGTCCGTCTTCGCTCCACAGCACAACGGTCTCGCGCTGGCTTGAAATAGCGACGCCGCCAATACCGTTCTTATCGCCCTCGAACCTGTCGACACATTGCGCGACCGCACTCAAAACCGAGCGATACAAAGCCTCTGCATCCTGCTCGACAAAACCTGCGCGCGGATGCGTGCAGGGCACGGCTGTGAAACCGCGTGAATGCACCTTGCCGTGCGCGTCGAAGAGAAGCGCCTTGGTGCCGCTCGTGCCCTGGTCGATCGCCAATACGTATTGCATGTATTGCATACCCTTTCCCGATGAACGCGCTGAATCCGCCCACTATCTGCTTACTACTCAGGCGCGCTTATGCCGTCAGTGAAACCATGCGCGACTGCAGCCGCTGCTGCAACTGGTCTATAACCACCGCGAAGATGATCACGAGACCCTTGATGACCATCTGCCAGAAGTCGCTGATGCCGCACATCACCATGCCGTCGCCCAGAATGCTGATCACGCACGCACCGACCACCGAACCGAATACCGTGCCCCGGCCTCCCGCCAACGCCGTGCCGCCGAGCACCACCGCTGCGATTGCGTTCAGCTCGAAGGTCTGTCCGGTCAACGGGTGTGCGGTCTGCAACTGTGCGGTGATCACGAGGCCGACAATAGCGGCACAGAATCCGGAGAACATATAAACGAACAGCTTCACGCGATTCGTGCGGATGCCCGAGAAACGCGCCGCCTGTTCATTGCCGCCAATTGCATAGATACGTCGTCCGAGCGGCGTCTTGCGAGCCACGAAGATAGTAACGGCCGTCAGCACGATCAGGATCCAGACCGGCATCGACAACCCGAGGATCGTCCCGTTGCCGATGAACTCAAAACCGGTATTGCCCAAGGCCGCGTTACCTTCAAGGTCGGCATACGTGCTGCCGTTGTTGACCAGCAGCGCGGCGCCGCGAATGACATATAGCATGCCGAGCGTCGCAATGAACGGCGCAACGTTGAGCAGGGTGATCAGGTAACCGTTGACCGCGCCAATCAATGCGCCGAGCACGCAGGCGAGCACCGCCACGCCGAACGGATTGAAGAACACGACGTGATGGCCGATCTTCACGCCTTCGAGCAGCAGATAACCCGCCGCCATGCCACTGATCCCGACGATCGACCCGACGGACAGATCTATTCCCCCGGTCAGGATCACCAGGGTCATGCCTATGGAAAGAATGGCGACCACCGTCACGTGTTTTGCCATGATCAGCATGTTGCCGGTCGACAGGAAGTTGTCGGTCGCAAGCGAAAACACGATCACGATCGCAAACAGCGCGATGAAAATGCGCAGCTTCAGGATACTGACGGTAACGCGCGAGGCCCAGTAGGCGGCCTCGCGATCGGGCTTGGCGGGCAGTGATTGCACGGAAGTATTTGCGCTGCGGGGCGTTGTCATGGATTGAACCTCGGTCGCTTCAGACGACGGCAGTGGCGGGCGTCGACGCGCGCACGATCCGTTCGCTATCGAATTCGGCGCGTCCCATGATGGCGGTGAGCTTGCCGCTCGCCATCACGAAGACGCGGTTGGAGACGGCCATTGCTTCATCGAGTTCCGACGTTGCATAAACCACGGCAATGCCCGATTGCGCCAGCAAGCTGATGGTCTTGTAGACATCCTCTTTGGCACCGACGTCGATACCACGGGTCGGCTCGTCCATCAGCAAGACCTTGGGCGACGTCAGCAGTGCTTTGCCAATGACAACCTTCTGCATGTTGCCGCCGGACAGCGACGTGATGGGGGCATCGACGGAACTTGCCTTGATGGCGAGACGCTTGATCACGTCGTTGGCGGTATCGACCTGCTTTGCGCGGCCGAGCGCGCCGAAAGCAAAACGCCGGGTAAATTTGCCGAGGCTGGACAGCGTCATGTTTTCCAGAATGCTCATGAGCTGCACCATGCCCTCCTTCTGGCGGTCTTCGGGAACGAGCGCAATACCCGCGTCAATGCGCTGCGGAATGTTGTGCCGCTCTATACGCTTGCCCGCCAGTTCGATCTGCCCGATCGCAAGCGGCTGCGCGCCAAGCAGCGCTTCGAGCAACTCCGTACGCCCCGCGCCCATCAAGCCATAGATACCAACCACCTCGCCCGCGCAAACGCTGAACGACACATGATCGAGCGCATAGATGCCGTTCGAGCGCTTGAGCGCCAGGTCCGTCACCTTCAGCACTTCTTCGCCAAGCGTATGCTGTGCGAACGCAAAGCGCTTCTTCGACGACCCCACCATTGCTTCAATGATCCACGGAATGTCCACATTGGCTATCTCGTCCTCGGCCACGAGCCGGCCGTTGCGCAGCACCGTGATGCAGTCGCCGATCGCCATGATCTCTTCCAGCCGGTGCGAGATATAGATCACCGTGACACCCTGCTCTTTCAACTGGCGGATGATCTTGAAGAGTATTTCGACTTCGGTCTTGGAAAGCGCAGACGTAGGCTCGTCCATGATCAGCACCTTGATGTGCTTGGACAGGGCCTTGGCGATCTCGACCAGTTGCTGCTGACCCACATAGAGATTGCCGAGCCGCGTGCGCGGGTCGATCGGAATCTGCAGGCGCTCCAGCAGGATTTTCGCCTGATGGTTCTCGGCCTTGCTCCGGATCACGCCGGAACTCGTCAGTTCATTGCCGGCGTAGATGTTCTCCGCCACCGTCATCTCGGGGAAGAGATTCAGTTCCTGGAAGATGATGCCGACGCCATGGCGCTCGGCGCTGCGCACGTCGGTGATATGCACACGCTTGTCGTCGATCCAGATCTCGCCGGCGCTCGCCACTTCAGCACCCGCCAGCAATTTCATCAGCGTGGACTTGCCCGCGCCGTTCTCGCCGATCAGCACGTTGACCTTGCCGCGCTGCACCTTGTAGTTCACATCGACCAGCGCGGCGGTGCCGGGATAGGTCTTCGACAGACCCTTGGTCTCGATCACATGCACGGGATTGAGGTTCATTTCCAGGCCACCGGTATCGCGCGAATTTCGCCCGCGGGTTCACTCCAGCTACTGTAGACGGCAGCCACGTCGACCGGGTCGCCTACCTTGAGCTTGAGCGAATTCTGCATGCGCGCCACCACCAGTTTGTTGATTTCCTGGCCGAACGCGGCGAACTTGGTCTGGTCGTCGAAGTCGCTGTACTTGATGCCCGGGAAGCCGTCCCGCACCCCCGTGCCAACAATCACCGGCCCCATCTGCAAGACGATATCCACCGGCTCACCGCCTGATGCCTGCGTGAGTTCAACGTACGCTTTGCCCACTCGCGACGAATCGTCTATACGCGTCACCTTGCCCTGCACCCGGATCCAGAAGTTGCAGGGAAACGCGTCACTCTGGCGAAAGCCGTACTGCTTGCAGGCGCTGTCGAAATTCTGTGTCAACGCGCCGACCACCAGCACGGCCGGCTTCGCGTTCTTGTCGGCATAGGGGACGAGCTGACCGTTGAAGACCTGCACGGGATCCGGTCCATGGTGCTGCCCCTGGCTGCGGATAGCGGCCAGTTCGGTGTCGGTGACTACGTGGCAGGCTGCAAGCGCCAGCGTAAGGCCCAGGCCGAAGCTGATCGGCAAAAGCAGCGTACGCAGCGCGGGAATTCGATAAAACATGGCATCCTCACTTCAAACAGACTTCGTGCGAATGCGGATGCGGATCTGTCCAACCGCAACCGCAATCGCACGCTGACTACTCACTGCTTACTTGGTGTAGTAGAAGTCGTTCACCTTCGAAGCGTTGGCCTTCGTGATCAGGATGCCGCGGAACAACTGGCGCTCCTGCTCACCGGTCTTACCCGTCGTGAGGTATTTGTCGAGCAGGTCCACGCCGTGGATTGCAATGCCCTGGGCCTGCAGCATGACCGTCGCCTTGAGCTTGCCGGCGAGGATGGAATCACGCTCGTCATTGCTGCCGTCAATGCCCATCACCACCACGTCCTTGTGCCCGGCGGATTCCAGCGACGCGATCGCTCCAAGCGCGACCGGGCCGTTGCCCGCAATCACGCCCTTGACGTTCGGATGCTCCTGGAGGATAGAGTCCATTGCCTGCTTGCCCGGCAGCAACGCGCCCTTCGCATCCTGGCGCGCGACCATCTTCAGGTCGGGGTATTGATCGAGTACCTGGTGGAAAGCTTGCGAGCGCGTCACGCAATTCTTGTCCGCCAGGTTGCAGGTCAGTTCAACGTATTCGCCCTTCTCGCCGATCGTTTCGACAAAGCGTTGCGCGACCTCCGTGCCTGCCTGGAGATTGTTGTGGCTCAACTGCGCGATCGCCAGGCCGTCCTTCGGAATCTCGCGGTTGATCAGCACGACCGGCACGTGCTTGTCCTTGGCGGTCCGCACTGTCGCCACGCTGCTGTTCGAATCGGCGTTGTCGAGCACAATGCCCTTCACGCCCTTGCCGATCACCAGGTTGACCAGTTCATTCTGCTTGTTCACGTCTTCGCCATGCGACAGGACGATGGTGTCGTAGCCGAGCTTCTTCGCTTCTGTGTCCGCACCCTTCGCCTCAGCCGCGTAGTACGGGTTGTCGAGCGCGTTGACGAGAATGGCGATGGTGCCCTTGCTCGCGGCTTGCGCGCCGAGCGGCATGACCAGCAGGCCAAACGAAGCAGCCACGGCTGCGGACAAGGCAAGTTTTTTCCACATGTTGTTGTCTCCTGATTCAAGTTTTATTAGGCAGGTTTTACCAAGCAGGTTTTACTGAGGATGCGGTCTTCAGCCGCTTGATTCCGGTGTTCAGCGCGTCAACAGATCGTGTAGCCACCGTCGATCATGATGTCGGCGCCCGTGATCATGTCCGAGCCGTTGGACAGCAGGAACAAGATGGCTGCGGCGATCTCGTCGGTGTACGCAAAGCGGCCAACGGGTATCGTTTTCTTCATCGCTTCGCCCTTTTCTCCCTCCCAGGCAGCCGCGCCCATGGGTGTAAGAACGACGGTCGGCGAGACGGTATTGACCGTGATGCCGCGGCCGGCCCATTCCTTCGCAAGCACCTTGGTCATGCCGATCAAGCCGGCCTTGGCGGACGTATACGCACAATGCTGGTCAATAGCGACGGTCGCCGCCTGCGAAGCGATGTTGACAATCTTGCCGCCGTGGCCGCTCGCGAGAACGTGCCTCGCGAAATGCTTCGCGCAAAGGAAAGGGCCTGTCAGGTTGACCGCGATCTGCCGTTGCCATTCTTCAAAGCCAATGTCTTCCGCACGTGTGAGGGTGATGCAGCCTGCGGCATTGACCAGCAGATGAAGATCGCCGAAATGCCGGTGTGCTGCAGCGATGGCCGCTTCCACTTCCGCTTCCTGCGTGACGTCGCATGCCAACGCCACGGCGTTGGACGAGCCAAGTTCCTCTATAGCGGCGGGCACGCGTGCTTCCTCGAAGGCCGGATAAAGAATGGCGACGCGCGCGCCCTTGCCGATCAGCGCGGCGTTCGTCGCCATTGCAATACCGCCTAGGCCGCCGGTGACGACCGCGACTTTCCCGTCGAGACGAAAGTCGAAGTCGACGCCGTGGCGCAGCGACATATCGTATTGAATGCTCATGCCGTATCTCCGTCCTGTGCCAGCAAGTACTACTTTGTGTAGAGAGAGCGCACCGTCTGCGCAATGCCTGCTGCGTCGATGCGATAGTGTTTTCGAATGCCCTTGCGGGTGCCGTAGTGCGCAAACTCGCCTTCGCTGATGCCAAGCATATTCAGCGATTTCGACAAGCGTCTACGCGCCAGCAGCACCGCGACAGTCGCGCCAATGCCGCCATGCAGCGAGTGTTCTTCCACCGTCACCACGGCGTCATGCCGTTCGATGATGGCCGCGAGCGCGTCCTGGTCGAGCGGCCGAAGCGAAGAAAGATTGATCAGCGTCGGCTCGATCCCGTCCTCGCCCTTCAGCGCCTCGCAAGCCTCGAGCGCTTCACCCACTACCGAGCCGAGCGCGACCACCACCACACCCTTGCCTTCAATCAGCACGTCCGGACGGCCCGGCTTGAACCGGTACTGCGCGTCGTGAACAATCGGAAACTTCGCGTTGTCGAGGCGGATATAAACCGGCCCGTCTATAGACGCCGCGTACTCGATCACTTGCGCCGTCTCTACTTCATCGCAAGGGGCGAAGATCTGCACCGTACCGAAGCCGCTCATCACCGAGATGTCGTCGATCGCGTGGTGAGTCGAGGCTAATGGGCCATACGCCACGCCTGCGTTAAGCCCGAGCATCTTGACGTTGGTTGCGCTATAGCAGATATCGTTCTTGACCTGCTCGTTGGCGCGCCCCACCAGGAATGGCGCCGCGTTGGCGGTGAAGACCGTATGGCCGCCGAGTGCCAGACCGGCCGCCATTCCGACCATGTTCTGCTCCGCGATCCCCACGTTCACCACACGGTCCGGATACGCCTTCATGAACGCGCCAATTTTCGAGGTTGACGTGGAGTCGGCAACCATCACGATGATGTCCTTGCCCGCTTCCGTCAGACGACCGATCGCGCCCACCGCGCCGTCGCGCAAATCACCGTACTCACGCATCTTCAAGCTCCCGCAACGCCTGCTTCAATTGATCTTCGTCCGGGAACTTGTGATGCCATGCCGGTACGTTCTCCATGAACGAGACGCCGCGTCCCTTGATCGTGTTCGCGATGATCACTTTCGG
>Ga0073928_10002935_pt1 | contig 27973 bp, 28 predicted proteins | sample PaiPotPPA55metaG_FD_76969 | JGI IMG/M metagenome (GOLD analysis project Ga0073928, IMG submission 76969) | Iron sulfur acid spring bacterial and archeal communities from Banff, Canada, to study Microbial Dark Matter (Phase II) - Paint Pots PPA... ...
ACGGCGCCTGCAGTGAACGCGATGGCGAGCCCGTCCCTCCATCGGACATCCGCGAACCAGGCGAGGAGCCGCCCCAGCCATCGGTGGATTCTGTTGGCCTTTGTCTTTGGGCCGCCCTGGCGCTGAATCGTCTGGCTGTTGGGGGGCGTGTCCTGGCCCATGGCAGACATGGCCCCACGGTACGAGTTCCCCAGTCAACTATCCCGGTTTCCGGGCATATTCGAGGCGGCGCGCCGCCATGCTTGTCGTTCGTGAGAGACGCCCCCTCGACAAACCAGCAGCTGGCGGAGCTCCATGTGCACCTCGAGGGCACGATCAGACATGAAACGGCAGTCGCTCTCTGTGCCCAAAACGGGCTGCCGACCCCTCCCGCCTACGAGTATTCGGACCTGACGGGCTTTCTCGCTGTTTACGGAGCAGTCAGCCGGTGCATGGTGACGAGCCAGGATTTCGAGCGCGTCATTTTCGAGCATGGGCAGGTCATGGCTGCCCAGCACATCACCTACGCCGAGATGAGCTTCAACCCGAGCCTGCACGCGATTGACGCTTGGATCGATGGTGTCGTCCGCGGCCGCGCGTCTGTTGCCCGGGAGTTTGGGATCGAGATCGCCTGGCTGGTCGAGCTTGTCCGTGGCGGCCCCAATGCGGCCAACGAACGAGCTCTCGACATCGCGCTCACCACCGAGGGAGTGGTCGGCGTCGGCCTGGTCGGCGATGAATCGATCTCCGCGGCGCCGTTGGCGGGCCTGCTTGAGCGGGCTCGTGCCGCCGGCCTCGGTTTCATGCCGCACGCCGGACAAGTCGGAGGTCCCGATGTGGTGCGAGAGGCCGTCGAGGTGTTGGGCGCGACGCGTGTCGCTCACGGCGTCGGCGCTGAGTCTGACGCCGGGGTGCTTCAGCTTATGCTCGATCGCGGCGTTTGCATGTGCGTGTGCCCCTCGAGCAATGCCCGAATCGGTCTCAAACCCAATTTTCGAAAGTTTGCGGACCTGGGCATCCCACTGGTGGTCAACACGGACGATCCGGCCATGGTGCCGACGACCCTGGAGCGGGAGCTGGCGGTCGCCGAGACCACGCACGGACTCAATCGCGAAGCCCTTATCGCGGCGGCCTGGACGCATCGCTTTGGCCGCCGTCGTTAGTGGCTGCGTGACTACTTAGACTTTTCCGGCCGGCGATGAAGAGACCTCGCAAGATCGCAATCCTGACTCGCGAATACCCACCCGAGGTGTACGGGGGCGCGGGCACTCATGTTGAGTACCTGGCGAGGGAGCTGCGCGGCCTGACCGAGGTCTCGGTCCACTGTTGGGGCGCTCCGCGCACCGAGCCTGGCGTGACCAGCCATCAGCCGTGGAATGCTCTTTCCGAACCGAAGCCAGAGTCGACCACTCTCCAGGCGATGTCGATCAACCTCGCGATGGCGGCGGCGGTCAAGGGTGTTGACCTCGTGCACAGCCACACCTGGTACGCCAACTTCGGCGGCCATCTCTCCAAGCTGATGTGGTCGATTCCTCACGTGGTGACGATCCACAGCCTCGAGCCACTCCGGCCGTGGAAGGCCGAACAGCTCGGCGGGGGTTACGCCCTGTCCATGTTTTGCGAGCGGACCGCGACCGAGGGCGCGGACGCCGTGATCGCGGTCTCTCACGGCGTTCGAGAGGACGTGCTGAAGTGCTATCCCGCCGTTGATCCGGATCGCGTTCATGTGATTCACAACGGCATCGATCCCGAGATCTACCGGCCTCAACCATCGCCCGAGACGCTGAGTGGGTTCGGCATCGACTCCAGCCGGCCCTTCGTCCTCTTCAATGGCCGGATCACGAGACAGAAAGGCCTACCGCTGCTGCTCGCGGCGACCCTCGAGCTCGATCCGCAATATCAAGTGGTGATCGTGGCCAGCAGCCCGGACACGCCCGAGATCGCCGCCGAGGTGGCGGCACTTGCCGGCCGCGTCTCAGCCGAGCGAGGCAACCTGGTCTGGATCGACCATTTCATCTCTCGAGAGGACTTGATTCACCTGCACTCGCACGCAGCGGTGTTCGTTTGCCCGTCGATTTACGAGCCGTTCGGTCTCGTAATCCTGGAGGCGATGGCTTGCGAGACGCCAGTTGTCGCGTCGCGAGTCGGCGGAATCCCAGAGATCGTGGTCGAGGGTGAAACGGGCTACCTCGTGGACTTCGATGCAGCCGACCCTGAAGCATTTACCAGCGCGCTGGCGGAGCGCATCGGGAAGCTTCTTGGCGATCCGGCCTTGGCCGCCACGATGGGCAAAGCAGGACGTGAGCGCGTGCTGCGGCACTTTGGTTGGGGGGCGATCGCGGCCCGGACGGTTCAGCTTTACGAAGGTCTTCTCAGCTGAGCTCCGAGCTCGTGCAATATCCGCTCCGCGATCACGCCCGGAGCCGGATCGATCTCCACCCGTATGTGGGGCTCGTCCGGCCGAGGGTCCTCAAGCGTTTCGAGCTGGCTGGCGAGCAGACCCGCGGGCATGAAATGCGCGTGCCGCGTCGCCAGGCGCGGAGCGATGGTGGCGCGGGAACCGGCCAGAACCACGAATAGCACGCCCGAGCCGCGTCGATTGACCACGGCTCGATAGGACCGCTTGAGAGCCGAACACGTGATGAGCCCGCTCTCGCCGGCGTCGAGTCGCCTCTCGATCCATTCCGCAATCGCCTCGAGCCAGCCCTGGCGGTCTGCGTCGTCGAGGGGCTGCCCAGCCTTCATCTTCTCGATGTTCGACTGAGGGTGCAGCGCGTCGCCCTCCTGGAATGCCCAGCCGAGGCGCTCCGCGAGGATTTCGGCCACCGTCGTCTTCCCCGAGCCGGACACCCCCATGATGACCAGCACCAACGGGTTCGCGCCCTCTAGAGGCGTGGCCGAAAACCTCGATGAGAGATTCGGCGATCCAGGTGGCCCAGATCCGGGTGAAGCGACGAGCAGCGCAGCGAGCGCATCGTGCATGCGTGAGCGAGCAGCGCAGTCGCTGAACCCGGCGATGGGCCGCATGGGCGCCGAAGATCCGTCGACGGCTTTTTCGGCCGCGCCTCTAGTCCCAGTGCGCGAACTCCTCGCGCATGCCTTGCGCGCCGACGCGGTAGCGATCGCGGCCCAGGGCAAGCGCTGTGGCCACCACCAGCAGCACCAGCGCTACGGCGGCGAAGGCGGCGAACAGGTACCCGGCCTGAGCAACCGTCAGCAGCGCCCGCAGCGAGACCACGGCCATGGCTGCGCCACCGCCGGCGAGGAGAACCCGGCTGCGCAGCACAATTCCTACGCCGACCGTGATCGCCCCCTCGATCAGCAAGACCACCAGCCAGTAGAGGTCTCCTGAAACTGTGAGCACGCCCGCCCAACCCATGACGAGTGCCAGGCCGAACGCGACGATCAGCTGCCTGATGTGCACGTCGACGTGGAACTCGCGCTCAGTGCGCAGGCGGATGCCGCACGCGACAAGTCCCAGCCCTGGTGGAACGAGCTGCCAGGACGGAAGTCCCACGTCGCGCGCGATGAAATACCCGGCGGTGGTCGCGGCGATGATCGCGAGGTAGAAGTTGGGCCGGTCCTTGTAGGTCTGCGTGTCGAGCCACAGCACGCCACCGGTGATCAACAATCCAGCTGACGCGAGCACTGCGCCGAGGCTGTGAGAACCGGTGCGGTCGGGGAAGAAGAATCCGGCCGCTCCCGCTGCGCCCAGCAAACCAAGCCCAAGGTACCGGTGCATGTCGACGAGCTTTTCGTGACCGAGCCAGAGCGTGGAGATCCTACCCGCGACCCAGATCAGCAATCCGAGCACGCCCAGCGCGGCCGCGTAGTAGATCGTGTCCGCGCTGTGTGAGTAAAGGAGCGTGATCGAGCCGAGCAGGGCCGTCGCGGCTGCAACGGGAAGCACCCACCGCGCGCGCTCCTGAATCGCGGCGGTGTAGACCTGCGGCGCATACGCGAGCAGCGCGATGCCTGCCGGGTCCGGGTATCCGCTGGCTGACATCGCCAGCAGCGCGCCGGCGGCGATGGTGACTCCTCCGGCCCCGACCGAAAGCGCCCACCTGCGCCCGAAGTTCACTCGCACCATCAGGCCGGCGAGGCCCACGATCCAGGCGAGACCCGCAATCCAGATCTCCTCCAGCTCCACCTCCTGGGTGCGGCCGAGCGCGACCACGACCAGGTGCAGCGCAGGCACGAGCAGCAGCGACGCCGGATAGGCGAGGTACCACTCGTGGCGCCGGACGCCGGCGCTCACGGTCAACGCAGCCAGGCCGACGAATTCGATCGCCATCAGGCCTGGCAGCGCCTGGGTGTATGGCCAGAGGTAGATCACAGGCGCCAGGACCAGGACGGCGGCGATCGCGTACCAGTGTTCGATCTCCTCCTTCGCGCGGACGTGCCATTCGGCGTGCGCGGCCGCGATCGCCACCGCAATCAAGCCCATGTAGGCGGCATCGAGGCTGAGCACAGCAGCGCCGAGCAGCACCGCAGTCGTGCCTGAGGCGGCGGCGATGGCCCGCACCACCGGCCGCAGCCGGCGCACGAAGGGCACAGCCGGAATGAGCGACCATGCGAACAGGAGGGCCGCGGCGACGACGGCCGTCGCCGCCTGCTGCCACTGTGGCACGTCTTGCCTCAGCGCTAGCGTGGCGCCGACGAGTGCTGTGGCGAACAGGATCGCAAATGCGCTCTCTTCGAGATTCGGGCGCGCCAGCACCCGGCGGAGCGCCGCCCAGATGCCCGTGAGCGCAAGCGCCGCGCCCGCGACGGCGGCGCCCTGCCAGGAGAAGGCGACCGTCGCGAGGACGAGTGATACCGCCGCCATCGCAAGCGTCCCCCACGCGATCCACGGCGTTTCAACGTTCGCGCGCGCCAGCGCTTGCCACCAGTAGCCGGTGGCGATCAATCCAAACGCGATCGTAAACCGCCACCAGAAGAGGTTGTCGGGTCCAGTGAAGCACAGGAGAAGCGCCGCCACGGCGGTGATGTGCACGAACCAGCGGCGCCCGGCGACCGCCACGGAGTGCCGGTTCAGGAGGCGCACCTGCGCGATCGCCGCATAGAGCACTGCGAGCAGCGCGTCGTACGGTCCGCGCCATCCCTGGGCGTTGAGTGCGTCGACGCCCACGAACCACGCGATCCCGAAGAGCGCGCGAGTGGTCCAGCCGGCGAGGCGGACCGCCTTGATCTCGCTGGCGATTCCAAACGCCAAAGACGACAGGACAAAAGCGGCCGGGATCTCCCAACGGCCAGGGCCGATCGTGGCGTCGGTGAGCTCGACGGCGACGAGCACGAGAGCCGCATATAAGAAGGACGAGGCGTGGCGGGTCAGCGGCTTCAACCCCGGGCCGGCAAATGGCACGACGTAGAGGAGCAGCGCGACAGCGGTCAGGGTCGCCGTCCATGGGCCGAGCTCGAGCGCTCTTCCGGTGGCCGCCAACGCAAGCGGCAGCGTGGCCCGAAGGGTGTAGCCCGTCAGCTCGGTCCGGCCCAGCCAGAAGTCGGCCGCGTAGAGGGTGAACGCAAACCACAGGACGCTCGCCAGCGGCCATGTCTCGCCGAGAGCGTTCTGCCAGCAGGCGATCGCGAAACCGGCCACGACCGCGAGGTGGAGATGCGCGGGATGGGCTCTGTAGATGCGCCCGACCACGCCGAACTCCTCCGGCGTGCGCGTAAGTGCGATCAGCGGAACCGCCACGAGCATGGGGAAGAGGAAGTGGTAGGAGTTGATGCCCATGGGCCCCACCAGCGCGGCCGCGGCGAGCACGAGCGCCGCCTCGCCGGTCCACGCGCGGCTCCAGTGCCCTGATAGCGCCTGCCACGCAAGGTAAGCGAAGGCCAGGGATGCGAGCGTCGCGGGCCACAGCCAGTCCGTGGGCTCATGGGTGATCATCAACAGCACGGCGATCGCTCCGGTGGCATGCGCGAACCACGGGAAGTCCTGGAAGACGGAGTCTCGCTGGAGGCGCTCCCAGGTGCCATAGACCAGGGGCGTCAGGGCCAGCCACGCAGGCCTCCAGTGCTCACCACCCAACGCCGCTGACACACCCCACGCCGCTACCGCGATTGCCACCGCCGACATCAGGCCGTATGAGCGCAAGCCGAGGCTGAGGGCGAGCCCGCCATAAACAAATGCACAGGCGCCGCCGGTGACCGCCAGGGCCTGGTCGACCGTGATCCCTCGCGTGCCCAGCTCGAGGAACGTCCAGGCCGCGACTCCGACGAGGGGCAGCAGCACGGCCGCAAGCGCCGTGTAGATCTGGCCGACCGAGCGCAGGTCCGGGCGTCCGAGAGTGAAGTAGCCGGCAGCGGCGAAGATGATGTCGAGGGCCACCACCGCCGCCAGCCGCACGCCGCCCCCAAGTCCGGTTGTGCCGTACAGCTCGAACAACACCGTGGCGACGACCAGCAGGAAGGCGCCGAGCGACGCGAGGATGAGGACCGAGTGCTCAGCGAACAGGTCTCGCAAAGAGATCGGGGGGCGGGCCGGTGCAGCCGGGACAGCGGCCGGAGCGGGGTGGGGGGCGTCATAAACCCGACCGGCCGCCGCGGTCAGAGTAGATCGTGTAGGTGCGGCCGCGGGCACTTCGGCGCGAGGCCGCAGCGGCTCGGACCATGTACTGAGGGCAGCCGAGCGAGCGGCGTAGTCGTGGTCGATCGCGGCTGCCGCCTCGCTGGAGATGAGACCCAGGGTTCCCAGCTCGCGCGCCTCCTGGCGGGCCCGCTCATAATGCGCGAGCTCCCACAGCACGCGCGATCGGTTGTCGGCGTAGCCGGAGGAAATGCCGGCCCTGAGCCGGATCATCGCCGCGACGACATCCGCCGGAAGTCCCGCCTCCAGCGCCCCGATCGCGGCCTCGGTCGCGGCCTCCGCGTAGTCCGGCTGCGTGCTGAGGGCGTCAGCCCACGGGCCCCATTCCCGCCTGACCTTTTCGATCGCCTCGGAAGACAGCTTCGCCCGGGTTCTGGGCGCCGCCGGCTCGTTATCCACCGATTAGCTCCGAGCGTAGTGTCCGGATTGGGCCCTGGGTTGTCCAGAAAGTTCTCATGCCGGCAGCCTGAGGCCGCCGCGGTATCTCAGTCAGTACCCTTCGGTCTCATAAACCATCTCAAACTCACGGAGAGCCGATCGTCTACGGTCGGGTCTTGTTGAAATCGCTGAAAGGAACCTGGCGGCCGGCCCAGGTGATCCTGGCGGCACTCCTGCTGGTGGCGTGCGGCGGACCGCAAGCAGCGGTCGCCACGCCATCGTCACGTTCGCCGGAGGCGAGTCCGGCCCCAACTCCCGTTGCGATCTCCCCGTCGCCCTCTCCGCCGCCTCCGCAGCGGATGGAGGCATCGCTGCCCGTCGCGCTCGAGGAGTCCGGCGCCGCCGCGGCCGGCGGAAAGCTGTATGTGATCGGTGGATTCGACGCGGCGGGCAACAGCCTCAGGACAGTGTGGGTGTTCGACGGGAACGCCTGGACCGCCGGCCCGCGGCTGCCGCTCGGACTGGATCACACGTCCGCGGCGGCCCTCGACGACCACGTTTATGTCGCCGGTGGTCACACCTCTGGACGCGATTCCGCACGGTTCTTCCGCCTCGATGGTGCGACCTGGACAGAGCTCGCCTCCATGCACCATGCGCGCGGCGGTCACACGCTGCTTGCCACGGCGGGCCGCCTGTACGTCATCGGAGGTAACAGCGTGGCCGGAAACGTCGGGCCGGCAGAGGTCTACGACCCGAAGACCGGCGGCTGGTCCGACCTACCCGCCTTGCCCGCCCCGCGCAACCACGTCGCGGGATTCGTGTTCGGTTTCAGCGCTTGCGCCGCGGGGGGCCGTTCGCCGGCCACGACCCGCGTCGATTGCTTCGACACGCAGAGCTCGTCGTGGGTTCGCTTCCCGGATCTGCCGCAGGCCACAAGCGGCGCCGGTGCGACCGCCCTGGAGGATGGCAGGGCGGTGATCGCCGGCGGCCAGGATGCGGGGGAGACCAGGATCAACGACCAGTTCGCCGAACTTCCAGACGCCACCTCGTGGAGTGCGCTCGGAACAATGCTGGTGCCGCGCCACGGATTCGAGCTGGCGCTTTTCCAGGGTCGAGCGTGGGCCTGTGGTGGAGGATCGCTGCCGGGCCTTCACCCCGTCGCGACCTGTACCTCGGTGGTGTAGCTAGTCGCGGGATGCGGCGGCTTGCATCTCCCATTTCCACGGTGGTTCGGCGCCGGCGCGCGTGCACGTCAGCGCTCCGGCGAGGCAGGCGAAGTTGAGAGCGGCGCGTAGCTCGTCCTCCTCGAGCGATAGATCTGGACGGACGCACTGGTGGTCGTGCAGCCACGCCAGCAGGGCGGCGCCGAAGGCGTCACCGGCTCCGATGGTGTCGACGACCTCGACGTGCGGCGCATCCACGTGCATGCGCTCGCCGCGATGGGCGCCGTACGCGCCCCTCGCACCCAGGGTTACGACGACCAGGCTCACTCCCGCGCCCAGAATCTGCTCAGACGCCAGCTCGTGGTCTAGCCCCGGGTAGATCCAGGCCAGGTCGGCCTCGCTCGCCTTGACGATCGTGCTTTGCGAAATCGCCGCCTGCAGACGCTGGCGGTACTCGTCGTCGGGGACGATCCCGACCCGAATGTTGGGGTCGAGCATCACCAAACGCCGGCCGCGCTCGCGACCGGCCAGCTCTGAAAGCGTCGACGCCATCGGTTCGAGCACAAGTCCCAGGGTCCCGAGGTGAAGAGCCTCGACATCCGGCCCGAACGTCTCCGGAATCATGTCGACTGTGAGGTTTGCGGCCGAGGTTCCCTCGACCAGGAATTGGTACTCGGCAAAGCCTTCGTCGTCGACGTCGGCGATCGCGATGGTAGTCGGCTCCGGCCCGATGCTCGCCAGCTCGAGGCTGGCGCCTTCGGATACAAGCAGGCCGGCCAGCTGGCGCCCGAACACGTCCTCCGAGAGGCGCCCCAAAAACCCGGTCGGCACCCCGAGCCGCGCCAGGGCTCGCGCCGTGTTGAAGGGTCCTCCCCCTGGCGCGGCCCGCTGCGTTCCGTCGCCATTGTGGATCTGGTCGATCAGCGCTTCGCCGCAAACAACGATCACGGGGCGATCTCGCCCGAGCCTCGGGCGATCAATCGCGTCAGAACGATATGGTGTTCTGACGGCGACCTGTCTCCATCGAGACGGCGGAACAAGACCTGGGCGGCGGTGCGCCCGATGGCGGCAGGGTCTTGCGCGATGACGGTGATCCCCGGCTCGAGGAGATCCGCAAGCAGGATGTCGTCGAAACCGATCAACGCGATGCGGTGGTGAAGTCCCGAGCGCCGGAGCGCGCGGAACGCGCCTATCGTGATCAGGTTCTGTCCGGTGAATAGTGCCGTCGGAGGGTGCGGCTGACCGAGCAATTCAATCACGGCCGCCTCTGCTTTCTCGATTCCCCTCAAGTCGAGCCGCACCAACTTCTCGTCGACCTCGATCCCTTGTTCGGCCAGTTCCTCGACATACCCTAGATGCCGTTCCGCGGCCGTGACGATCGTGTGCATGTCGCCGAGGTATGCGATGCGTCGGTGGCCATGCTCAACCAGGTGTCTGATTCCACGCCTCACCCCTGCGGCGTTATCGGTGAGTACGGTGTCCGCGTCAAGGAAGGCCGGCGGCCGGTCCACGAACACGATGGCAGTGCCCGCTTTCCGTTCGGCGATCAAGTAGCTGTGATCCTTGCTCGAAGGCTGGATGATCAGCCCGTCGACCCGCCGCGAGGCAAATGCAGAAACCAGCTTCCGCTCGCGTTCTTCGAGCTCGTCTGAGCTGCCCGCGAGGACCAGCACGCCACGTTCGACCGCGACGTCCTCGATGGACCGGTGAAGAGCAGAAGAAAACGGGTTGGAAACATCCTCGAGGACGACGCCAATAGTCGCGCTGCGGCCGTCCGATCGGCGCAGGCTGCTTGCAGTCAGGTTGTGCCTGTAAGCCAGCCGTTCCGAGGCGGCGACTACCCGCCGGGCTAGCTGTGGGGACACGCCCGACTCCCCGTTTACGACTCTCGAAACGGTCTTGATGCTGACCTTCGCAAGCGCCGCGACCTCGCGCATGGTCGGCCGCGATGCAGGTGTCAACGTTGGCTTCCCGCGCTCAAGATAACTCCCCTCACGAGCACTGGGCAATTCTTCTGTTGCAGTTTAACCAGATTTGTGATATGTAAGACAACGTTGTCTTTTGACAACGTTGTCAATTCGAGGTGTCAGCTGCCTGATTGAGAAAGGGGAGACTCTTTATGACCGCTACGAAACGTCGCTCACCGGGCCGGCCGATCGGGCTGGCAATCGTCGGCGTGGTATTCGCCCTGGTGGCCGGCGCGTGCTCCGGCGCCGGTGGCGGTGGAGGTGGCGGAAGTTCGACCACGATCACGCTCGCGGCTGTCGACAACCCGTCGATGGCGGACCTGAAGAAGCTCGTCGGTGACTTCCAGAGCTCGCACTCGAACATCACGGTCAACATCGTGACCTTGCCCGAGGACCAACTCCGGCAGCAGGTCACCCAGGACGTCGCAGCGAACAGCGGCCGCTACGACCTGTTCACGATCGGCACGTACGAGGTGCCGCTGTGGGCCAAGAAGGGATGGATCGAGAATCTCAGCCCGTACATCGCCAAGGATGCCTCCTACGCGCCGGACGACCTGATTCCCGGAATCCGGGGCGCCCTCAGCTACAACAACAATCTCTACGCGGTGCCGTTCTACGGTGAGTCCTCCATGCTCATGTACCGGAAGGACATGCTGGCGGCCGCGGGCGTTACGATGCCCGACCACCCGACCTGGGACCAGGTGGCCGCGGCAGCGCAGAAGGTCAACAGCTCGAGCGTCAGTGGAATCTGCCTGCGCGGTCTTCCGGGTTGGGGCGAGCAGCTCGCTCCGCTGGACACAGTCGTCAACACGTTCGGCGGCCGCTGGTTCGACCAGAACTGGAATGCCCAGCTGAACACGCCCCAGTGGAAGTCGGCCGTGACCTTTTACATCAACCTCTTGAAGAACGCCGGCGAGCCTGGAGCAGGCAACGCCGGGTTCACCGAGTGCCTCAACGCCTACAACAGCGGCAAGGTCGCGATGTGGTACGACGCCACGGTGGCGGCGAGCTTCTTTACCGGCGACGCGGCGAAGAACTCCGGCTATGCCTACGCTCCGACCAAGATCAAGGATTGGTCGGGTTGGCTGTGGGCGTGGTCGCTCGGCATGCCCTCCAGCAGCAAGAAGAAGGACGCGGCCTGGACCTTCGCCGACTGGGCCACCAACAAGGATTACGCCAAGCTGGTCGGCACCAAGTTGGGTTGGGGCCGCGTGTCGCCGGGAACCCGCACCTCGACCTACGCAATCCCGGAGTACCAGGCAGCGGCCGGCGCCTTCGCGCAGGTGACTCTTGACTCGATCGCGCACGCCGACGTTGCTCACCCGACCGTCGACCCCGTCCCCTACATCGGAGTGCAGTACGTCGACATAGACGAATTCCAACAGCTTGGGGACCAGGTGTCTCAAGAGTTCGCCAAGGTGATAGCGGGCGGTCAAACAGTCGATCAGGCACTGGCTAAAGCGCAGGCTTTGGCAACGACCGTTGGCAAGGTCTATCAGCACTAGTTAGCTTTCTCGAATGAGCTTCATCGCTGGCACCGGAGGCGTGCGGGTACAAACCGCCGCCTCCGTCGCCCGGCGGGAGGGCTGGCTGAGGCGCCTGCCCCTCCTTCCGGCCTTTGTCTACGTCGTGGTCGTCACGCAGATCCCATTTGCGCTGACCATCTACTACAGCTTTTTCTCGTGGAACCTGCTCAAGCCCGGCAGCTTTCGATTCGCCGGGCTCGAGAACTACGCGACGCTGATCACCGACGAGAGCATCAGGACCGCAGTTCTGAATACCGTGATTCTCACGGTCAGCGTCATCGGCATTTCAGTCGTCCTTGGCCTTGCGGTGGCCACTCTTCTCAACTCAGAGGTCTTCGGAAAGGGACTCATGCGGACGCTGATGATCGCGCCCTTTCTCATCATGCCCACGGCCGGCGCCCTGATCTGGAAAGACACGCTCCTCAACCCGCTGTTCGGACTGCTGCCCAGTTTGTTGGGCCCGTTCGGTCTTGGCCGGGTGGACTGGGTAAACCGGTTTCCGATGGCGACCGTTGTGGCAGTTGAGGTCTGGCGCTGGACGCCGTTCATGATGCTGATCATCCTGGCCGGCCTCCAGTCGCAGAACCCCGAGGTCCTGGAAGCGGCGCGCGTCGACGGAGCCAACGCCTTTCAAGCTTTTCGGCGCATCACACTGCCCCTGGTCCGCCCTTTCCTGGAGCTGGGCGCGCTGCTTGGATCGCTCTTCGTCGTGCAGACCTTTGACTCGATTTACATGCTGACCTATGGAGGTCCCGGTCAAGACACAACCAACGTTCCTTTCCTGCTCTACATCGTCGCCTTCCAGGGTTTCAGCATCGGGCAGGCGTCTGCGATCGGCGTTGTCGCGGTCATCTTGACCACCATCGTTGCCACCCTGGCGTTGCGCACCCTCTTCTCGATCTTTCAGGTGGAGGCAAGAAGGTGAGTACAACTGCGGTCGCCCGCCGCCAGTTCCCAACTTCGAAAGTCGTGTGGTCGTTGGTCGGTTGGTTGGTGGTGTTCGTCTTCTTCTTCCCTGTCCTGTGGATGTGGCTGGAGGCTTTCAAAACGGAACCGCAGGCCGCCAGCTCACCGCCGACAATCCTTTTCGTACCGACGCTGGAGGAATTCCAGCAAGTGATGTCTGGTGACTTCCCGCCGTTCTTCATCAACTCGGCGACCGCAAGCATCTTGTCGACGCTGCTCGTCTTGGTCCTCGGACTTCCCGCCGCTTACGCGCTGGCCATCAGGCCGGTCAAGCGGACGCGCGATGTTTTGTTCTTTTTCATCTCGACACGCTTTCTGCCCTTCGCCGCCAGCCTCGTGCCGCTCTACCTGCTGGCGCGCGACCTACAGCTGCTGGACAACATCTTTGCCCTGGCGGCCATCTACACCACGATCAACCTGCCGCTCGGAGTCTGGCTCTTGCGTTCGTTCCTACTCGAGATCCCTCCCGACCTGTTTGAAGCGGCGCGCATAGACGGAGCGGGCTTTCGGAACGAGCTCGTGCGAGTCGTGGTGCCTCTGATCGCGCCTGGTATCGCCGCCACGTCCTTGATCTGCCTGATCTTCAGCTGGAACGAATTCTTTTATGCCGTCAACTTCACCTCTTCAACCGCCGCCACGGCCCCAATTTTCCTGGTCGGCTTCATCAGCGGCCGGGGCCTGTTCTACGCGAAGCTCGCGGCGGCTGCCACCCTGGCCAGCCTCCCAGTCTTGCTGGCCGGCTGGATCGCGCAAAAGCAGCTGATCCGCGGCCTGACAATGGGCGCTGTCAAATGAAGGCCGTCGTGATCCAAGAGCCGAACAAGATGACGGTCAGCAGCATCGAAGATCCGACGCCGGGCCCCGGCGAGTCGGTGATCAAAGTCGAGGCCTGCGGAATCTGCGGCACCGACATTCACGTCCTCCACGGTGAGTTCGCACCGACGCGCTACCCGATCGTTCCCGGCCACGAGTTCTGCGGCGAGGTGGTGGCGGTGGCGGGGGATGTGCGCAACGTGAAGACCGGAGACTTCGTGGCCGTCGATCCGTCGCTGTTCTGCGGCAAATGCCGGCAGTGCCGGCTCGGGCGATTCAACCTCTGCGAGAACTGGAACGCCATCGGCGTCGGCTCGGCGAATGGCGCCTGCGCGGAGTTCGTCGCGGTCCCATCGGCAAACGCGTTTCGCTTGCCTGCCGACATGCCTCGAAACTGGGGAGCGCTGGTCGAGCCTCTCTCCTGCGCCGTCCACGGCCTCGACCAGGTGGACCTCCAGGTGGCCGGGGACTACCTGATCTATGGGGCGGGCACGATGGGCCTGCTGCTCGCCCAGCTGGCCAAGGACAGCGGCGCCAGCCGGGTGGACATGGTCGAGAGAAATCCACGCCGCCACACGCTCGCGAAGCGCCTCGCGGCAGATCGAGTCGCTGTTTCGGCGGACGAGCTCGACAAACCACAGGGCTGGGATGTCGTCATCGATGCGACCGGCGTGGTGCCCGCCATCGAAGACGGCTTGCGACGGGTCGCGCGAGGTGGAACCTTCCTGATGTTCGGTGTGGCCAACGCGGACGCGACCGCCACCTTCTCTCCATTTCGGGTCTACAACGACGAGATCAAGATCATCGGCTCGATGGCTGTCCTCCACAGCTTTGAGCGCGCCCTCACCATGCTCGCCAAGGGTGTGATCGATTGCGAGGCCATGATCACGAATCGATTCCCGCTCGACCAGTACCAGGGCGCCATCGACACCTTCCTCGCGGGCAGCGGGCTGAAGGTCCAGGTCGCGCCAGGGATGCCTTAACCCCGGACCCGGCCTTACAGGTTTCTTCCAATCCGCCGAGCCTGATGCCCCGGAACGGAAAGGTGGGCGCCGTTAATTCAATCGCCCGACGACAGCTTGACGATGGAGCTTGCGACTGCTATATGGCCACCAAGGGCAGGCGAGGTCCGGCCCATTCGCCCAAGGGAGTCGCTATATGCGCAAGCTCATCGTCTCAGCCGTCCTGACCGTCGCCGCTGTGATTCTGTCGGTAATGCCGGTACTCGCAGACAGCGCCGGGCCAGGAATCTAAGTACAGAGGGCCGCCCGCGTGACTTTACACCTCGACTCAACTTCTCCGGCGTGATATAAACGCCAGCATCAACAATCGTCAAACCAAGCCACGCGGGCGCCTTCCCGGCGTAGAGGTCGATCCCTCGCTCGTCAGGCAGGCGCGCCTTGCTGCCGGCCTCAGCATGTCGCAGCTGGCGGGCACGGACTTTACGCGACAAACCGTGTTCCTCATCGAAGCCGGGAAGGCCCGGCCCTCGATGCGGACGCTCGAGATCATCGCCGGCCGCACCGGAAGGCCGGTCCAGCATTTCCTCAGAGGATCGGCGCTCAATGCGCCCCAGGGCGAACGTGCACTTGCCGACGCCAGGGTGGAGGAGCTCCAGGCGTTCTGCCTACAGCACCAGTTCGACAAGGCGATCGCGCTCGGCGTTCCACTACTGGAGCGCCCAATGCCCGCAACGGTCGAGGCCCGCGTCAGGCATTACGTGGGCCAGGCCCTCGTGCGCTCGATGCGCCCGGACGAGGGCCTGGAGCACTTGCGCAGGGCCCAGGCGCTCCTTGAAATCGAGCCGGACCCCTGGCTCGCCGTCGAGTGCGCCGACTGGGAGGCCAGCGCCCTGTACTTGATGGAGGACGCCCGGGCTCTATCGGTCGCCGAGAATGCGCTGAAGCTGTGTCGTGCTACGCAACCACGCCTTCCAGGAACTGAGGCAAGAATTCTGGAGCACATCGCCACGGTTCACGTCAAGAACCACTCTTTCGACCGGGCCATCGCGGTTTACGAGGAGGCCCTTCGGGTCGCCGGCACTATGCGTGACTTGCCGCGGCTAGGAAGGACTTACCACGGCCTCGGCATTGCCTACCAGGAGCGGGGGGACATCGGCAAGGCGATCGAGTACACGCACAAGGCCCTGGCCCTTTATGCGCTCGAGCACGATGCCGACCTGCAGGCCAATGGCCAGAACGAACTAGGTTTGCTGCTGATGAGACAGGGCCAGATGGAGCGCGCTGAGGAAGCCTTTCGAGCCGCCCTCGCCTACATGAACGACGCCGGCACGGAGAGAATGAAGAGCCACTACCTGCTGAGCCTCGGAGAGCTGCAACTCAAAACCGGGCGACTGGCGGAGGGCATTCGGGTGGCGAAGGAGGCGATCGATCTCGCCAAACGGCTCGATGAGCGTCTTGCTGTGGCAAGCGGACATTCCCTCCTCGGTCTGCTCTACGAGGCCACCGACGATCACGCGCTGGCCGACAAAGAATTTCGCCTCGCGATCAAACTGCTCAGCGCGGAAGGCCGGACGGAGCGGCTCGCCGAAACTCACGCCGCCTACGCAGAGATACTGGACGCCCGGGGCGAGGGCCGCTCGGCCAGCCGCCACTGGAAGCAGGCGGCCAAGCTGGCCTTGCAGCGCCCAGCAGCTGCGCAGCGGACCGCAAGAGCCGTCTAGTTAGGCCGCGGCGAGCGCCCCATTTTGAGCGGCCCGGTTTATGCCCTCAACCTGTTCGACGTCGCGGATCGGCAGGAGTACCTCGCGTACTCGCGGCGTTCGGCCACGGAGGTTGAAAGGCACGGGGGCCGGGTGGTCGCACTGGGCCGTTTTCGCGAGAACGTGCTCGGCGACGTCGAACCTCGCCAGGTCTTGATCCTCGTCGAGTGGAGCTCGCGCGAAGCATTCGAGAGCTACCTGAGTGACCCGGAGCTGGCCGGCCTGCATCCTCACCGCGAGCGCGGGGCGGAACGCTACGTCTGGCAGCTCTTCGACAGGCTGGACGATCTCCGGCCGCTGCTCAAGGACCAGTAGCAGCGCCGTCGATTACCTTGGGCAGGTGAGCGAGGCAAAAACAGTTCTGATCGTCGAAGACGATCCAAGCTTGAGAACTGTCATCCGGATGGTCCTCGAACAGGCGCACTACGAAGTCCTCGAAGCGAGGCATGGCCTCGCCGCCCTCGAGCTGATGGAGAGCGATATGCCTGACCTTGTCGTTGCCGACCTGAGGATGCCCCTCATGAATGGGGTCGAGCTGATCGGCCGGATGCGCTCGAGCCCAAAGACCGCCTCGGTCCCCATCGTTCTGCTGAGTGGACTCCTCCCTGACCCTGAGGTGACGAAGCTCGCTGACGCGGTGGTGGCCAAGCCATTCGAGCCGGCCGATCTCCTGGCGGCCATCAAGGGCTCGCTCGCTCCCGGAGGTGAGGACTAGACGGCGGTCCCGCTGGTGGCTCGAGGCGAGCCGGCCGGCCGCATCCGGAGGGCCAGGTTCTCGCCCTGCCCGATCGCGCCGGCGCCGATGAGGAGGTGGAGGACCTGGATCGTCCAGTGCCAGTCGCCATTGACAAGGTTTTGCTGGGTCAACCCGAGGAGCGGCGCAGCCAGGCCCCACGCCACCGCCAGCGCAACCCATCGCATCGAAACCCCGGCGCGCGCGGCAAAGTACGACAGCGTCCAGAGGGCCACCACGAGCACGAAGCCAAGGAGCTCGTGAATCGGGATGACCCCGTCGGCGCGGCCAGTCCAGATCGCAAGGCCGAGCAGAAGGAGCAGCAGGCCTGAGATGCGAATGGTCATCTGGGCGATGGTGGACGCTCTACTCACGCATTGACCTTGACATACCATGGGTCGGGTTGGCCGAGCCGAAGCTGGGGATGTTCGTACCGCAGGGTTGGCGGATGGACCTCGCCGACGTGGCCGGCCCGATCGAAAAGTTCGAGACGATGAGCCGCTGCGCCCAGGAGGCCGAGCAAGCCGGGTTCGACGCGATCTGGGTCTACGACCACTTTCACACCGTGCCTACGGCCCAGCTGGAGGCGACCTTCGAGTGCTGGACCTCGATGGCGGCCCTGGCGCGCGATACCAAGACGATCCGGCTCGGCCAGATGGTCACCTGCAATGGCTACCGGCCGCCGTCGCTGCTGGCCAAGATGGCGAGCTGCGTCGACGTGATGAGCCACGGGCGTCTGATCCTCGGGATCGGCGCCGGTTGGTACCAGCACGAGTACGACGCTTACGGTTATGACTACCCGGAGACGCCGGAGCGGTTGCGCATGCTGCGCGAATCGCTGCAGGTGCTGAAAGCGATGTGGACTCAAGAGCACGCTGACTTCGACGGCCGCTACTACCACCTCCGCGGCGCGATCAACGAGCCGAAGCCGGTGCAGAAGCCTCACCCACCCATCTGGATCGGAGGCGGCGGCGAGAAGGTGACGCTGAAGCTCGTCGCTCAGTACGGCGACGCGTGCAACTTCAACGCTGACGTGCCAACGGTGCGCCACAAGCTGGAGGTTTTGCGCCGGCACTGCGAGACGGTCGGTCGTGACTACGGCTCCGTGTTGAAGACGATCGAGCTTTACACGATCCTCGGCGACCGCCGCGAGGTCGACCGCGTCGTAGCAGATACCGCGCGCAGGACGGGCCAGGACGAGGCGTTCGTGCGCTCCTGGCACCCGTGGGCCGGCGACGCCGAACGCATCGCCCAGGCCATCGGCGAGTACGTCGACGCGGGGATCGATTACTTCATCGTCAACGTACCCAATGCATTCGAAGGTGGCGTGATAAGTCGCTTCGCCGAAGAGGTCTTCCCGCGCCTGGGCTCGCGAGCAGGCAAGCAAACCGACTGAAGCCGGCCTGAACTACCGCTCGGCGAGCGCCGAGAGCGTGTGCATCTGAGCCCGCGTCGCCGGGTACAGCGATCGATACACCGCGTGGTACTCGTCGTAGATCCCGGCGCGCGCCGGATCGGGGTCATCGGCGTCGGCCCGTACCTCGATCCCGGCGCACGCCTCCTCGACGCTCGTGTGAATGCCGGCCGCCACGCTCGCCAGCAGCGCAGCCCCAAACGCCGGACCTTGATCGGAGACGGTGCGCACGATCCGGCAATCGAAAACGTCGGCCAGGATCTGGCGCCAGAGGTCGCTGCGAGCCCCTCCCCCGGTGACTCGAACCTGGGTTGGGGCCTCGCCGAGCTCCTTCATCAGGTCGAGACTGTCGCGCAAGCTGAAGGCCACGCCTTCCATCACAGCGCGGGTCAGGTGCGCCGCCGAGTGCCTCGAGCTGAGCCCGAAGAACGCTCCTCTCGCAAGCGGATCGAGATGCGGAGAACGCTCGCCGGTGAGATACGGGACGAATACCAATCCCTCAGACCCGGGAGGAGCCTGCGACGCGAGGCGCCCCATCTCCTCGTATGTCGCATTGCCAAGCATGTCGCGCCACCAGCGAAGCGACCCTCCAGCAGAGAGCGATACGCCCATCAAGTGGTAGCGGTTCGGCACCGCGTGGCAGAACGCGTGCAGCCTGCCGGAAGGATCGAGCCTGAGCGCGTCCGAATGCGCGAACAGCACACCGCTCGTCCCAATCGAGCAGCTCGCGAGCCCTTTAGTGATGATGCCGCTGCCGACCGCCGCCGCGGCATTGTCGCCGCCGCCCGCCGCCACCGGGATGCCTGGTCGAAGGCCAAGGTCGGTGGCCACGCCGGAAAGCATGCCCCCGGTTGCCTCAGGACTCTCGAAAACGTCGGGGAGCCACCGCTGGGGAATCTCGAGCGTGCCCAGGATCTCGTCCGACCACTTGCGCGACCGCAGATCGAGAAGCAGCGTGCCCGATGCATCCGAGACGTCGGTGGACGCCTGGCCGGTGAGCCGAAGGCGGATGTAATCCTTGGGCAGAAGCAACCTGTGCATGCGGGCATAGGCGCGTGGCTCCTCCTCGCGCAGCCACAGGAGCTTCGGCGCCTGGAACCCTGTGAGCGCGGGGTTGCCGGCGATTCGAATCAGCTCGTCCCTGCCCACCAGCCGGGTGATCTCGTCGCACTGTTTTTGCGTGCGCTGATCGTTCCACAGCAATGCCGGGCGAATGATTGCGTCACCGCCGTCCAGGAAGACGGCTCCATGCATCTGGCCGGTCAGCCCGACGCCGGCGATGTCTCGCCCGATCTTCTCGGCCACGCGACCAAGCACCGTGCGGCTGGCCTCCCACCAGTCCTCTGGGTCCTGCTCCGACCAACCCGGTCGTGGTGAGTGCAGGGGATATTCCGAGGTCGCCTCCGCGAGCAGGCGTCCTGTCTCATCGATGGCCACGCACCGCGCTCCGGTGGTCCCGACATCGAGCCCGAGGAGCGCCGTCATGCTTGTGCTCCATGGTCGTCGTGCGCGCGGAAATGCAGGGCGGCAGCTGGCTCTGCCGGGTGAGCGTCGACCATTCCGGCCAGCGTACCCGACACCTGGTCACAGTCACGCCGTCCGATGTCGAGCGGTGGGCGGAGGGTAGCGACCGCGAAGACATCGAACGGCTGGTCGAACGGAGCTTCGGCTTCCTCCTCGAGCGCGAACCGCCGAGCGCGATCCTCGCCACCTTCGACCTGGCGGTGATTCAGCGCTACTTCCCGGACTACGACTCCGTTTTCAGGCGCCCATAAACTCAACGAGTGCGAGAACGGGATCTGACCGATGTGCGCGCCCTCACGTTCGACGTATTCGGGACAACCGTGGACTGGTTGTCGGGAGTGGCGGCCGAGGCCCGGCGGGTTGGCGCGCTCAGCGGTGTGGAGGCGGACTGGGAGCAGATGGCGCTCGCGTGGCGCGCGCTTTACATGCCCTCCATGGACAGGGTCCGGCGTGGCGAGCTGCCCTGGACTAATTTCGACCGGCTCCACCGCATCTCCCTGGACCAGGTCCTGCGTGAGGCCGGCGCCGAAGGTTTCGAGCCGGCAGCGCGGGAAGAGCTGACCAGGGCGTGGGAGCGCCTGCCGGCATGGCCCGACTCCGCGCCCGGCCTCGCGCGCCTTGCGCCCCGCTTCATCGTGACGACGCTCTCCAACGGCAACCGGTCCCAGCAGACCGCTTTGATGCGCTTCGCCGGGCTGCCTTTCCAGCGCCTTCTTTCCGCCGAGGACTTCCACCACTACAAGCCCGATCCTGAGGTGTACCTGGGCGCGGCCTCAGCCCTCGGTCTGGAGCCCGGTCAGGTGATGATGGTGGCGTCGCACAAGTCGGATCTTCGCGCCGCACAGGCCGCCGGGCTGCGGGCCGCATTCATCGAGCGACCGCTCGAGAAGGGATCCCGCGGAGGGGCGGATCTCCTCCCCGATCCCCTCGCCGACCTGCAGGCCACCGATTTCATGGACCTGGCGGACAAGCTCGGCTGCTGATTCCGCGCCGGCAAGCTCAATGCACGAATGAGCGGATCATGGCGGCCAGTCGCACGGGGTTTACGATTCGAGTCTTCCCAGGAATCGTTTCAACGATTCCGGCGGAGCGCAGCTCCTTTAGGCTTCGCCCCACCACCTCGCGCGACGACCCGATCGAATACGCGAGGTCCTCATGCGTGGCGGTCGCCTCGAGCCGGCCGTTCGCGATCTGAGCCGTGCTGGCCCGGTCGAGTAGGTCGAACGCCAGCCGCTCCGAAACCGTGCCCAGGGTCCGCACCGCGACCACGAGCAGGTCGTAATGAACCCGCTGCGCGAGGTGTGTGGCAAGGGCTGTCATAACCTCGATGTCTGTCGCCGCCAGCCGGCACACCTTCTCGATGTCGAGCATCGTGAAGGTCGAATCGATGACCGCCTGCACTCCCGTCAACGGCGGATCTCGTTCGATGGGGATGCCGCGGATCAGGTTCCTCGCGCCGACGAGGTTGCCGGGATGGACGAAGGCGACAGTCGCTTCCCGTCCGTCGCGCGCGCTCATATAGACGCGCGCCAGGCCTGTATCGAGCAAGAATGCGCGACCAGGGGGTCCGGGGCGGAATGCCACAGCGCCGGCGCGATAGTTCGCGCGCGTCGAACCCTCGAGCACACGCTTCTGTTTCGCGGAGCTCAAGAGCGAGAGCAGATCGACACCGCCGGCGAACGCCGGGGTCCCCACGAGCCAAGTATGCGCTGCCGGTTTCGGCCTGAGCCGGCCGCCGTCGACGATGCAGCCACAAGGGCACCGTTGGGCTCAATTCGCTGGGCGATGCAGCCACAAGGGCACCGTTGGCGGCACCTCCTTGCGAACCCTGAATACTTTGTGGCACGGGAATGGGGCGTGACTACCGCCTGCTGCTTCTCATCAGGCTCCTGCGCAGCCTTGGCTTCGGCTTCGTGCCCGTGCTGCTCGGCCTGCGGTTCGAGGAGCGTGGACTGGGAAGCGCACCGCTCGGCGCGGCCCTGGCGATCGGCGTGCTGGCGGCCGCCCTGTCTGGTCTGCCCCTGGCAGCCCTCGCATCGAAGCTGGGGCGCCGGCCTGTCCTCGCAGTCATCGGCCTGCTCATGGCGCTCACTGGAGCCGACCTGGCCCTGGCGACTCAGCCCTCCCTGCTCGTCCTCGCCGGAGCCTCCGGCATGCTCGGCGCCTCCGGCGCAGACCTCGGTCCGTACCTCGCGATCGAACAGGCGGCCCTGGTCGATTCCGTCCCCGACCAGCGTCGAAACCGCGCCTTCGGTCGCTACTCGCTTACGGGCGGTCTTGCGATCGCGGGTGGCGGCCTCGTCGCCTCGCTCGGCACGAGCCCGGCTCGGGTCGAGATGCTGTTCTTGCTCTTCGCGGCGCTCGGGGCGATGACCGCCGCGATCAGCCTGTTCCTCTCGCCCTTAGTGGCGGTTGCCGCACCTGGGCCGCTGATCAGCCGTGCGTCGGCCAGACCGCTTGCCGGGCTGGCGGCTCTGTTCGGGGTCGATGCGCTGGGCGGAGGGCTGGTGCTTCAAACGGTGATCGCCTACTGGTTGCACTTACGCTTCGGCGCCGGCAGCGCTTTGTTGGGGCCCTCGTTTGCGTTGATCGCCCTGGTCCAGGCCGGGTCTTACGAGGTCGCATCCAGGCTGGCGGACCGGATCGGCCTCGTGCGCACAATGGTTTTCACACACCTCCCGAGCAACGTGCTGCTGATGCTCGTGCCGTTCAGCCCCAACCTCGCGGTGGCGCTGGTTCTCCTCACGCTTCGTTTCTCAATTTCACAGATGGACGTTCCGGCGCGCCAGGCGTACGTGGCGTCCATCGTCCCGCCCGCAGAGAGGGCCGGTGCGCTGGCGCTCATGGGCACGGTCAGAGGCGTGATGCAGGCGGCCGGGCCGTTGATCGCCGGGCTCGCGATCCAGGCCGCCGCCGCCGGTCTGCCGTTCCTGCTGGCTGGAGGCCTGAAGATCTCTTACGACGTGGGCCTTTACGCCGCGTTCTCGCGACGTCCGGGGAGCCACGAGATCGCTTCGTCCCGGCGCAAGCCATAGCAATCTCACGCGCGCGACAGTCTTATCTTCAGTCTTATATTCAGTTCGAGAGGCTCGATTCAGCCCAGGAGGAACCGTGGCAGCAGTCAAAGCCCGTCGCAACTCGAAGTTTCCCGGCGAGACCGCGGAGTACCGCCGTGCCCGCAACCGCCTGCTCAAGTCTGAGGTCGAGCTTCGCCGGCAGATCGAGACCGTCGCGGCTCAACGAAGGAAGCTGCCGCTCGGCGGCGAAGTCCGTGAGGATTATGTTTTCGAAGCCTTGCCGCCCGGCGAGAAAGAGGTGAAGAAGGTCCGCCTGTCCCAGCTCTTCCAACCTGGCAAAGACACTCTGTTCCTGTACAACTTCATGTACCCGGAATCAGTCGACAGCATGACGCCTTGCCCGTCCTGCACGTCGATCATCGACGGCATCGACGGCGCGGCCCGGCACGTCAGTCACCGGATCAACTTCGTGGTCGTCGCGAAGGCTCCGATCGAGAAGTTCCGCCGCCACGCGCGCAGCCGCGGCTGGAAGCACGCTCAACTGCTCTCGTCCGCGAACAACTCGTTCAACGCCGACTATCGCGCCGAGGACGCCAATGGTCAGCAGTTCCCGCTGGCTCACGTTTTCGTGCGCCGTGGAAAGAAGATCCGGCACTTCTGGAGCAGCGAGCTCTGGTTCGCGGGGCCAGACCCGGGCCAGGACATGCGCCACGTGGATTTCATCTGGCCGGTGTGGAGCATCCTCGACACCACCCCCAAGGGGAGGGGCGCGACCTGGAGCCCCCAGATCAAGTACTGAGTAAGCCTCGCGCTCAAAAAAAGTTTCGGCGGGATGTCGATCTGGGCTGCGGGCCTTCGTGTAAGTGATGACGACCGGCCCGGCCGGCGATCTCTCAGGACGGAGGAAACATCATGAAAGTGGTTGTCAGTGAGTTTGTTTCGCTGGACGGAGTGATGGAGGATCCAGGTGGGGCGGAGGGGTACAAGCACGGCGGCTGGTCATTCAAGTTCAAGCGCGGGCCCGAAGGTGACAAGTTCAAGGTCGACGAGCTGAGCTCGGCCGAGGCTCTTCTCTTGGGACGGACGACCTATGAGGGTTTCGCGAAGGCGTGGCCGTCGATCAAAGACCCGGACGGTTTCGCCGACAGGATGAACGGCATTCGCAAGTACGTGGTCTCGAACACCATCACGGAGTCCGAGGCGACATGGAACAACACGACCGTCATCAAAGGCGATCTGGCGACTGAGATCGCCAAGCTCAAGGCCAGGTCGGGCGGCGACCTGCTGGTCTTCGGAAGCGCCCGGCTGGCGCAGGGCCTGGCTGAGCACGGGCTGGTGGACGATTACCGATTGATGGTCTACCCGGTCATCCTGGGCGGCGGGAAGCGCCTGTTCGTGGACACGGGCAAGATGGCCTCGCTCGAGCTTGTCGACTCGAAGGCCGCCGGTGACGGAATCGTCATGCTCACCTACAAGGCCGCCTGATGCAGCAGTACATGCTCACTGTGCACTCGGTCGAGGGCAGCCCCGAGCCCTCGGCCGAGGCGAGACAGAAGGTCTACCGGGATGTCGATGTCTTCAACGAAGAGCTTCGCTCCGCGGGTGTTTGGGTGTTCGCGGGTGGGCTTCACCCCGCGAACACCGCCACCGTGGTGCGGATCCATGACGGCGGCGAGGTCCTGATGACCGACGGGCCATTTGCCGAAGGCAAGGAACACATCGGCGGGTTCTGGGTGATCGCCGCCCCTGACCTGGACGCGGCGCTCGAATGGGCTGGTAAGGCGACCAGGGCGTGCGCAGCTCCGGTCGAGGTGCGCCCCTTCCAAAACGTTCCCCCGGACTGAGCGAGTGCCGGCCCTTCATGAGTCGGATATTGAGCGTGTCTTTCGCGAGGAGTACGGCCGCGCCGTGGCGGTCCTGGTCCGCGCTTTCGGTGACATCGACCTCGCCGAGGAAGCGGTCCAGGACGCATTCGCCGTGGCGGCGGAGCGGTGGCCGTCGACCGGAATGCCGCCGAGCCCGGCGGGATGGATCATCAGCACGGCGCGCAACCGAGCCATCGATCGGTTCCGGCGCGAGGCCTCACGCGAGGACCGTCACGCGCAGGCCGCCTTGCTTTTAGAAGGCCAAGGAGGGCCTGTCGCGGAGGGACCCGTGCGTGACGACGTCCTTCGCCTGATCTTCACCTGCTGCCACCCGGCGCTCGCCGCCGGCGCACAGGTCGCTTTGACGCTGCGGCTGCTCGGAGGGCTCACCACGACCGAGATCGCGCGAGCGTTCCTGGTCCCTGAGGCGACGATGGCGCAGCGCCTGGTGCGGGCGAAGGGGAAGATCCGCGACGCCAAAATCCCGTACAGGGTCCCAGGCGAGTCCGAGCTGCCGGGTCGCCTCCGGGCTGTGCTGGCCGTCGTCTACCTGATCTTCAACGAGGGCTACACCGCGAGCTCCGGCGATCAGCTCGTCCGCGATGACCTGTGCGCGGAGGCCGTCCGCCTCGGTCGCCTCCTCGCGGAGCTGCTGCCCGATGAGCCCGAGGTGATGGGACTGCTTGCCTTGATGCTGCTCACGGAATCGCGCCGCGCGGCGCGCACAGACGCCGATGGAGCCCTCGTGCTGCTGGCCGGCCAGGACCGCTCGTTGTGGAACCGCCGCCTCATCGACGAGGGGCAGGCAATCGTGCGGGCATGCCTGCGACGCAACCAGCCCGGTCCGTACCAGATGCAGGCGGCGATCAACGCGGTCCACAGCGATGCAGCCACCGCGGCCGAGACCGACTGGATGCAGATCGTCCTTCTCTATGACCAGCTCCTGGCCGCAGCCCCCACACCGGTGGTCGCGCTCAACCGCGCGGTGGCGGTGGCCGAGGTCCACGGGCCCGAGGCCGCGCTCGCGCTGTTGGAGGCTCTCGAGCTTGACAGCTACTACCTCTTTCACGCCATCCGCGCCGATCTCCTGGTCCGTCTCGGGCGCAACGCCGAGGCGGCGACGGCCTACGAATCCGCCATCGGTCTCACCGCCAACGCCGCCGAACGCTCGTTCCTGAAACGCGGCCGGGAGGCTCTCGAGGCCACGCCGTAGTACCCTCGGGCGGTGCCTGCTGCGACATCGCGGAAGGAACGGTGGAAGGAGAGTCCCGACGACCGCGACTATCCCGCCGCTGAGGACTACCTGAGCCTGGTCACCACTCCGGCGGCTGCGAAGGCGCTTGTCCACCGGCTGCGGATCGCCCCCATCCAGCATCGAAAGGCGAAGGATCTACTCCGCGCGAGCGGCTTGCCCGTACTCGATCCCGATAACTTTCACGTCGCGAAGGATCTGAACAAGATCGCGCAGGGGCGCCTGCTCTCCCCGGTGCTTTGCGTTCGAGGCATGGTGCGCTTCCAGGTGCCGCTGATCGTCGCCGACGGCTACCACCGGATTTGCGCCAGCTATCACCTCGATGAGGATGCCGACATCCCGTGCCGGATCACCGATCTGGGCAAGGCTTGATGGCGACCCAGCCCTGCCGCGGCCGTCTGCATCGATGAGATCACAGAGCGGGAGCGCGACCACAGCCACTGATCATTCGCGATCTGCGGTCATCCAGGGCAGCTGGTTGAAGGCGTAGTAGATCGCGGTGACAGCGAACAGAGCGACGACCACGGTCGCGCTCACGAATGCCAGGCCGATCGCAACCGCATAGGTGATCAGGCCGACGGCAAATCGAGGGATGACCGAACTCAAGCTTGTCGCTTTGATCTCAGGTCGCAGCAGCTTCGGGTGCGTGAGCGCGTAGGCCACCAGCACCTGGAAGGAGATGCTCATCGCGGTCATGACCACCGCGTAGAACGCCGCGGCCACCGATCCGTTCTGGCCTGAGTTCAGGTAGTGGCCGAGGAGCTGTGTTGGGTAGGGGACCAGCACCACCATGAGCAGCAGCACGAGGTTGATGAACTGGATCGTCCGGTCGATCTCTCGGATGCCTCTGAAGATCGTGTGGTGATTCACCCAGATCACGCCGATGGTCAGGAAGCTCGCCCCGTACGTGGCCAGCTGCGGCCACTGGGCGAGGAGCTTCGAGAGCAGCTCCCCGTTCTTTGCGCCGGGGTCCACGAACTGCAGCACCAGCAGGGTAATGGCGACGGCGAACACGCCATCGCTGAAGGCCTCCAGACGTGAGGTGCTCATCTCGATGGAACGTTAGCTTGCCCGGTCACGGTTTGCTGTTGATGGAGTAGCGTTCCCGCCGATGCCCGCGACCACGTTTCCGGCAGGCCAGTGGCACGACTACTTCATGACGGTGGGCGGCGGCGCGGCGGCTCTGACCGGGCTGGTCTTCGTCGCGATGACACTCCATCTCGACGAGGTCATCAACAACCCCGTGCACCGCCATCGTGCTCGCACGATCCTGGCCGGGTTGACAGCGGTGTTCATCCGCTGCTCGCTGGTGCTCATGGGCGGGCAGAATTCCCAGGCCGTGGCGGTCGAGCTGATCGCTGTGCTGGTGGTGGTCGAGACCATCCTGTACAGGAGCATCAGGGAAGCCGCGCGAGCTGCCGACAATGCGGTTCTCCTTCGCGCCATTGGAAGCTTCGCCTGCCTCGTGCTGGAACAGGTGGGAGCGCTCATCCTCTTTTTCGGTTTCTCGTGGGGCCTGTACGTCGTCGCGCTGGGGATGATGTCGTCGTTCATCTTCATGGTGACGGGCGCCTGGCTGCTCCTGGTCGGAGTGGGAATGCAAGAAGCAGCCGACGCTAAGGCAGCCTCATAAATGAAAGGCCGTCCCCACTCGCCGTAGTGCTCGCGGAGAAATCAACGAGTCAGTTCCCCGTCGCTGTAGTGCTCGCGGTGAATTCAATAAGCGACTTCCCCAGTCGCTGTAGTGCTCGCGGGGAAATCAATAAGCGACTTCCCCAGTCGCTGTAGTGCTCGCGGGGAAATCAATAAGCGACTCCCCTAGTCGCTGTAGTGCTCGCGGGGAAATCAATAAGCGACTTCCCCAGTCGTTGTAGTGCTCGCGGGGAAATCAATAAGCGACTTCCCCAGTCGTTGTAGTGCTCGCGGGGAAATCAATAAGTGACTTCCCCGCTCGCGGGGAAGGTGGCGCGAAGCGCCGGATGGGGAGTTGGGGCTTGATAGGGCGATGCGCGCCGGATGGGGAGTTGGGGCTTGATAGGGCGATGCGCGCCGGATGGGG
>Ga0073928_10002936_pt1 | contig 27973 bp, 27 predicted proteins | sample PaiPotPPA55metaG_FD_76969 | JGI IMG/M metagenome (GOLD analysis project Ga0073928, IMG submission 76969) | Iron sulfur acid spring bacterial and archeal communities from Banff, Canada, to study Microbial Dark Matter (Phase II) - Paint Pots PPA... ...
TCATTATTCAGCCGCTCCTGGGAATGAACTTCGGCAACCTGTTTTCCACCCATCCGCCGATCGCCAAACGGATCGAGCGGCTGACCGGACGGCCGGCAGAGTTCACGCAGTGAATCACATCGGGTGATCTGAACATCAGATCTGGGCGTCAGAGTTTTCAGATCATCCGATGACCCGATGACCAGATCGCCCATGATCCCGAGTCACCAAGGTAACCACGGCGGACGTGCCTCCGCATAGTAGAATCGCCACCATGTCCCTTGAAAGCGTGATTGCCGCGTCGCATCGGGCCTCTCGCCTGGAAAATGAGCTCAAGAAAGTTATTCGCGGAAAAGATGACGTCGTCCGCCTAGCGCTGGTTTCGGTCCTTGCACGTGGACATCTCCTGATTGAAGGCGTTCCCGGAGTCGGCAAGACTACTCTGGCCCACGCTCTGGCGCGTTCGCTGGGATGCAGCTTTCAGCGCGTGCAGTTCACCAGCGACATGCTTCCCTCCGACATTCTGGGCATTTCGGTTTACTCGAACACCGAGCAGAAATTTGAATTCAAACGCGGCCCCATCTTCACCAATATTCTGATGGCCGACGAAATCAACCGCACCACTCCCAAGACCCAGTCCGCGTTGCTCGAAGCCATGAACGAAGGCCAAGTCACCGTGGACTCGCATTGCTATCCGCTTCCGCAGCCGTTCCTGGTGATCGCAACCCAGAACCCGGTTGAGCATCACGGAACGTATCCGCTTCCCGAGTCGCAGCTCGACCGCTTCATGATGCGCGTGCACATGGGATATCCCGACGCCAAGTCGGAACATCAGATTCTTCGCGCGGAAGCCGGCGCCGCACAACTCGATAACCTGGAAGCAGTGCTCACCGGCGGCGATGTGCTCGAAATGCAGCAGCTGGTCACGCAGGTTGAAGTGGATGATTCACTCGTAGCATACGCGCTCGAAATCGTTCGTCGCACCCGCATCCACGAGAAGCTCACCCTAGGAGTGTCACCACGCGGATCACAGATGCTCTACCGCGCCGCACAAGCCATGGCTTTCCTCGACGGACGCAGTTTCTGCGTGCCAGAAGATTTCAAGCCCCTGGCAATCCCAGTCTTCGCCCACCGCGTCGCCATTCACGGAATGAACTCTTCCGGCATGAAGAAATCTGTCCGCGCCGAAGAAGTTATTCAGGAAATCGTGGATTCGGTTCCCGTGCCGGTATAAGCCACGTCCGAGTCATCAATCAAACTTAGCCCTGTCATTCCCAGCGAAGAAAGATCGTTCGCAAAGCGAACGATCTTTCGTAGTCGAGAGCCTGCCCTGAGCGAAGTCGAAGGGAACCTGCTTTTCGGCGGCAGCGGCCAAATCTGTTTTGCGAAGCTAATGGCTGAAAGCTGATAGCTTATCCCCATGACACTCCTCCGCTTCCTCATGCTGCTAGCCCTAGCAGTCTGGCTCGGCGCTTTGATGTTCTTCCCCGTCGTAGCGCAAACGTCATTCACAGTGCTCCCGTCAGCGCACCTAGCGGGCCTAGTTGTCCGCGGTACTTTGCTGACGCAGCACCGCATGGCTTTCATCTCCGGCGTTGCGTTTCTGGCGAGTTCATTGATCTACAACCGCGCAACCCAGGGAAGTCTCCGCGCAATGGGACTAAGCCACATACTCGTGCTCACAATGCTGGCACTAACCGCGATTTCCCAATTCCACATCATCCCCCGCATGGACACACTTCGCGCCACAACCGGCGAGATGGCCTCTCTAGCCGCGGACAATCCCATCCGCCAGCAGTTCGATTCCCTGCACGCGTGGTCCACACGGTTCGAAGGAACGGTGCTCGTGCTAGGCCTGATCGTTCTCTACTCCACCGCCCGTCGCTTCAAGACGTCGCGGACGTAAGTGCAATCCCCACAAATCATTTATTCTGTTAAATCATCCCTGACGCACGCACCGCAGGCTCCAAGCCAAGAGCTACGAGCCAATAGCCAAGAGCTGCTTTATGAAAACCGGCATCATTGGCCTGCCCCAGGTAGGCAAAACATCTCTGTTCCGCATTCTCACCAAGGCGCATCTGTCGTCTACGCCATCCAACCCGCGCGAGGCGCATGTCGGAGTCGCCAAAGTCCCCGACGACCGCCTCGACAAGCTGGCCGCGCTTTACAATCCCAAGAAGTTGACGCACGCCTCCGTCGAGTACGTGGACGTCGGCGCCATCGGCCAGGACGCTTTGAAGGAATCGAGCTACGTCGCCCACCTCCGCAACGTGGACGCGCTCGCCCACGTAGTCCGCGCCTTCGAGGACGATTCCATCCCCCATGCCGGCCCCATCGACCCGCTTCGCGACATCAAGAACGTGGAATTCGATCTGATGGTCAGCGACCTCGGCCAGATCGAAAAGCGACTCGAGCGCGTAGAAAAAGATTTGAAGAAGATGCGCTCGCCCGATCTGGAAAAAGAATTCGAGCTGTTGAAGCGCGCCAAAGCCCAGATCGAAGGCGAGCGCCCGCTGCGCGAATTGGAGATGACTCCCGAAGACAAAAAGCGTTTTCGCGGATTCATGTTCCTGAGCGAGAAGCCGATGCTTTACGTCCTGAATATCGGCGAGAGCACGGAGCTAGGCAAAGACCTGGAAGCTGCAGTCGCCAAATACGGCCTGACCGATCTCATCTCGGATCATGGAGGGACGAGCGTCCCCGCCCGTCCAGCCGAGCCACGCTCGGCAAATCGCAACGTAGGGGCCACCGCCATCTGTGGCAAAGTTGAAGCCGAGCTGGCCGAAATGAGCGACGCCGATGCCGCCGAGTTCCTCTCCAGTTACGGCTTAACCGAGAGCGGCCTTGCCCGCCTCATCCGAAAGACCTACGCGCTGCTGGGCCTGATTTCTTTCTTCACCGCCGGTGAAGACGAATGCCGCGCCTGGACTATCCCCGTGAACACGCGCGCCGTTCAGGGCGCCGGAGCCATCCATTCCGATCTCGAACACCACTTCATCCGTGCCGAAACCATTCGCTGGGACCAGTTACTGGAAGCCGGATCCGAAGCCAACGCCCGCGCCAAAGGCACGCTTCGCCTGGAAGGCAAAGACTACATCGTGCAGGATGGGGACGTGATGCACATTCGGCACTCGGGATAAGACAATTAGCCACTCGACGAAGGAACGAAGCCGCCGAAGCCGCCCAGTTCACTCTTGTGTAACCCGAGAGCGACACCAAGGCGGAACCAAATGGTGCTCAAAAACGACGGCTGCTTCACGACCACGGGAGTAGGAGGCCCTGTGTCGCCGCGCTTTTTTCGCAGCACTTGAACTCCACCTCGCTGCCAGGAGACGAGGATCTCCAGCAAATCGCGAGCAAACTTAGTACTCTCATGCACGATAACGGCACTTCGAATCCCGTGCTTCAACAAAAAGTCCGCAGAGGGAAAATCCGTCGAGAAACAGACTGACCGATTGTCAAATACACCTGGTGTTAGATTAGTGCGCGCAAGACGACGATCGGCATTCAGAAGAAATACCGGCGGTGCATCCGAAGCCAAATGGATTTGCTCGAGGACACTCGCCTCATGAACCAGCGCAGCCAGGACGGGTTCCATGTGGACGGCGCACGCCGGTCTGGACGTTGGTGCAGTCATTTTTTCGCCAACCGGGAAGGGCAATGCATTGTAGAGCGGCACTGGCCTGTATCCCATTCCGGCCAACTTCACGCTCCAACGCACTCCGTCGTCTTGTGGGAGATCCAGCACGATCGCGGCGGGTCCGGTGACAGGGACCCAATCGGCTTCAAAGTGAACCGAGTCGATAGGTCCAGTCTCGAAAACCCCATCCGCAAACGAAAACAATATCGGCTTCACCCAGCGAGACCACAACGCGTCAGGCGGCGCCCAGATTTGATAGATTTCATCCTTGCTGGGCATTTCTTTCCTCGTCGACCAGCAAAGCCACATCCATCGCGGCGTAATCGGTGACCCGCCTAAGGCTCGCCCTCGCATACACCCCAGCAGCCCGACCATCGATCGTGTAAATGCCTATACACGGGTGAATGGGGCCTGAATGCTAAGGAATTGGCACCGGGTCGAACCGGCGTTGGACAATCCAACGCTCAGGATGCTTCTCAACGGAGCGGCAAAGCTTAGCCCATGTTTCGCGATCCATCGATTCGCGAATATGCACATCGTCTCCTGTATTTGAAAATGCCGCTTTCAGTACCCATGAATCTCCGGTTTTCCAGCTGACTTCCCTAGGATCTCGACACTCAGGCGGCAGAACCTTCCACCTATTCATCTTGCTCGATAACATATCCCAGGTGAGCGGAAAGCGCTTACTCTCGGTTAGAAGAGCGGATGCAGGATTTGAAATGGGTGTTTTTCCTCCAAAGAAGAACAATTTCCAGCCGCTGCTATTCGGCAATTTGGCGAGCCATTCTCCTTGATAAAAACGTACGATAGCATCGATTGCAATTTCTCTGCTCTGCGAAAGCACACTTGCCCGTCCCTGTCTCCAGTTCAGCTGGGATGGGTGATGCAACAGGAGCGTTTTAACTTCGCGCGCCTGCAATTGGCAGGCAAGAAAGGCGGTGACCTGTTGGTCTTCGACAAATCCCGGTGCAGACAGCAGGGCAACGTGGGCCCGTGCACCCACCACTGAGAACATCGCCTCCGCCCATTCAGTGGCAGGATTTCCAGCCGGTTTCATCCCGGGATAGTGATCGCACATCAGTTCGGTGAAGTGAGATGCCTCTGTATATCCGCCAGGCACATCACTGTTCACCTCAGAAACACGCCATCCTTCAGTGGTGTAGTGAAAATCAAACCGCAACGTTCGCACTGAGCAGGGTGACAATCCATGTTCGCGCGAATCCTCGAAGGCCGATCGGAGCTGCTTTGGCAGTCCGAGCACCGAGTAGAGTTCAGGACGATGGAGCAGTTCTTTCTCAGCCGTCATCAACTCCGCGGCAAGGTCTTCGGCCATTCGCTTCAATTCCCGCCAAGTACGCAGGCCGATTAGTACGGCTGCCGAAACAAAGTCGCAACGTCTCCAACCTGTGAGTCCCATTTACAAAAATCCAGAGCCATCCGGTTTTGAATATGCTGGAAATCTGCTTCCGCAACTGTGGATCCAAAGATAAGCGGGGTGGTCATGCGCCTATGGTCGCGCTCCAACCGGTGACACCTGCAACTTTTCCAGGCATATCGGCGCAAGCTGCGACACCGATCCTGCTCCCAGCGTCAAGATCATTTCGCCCTCACTCGCATTTGCAGTGGCCGCCGTCACAGCATCTTCAAACGATCCGGCATAACCAACCTGGGAAGAACCAGCGGCACCTGTTTCGCGAATTTTGCGCGCCAAAGCTTCTCCGGTGATGCCCTCGATCGGCTGCTCGCTGGCGGGATAAATGTCCAGCACCTGTAGCGAGTCGGCGTCGCCGAATGCGGTCGCAAACTCATCCATCAGATCGCGGGTGCGGGTGTAGCGATGCGGCTGGAAGATGACGTGGACCTTGCGATAGCCGCAACGCCGCGCCGCCGCCAGCGTCGCCCGAATCTCGGTGGGATGATGTCCGTAGTCATCAATCACAGTCACGCCCGCAGCCTGCCCGCGCACCTGAAAGCGCCGGTCCACGCCGCGGAAGCTTTCCAGCGCCTCGTGAATCTGCGGAACTGGAATATCCAGTCCGATTCCCACCGCAATTGCCGCTGTCGCATTCAGGACGTTGTGCACACCCGGCACATGCAGATGAAACTCGCCAAGATCCCGCCCTCGAAACTTCACCTCAAAACTGACTTTTGGGAGCATGGGCGTCCCCGCCCGTGCATTTTCGTCCTCTGCCGGGCGGGGACGCCCGGCGCTCCATAATTCTTTGTCTCTCAGCGTAATCCGGAAATCCGAACCTTTCCGCGTCCCATAACTCACCATGCGCCGCTGAATTTTCGGGAACAGCCGCCGCAGAACTGGATCGTCGTTGCAGGCCACAATCATCCCATAGAACGGCACCCGATCCATAAAGTCGAGAAACGCCCGTTTAATGTCGTGCATGTTGCGGTAGCAGTCCATGTGCTCGCGATCAATATTGGTTACGACCGCGAGAATCGGAGAGAGCTTCAGGAAAGACCGGTCGCTCTCATCAGCCTCGGCGACAAGATATTGCGAGCGTCCCAGCCGCGCATTCGATCCCATCGCGTCCACGCGTCCGCCCACCACCACCGTGGGATCAAGCCCACCCACCGCGAGCACCGCCGCGACCATCGAAGTCGTCGTCGTCTTGCCGTGCATGCCTGCGATGGCGATACCATACTTCAGCCGCATCAACTCTGCCAGCATCTCCGCCCGCTGAATTACGGGAATGTGGACCCGGCGGGCTTCTTCGACCTCGGGATTTCCCGCATTGATTGCCGAGCTGGTAACCACGACTTCACCACCCGCGACATTTTCGGCGCTGTGCCCTTCGAAAATAACGGCGCCCAGGCTCTTTAACCGGTCAGTGACAGAAGATCGTTTCAGATCAGAGCCAGAAACCTTGTAGCCGAGGTTCAGCAACACCTCGGCAATCCCGCTCATGCCGATGCCGCCGATGCCCACAAAATGAATGCGCTGAATCTTGGCAAACATAAATTCGGTCTTAGGCTCTAGGCTCTTGGGCCTGAAGCTATCGGGTTTCCACTCCGATCGGAAGCATAAGGCCTCGGAATCTGAACTCCAAAGCAGTGCCGCCTTCGAGTGCTCCAGCCTAGAGCCTAGAGCCTAGAGCCTGGAGCCTGGAGCCTAGAGCCTAGAGCCTGAATTCCAGCCAGCTTCGCCGCCAGTTCCGCAATGTCCTTCGCCGCATCGGGATGCGACATCCCCCGCGCCGCTTCGCCCATTTTGGCCAGTCGCGCCGGATCGTCCAGCAGCGCGCAAATCGTGTCCACCAGCCAGACTTCGTCAAGCCGGGTTTCTTCGAGCACTACCGCGGCCTGCGCCTGCTCAAGAGCCTCCGCGTTGCGCCGTTGATGATCATCCGCCGCCAGCGGAAAGGGGACGAAAATCGCCGGCTTTGCCGCCGAGGTAATTTCTGCGACCGTGCTTGCGCCAGACCGGCACAGCACCAGGTCGGCGCGCGCAAAGTATCCTGGCATGTCGTCGATGAATTTGCTGACCTCAGCCGCAATCCCCGCCTGCTCGTACGCTGCGCGGACTTCATTATAGTCACGCTCTCCGGTCTGATGAATGATCCGCAGTCCCGGCGCTCGTTTCATCAATTCCGGCAATGCCCGAACCACCGCCTGATTGATGGCGCGCGCTCCCTGGCTTCCTCCGAACACCAGCAGCGTTGGCGATGTCGGGATGTAGGGCTTCCGTGGAATCTGAAAAAATGCGGGGCGCACCGGAACCCCAGTGACAACAGGATTGCGGAAATAGCGCCCCGTCTCTTCGAAATGAACTGCCGCCGCGGAAACAAAATGCGCCACGATCCGATTCGCAAATCCCGGCACAAAATTCGGCTCGAAGGCTAGAGTGGGAACCCGCCGGCGAATGGCCGCCAGCATCGTCGGCCCAGACGCGTATCCGCCGACGCTGATGACCACGTCCGGCTGAAAGTCGATCAGGATTCTACGGGCAGCGAGGACGGCGCGGGGAAGATCGAGAATAGTTTTCAGCCGGGTCGCCAAGCTCACCCGATTCAGCGCGCCCACCTTCACCAATTGCAGCGGAAATCCTGCCGCCGGAACCAGCCGGTTCTCAAGGCCGCGCGCGGTACCGATAAACAGCACCTCGGCTGCATAGCGGCTGCGCAGTTCCTGGGCAATAGCAATGGCGGGAATGACGTGGCCGCCGGTGCCCCCACCCGCCAGAATGGCCCTCATGATGGGAAAACTATATATGAGTCGCTTGCAGTAGGGAGGAACTGCAATTTACCGTTTGACTATTGTCTACTAATTCGATAGACTTACTATAATGATTTAGGTAAGGAGCGCATTATGGTCTTCCTGCTGACTTGGAGGGGTACGGTTCTATTTTCCATTAGCTTTTGGGCCGCCATCATCGTCACCCTCGCCAAATTGCTGAAGTGAAGGCACAGCACGAGACCATAGAATTGAATGATTCGCCCCTGACCGCAGTCCAGGTCGCCACGACTCCTCTGAGACTTGGACTGCTTTTTTTATGCAGCAGGATGACGTGCATGGCGAGGACGGGTAGCCAAGTGGCAAGGCATCGGCCTGCAAAGCCGATCATCGCAGGGTTCGATTCCCGCCCCGTCCTCCAAGAAACTCGCTGGTCATTCGGTCCAAGCGGCCGCGCCAAAAAGGTAGTCCCGAGTCGCCGTCAAGCGCGTGTCCACACAAGTGCAAATGATTTCCATGGGCAATGTGGCGCCCGGATATCAAACCAGCCCTCTGTCTGTGTTTTCAGCCTTTTGGTGGCCTGCCAACGGCCCACCAATTGCATCTCTACTAGTTTGATCGAGATTATTGTCAAGGCCGTGAGGTGATTTCTTGAGCCGGAAGCACGAAAATGCATTCGACATCGCCATTATCGGCGGGTTCACCGGCGCGACCCTCGCGGCACAATTGTTAAGCCGGGCTGATCGACCCCTTTCCGTAGCCTTGATCGACCGCGGCCCCGGCCGCGCCCGCGGCGTCGCCTATAGTACTCAGGACTCCGTACACCTCCTGAATGTGCCAGCGCAAAACATGAGCGCTTCGGACGACGATCCAGAGCATTTCCTTCGCTGGGCGCGGTTCAACTTCGACTCCGGTGCCCAACCTGGAGATTTTCTTCCGCGCAGGCTTTACGGGCAATATCTCGAATCTGCCCTGGCGTCCGCTGAACTGCATTGCGATCAATTTGTGTGGATGCGCGATGAAGCGGTTCGCATCACCCGCGCGACAGGGAAATCACAAATCACCCTGCGCAGCGGACAAAACATCTTTGCCGACAGAGTCGTGCTGGCGCTGGGCAACTTCCCTCCCGGCGACCTTCGTCTGCCTGGGAATCACTCCCGCCATGGATTTGTTTCGAATCCGTGGGCAGTGGATGCGCTCGATGGCATTCCACCAGACGGCAGTGTTCTGCTGGTCGGTTCCGGCCTCACCAGCGTGGACATGGTCCTGGTACGCGCGAACGCCAATTTCGCGGAAAGATACATCTTCTTTCGCGCCATGGCCTCTTGCCTCAGAGACACACGGAGGATTCTCACTGGCCGCCATTCTGGCACGAGCGGTCTCCGCGAACCGCACGTGGTCTGACTCGGTTAATTCGCAAACAGGTACAAGCAGCGAAAGCGCAGGGCACGGACTGGCGCGCCGTGGTTGACTCGCTTCGCCTGTACTCAAGCCATTTGGCAATCGCTACCGTTTGCGGAACAGCGGCGTTTTCTTCGTCATTTGCGGCCCTACTGGGACGTTCATCGCCATCGTGTAGCCCCGCAGATCGGCAGAATTCTCGATCATCAGGTGGTCCACGGTAGAATCCAAACCCACGCAGGCAGGATCACTGAATATTGCGAGTCTCACGGTCGGGTGGATGTTAGCTATCGCGACCGCAAGAGCGGACCCAAGAAACAGTTGCAGGTGGATCGCGTGATCAACTGTACGGGACCCGAAAGCGATTGCCGCAAGTTGGCAAGTCCTCTTCTCGCCAATCTTCTGCGTGATGGGTTAGTCCGCCCAGATCCTTTGTTCCTAGGCCTCGACACGACCGAGGAGGGCGCTCTCATCGACGCGTCCGGTGTGGCCTCGGATTCTCTCTTTGCGGCCGGCCCGGCGCGCAAGGGAAGTCTGTGGGAGACCATTGCGGTCCCCGAGCTTCGTGTCCAGGTCGCGGAACTCGCATCGCTGCTGTCTGGCGCTCACCCTCACCGCGAACCCGTCGCGACGGGCGTGGCGCCGATCTGCCTTTCCGCGATTGGGTGATTCGATTCTTACTCCGCCTGCTTGGTGACATTCAGCAGCACACCCACACATGCGAGGGTAATGCATAAAGAGGACCCGCCATACGAGATCAGGGGCAGCGGGATACCCTTGGTCGGCATCAGCCCCAGCACCACGCTGATGTTGATAAAGGACTGCACCACAACCATGCTGGTGATGCCGACGGCGAGAAATCTGCCGAACATGTCTTGCGTGTGCAGCGCGGTTCGAATTCCCCGCCAAAGCAGGGTCGCGAACAACAGCACGACGAGCAGGCAGCCCACGAGACCGAGCTCCTCACCCAGCACTGAAAAGATAAAGTCGGTGTGCGGCTCCGGCAGGTAGAACAACTTCTCTTTGCCTTCCATCAGGCCCACGCCGGTCAAGCCGCCGGTGGAGACGGCGATCAACGATTGAATAATGTGGAAGCCGCGCCCTTGCGGATCGGAATACGGATTCAGGAACGCCAGGATGCGGTCGCGACGGTAGGCAACATGGAAGATTAGGAAATAGAGTGGCAACAACGAAGCTAGCAACGCATACCCCAGATATCGGAACCGTAACCCGGCGACAAACAGAATGCAGCCTGTGATTGCGGCGCAGGCAATGGCTGTCCCCAAGTCGGGTTGGAAGACGATCAATCCCACGAAGACAGCAGTCGGAATCACCGCTGGAATCAGCGTATTCCGCAAGTCGTCCATGGACCGGGTGCGGTTTTCAAGAAAGAATGCCAGAAACAAAATCAGGACTGGCTTAGCCAACTCCGAAGGCTGAAAAGAAAATCCGGCAAAGTGTATCCAGCGATGGGTGTTGTGCGCGCGGTCGAGAAAGAAAACCGAAATCAACATCAGCGTGGTCAGCCCCAGCATGGAGAACACCACTGCGGGATGCTTCAGCCGCTTATAGTCAATCCTCATGCCGATCATCATGGCGATGAAACCGGCGATGGCCCACCCCATCTGCCGCAGGAGAAAGAAGTAGCCAGAGTGATACTTTTCTTTCGCCATCACTGCCGAGGCGCTGAAGACCATCACCAAGCCGACAAAAACCAGTAGCAAGGTGACGATGAAAAGCACCCGGTCCACACTGACGCGCTTTGCCATCGGAAATTCATTTCACCACGGAGACACGGAGGCACGGAGGGTTTTCTGGTCTCGGCGAGAGCAGGAGAGGTAACTTCTCTGGTTCGCCGGGCGGGAGTCTAACGCAGTGCCAGCACCAGTTCCTTGAACACCCTTCCACGGTGCTCGTAATTTTGGAACTGATCAAAGCTGGCACAAGCCGGAGCCAGCAAAACGACATCACCAGGCTGGGCCGAAGCCGCAGCCTGCTTCACGGCGGCCTCGATCGTTCCAGCGGGGACAATACTGGTCGCGCCCTTGATCTGCGACTGAATCTTCTCCGCGGCCGTGCCGATTGTATAAACGCTCTTCACCCGCTGCTGCAGCAGGTCGTTCAGTACCGTGTAGTCGCTGCCTTTGTCCTTGCCGCCGAGAATCAGGTGAATCTTGCCGGGAAACGACTCCAACGCTTTGATGGTCGCGTCCACGTTGGTGGCTTTGGAATCGTTGTAGTACTCGACGCCGCGCACTGTAGCCACGTACTCTAGCCGATGCTCCACGGCCTTGAAGTTGCGGATGGCGCCGGCGATCTTGCTCGCCTCGCACCCCATCAGGGCACCGGCGCACACCGCCGCCAGGACGTTTTCGAGGTTGTGCGAGCCTTTCAGCGGTATCTCCGAGACTAGCATAACTTCCTGCTGCGCCCCAGCGCGCCGGAACAACACCTCACCCTTGTGGACATATGCACCCTGTACCACCTCGCGCTTGCGGCTGAACCAAAACACCTGGGCGCGGGTGCGTCCGGCTAGACCAACGCAAGTGGGATCATCCGAATTCAAAACCGAGACATCTTCCGGCTGCTGGTTCTCGAACAAGCGAGCCTTCGCGTCCACATACGCCGCAAACGTGCGATGACGATCGAGGTGGTCGGAGGTGACATTTAGAACTACTCCGATCTTCGGCCGGAAGCTGCGAATGGTTTCGAGCTGGAAACTCGAGACTTCGAGAACGGCAACCGTATCCGGTGCCGACCGTTCGACCAGGGAAACCGCGGGTGTCCCGATGTTACCTCCGACCAGCGTTTTCAAACCGCCCGCCGCGAGTATCTCTCCGATAAGGGTCGTGGTTGTAGTCTTGCCGTTTGATCCGGTGATGGCGATGATCGCGCCTTTGAGGAACTCCGCCGCTAATTGAATCTCGCCAATGACGGGCTGGCCCAGGTCCCGCGCCTGCATGAGCGGCTCGGCGTCCACGGGGACTCCGGGACTGACGACGATCAAGTCCTGGTTCTGAAACGTTCTCTCGCCGTGGCCGCCGGTTTCGACGGCGATCCCATGGTCGAGCAACACGGGTATCTCTTCCCGAAGGTGCTCTGGCGATTTCACGTCGGAGACCGTCACCCGCGCGCCATGGGATTTCAGAAAGAGGGCCGAGGCCACGCCCGAGCGCCCGAGTCCGACCACCAGCACGCGTTTGCCGTTGAGTTCCACGAAGATATTTCACCACAGAACACAGAGAACTAATTCTTTGAAAGGATCCCTGCGCCGTGCATTGCACCCCGCCAAGACTTGCCTGAGGCTTTTCCCCGTGTCTCTGTGCCTCTGTGTTGGAAATTCTTGCCTTTCCGAGCCGAGTACTATGGTGAGAATTATCGCAGTTTCAGCGTGGTCAGCGCGAACAGGGCAAACACCAGCGAAGCAATCCAGAAGCGGACAATGATTTTCGACTCTGACCAGCCCATTAGCTCGAAGTGATGATGGATGGGTGCCATCTTGAAGATGCGCTTCTTTCTCAGTTTGTAGGAGGCAACTTGCAGAATCACAGACAGAGCCTCGATCACAAAAATTCCACCGATGAACGGCAACAGCAGTTCCTGCTTGATGATGACCGCGACCGTTCCGATGGCGCCACCCAGGGCCAGCGAGCCCACGTCTCCCATGAACACTTCCGCAGGGTGGGCGTTATACCAAAGAAATCCAATCGAGGCGCCGACCATCGCCCCGCAGAAGATGGTCACCTCGCCGACCTGGGGCATGCGCGGCAGTTCCAAATAGGTGGAAAACGTAGCGTGACCGCTGACATAGGTGAGTACCGTCAGCGCGCCGGCGGCAATGAGGGTGCATCCAATCGCCAGGCCGTCCAGTCCGTCAGTCAGGTTCACTGCATTGGTCGCACCCACTATGATCAACACCACGAAAGCAATGAATGGAAGGAAAGCAAGCGGCCAAAGGTCAGGGTTGTGGACTAGGCGGTCAACCACCAGGTCGGGATGGAATTGCTTGAGAAACGGGACCACCAGCCGCGTCGAATACATCCCTCGGTTTTGCATGGCAATCAGCGTCACGGCAATCAAAAGGCTGACTAGAACCTGCAAACCAAGCTTCGCCCGTGCTGTAAGGCCAAGATTTCTCTTGTGCACAACTTTCGTATAGTCATCGGCGAACCCGATCGCGGCGAATGCAATCGTTGAAAGCACTGCCATCCACACATAGGGATTGCTGAGATCGGCCCATAGCAGCGTCGGCACAATAATCGAGATCGCGATCAGAACTCCGCCCATGGTTGGAGTTCCGGCCTTTTTCTGGTGCGCCTTGGGGCCTTCTTCGCGGATGTACTGGCCAATCTGGAATTCGCGCAAGCGGTCAATCACCAGAGGACCAATGATCAATCCGGTGAACATCGCGGTCAGGCTGGCAAACGCAGTGCGAAACGTTAGATAGCGGAAAATGCGGAACGGCGGGAAAAAATGGAACAGTTTCGAGTACAGCAGCCAGTAGAGCAATCCGCCTCCGGTTAGTTCTTGTCGGACGTTCGTTGGTCGTCGGTCGTTGGCCGTTGGTTGGTCGGCGGTTTTGATTCACCAGACTGCCCATGGCTGACGGTTGATAGCTCTTCCCTCCAGCGTTCCAGCGCTTTCTCCAGCTTTACTCCACGCGAACCTTTCAATAGGACCACATCACCCTCACGGGTCTCCTTCGCCAGCCATTTTCCAGCTTCCTCTGAGGTGGCCACAAACTGCGCGCCGATTCCAGCCTGCTTCGCCGCCTCTACCGTGTGCGAAGCCAGTCCTCGCACTCCTATAAGAACATCGATCCGTTTCGCAGCTATGTGCTGGCCCGATTCGCGGTGCATGGTTTCGCCTTGCGGTCCCAGCTCCAGCATTTCGCCGGCGACTACGATCCTGCGACGCGCCGGCATCGCGGCCAGAGTATCCACCATGGCGGCGAGAGCTTTCGGATTCGAATTGTAGCAATCATTGATGACCGTGATGTTGCCGATGCGAACAACCTGCCCGCGCTTGTCCGCCGGAGCAAGGTTGCTAAGCGCCGAAACCACTTCGGTGAGGGTCAATCCGCGTTCAAGTGCGACTGCCGTTGCCGCCAGCGCGTTATGAACATTGTGGCTTCCGACCAGCGGCAAAATTGCATGTTCTCGCCGGCCCCCCACAACAATGTCGAACGCGGACCCTTTTTCTGCCAGTGATTTAAGATTCTCTGCCCGCACCGCCGCCGCGGGTGCCAATCCATATGTAACGACGCGGCCTTTGAAGTCGCGCCCGAACTGCGAGACGTATTCATCATCGGCGTTCAGCACCGCCGTGCCTTTCGGCGGAAGCGATTCGATCAGCTCATACTTGGCAAGGGCGATCTCCGCCACCGAGCTGAAGAACTCCAAATGCACCGGAGCGACATTGGTGACTACACCGGTTTCCGGCTGCGCAACCTGTGCCAGGTCCGTGATCTCCCCGGGATGCGACATCCCCAGTTCCACCACCGCGGCCTCGTGCTCGGGCTCCAGCTTGAGCAGCATCAGCGGCAGTCCAAAATGATTGTTGAAGTTTCCTTCCGACTTGAGCACACGGAAACGAGAAGAAAGCACGTGAGCGATGGCTTCTTTGGTGGTGGTCTTTCCGGTCGAGCCGGTCACCGCTATGAGGGGCTTCGCCCATAAGCGGCGAACGGATTTGGCCAAAAACTGGAGGGCCAGAAGAGTGTCTTCGACCGTAATCAGGCCGCTCTTTGACGAAAATCCGTCAAGCTTCTCGCCCGTCACAACCGCGGCCACCGCCCCTTTTTCAAACGCCTGGGAGACGAAATCATGACCATCCATCCGCTCGCCTTTGACTGCAAAGAAAAGCTCGCCCGGGCGAATCGTCCGCGAGTCGATGGAATAGCCAGTGGCGACCGGATTCGGATCGAAGTGTCCACCGGCGTTGAGAAACTCAGCGATGCGCCCCAGCGGCAGCTTCATGCGGTCTTTGCGCCTTTCGCGGAAGCAGCGCAGTCGTGTCCCAGATCGCGTAGCGCGTCGGCCGCTACTAGCTTGTCATCAAAGAGCACGGTACCGTGGTTGGTGATCTGCACCTGCTCGTGCCCCTTGCCGGCGATCAATACAATGTCGCCGCCGCGCGCCTCACTGAGAGCTAAGCGGATAGCCGCCCTGCGGTCGGGCTCCGTCTTGTATTTCGCGCCCGAGCGCTGTAAACCGACGACCGCGTCGTTAATGATCGCCAACGGATCTTCGCTGCGTGGATTGTCAGAGGTGAGCACTACAAGATCGCTTCCTTGGCCCGCCGCCTCGCCCATCAGCGGACGCTTGCTGCGGTCCCGGTCACCTCCGCAGCCAAAAACGGTTATCACCCGGCTGCCGGCTAGCTTTACAAACTCGCGACCCAGCGAGGTAAGGTTTCGTAGCGCGTCGTCAGTGTGTGCATAGTCCACGACCACGGTAAACGGCTGGCCGCAGTCGATGCGTTCAAAGCGTCCGGGAACGCGAGTACAGTTTTCAATCCCGTCAGCGATGGCTTCGCTCGGGCACCCACGAGCATACGCCGCGGCGCCGGCCGCCAAAATGTTATAGACGTTTACCCGCCCAATGAGCTGCGAGGATACGGGAATCACATCATCCGGCGTGATGACATTGAACCGGCTTCCCCGGGCAGTGATTTCCAGCTTGCTGGCGTGAAAGTCGGCCTTCGCAAGCCCGTAGGTAATGACCTCGGCGCTGCGGCCTTTCGAAAACTTCATCAGTTGCAGACCAGACTCATCGTCCGCGTTAAGAACGGCTACGCGCGGAGCTTTCGTGCCACAGCCATCGAATAGAATCCTCTTGGAGGCAAAGTAGTCGTCCATCGTGACGTGGTAATCAAGGTGGTCTCGCGTCAAATTGGTGAACAGGGCAACGTCAAAAGGGATGCCAAATACGCGCTGCTGGGCCAGCGCGTGTGACGATACCTCCATCACCGCCTCAGTAGCACCGGCAGCGACCGCATCGCGCAACAGGCGCTGCAATTCGAGTGGCTCGGGCGTGGTGTGTGGCGCCGGAAGGACTTTTCCGCCCACGCGATATTCGATCGTCCCGATTAAGGCGCTTTTGCGTCCGGCCGCCGACAAAATCGCCTCCAAGATGAACGCCGTAGTGCTCTTGCCATTGGTGCCAGTGATTCCTGCAATCGCTAGCTTTTCCGCCGGTCGCTCATAAAAGTTTGCGCTCAAATCCGCCAGTGCCCGCCGTCCGTGCACCACCTGCGCCCAGGCAACATTCTCCGGACGCCGCTCCGAGTCGGTCACAACCGCCGACGCTCCCGCGGCAATCACCTGGTCAATGAAACGGTTCCCATCGCTCGACTCACCGCGCATCGCCACAAACACGTTCCCCGGCTTTACTCGCCGCGAGTCGTATTCGACTCCGGTGACGTGCGGATTTCCGCTCTGGGCGAGGGTCTCCACTCCGTCCAGCAGGTCAAGGAAGGTCATTGCAGTGATTGTATTGCAAGTTGGTAAACAGCAGGCACAATCCGAGTCACCGCCCGAACTTCACCATGACTCTCGCTCCGCTGGTCACATGGGTGCCCGGCGCCGGCGATTGCTCCTGGGCCAGCCCGCTGCCGACCACGTCCAAATCGAGGCCGCAGTTCTCAGCAAGCTCAATGGCGGAACGAACTGACTTGCCGACAAAGGATGGCACTACGATCCCGCCTTGTTCCACGTCGAGAACCACCGTTCCGTTTGCCGGAGGAGGAACCGAGGCGTCACCAGTGTTGGTTGACGGACTCGGCGCAGGCGCCTGCGTAGCTATCGATTCGCTCCGACGCAATGCAGCAGGCACCACTGCGTTCGCAGTAGAGGTCCGGGCGTCACCGCCCGGCTTGAGGGGCGGGACACCCGTCGCTCCAGTTGCGACTCCCGACGACGCTGCAAGCGCGTCGCCCGGGCTCGCGTCCGCCACGTCAATCGTTTCCCCCGGGTGGTCCGGCGATCCTTCTTCCAGATCCTGGTCGCTGTTCTTGTTGCGGGCCAGCACCACCTGGCGGCTGGCGGGGATTTCCACGTCGTGCGGCGTATGCAGATACTCCAGCACCTGCTGCGTAATGCGCTGGAACACCGGCGCAGAAACCTGGCCGCCCTGGTGCAGTCCGACCGCGGAGTCGAGAATCACCGCCACCGTAATTGCGGGATTATTGATCGGCGCGAACCCCGCAAATGAGCCAATATATTTTGTATGCGAATAGGCATGGGTCGCGGGATCAACCTTCTGCGCAGTTCCGGTTTTGCCCGCAGAACTGTATCCGATCAGCAGTGCTTTCTTGCCCGTGCCGTGCAACACCACACCTTGCATCATTTGGCGCATCTCCGCCGCGGTGAACGGCGAAAGCACGCGGCGCTCGTTCACCGGATGAAACGCAATCATCTGCGGAGTGCTTTGCGGCTGGATGGTAGCGGCGACGATTCTCGGCGCCACATAAATGCCGTCATTTGCCATGGTTGATACCAGTCCCGCAAGCTGCAGGGGCGTGATCCCGATTTCCTGACCCATGGAAATCGCAGCGATCGAAACTTTCGACCACCTGTTCACCGGCTTAGTCATGCCTCGGGTTTCGCCAGGCAGTTCAATCCCCGTCTGCTGGCCGAATCCAAAGCTGCGAATGTATTTGTAGAAGCGATCATCGCCCAGGCGCAGCGCGATCTTGATCGCGCCCACATCGCTCGATTCCGCAAGCACGTCAGAAACCGACAGTAGGCCATGCGGCTTGCTGTCGCGAATCCTCATCCCGTTATAAACAATCGAGCCCATCTGGCAGTCGAATACTTCCTCCGGACGCGTGACTTTTTCTTGCAGCGCGCCGGAAATGGTGACCAGCTTGAACGTCGAACCTGGCTCATACACGTCGCTTACCGCATGGTTCTTCAGCTTTTGCGGCGTGATCTCACGGGTGAGATTGGGATTGAACGTCGGCCGGTTCGCCAGCGCCAGAATTTCGCCGGTGTGCGGATTTTCCACAATTACGGTCCCTGCCTCGGCATGGGTCTGCTGCATCGCCGTTTCCAGTTCACGCTCGGCAATGTACTGGATTTTTTCATCAATCGTCAGGACAACGTTCTGGCCCGGCTCCGGCTGCTTCTCTACGCTGCCGAACCACTTCTTGTGCGCGTCCACAGAAATGACCATTTGCCCGGTCCGGCCATGCATCGGCTCTTCGTACTCGCGCTCGATTCCGCTTAAGCCTTTGTCGTCCATGCCGACGTAGCCCAGCACCTGGGCGGCAAGTTCGTTTTTCGGATAGTAACGTTTCGATTCCTTCTGGAAATAGATGCCGCGAAGATTTAATGAGCGGATGCGCGCGGAAATCTCCGGCTCCGGCTTGCGCGCCAGCCAGCAGAAGCTTTTCGCAGCCTGGCAGCGAGCGAGAAGTTCACGGGGATCTTGTTTGGTGATGCGGCCGATTAGCGAGATTGTGCTCGCCGGATTCGGCATCTCGGTTGGCACGGCGAACACCGAGTCCACCGAAATGGACATCGCCAGTTCACGTCCCTGGCGGTCATAGATGAGCCCCCGCTTGGCCGAGACTTCTTCTGTGCGCTGTTGTTGATGTTGCGCGCGCTGCGCGAAACTGCCGTAGCGGAAGACTTGCAGATACACCAGGCGGAAGCAGATGACGCTGCACCAGAGAACAAAGATGCCCGCCAGAAGGTAGAGCCGAAGATTCGTGCCATTGCGGGCTGTGCTGGCGGCCACTGATTTTCCAGAAAAATGAAGTTCCTCAGACAAATATGGCGGCCGGTTAGCCGCCGATATTCATTAAGCTGTCATTGCGAGCTACCTCGCTGAGATCACCGAAACCGGTGTCAGGCTGGCCACCACCGCTCCGGATGCCTGGGGTCCCGCGAAATCCATGCGAATCACCTGACCGGCCTGCGGCGACTGCAATCCTAACTCGAGCGCCATCCGGTCAATCCGCTCGGGATTGCGCAGAGATGCTTCTTCCAGGCTCAGAGCCCGGTTCATTTCCACCAGTCCATCGCGCTGCGATTTTAGGGCCTCGATCTTGTATCCGTACTCGATGGCTTTGAAGTGCTGGAAGGCATAGGCCATTACCAGCACAAACAAACAGCCGAGAGCGACGCCGAACTGGCGCATCTCTCGTGCACGCCGAGGGTCTTCCACTTTCACCAGACGCGAATTATCGATCGCCTTGGAGAAATAGACTTCCGGAGTTCCCATCCAACAGGAGCGCCGCCGGATTGCGATGGCTGGCTGAATCGCTGCGGCCGCCATGGCTATGCCACCCCAGCTAGATCGGGACTCTGCAAATGCAGGCTCCCCAGTTCGCTTTGCGCGACCGCGTACCAGTAAGACAGTTTGGATTCCTGCTCCGGGTCGAGGCGGAACTTGGCTTCCGCGCGTTCAACCGTCGCAATCAGATCGTCAATCAATGTGCCCTGAAACATCGTCTTTCTCCGTTGGCTGGTATTCCCACCTGTCAGAACTGTTTGGTGCTGTCCCTCTTCGGGGACTCATTTGTGACTTCAAACTCGTTCCGCCGCCCGCAATTTTGCGCTGCGGGCGCGCGGGTTGCGACCGATCTCTTCGTCGCTGGCGGTCACTGGCTTTTTAGTCAACAACCTGTATTGCCCGAGCTTCGCCCCCTCTCGCATCGCGTCTTTCACGATGCGGTCTTCCAGCGAGTGGAAGCTGATCACCACCAGCCTGCCACCCGTCTTCAGCAACTGCGGCGCCGCTTCCAGCAGCTTCCGCAGGTCGTTCAATTCGTGGTTTACGACGATTCGGAGAGCTTGAAAGGTTCGCGTCGCGGGATGAATTCTGCGTTCAGCCTGATTCATTGGCCGGGCCGCGGTCGAAATCACGGCTGCTAGTTGAGCAGTCGTCAATATCGGCCGCGACCGGACAATGGCTCTGGCGATTCTCCGCGACCTCCTTTCCTCACCGAATTCGTAAATCAGATCGGCAAGCTCACGCTCGTCGAACTGGTTTACCACTTGTTCGGCGGTCGGCTCCGACTGCGGATTCATTCGCATGTCGAGCGGTCCGTCCGCCTGAAAACTAAACCCGCGCGTGGCGTCGGAAAGCTGAAGGCTGCTTACGCCAAGGTCGGCAAGAATCCCGTCCACGGTCGTCGGTCGTCGGTCGTCGGCAAGATCTGCAAATGACCCATGCTGCAATTCCACCGTCGGCCAGTCAGCCCGTTGGTTTTCGCCGCCGACCGCCGACCGATGACCGACGACGGTTTCCGCAATCTCCAGCGCCTTCGGATCCTTATCGAAGCCAATCAAATGACCCGGTGCGCCGAGGCGTTTTGCGATTTCTAAGCTGTGCCCGCCCAAGCCCACCGTCGCGTCGATATAGGTTCCGCCACGCCGAACGGCTAAAAAGTCGATCGCTTCTTTTAAAAGAACCGGAACGTGTCCAACTTCCCCACGTCCAACCCCCTGAGGGGTGTCTGTTGAACCCTCGGCCACTAGATGCCCAATTCGTCGAGCGTCTTCTCATCCTCAGCCGTGAACTTTTCTTCCTCGATCTCCCGGCGGTACTGCTCCAGATTGCGCACAATCAGGTGCGTCAAATTGCCCGTTACCGCCACTTCGCCCTTGATCTCCGCCGATGTCCGCAGAATTTGCGGCATCAGCAGCCGGCCTTGCCCATCCATTTCGACCATCTGCCCGTAGTAGTTCGTCCGGTCCAAAAATTTCTTCTTCGTGGGATTGAACGTGGAGAGCCCCGCCAGCCGCTGCTCGATCCGCTCCCACTCCTCGAAGGGATACACTTGTGCAACTTTGCCATCCAGGCTGGTGATGTAAAATTGCATGCTGTACTTCTCGTCGATCACCCGCTTGAACTCCGCGGGGACCTTGAGCCGTCCTTTTTCGTCGACGCGAGTTGGGTGATTGCCGCGAAACATGATTTCTTAGTCCATGTCCGTGTGGGGACGGGCGCCCTCGTCCGTCCGGTCGCCGCGTTTTTGCGGCGACTATGACCACCAAGGAGGCAAAAGCAGCGAAAACTTCGGTCTTATCAGGTTGGTTCGGGCTGGTTTTTGGAGTGTCAGTTACAAAATCCACTGGCGCCTCTGCCTTTTCAAGTTTCGCCCACGACCTCTACTGACTTGACCACTTTCTACCACTTTTGTCCACATCTTACGCCTAAAGGCTTTACTGTCAATAAGAAAGTTTAAGGTCATTACACGACCGATAGGCTCAATCCAAAAAGCCCAACAAATTGCGGATTACTGATTCGGATACCCCAAGGAATGGTGTTTTACGCTTTGGTTCCGGGTTCGGTAAGTTCAATCAGGAGAGTAGGCGAGCCTGTGGAAAATCTTCCGACAGCACTGCCGAGGAGATTTTAACTGCCCGCGACCTCGGTGCATTGGCGATGTAAGGCTCGTACCGCCGGTTTCCGTGGCGTCACAATTTCGCGGACTGGCTTCGCGGATTAGTCGGTATCCCCATCGCCGCCCGCCATTCAAAAATATAAACTAGCCGCGGCAGGAGACCTTGCACGTCACCCCCGCGCGCGAAATCGCGGAAACAGAAACCCGGTGCGAAGCCTTTGCTCTTGAAACTGCCCACCAAAGCGTTCGGTCAGGACTCGCTCTTCTTTCTTCGCTTTGATTGTCCAACTCGTGAACAACAGAGCAAACGCCAGAACTCCGCGCCACTCTCCCACAACCAGAGCGGTGCCCGCAACTCCCAGCAGAACGCCCGAATAGATGGGATGGCGCATGGTAGCGTAGGGCCCGCTGCGAATGAGCTGGTGGTCTAGTTTCAATGCGACCATATCGCTCCAGTACTGGCCCAGATGACGGCGTGCCCACAACGCAATCGCGAGTCCGGCAATAGCAATGACGAAGCCGGCATACGCAATCGTGGCGCCGGCAGGCACGAACCGCCGCCCTAGAGGGCCGACAGCGGCGCGCTGCGAAAACAGAAGCGCGAACGTGGTCACCAGGACCGCAAGGCGCAAGAAAAAATAGAGTCGGGGTTCGCTCGCGTGGTCAGCTTTCCGTCCCACCGCGACGCCGCGCCAGTATCCGCCGAACGCAGCCCATACGTAGCCGAGCACGCGGAGCAGTTCCACTGTCGTCATCAACGATTGACCGGCTCGACGAAGACCGCCGTCCCATAGGCCAGGACTTCGGTCACTCCCTGTATGATTTCCGTGGCGTCGTAGCGCGCGCCGACTACCGCGTTCCCGCCGAGTTGACCAGCGTGCTGGAGCATCAGGTCGAAGGCTTCCGCGCGGGTCTTCTCGCAGAGATTGGTCAGCAGTGTAATGTTGCCTCCGACCAGGGTCTGCAGGCTGGCGCCGATGGTCCCGAAAATCGATCGCGAGCGCACCACGATCCCACGCACCACTCCCAATGTTCGCGTGACACGAAACCCATCCAGTTCGAACTGCGTGGTCACCATATTGTGCAGCACCATGGATCCGGGTACGTAGCCCGTCGTCATAGCAGAGCCTCCTTGCTGCGAAGTTGCAGAAAATCAAAACCCAGGCGCGAAAAACGTCTTATATTCCAGGCACTGGCGGGCATCCGGGAAACTCCTTCAGAAAAGCGCTTCCGACGTAGCCTAGATATTTGATTCCAATCTCGCTGGTGAAAAATCCATCCGCAGTCATATTGCGCAGGAACGAGAAGAACTCAACTCCCGGGTTCAGCGCCGGGTTGGCAATGGCATTCTTCTTGTACGCAATCAGATCCAGAATTTGCTTCTGCTGCTCCGGCGAGCAATCGAGATACACCTTCTCGTAACGGTCGGAGCAGGTGCTATCCAGCCAGAGCAGTCCCCCGCCGAGAATTCGCTGATAGTCCTGATTTTCACTGGTCAGCAGATCGATAAACTCCGGCGCCCCGGCTTCGATAGCGCCGCCGGAATCCGCGTCTGCCGGAATGATGGTCTGGCACAACGTCTGCAATGTCTTGTAGTCGTGCGGAGAGAAGAACTTCGCCGTGTACGCCTTACCCGGAGCGGCAGTCTTTTCCGCCGCGATCATGTGATGAGCATATTCCGCGGCTTGCGCCGGAATGACGCGCAGGACAGAAGTCGCCGCTGCGCCGTAGGCGATGGACTTCAGAATGTCGCGGCGAGAAATTGTCGGGTTCATAAGTTCCCCTTCTTCGCTTGATCCAGCAAGTACTCGGACGCCCGCCATGACAGCGCCATAATCGTGAGAGTCGGGTTCTTGTCGGGATTGCTCACGAACGACGCGGCATCGGCGACAAAAAGATTTTTCATATCATGCGCCTGGCAATAACCGTTCAATGCCGAAGTCTTCGGATTGTTCCCCATCCGGACAACCCCAAGCTCATGGATAATCACTCCGCCGTCCGCGATGCCGTAGGGATTTGCACCGTCGGACTGGACCTTCGCGTAGTATGTACCTCCGCCAGCTTCTACAATGTCGCGGAAGGTCTGTTGCATGTCGCGCGCCATCTTGATTTCGTTATCGCTCCATTGCCAATGAAAGCGGAGCACGGGGATTCCCCATTCGTCCGCCGTGTCAGGATCGATTTCGCAATAGCTGTTCTCGTTAGGAATCATTTCGCCGCGGCCAGCGAAACCAATGTAGGTGCCATAGGCATCGCGGCACCTCCGCTTGAGGCTGACTCCGTAGCCCTCCACGGCTTCGCAAAGGTCGTCAAATTCTCCGACTCCAGGCATGGAGCGGCCGCCGCCGAACTCGATATGATACCCACGCAGGAAGTCATTCTTGCGGTCAAACTTCCACCACGGCATATACATATGCATTCCGCCCACGCCGTCGTGGTTGTGTGCCGGCATTTTGGCCAACTGTGGAAAAACTCCGCCGCCGGAGCTGCCCACACTGTCGGTCAAATAGCGCCCAACGACACCCGAGGAATTCGCCAGTCCGTCCGGGAACGTTGCAGACTTGGAGTTGAGCAGCAACCGCGCCGACTCGCACGCGCTGGCTCCCACCACGAACGCTTTGGCATAAATCTTCTTTTCCGTTCGCCCGTTTTTGTCAATGTAGGAGACTGCCTCAGCTTTGCCGTCTTTCCCCAGAACGATCTCGCGTACCATCGCGTGGGTAATCAGCGTGAAACGGCCAGTTTTCTGCGCCGACGGAATCATCACCTGGCTAGAGCTGAAATTCGATGCGCTGACGCATCCCCGTCCACATTGCCCGCAGTAGTGGCACGGCGCGCGGCCGTTGTGGGGCTGCGTAATGACCGCCAGTCGCGAAGGAATACAAGTGACGTTGATCTTGTCGCAAGCTTTCTTAATAATGGTTTCAGTGCAGCGCGGCTTCGGCGGCGTCATAAAAATTCCGTCCGGTGCGCTGGAAACATTCTCTTTGGTGCCGAAGACTCCGATGTAGGACTCAACTTTGTCGTAGTAAGGAGCAACGTCGTCGTAACTGATGGGCCAGTCGTCGCCCATTCCGTCGGTTGAGCGGGACTTGAAATCCACCGGCGCGAAGCGCAGCGCGATGCGTCCCCAATGGTTAGTGCGGCCGCCGACAATGCGCGAACGGAACCAGCGAAATTTTGATCCAGGAGCAGTCGTGTAAGGCTCGCCTCCGATTTCCCAGGAACCGTTGGGAGCCAAGAACTCGCCGAAATTGTCGCTGCCTTTGCCTCCAACTCCGGCGCCGCGATGCGGAAGTTGGTAGGGCCAGACGTGCTCTTTAAAGTCCTGCGCCGGATTCAGCGGCCCACCGGCCTCCAGCATGACCACGTTGAGGCCGCCTTCAGTAAGGATCTTCGCCGACGTCCCGCCAGCCGCGCCGGAGCCGATGATGCAAACGTCGTACACCTTGGGAGAGCGAATGACCTCAGCCATGAAAACTCCGCTAGAAGTTTAACTGCTTCAGGTATTGATAACTCTTCTCGATGCTCACAAACGGCCATGTCGGATTGTCGTGCTCAACAAAGTAGTGTTTGATTCCCGCGAGATCAGATTGCGCGAAAATACTCTTCCAGTCGATGACCCCGCTTCCGACTTCAGTCATCACGTCATTCTTGTCGAAGTCCTTTACATGGACTACCGGAAATCGGCCTGGATATTGCGCGAAATATTTCAGCGGATCGATGCGAGCCTCGTGCGCCCAGCCGAGATCCATCTCCATCTTTACCAATTTCGGGTCCGATTCGGAAAGCAAAATGTCATAGGGTAACTTGCCATCGGCAGTCGGCTTAAATTCCTCAACATGATTGTGATATCCAAACTGGATTCCGGCCTTCTGGCTTTCTTCGCCCGCTCGGTTGAAAGTCTCCGCGGCGCGTTTCCATCCGTCGGGCAGCTTCAACACTTCGCGGTCAATGGAGGGATTGACGATGTAGCCGTGACCCAGAATCTTGCTGGCTTCAATCACGCGCGCCCAGTTTTCCGGCGCGAGAGCCGAATAAGGCACGTGGGTGGAGGGAGCGCTTAGTCCGTCGGCGTCGAGAATCTCTCGCGTACGTTTGGGCGAGGGATTGAATTCAGGGATATGGGCAAAATATCCCGCAAACTCGACCTCTTTGTATCCAATCTTTGCCACTTTCGCCAGCGTCCCCTCGAAATCCTTACCAAGGGCATCGCGCACCGTGTAAAGCTCGAGTCCAATCTTCTCGATGTGATGTGCAGAGGCGGTCCAGCCCAAACGGCTGATCAGCGCTGCCGCGCTCAGGCTTCCGATAAAGGTTCTGCGATCCATTCAGCCTCCACAGGAAATTCGTTGGAGCGACGGGCGTCATCGCCCGTCCACCCGAGACCCGGTGCGATCCCTAAACCTTACACCGCCTCGGTCAGCAACTCTTCCCGCACATTCTTCAGCACGTAAAGCGCCCGCTCGACGCCCACTTCGCCTGAGAGTATCGGGTCCTCGTTCTCCACGCTTAGAATCCCTTCATAACCCACTTCCATGTAGGCGCGGATCACGTCTTTCCAAAGCGTCGCGCTATGCCCATAGCCAACGGCGCGGAACGCATCCGACGCATGCTTCAGGTCTTCCTTCTCGAACACAAAATTCAGCACGCCATATTTCGCGACTTTGTCTTTATAAAGCGTGGTGTCTTTCATGTGGGCGTGGAAGATGGCACCTTGCTTGCCCAGCATGTGAATTACCTCCACCGGATCGCATCCTTGCCAGAACAAATGGCTGAGATCGTTATTGGCGCCAATCTCTTCCCCCACAGCGTCGCGCAGCTTCAAAAGTGTGAGCGGGTTGTACACCATAAAATTGGGATGCATTTCCAGCGCAAGCCGGTGTACGCCATGCTCGCGCGCAAATCTCGCCGCCTGCTTCCAGTAGGGAACGACTTTTTCTTTCCATTGCCAGTCCTGGGCCGCAGCATACTCTGGAGGCCAGCGGTAGGTAATCCAGTTCGGATTCGTGTCATTGGCATTGCCGCCCGGACATCCGGAGAATCCGACAATCACCTTCACGCCCAGCTTCTCCGCCAACAGCACAGTGCGCCGGAAAGTCTCCGCATCCCGCTCGGCAATCGCGCGGTCGGGATGCACCGGATTCCCATGACAACTCAGGGTTGCGATCTGAATGTTGCGGTCCTCGAACTTCTTCCGCCACGCCTTCAGCTTCGCCGGATCTTCCAGTAGGTCATTCACCGGACAATGTTTATTGTTGGGATAGCCGCCGGTACCGATCTCGGCAGCTTCCACGCCCAGGCTGGCGTATTTCTCCACCAGTTGATCAAGGGTAAGGTCGGGAAACGCAGGATCGAAGACGCCGATCGGAATCTTGCGGCGTGAGCCTACGGCTGGAGTGTGCGTGTCGTCCGATTGCGGAACGGCTGCCGAGATTGCGCGCGGCGCTGCAACGGCGCCGGCAATGACGCTTCCAGTGGTAGTCAGGAAACCTCTGCGGGTAGCGGAGAGCGGACCAAACTTATCTGCCATGAAGTTCCTCAACGTGGAGTGCGATCAGCGGAACATTATACGCATGACCGAGAACCCGTGGGGTAGGAGCAAGTGCGCGAACAAAAAAGGCGTAAAAACCAAAACCGCCCGGTATCGGGCGGCTTTGGCTTCGTGGGTTGAACTCCTCTAGTCTCAGGCCGGAGGCGGCCACTTCTATGAGGACGTTGGAGATACTTTCTCTGCAATCGAATGAAAGCGCAATAACGCAAAAATACTAGAAGATGGATTGCAGGAACCTCCCTTAAAGTCAATCACTTAGCCGCCGCCCTCCCCGCAGCTTGCACTTGTTCGCTGGCTTGACGTGCATTAGCGCGAGGCACGTGGAAGACATACAAGCAGCCATCCAGCACCTCGGGCGGTCCGTAATTGAGAAGCCAGCGATAGGCGGCGGGGTCGCTCAGGTATTCGCCTGAAAGATTCGTTGCCCCGACGACTACAGTTCCGCTCACGCGCTGGTTCTCCGCCAGAGGTTGCGCCTTGATCCCATAGACGTCAGGCTCAACGCTCCCGAAATATGCCAGCCATATCTGTTCGCCCGGATGGTCCCGCTCATACTTGCGCAGCGCAAGTAGGCCCTGCCCCCAATCGAGGTTGCTGTCAGCGAGAAGACGATATTTGTAGTTCGGGCGAACGAAGGAATCGAAATACGACAAGTATCCGGGAGCGGAGCGCAGCACATCAAAGGCATTCCACAGCAGTAACACGCCCAGGAATATGCTCCTGTTCCACCGTAATGATGCCTGTTGCCATACGGCAGCCGCAAATAGCAGCGCGAATGGATACAGGGCAAGTATGTGCCTCTCCCCCAGATTGAAATGGGCAAAAATGGCAACCAGAAAATACACGGCCGGAAAAGA
>Ga0073928_10002939_pt1 | contig 27968 bp, 24 predicted proteins | sample PaiPotPPA55metaG_FD_76969 | JGI IMG/M metagenome (GOLD analysis project Ga0073928, IMG submission 76969) | Iron sulfur acid spring bacterial and archeal communities from Banff, Canada, to study Microbial Dark Matter (Phase II) - Paint Pots PPA... ...
CACCTGTAATTGGGGAGTGAGAGAGCGGGAGCGAGGGAACTAAAGGATCAACTGATATATTCTCTTCAATGGCTTACTGGCCGCCCGGATGGCGAAACTGGCAGACGCACGGGACTTAAAATCGTATTTCTTGATTTTATAAATCATATCAAGTGCTTGCCAGTAAAGAAGTTATTGACATAATGCCCTATCTCGGATAGCCTTACACAACTCTTTCACAGTTTCGCATTTTTGAAGGAGTGCGGAGGTCATCCGCGATGCCGGAACAATACACCATCCTCGGCGGTAAGGTTCACGTCTACAAACGCCCGAACAGCAGCCACTGGCAATGCTCCAGCTATTTCGCCGGCAAGAATCGCCGGACGAGCACGAAGGAAGACAGCCTCTCGAAAGCAAAAGAAATCGCCGAGGATTGGTATCTGCAACTGCGCGGCAAACTCCGCAGCGGAGAAATCAAAACAGAAAAAACCTTCCGCGAAGCATCCGAACTATTCCTCCGTGAATACGACATCATCACGCAGGGCCAGCGCAGCAGAGTCTATGTCGAAGGCCAGCAGCGGCGGTCGCAGGGTCACCTGGTGCCATTCTTCGGCCCGTTGGGCCTTTCAGAAGTAACATCCGGCAAGATCCAGGACTACCGCATTCACCGCCACGAAGAAGCTGTGGCCAAGCACGGAAAGCCGCCGGCCCACAACACCATGCATCAGGAGGTCGTCGCTCTCAGGCAAACCCTGAAGACAGCCGTCCGCCATGGCTGGCTCGATCATCTTCCCGATCTTTCCGAGCCGTACAGATCAAACCCGAAAATCTCGCACCGGGCGTGGTTCTCCCCCGAGGAATACAAAAAGCTTTACGAGGCCACAAGAAAGCGGGCGCACGAACCGAAGCAGGCGCGCTTCAAATGGGAATGCGAACAACTTCACGACTATGTTTTGTTTTCGGCGAACACCGGCCTGCGGCCCGATGAAGCGCGTCGTCTTCAATTCCGGGACGTGACAATCGTTGAGGACGAGGCGAGCGGCCAGACGATCCTTGAGATCGAGGTGCGCGGGAAGAGGGGAGTCGGCTACTGCAAGAGTATGAGCGGCGCCGTGCGCCCGTTTGAGAGATTGAAAACCAGATTACGTCCGCCACGCGCATACGAAGAGGGCAGGGGCGAGAACGGGCCGAACGCCATTAACAACGCCTCCGAAAAATGGTGCCTTCCGCAACCGACAGACCTCATTTTTCCGAAATGGCAGCGCGAGCTTTTCAAGACGATTCTGGACGAAGAAAATCTCAGGTTCGACCGCGAGGGCCGGCCACGAACGGCCTACAGCCTCCGGCATACGTACATCTGTCTGCGCCTGATGGAAGGTGCCGATATTTACCAGATCGCCAAAAACTGCCGTACCAGTGTCGAGATGATCGAGAAATATTACGCGGCGCACATCAAGACGAACCTTGACGCATCCGCGATCAACATCATGCGGCCAAAACCAAGAAAGAAACAAAACCCATCCGAACATTCCAGATCGACCAGGACCTCCGACGCCGGAGACTGACGTGTAAATTCACCGTGCCTGCCTTATGATACGTAGGTGCAGATGACCAGCCATGCGGGCGTGGCGGAATGGCATACGCAGCGGACTTAAGGAAAACTTGAGTGCTCGCCTGGGAAACCGGCGATGCAGAACTGCCCAAAGTCGGGGAAACCTCGATACGTGGCAATCCCGAGCCAAGCCCTGAACAGGGGAAGGTGTAGAGACTAGATGGGCAGCGCCTGAAAACGCCGGATCACACCGGCGTCATGGTGAAGGGATAGTCCAGACCACGAACGCCAGCTGGCGGCGGCGAAAGCCGAAGTGGTAAGAAAATCCGCAGGGCTTAAACGGCCCATGTGGGTTCAACTCCCACCGCCCGCACCACTATTCTTCCATCTCCCATTCGCCGGCAAAGCGGAGAAATCAAAAACCAATCATTTACAAATCCTTAACGGCTGCACGCTATGCTGGATATAGGGCGCACGGAGGAGGGGACGCACCTTATCGCAATTAAAAGTTCGTTGCAGGGCGCACCTCCGCCGCTTACTGTCGGAAGAAGATCGGCTTTCGTATCCGGTCCCGCTTGCTGGTTTTTATTCGCCGGAGAAAGCCAATGCCCAGTGTCTTTGTTAAAAGGACCGCGTTCATCGCCCTCGCTTTTTCTCTCGCTCTGGCAGCCTGCGTCTCCGGACAGGCCCAGAATCCGCCGGCACAATCTCCCCGGCATGTGCCGGACACCCATGCCGCAGCGCCCTGGCATGTTCCCGTCGTTACCGGCGCCGGTCCGCCAGTCTGGCGCGATGACAAAACTGCAGGACAACCCCCGTGATCAGAATTCAGAAATCTGAAACCAGAATTCTGAAACCTGACCTGTCTCGCCGTACCCCGGACTTGATCCGGGGGAAGGCGGAAGTCAGAAAAATTCTGGTTTCCGTTCTTTTGCTCTCATGCCTGTTCTTTTCCATAATCACAGCCGCCACTCCCGCTTTCGCCTCTTGCTTCAACCCCGCCGGCAACGCGGGCGACACTATCTCTAACGGCGGTTACGGCGTGTACCAGTATTGCAACGGTGGGGCGTGGATCGGCATCGGGCATGTCAGCAACCTGACCGGCGGCCTCGCCGGCTGGTGGAAACTCGATGACGGCGCCGGCACCAGCGCGGCGGATTCATCCGGCAACGGCAATACCGGCAATACAAACCACGGCTCGCCGCCCGCGACATGGACCCCCGGCATCAACAACGGCGCGCTGAAGTTCGTCGCCGCTAACTCCGACTTTGTACAGGTAGCCGATGCGGCCTCGCTTGACCTTTCCGGTTCCTTCACCCTGTCGGCCTGGGTCAATTTTTCCTCGCTTCCAACTTCAGGCAACGATGCCGAGATCATCACCAAGCATCTTCCCACCGGCTGGGATAATTATAAGATCTTCCTTTCTAACACGGCGGGGGTTTATGCCTGGAAACTTGAGTTCACCGACATTACCCACGCTTCTTACAATGTTTCCTACACGAATACCCCCAGCACAGGCACCTGGTATCACGTGACCGGGACGTGGGACGGCACGACACTGACCCTGTATGTGAACGGCATTCCTCTCGCTACGAGTACGCCCGGCGCAGTTCCGAACGGGGCCAGCGGGGCCCCGCTTTATCTCGGCACGAGCAGCGGCGGTGGAAACTTGTTGGATGGCACCATCGACGACGTCCGCGTCTACAGCCGCGCCCTCAGCGCGGCGGACATCAGGACGCTTTACACCAGCACCGGCGGAGAATCCGGGGATATCAACACCGGGCTGACGGGTTACTGGAAGCTGGACGATGCCTCCGGCGCGACGGCGGCAGATTCCACAGGCAACGGCAACACCGGCACACTGACCAACGGCCCGACCTGGGCGGCCGGCAAGGTTAACGGCGCGCTGACCTTCAACGGGACTACCCAGTATGTGCTTGTTCCTAATTCCAGCAGCATTGATGTGACGGGAACCAATCTCACGATGGCCGCTTGGATCCAGATCACCGGAGCCACCGGGAAGAGTTATCAGAATATTTTTGGCAAAGATTCAGTTTTTGGGGCTTTTCAATATCGCCTTTTGATTTCTGACAGTCGATCATCTCTTCGTTTTCAAGCCAACGGCGGCGCCATCGACGCCATTTCTAATAATTTTACAGCCTTGACTTTAGGTACTTGGCATCACGTCGCCGTGGCCTACAACGGAAGCAGCATCAATTTTTATTTGGATGGCCAGAGTCAGGGTTCCACACCTGCGACAGGATCGATTGCATCCTCAAGCAATGATCTTGATATTGGAAAAACATACGCCCTCAACTACTATTTTGACGGCACCATCGACGACGTGCGCGTCTACAACCGCGCCCTGAGTGCTTCGGATGTGCTGACCCTTTACAATTCCACGCTGACAGCCTGCGCGGGTCCGGTCGGCTATGCGGGTGATGAGATCTACAACAACGGCACGAACCACGTGCTTCAATATTGCAACGGCTCAAGCTGGGTAAAGATGGGCCCGGTGCCCGGCGCGGGCACTGGTCCGGGCTGCAGCAGCCCGGCGGGCAGCGAGGGCGACACGATCTACAACAAGGACTACTACGCCCTGCAATACTGCGACGGCACCAACTGGGTCGTCATGGGGACAAAGACGCTCACCGGCCTCGTCGGCTGGTGGAACCTCGACGAGGGCAGCGGCACGAGCGCGGCGGATTCCTCCGGCAACGGCAACACCGGCACGCTCGGCGGCAGCCCACTTCCGACCTGGACCACTAGCGGCAAGTTCAACGGCGCGCTCAACCTTGCCAACCTGAATGACACTGTGAACATTCCCAGCAGCGCAAGTCTGCAGTTTTCCGGGGCTTTCAGCGCAAGCATCTGGCTGAATACCACGGGGTTGAGCTCGGCGGGCGAAATGGACTTTATCGGAAATGAGGACTACCCCAATACAGGGTGGTTGCTGCTTGATAACGGGCCATATGCCGCCAAGATTGAATTCCGGATCGACCCAGGCCTCGGCTACGCATCCTTTGCAAGAAGCCTCGTTAATGACGGCACGTGGCATAACCTTGTCGGCGTCTATGACGGAACAAATGTCAAACTCTACCTTGACGGCGCTTTGAAGGATACCCAGCCGGCAGGCGTTTTTACGAACAACGCGCTGGTAAATAACGTCGGCTGGAACAGCACGGGCAACAGCATGCTCCTTGACGACGCCCGCATCTACAACCGCGCCCTCGGCGCGGGGGAAATAGCGCATCTCTATAACGGCGGCCCGTGACTTTCTTCCCCGCCTCCCTTCTCCGGGGATACATAAGGGGCTCTCGCCCTCTTATGCGCCCGCGCCCTCGCGTCCCGGCCCCAAACCCGCCTAACACGCGGCATCTCCTCATTTTTTCCTCTCCGCGCCTTGCATATCCGCGACCGGCCCGTCATCACCCGTCTCTTTGCGAATCCGCGACCACGGCCCCGCCGCCTTTCTTGCAAATCCGTGACTTTTTGTATCCCCCGTGCTACGAAAACCCGCATGTCCAGCCGCGCTGTCAGATCACCGCCGTCATCCCCGGTCAAACCCCCGGAGCGCTGCCCGTATTGCGGCAGTCCGAAGATCGCCGCCAAAGGGAGCCGGATCAAAAAGCGCGAAACCATCCGCCTTTACCGCTGCCGCGCCTGCGACCGCCGCTTCACGCCCGGCCCGCGCGCCGTGCGCAACAAGACATATCCTCTTGGCGAAATTCTCGAAGCCCTCACGTCTTACAATCAGGGCCATTCCCTCGAAGACGCCGCCCGCCGCCTGTCCTCGCGTCATGGCCATGCCATCAACCCGGCCACGATCTCCCGCTGGCTTTCGGCGCATTCCGGCCTCACGACTTACCGTCGTCTTCGCGCGCGGGGCCGCAAGCTCTTCGCCCCGGCGCAGCTCATCCGCATCGTCAAGCTCTATCACGCGCAGGTCTACGAATTCGGCTATCACCGCGCCAAGCTCGCCTTCCTGCGCGACGGCACACTTGATGACCGCCGCAAAGGCGACACCCGTTTCGCCCCGCTCAGCGATTTCCTTGAAAGCCTTTCCCGGACGTGTCCCCATGAACTCTTCAGGCGGGAGGAGGGGGCTCGCGCCTCGAAACTGCCTCACGACTTTCTCGCCCTTGACCGCCTCGTCGTGACAGAAAAGCGCAACACCGCCACAGACGCGGCGGCACTGATCATCCCGAGCGTCGGGTCCAACCACGCCCGGCATTCCAAACTGCAACGCTTCATGCTGGCCAACGACAGCGTCACGGTTGCCGTCGAAGTTCCCATCTGGCTTGTGGAACAGGATATCGCCGCACTGGAAGATAAATATCGCGTTGCAATTCTGCCCCGAGTGCCGCTCGATCCACAGCACCCCGACGCCGGACACAAACCGCGTCACATCACCGGACATATCGACTTTCTGCAGGCCCGCAACGGAGCGATCCACATCCTCGACTACAAGCCGGATGCGCGCACGAACAAGCCTGTCGCGCAACTCACGATCTACGCGCTCACGCGTCTCGTTCCCGGTCTCAGGCTTTTTGATATCAGGTGCGCCTGGTTCAATGAAAACTGCTACAACGAATTCTTCCCGCGTCTGTTGCTACCGCGTCCCAAGGGAAAAACCACATCATGATAACCACGAGACTCATGGTGGGCGAAAAACCCAAGGTTGTATTGGTATCCATAACACAACCCCAGAGTGATAATGTATCTTACGTAAAATACTGCTCTCCGAAGGCCTCTTTTCCATAATCTTCTGCGCTGAATTCTCATCACCGACGTTCCAAAAACACAAACCCGCGATCTCGACTACGGATGGCTGGACGATCATTCAACGTCCTTCACGCCGCGTCCGCCCAAAATTCTGAAACTCAGAACGTGGACCACTGTGGAAGGTCGAAAGAAGTGGAAGGGAAGAAGACAATAATATCGCGCTCTATCCGAGGCAGAATGTCCCACGGAGCTGTGTGGCGGGAACATTTGGCGAGCTTGTATCGCGGCAAAGCCCTATTTGCCTAACAGACGCTGCGCTCGCTCAATTCGATCCTTCAGGCCGTCCTGGAAATCCTGATCTTTGCGGCGAGCCTCGATGTGAGCGGTGATTGCCGTCCGAATTATATCCGCAACGGCACGATCCTCGACTGACGCGACTGTTGCGAGGGCCTCTGCCTGGTCCGCTGATAGCCTAATCGTCATTGCTTTCGCTGGCTTCATATCTCTATTTTGACATCAAACAATCGTGGTTGTCAACTACCATGATACTGTGGTATCTTGGTATCAGAAGGAGAAAATCAAAGATGACGAACGATACCGCTCAAACGCAAGCCGACCCAAAACACATCCAGAAGGATCAAAAAGAGCTTAAGTTTCAGATCCAGATTGATCGCGTGCACTACACGGTCACAAAAGAGGTGATGACTGGAGCTGAACTGCGCAGAGTACCGCCGACGCCGATCGGTCCTGACCGCGATCTTTTCGAAGTCGTTCCCGGTGGCACAGATCGTAAACTCGGCGACGGCGATCAGGTCGAGATCAAAGACGGAGAACGGTTTTTTACCGCTCCGGCTCATATCAACCCCGGCATGCAGAGAATCTTGAGGTAGCAATATGACCTTACCCCAAACTGATCTGGTGTGTCTGTCGGAACGCGGCACCAACTACCAGGTCATAACAGAGGCGAATATGACGTGCGTCGTCCTTCCGGGATATCGCCTGCCGCTCGGCTATGATCAGGTCCAATCCGACCTGCTTCTTCGGTTGAGCCCGGGATACCCGGATGTGCCTCCAGACATGTGGTGGTTCTCACCGCCGGTGAAGCTCGCGACCGGACGTGCTGTGGCCGCCACTGAATCCACCGAACATCATCTCGGCCGCGCGTGGCAACGATGGTCTCGGCATTTTTCTCAGGGACAATGGAAATCAGGCGTGGATTGTCTCGAAACCTTCCTCGCGCTTATCCGAAAGGAACTCGAACGGTGCGCACGGGAGCCCGTGCAATGAGCGTCGTTCTCGTTATTCCGGACCATATCGCTGATCAGCTCCAAACTGCAGCCGGACATCCCCTGGAAACTGCTGGGGTGTTGCTGGTTAGCGTAGTTGAGACGGCTGACGATTCACTGAGGCTGCTAGCCAGAGAAATCCATTGGGTTGAGGACTCGGCATATCTAAAGAGGGAATACAGCAGCCTTTCAATAGCCTCACACGGCTACGTAAGAGCGCTAGGACGGGCAGAAAAGCTCGGCGCTACCGCAATCTGGTTCCACACGCATCCCGGAGTGGATTCGAAGCCAACACCAAGCGAACATGATGACGTCGTCGATGATCAGATCGCCGACCTGTTTAGACTGCGCTCCGGCAGCTCATATTATGGCGCCCTTATAATGGCCCCCCGTTCTGACGGGTTTTCTTTCACAGGGCACTTGGACTCTGACGATGGCCAGATAATTCCGATCGATCGGCTCTTTATCGTGGGTGATCGATTGAGACTGGTCAGGTCATTCAATCTGGAGATCGCGGGACTGTCTCCGGCGTTTGACCGAAACGTCCGCGCCTTCGGCGCCGCGGTCCAGCAAACATTGGCTGATTTACGGATTGCTGTTGTCGGCTGCGGAGGTACAGGATCGGTTATTGCCGAGCAGCTCGCCCGATTAGGCGTCCGAAAGTTGATGTTGATCGATCCGGATGAACTGTCCTCAAGCAACGTAACTCGCGTCTACGGCTCCACCCCTGACGATGTCGGCAAGCCGAAGGTCCAGATTCTCGGCGACCATCTTCAGCGCATTGCCCCAGACGCAAGCATCGATCGCGTGCGAGGGATGATCACCGTGAAACCGATCGCCAAACTACTTTCCGCCTGCGATGTCGTCTTCGGGTGTACCGATGACAATGCAGGCCGCTTAGTGCTTTCGCGTTTAGCCACTTACTTGCTTATACCCGTGATCGACTCCGGCGTGCTGCTCACAAGCGGCGATACAGGCCTATTGGAGGGAATCGATGGGAGGGTCACCGTTCTCGTTCCAGGCCAAGCCTGTCTCATTTGCCGTGACCGAATCGACCTGGCCCGCGCATCGGCCGAGTTGCTTACCCCGGAGGAGCGCATCCGGCGAGCCGATGAGGGCTACGCACCAGCTCTTGGCCGGGCGGAACCGGCAGTTGTAACGTTCACAACGGCGGTCGGCGCAATTGCCGTAAGTGAGCTCCTTGAGCGCCTAATAGGCTACGGTGTCGATCCCAGACCGAGCGAAATTCTATTACGTTGCCACGACCGGGAGATATCGACTAACATCGCGCGCCCGCGTGAACGCCACTATTGCCATCCATCATCGGGCAAGATCGGAATGGGTATAACAGAACCATACCTGGAGCAGACATGGCCCACCTGAAGAAAATTTCATGGTGGGACTGGGTACCAGGCCGCTCTTGGCGTATTGCTATGGTTGTCGATGCCGCTGACGAAGTGCCGGCAAAATTGCCGCGTAATGCGGTCGTGCTTGTCGGCTCCGACGAAAAGCCAAAGTGGCTGGTCTTCGACTGTCCCTGCAGAAGCGGGCATCGAGTTATGCTGAACCTCGATGCGACTCGATTTCCGCATTGGCGGCTAACACAGCGGAAAAAACTGACAGTTGCACCAAGCGTCGATTGGAACGGTAGTGGCACGTCGTGTCATTACTTCATTCGCAATGGGCGTGTTGTATGGGCTCATTACTAAGGAATAGAAATTATGAACAATGAAAATCCTCCTGACGATCGCTCGCAAGACATGGACGAAGGTGTACCCGACCTCCCTGACATTTTGGCCAGTACGGGATCGTCAAACAAAACGCCGATGTTCCACGCGATCCATGCAGCGCGCTATCACCGTCAGGCACTGATAAAAAGTATCCAGCAGAAGTTTCAACGCCGACTCATATGCTACGTTTCCGGCATCGCGGCTCTCATAAACCGGGACGATACCGTTTTCTTTGTCGATCTCCTGCACAATGTGGCGCAGGACAGCGACTTGGATCTGATGCTGCATACCGGAGGCGGCGATATTGACGCTGCGGAAAAGCTGATCTCGATAGTGCGAACACGCGTGGGAACAGGACGCCTCCGTGTCATCGTGCCGGACTTCGCCAAGAGCGCCGGTACTCTCATGGCGTTAGGCGCTGACCAGATCGTCATGAGCGACACCTCAGAACTTGGCCCCATCGATCCTCAGGTCACGTTGAACGACGGACATGGAAATCTGATCCCGCACTCTGTTCAGACCTACCTGGATGCATACGAGTCTCATGCCGCTGCGCTCCAAACAAATCCCAACGACATCGTGGCCCGGATGATGCTGAACAAGCTAGATCCCGCGACGTTGAAACTCTTCGAGGCCGTTCGTGATCGTGCCCGCACATTCGCCGAAGACCAGCTGAAGCAGGGGATGTTCCGGTCCGGCGGCGGTAATTTCACAAAAATCGCGGCCGACCTCATCGACACAAAGCGATGGCTTACGCATGGGCAAATGATCGGATGGCAGGCGGCCAGTAAGATTGGGCTCTCGGTCGAATATCTTGACCAGTCGAGCGAGGAATGGCAGTGCTACTGGCAGCTCTACTGCCTTCAACGACTCTCTATAAAGGACGCAGAAAAACTCTTCGAATCGGAATTTGCCTCGTTAGCTTTATGAGCATGTATGGCGCCAGCAGGCTGTCGGCAACACGCTCCTTTACAGGGGTCACTACATAATGGCCGAGCGCTATTGCGCCCACCAGAAGGCGTTAAACTCGTCTACCGATAAAGCACCTGTCAGCAGTCTGAAAACGGCGATCAACTTTTCTGAATCCAGATCTTGGGGCAAGCCAGGCGCTTGGTCGTATGGCCTAAGCTGTTGGCCAATGCGCTTGGCCCTCTCCAATTCGGCGCTCGCTGATTGGGGCGAGACCTGTCCGGGCTGAGCGATTACGTCGCCGGCCTTCCCAAGCCTGACGTAAATCGCGTCCTGCTTCTCGCCATCGAGCCCCCCGTCTGCAATCAAAGTGACCCTTCCATCTAAAGGTCGGTCGGTCGAATCCAGCCACCAACGATCCCGTTCGCGTGGGAGACGCTCGTGACAGATGACATGGATGGCGTCGAGAACGTCATTTGGGAAGATCGGACGCTTCTCACCGATCCGCGAAAGATCGTGCCGCTTTAGAAATTCATCGAACTCCGGAGAAAGGTAGTCGAGAATCACGGAAGCAAGCTGTTTACAAACGTGGTCGTGGAGCGCACGTTTGACTTGAGCAGACCAAGGAAGCGCTCCGGCGGCGACGAGACTTAGAAGAAACGCTTTTGAATACTCTTCTTGAGCAAGTAGTGCGAACGCATATACCGACGGAAAACGCTCAAAGTCGAACATCAGCGTGGAGTCGTCTGTAAGGCGATCACCGTTCTGGAGCGACGCCAAGATGGCAGGTTTTAGATCAGGCGGTTTCACAATCTCGATTATCACATCGACAAATGTTTCATTTGCGTCGTTTCCGAACGGCGGCAACCCAATCTTCCAAGCGCTTGATGTCCGATTCGACAACTGGCGGGTCCGGCACTCCCGAATTTACTGCCCCGGCTTCGTCATGGACAAAGCTAGAACAGTAGCTCATCTCGGAGTCGACAGATTGAACGTCTGCGTCCGAGATGTCAGTCAGCGCTTTCAAACGTTGTGTCGCCACTCCGTCCCCGAAACGAACCACGACTTCATTGAGAAGTATTTCCTCAACTGCGCGCTCCCAGGATTGACGTAACCGGTCGTATATCCACTCGGCCTTCTGTTCGTAGGTGGTGCGATCTCCACTACGTAATACGGCCGCTGCTGCCTGAAGCTCCTTGCGAAGAAACCCAATACGTTTTCCCACGGGCATGGCCACCCAAGGGGGGCCTTCTTCCGGTACCCCGTGCCGCGGGCTGCCACGGCGCAGGCTGGTCTCTCTAAGGGGGACACCTGCTTTACGCGCGTACTTCGTGAGCATGAGGAGAAAAACGATGTCGTGTGTAAAGACCACAACTTGCCGTCCTTTGGCAGCAGATACCAACTGCCGCGCCACACGTAGACGGTAATGGTGGTCGAGCGATGACACGGGGTCGTCGAGAATAATCCCGGAACCGTTGTTTGTGGTTTCAAGCTCGGCTAGAAAGCCAGCGAGCGCGACGCACATCTTTTCGCCCTCGCTCAACACGTCTGACGCAGCCACATCTTCGCGTGCGATCAGCGACAGGTTATAGGGATGATGGCCGATGCTCCCAAGTCCAAGCTTTAATTCGACCGGAGCGGCCGTAAACCCGAGCTGTGCGAGATTGCTGGCAAAAGCACTTCGCAAACGCGCGGTTACGACGATTTGTGCGACCTCTCCCCCTTTGCGCGTTATGCGCGCGGTGTCGCAATCATTCCGCGCCCGGTCAATAAGAGCGATCTGGGAGAGTCTTTGTACTTCCCCTTGGAGAATGTCCTTTAACGGGGAGAGCTTCACGCGGTCTTCGAGTTCTGCAAGTTCGCGCTGCATGTTACGGCGTTCATCAGCCTGGGCGGCGGCCCGTAGTTGTCGGATTTCCTCTGCAAGCAAAGCTGTTGGGCCGCTTACATCGGGTGCTGACGGGAGACCGCGAGGTCGAGTCACAATGCGCCCGCTTGCGATACGGAGAACGTACCGCCGGCGAAGTTTGGCCGCGACAATAAAGGCTTTAGCGATGTCGCCGACTGGCGTGCCCCGAAGTGCGGTTTCACGCAGCAAGGTTTGCGAGCCGGGAATCTTGAGCACTTCCAATTGAGTCTTGACCGTTTGCACTTCTGCAAGCGCCTTCTGGGCACGCTGTTGCACGTCGTCCTGAACGAACTGCTCGAAGCTGCGCATGCAGGAAGCTGCGGTTGCGACAATCGGCTGTTGGCAAAGGACACACAAAGCGTCTTCACCTATCACCGGAAAAGGCTCGGTTGGATAAGCAAGTGTTTCGGAATAACGACGGGCGGACTCCCAGAGCTGCTTCCACGCCGCAGCTCCGAGGCCCGCAAGGGCCGAGTTGGCCGAAAACACTTGGGTTGCAGCCTTCGCAGCGTCGGCAGTAAATCTTGCATCGGACAAATTCGTTTCAAACTTCTGCAGACCGGCTTCAGACAGCGCGCGCTCCAGATTTGAAGTAAGCGCGCCGAGATCTCTGAGCCGGCGCGCACGCGCCTCAAGAAGATCGGCTTGTCCCGTCGGATTAACCTGTAGGGCGCGGGTAAGAGTCGCGAGACGCTCGCGATCTGCATCACTCACATTGCAAATCGTGTCGATGTCCGTCAAATTCGTTTGCGGTGAGATATTGGCGACAAGCATGCCTGCCGCGGTGTGGGGCCGGAGAGACAGTATCCCGATTTCGGGTGCCCGCGCCTTTTCGAGCACATCCTTTTCAGTTTTGAGTTGCGTACCCACCGCACGGCAACCCTCCGCGAGATCCTGAAAAATCTGGAGGATTTCAGGCACGTAGGTTAGCTCGTTACTCTTCTCGACCTGGATAGTCGCACAACTCGCGTCGAATACATTGATTCTGGACAATTCACCATCGGTGGCAGCTTCATCGAACCACGCGAACGACCGTGCCGTCGTACCAGTCCGGAAGTCAATATTCGCGCTTGCGGGCTTCCCTGGTTCGGGATCAAATATGCTCGGCAGGATGCGCCGTCCCGGATTGCGGGCGCGGCCAGCTTTTTTCAGAATGCGAGCGATCCCAGATTTGCCTGAAGCATTGTCGCCGTATACAACTGTGAGACCATCGGGGCCGAAGGCAATAGGGCCAGAAGCGAGGGCGTTGACATAGGTGATGTCGCGCAAGCACAGGAGAGCTACCGGCGGTGTTGACGCGCCGGAGGAGCGAACGTGTTCGGCCGTCGCGGGAACCGGTAAGGTCGTGCCTGATACGGATGGACCATGGGTTGACTTCGCGATTAAAGCCAATTCTGCAATATCGACGTCCGTCAGGTTGCTAACTAGAACACGACGCAGAACGTCTCGCTGCCAATCTGGAAGCTTGTCCGACCAGACAAGTAAGTCATCGAAAGTGAAGGTGGACACCTACAGAATCCTTTCACTGGCACAAATACGCCCCTGGTCGGAAATATACAGCGTTTATGGGCGCATCGGAAACGTTCTAAAAAGCGAACGACAATTCAAACACTTGTCTCACTCTCTCGCACTTCGCGAAGCGCCCGGTTGAAGAAATGCCGGATCGCCTGCTCTCGCACCTGAGCATCCGTAAGTACAATATTCTTCATTTCATTATCGCGTTGAAAAAGATCAATTGCGCCTTTGAAGAAGGCTTCAGAGAAGGCTGCGTATACAACATCGGGTGGATTGTTGCGTAACATCTGGGCCATATCCTCATCGACTATAGTCCGGTTCACCTGCTCGAACCGGATGAAGTCACTTCGCGTAAATTGCGTCCCATGCCGCTCATTGAATGCCTTGATGATCTCCGACAGTGAGCGTTCCTCGTCCTCGGTGTAGGGCTTGGCACCGAACTCGCTAATAGGTTTCAAGGCTGCTCTATCACCTGGACTGAGTGAAGCTGATCCCTGTTCCTTCTGCTCAACCCGGAATGCTTGAAGACGGAGCATATCTTCGGTGATTTCGATATCGGCAGGTATCTGCCGGTTGGGGAGAAGACGGGAGAGCCACGAGGCATAGGAGTAAAGCTTTTCAAGTTCCGTATCGGTCAGGTGGATGACCTGGGCCACAAACGCATAGAAGCGAAGGTAACTCTTGATGAGTTGTCGGAATTCTTCCTGGCGGCCCTCGTCATCTTCTTGCTCGAACCGGGCGACTGCCTGTCGCACGAGCCCTTCCAGTCGCGCGCGGTCATGCGTGTCGAGTGCGCCCTTGTAGAAGGTCTCGGCAAAGCGGTCAATTTCACTCTGATCGAGAATGCCAAAGGTGCGCAGACGGGCCTCCAGCTCATAAATCTGATTCGGATCGGAGTTTGCCTCAAGGGCCGTCACTTCAAAGTACGGCCGGAAAGCGTTCTGCATGTCCTCTATGGTGTTCTGGAAATCGAGGATGAACGTGCTCTCTTTGCCCGGATAGGTACGGTTGAGGCGTGAGAGCGTCTGTACCGCCTGAAGACCTGCGAGTTTGCGATCCACATACATCGCACACAGCTTTGGTTGATCGAAGCCGGTCTGGTATTTCTCGGCAACGATCAGAACCTGATAGTCGTCAGTATCGAACTTCCGGGGAAGCTCCGTCTCGGAGAATCCGTTTACTGCGGCTTCAGTGTAGGTCTCGCCGTCAACCTCCAGCTCTCCTGAGAAGGCAACTAGGGGCTTCACATCCTTGTAACTGCGGGATGCAATGTAATCGCGGACGCCGAAATAATACCGGAGTGCGTGCTCGCGGCTGCCTGTCACGATCATGGCCTTCGCCTGACCGTTCAGCTCCGTCACGACATGGCGGCGGAAATGCTCGACGATCACCTCGACCTTCTGTCCAATAGCGGTGGGATGGAGCGAGGCAAACCGCGCTACGCGCCGCTGCCCGCGCCGCCCGTTCAGTTCCGGATCAGCCTCAATGGCCTTTTCGAGCTGGTAGTAGGCCTTGTAGGTCATGTAATTCTGGAGCACATCGAGAATGAACCCTTCCTCAATGGCCTGGCGCATCGAGTAGAGGTGAAAGGGATGAGGGAGGCCGTCCGGGCCTTTGATCCCAAACCTCTCCAGAGTGACGTTGCGGGGCGTTGCGGTAAAGGCGAAAAAACTGATATTGGGCTGGGGTCCCCTCGCCTTCTGATAGTCGGCGATAAGATCCTCAATATCTTTGCCGGCTTCGTCTTCCTCGCGCGTCAGGGCATCGCTCATGGCCTGTGCGCTCTTGCCGGACTGGCTGCCATGCGCCTCATCAACGATAACAGCGAACTTGCGCGACCCCTGCCCCGACAGTTCCTTGAGATGGTCTGTTGAGAACTTCTGAATAGTTGTGATGATGATGCGTGCCCCGCTGTTCAACGCTTCCTTGAGCTGCCGGGACGTGCCGTCGATCTTTCTGACGACGCCTTTGGTCTGCTCGAATTGCGAGACCGTATTCTGGAGTTGCCGATCGAGAACGATGCGGTCGGTGACGATGATCGCCGAATCGAAGATCGGTCGGTCGCCGTCGTCATGCAGATTGATCGCCTGATGAGCGGCCCACCCGATAGTGTTGGACTTTCCTGAACCTGCGGAATGCTGGATTAGGTAATTCTGCCCAGACCCGAAACTGCGGGCATGTTTCATCATCTTGCGCACAGCGTCTAGCTGTTGGAAGCGCGGAAAGATCAGCGTCTCGCGCACTTCGGACGTGCCGTCTGCCTTCGGCGTTTCCTGCCGTTCGAGATGAAGGAAACGCCCGATAATGTCGAGCAGCACTTCCCGCGAGAATACCGCCTTACCCTGTGGCTGGTCTGCATAGACATAGGCGACGCGGAATTCGCCTTCAATATCGGGGTTTCCGGATCCGCCATCCCGCCCCCGATTGAAGGGCAAGAACCGGGTCCGGCCATTTTGCAGCCGAGTCGACATAGAGACATTGTCCTCATCCATGGCGAAGTGGACTAGAGCGCCGCGCTTGAACGTGAGAAGCGGCTCACCCGCGGGTGAGCGATCGTTGCGATATTGCTTCTCCGCGTGCCGGAATGTTGATCCGGTCAGAAGGTTTTTCAGTTCCGCCGTTACGACCGGCAGGCCGTTAACGAACAAGACAACATCGATGGCATTTTCGTTCTTCATGCTGTAGCACACTTGTCGAATGGCAGACAGCGTGTTCGCCTCGTACAGGCGCACGAGGTCGGCATTCAGGGCTGAAGCGGGCCTGAAGAAGCACAGTGAGAACTTGATACCTGGAATCAGCTTTATGCCTTGGCGGAGCACGTCCAGCGTGGAGCGCGTCTTCAGCGCCTTTTCCAACTGCTTAAAGAACTCAGCCGTGGCGGCTGTGGTGTATTGGGTTTCCAGCTTAGCCCACTCGTCCGCCTGTGTCTCGCGGACGAATCGCAAAACAAGGTCGCGGTCAACGGCTAGCGGGCGGTCGTAGTCCTCTGGTGTACGCTCCAGATAACCTTGGTCCGCAACAAGACACTCGACCAAGCGCTGCTCAAGGACAATCTCTCGGTGAACCGTGGCTTTGGAATGGCGCACAGTCATTGCGCCATTTCCTTCTCGATTTGGTCGAGGCGGATATCGGCTGCCGATGCATCGGCGAATTGTTCGATATCCAGCTGGCCAGTTACGGTTTCATTAATCAAAGACGCGCGATATCGCTTCAATAAAGTCAGGGACATATGGGTCTTATCCCTCAGCACACGAGATTTCTGAAGAAACTCCGCTATTTCATCCTGTTCTGGCTTTGGCGGCAAGGGCAGGTAAACCGGAGCAAACTTGGAAAACCGGAATCGTGGAGCACGTTCTCTGACTGAAGGACAAAGCACATAAATGTAATTCCTCTCTGCCATGCACCGAAGTACTTGGGCATAGTATTGATTATTCACGTTGTCTGTTATCGCTTCGCAAACAGCGTATTCCCCGGTCGATTTGCCACTAGAGTCCGAAACACCGATGGCGCCTGCAAAAGCATCCATTGTATGAATTACCAAATCGCCTTTCTCGATATGTTGGTAACCGACCTCTTTAACAGCAAACGTGTACCCTTCAGTGCGCCTGTTTTCCCGCAAGGTCACCTGCCCGTCTCTGAAGGCGGTAATAATCTTGTCATCGTCAAGCGGCGCGCGGATAACATTTCTGAATAGAAATTTCGCTCGTTGTAGTTTCCAGTGGGCGGGTATCGTTGGAATCCAGGGGAGACCCGTTTCCTGAAGCGGCTCCCGTTTCTTAAGATGGCATGTCAGACTGCCGTCGATTGCAATGTGCTCTTTCTGCTTTAGAAACGTAATCAGTTGTTGCTTTTTGGTAATCAGGCGGCCAATACGAGCACATCGCTGATCCAGAAACTCAGCAATTTGAGTTTGAGTACGGCCATCTGGCAAGGCAACAAAGATATTCTTTAATTCTGAGTATCTCGTCGTCCAGAGATCGGCAACGATGCCGTGGCCGTACCTGTAGAACTCTTCTTGAAAGGCAATGCTTTTGAGCAAGTAGTGAAGAAACCTACCGTGGCCTAGCCTTGGTTTAAGGACAAGGCTGATCAGAGAAACAGAACCGTCATAATCGGATAGTCCGCTCGCGCCTCGGCGGTCTGATCTGCTGTTAATTACAAAGTCTCCAACCGCAACGCGTTTTCGATTATCTCTGTCGTTAGATTTCGCCACATGCTCCATCTGCGGAACAATGCCATTGTAGGTAACTGAGAGGGCTGGATAGTCTTCATCACTCACCTTCTCATTTCTCTCTTCGAAATATTGACCGAGCTTCACGGCCTGCCAGTCTTTTGGCTTACTACGAAGCATTATGCTGTTCATGCGGTCGCCTGTTTGAGCAAATTGCCAATGTCGGCTTCCAGCGTTTTCAGCTCCTTATCAATTTCTGCGACGGGTTTTGGCGGCACATAACGGTAGAAATAGCGGTTAAAGTTGACTTCATAACCAACCCGCCCCGCCTTGTCGTCGTGGTCGTCTCGGTAGGTCCGATCAACCCAGGCGTCGGGCACGAAGGGCGTCACCTCACGGGCTATGTAACTCTCCCAGTCTTCGTTCAAGGGGACCAATTCGAAGTCGCGCAGGTCCGGGTCCGGCTCAGCGTTGCCTTGAGCGTCGCGGCAAATATCCGCTGTCTCATCACGTTCAGAAAACACAGAAAGGAGCGTTTTCTTGAGCGCGGGACCTATCTTGATTCCGGACGCCTTCAAAAACTTTGCGACTGCCTTCTCGAACACATCGCGATTTCGGTAGACGTCAACCGGGACCTTTGTTTCAAGGCACGCAGCGATTGCTACCTGCTCGGCAGGATCAAGCTTCAGAAAAGGTTTTTCCAGTTTCAGCCTTGCGATACGTTCCGGCGTCACTTGAAACGAGAGGCGCAAGGGACGCTCAACGCGGATTTCACGGTGGCCAAAGTCGGACGCAGCAAAGATTTTGGAGAACTCGCCGTACTCGCCGTTGCCATTTAACATACGCGCGTAGATGCGGACGATCTCCTTGCGGGCATCTTCGGGAATCTCCCGCCGCTTGGACCCAAGACTCCTTCTCATCGACGTCCAGAACCTTTCTGATGAAGCGTCGATCAACTGGACCTTGCCACGTCGAGTTTTAGCTTTGCGGTTTGTCAGGAGCCAGACATAAGTTTGAATTCCGGTGTTATAGAAGAGGTCGGTGGGCAGGCCAACGATCGCCTCGACCCAATCGTTTTCCAGCATCCAGCGACGTATTTCACTCTCACCAGACGCGGCACCGCCGGTGAAGAGAGGGGAGCCGTTCATGACGATACCGATGCGCGACCCAGCTTCGTCCTGGCGCATTTTGGATATCATGTGCTGGAGAAAAAGCAGCTGTCCGTCCGAAATGCGAGGCAAGCCCGCACCAAAGCGGCCATCTTTTCCAAGAGTGTCCGCTTCTTCCTTAATGGGGTCCTGATATTTCTTCCAGTCCACGCCATATGGCGGATTGGAGAGGATGTAGTGGAACGTCTTACCCTTGTGGGCATCGGTGGTGAGTGTGTTGCCGAAAGCGATCTGCTCGGGATCATGGCCGGTTACGAGCATGTCCGATTTGCAAATGCCAAACGACTCGCCGTTTAGTTCCTGGCCGAAAAGCTCAACCCGGATCTTCGGGTTCAGCGCTTTCATCCGCTCTTCGGTGATAGCCAGCATGCCCCCTGTGCCGCAGGCCGGATCATAGACGGTGCGAATGACGCCGGTGCCGGTCAACGCGTCTCCGTCATTCGCGAGAAGGAGATCGACGATGAGGCGGATCACCTCGCGGGGCGTGAAGTGCTCTCCGGCCGTTTCGTTGGAGATCTCAGAGAAGCGGCGAATCAGGTCCTCGAAGAGGTAGCCCATTTCTATGTTAGAGACACGATCCGGATGAAGGTCGACCTGCGCGAAGCGGTCGAAGACCTGCCAGAGAATACCGCCTTCTTTCAGGCGCTTGATCTGGTCCGTGAAAAGAAACTTGTCAAGAAAGATATCGCGGACATTACCGGAAAACTTGGTGACGTAGTCGAGAAGGTTGGCATGCAACTGGCCCGCCTCCTGGCCTTTCAGGCTTCTGAAGGTGAAGGCGCTGAGATTGTAGACCTTGAGGTTGCCTCCCGCTGCCCCGAACAGAATCATATCCTTGGTTGCGTCGTCTACGCCTTTCGGTAGGCCCTTCGCAGCCTTGAGAACGGCGTCTTTTGAGGCTTCGAGAATGCAATCAAGGCGACGCATCACGACGAAAGGGAGAACAACTTTGCCATATTCTGACTGCTTAAAATCCCCACGAAGAATTTCAGCAATACTCCAGACAAACGATGCCAGAGACTGAGCGTTTGAACTCACTATTCCCCCTTCAGCGCGCGTCTGCGCGTGACTTGCCGACTTCCGCTGGCTTGTCTGTGATGTATTTTTCAGCAGCGTCACGTACGACCCACGCAAGCGACACTTTCTTTTCCTTCGCGATTTCTTCCAGAGTTTTGTAGAGATTAGGTGGGAAGCTGATTGATGCGCGGATCAAACATGCGCCTTTGGGCTTCATGGTCCTGCGCTCTCCGTTATTTTTCTTCATAATATCGGCCCGCCTCTTCGATGGCCTGCACCACATTACACCACGACGGTGATTCTGCAAGTAGCTGACCAGACATACATCGACATCGTTACAGTCACACTCACCTACCGCAGCAAACAGAGATACAAAAATACTTGCCCACGATATCGGCCTTTCCTGTTCACGGCAATCTTCATGACCTGACAGCGCCCGGTTAACCCGTCTTTTCGGGGAATAGTCCCGGCATCCAGCGCGAGGCAAGCGCCGCCGGGAAGACGAGCCGGAGCGGCGCGCGCGCGCTGTCCGAAACGAGCACGCCCCGTTCGATCAGTGCCGAGACGATGCGGCGGGCATGGCGTTCGCCCGCGCCCACCGCGCCGGCGGCATCGCCGCGAGGCAGTTCTCCCCGGTAGAGCACGGCTTCAAGGATATTGCCTGATTTGGGGGGCAACGTGTTGAGCCTGATTTCTTCTTCCGCCCACAGAAGAATGCGCGTGCGCAGGCGATCCGGCTGCATCAGCTCTTCCATGAATGTGACCTGGTCGATGCAGGTTCTGAGGAAGTAATCTGTGAATGCCGCGAGCGCTTCCTCGCTCAAATTCCCACGCCCGTCAAGATCGTTGCGGCGCGTGGCGTCACAGGCGGCAAGGTGTCCCTTGTACTCATTGACACTGCGCGCAAGGCCGCGCGCCACCGACCAGATGGCGCCGGTATCGAGCGTATTGAGCATCGTCGCATGCGACATCAGCCGGGCGACCCGGCCATTGCCGTCGACAAAGGGGTGAATCCACACCAGACGGTGATGCGCCGCCGCCGCGCTCAGGATTGATTCTGTCTTATTGACGGCTCCGTAGATTTCCTCAAAGCGCCTCAGAAAACGCGGCACCGCACCGGGGCTGACGGCAATATGAGAGCCGACCGCTACGTCCTTCCTCCGCAGTTCGCCGGGCACGACCCGGACGCGCTCCTTCGTCGCCGGGTCCTCCACCCACAGCAGGTCATCGGGCAATTCCTCACAGAACCGGCGATGCACTTCGCGAATGCCCTCGCTCGTGACCGCGCGCCCTGCCAGGCCGCCGCCGTCGATCCATTTCTGTACGGTGATATGCGCTTTCGCTTCGAGCTGCAGATCGCGCTTGCGGGCATCCTTGCTATAGTCGTTCTTGAGGGCGCGCTCGATATCGATCGGGTGAGTGTCATGCCCTTCGATCAGGTTGCTGTAATAACAGTTCATTGCCCGCACCAGATCGGCGAGAGAAGCCAGCAGGCTCTCGGGCAGGCTCCGGCGAAATCCACTGGATTTCTGCGCCAGCTCCAGGGCAATGTCCGTGAGTGCGCCCCGATGACGGGAGCCTTCGCCAATGAGCAAGGGCTCCATCAGCGAAACCAGCTCTCCCCGGTCTTCTGCCGCTTTTATGTCCTCTTGTATGTCCGCTTTCTTACTCATAACAACACCTTTTATATCATGGTTATATGCGATTTTCAACTGAATTAATGTCCGCTTTAATGTCCGCTTTCAAGTCCGCCATAAACCATGCCTGATCCCCCGCCATCGCAGCCCGTCCGCCGTCCCCCACGGCGCGGAAGTGCGGCCCAGCACACCGCGCAGATGGCGCACCCCTACCCCACCCCCTTCCGGGCTTTATCCTTGTTCATTCAAAGGCCTTCGTCCGCTACGCCTGATGATCCCGCTGTCACTCACGCCCCTTTATCCGGTTGCCCTCAACAATCATGGGAATCTGACCGTGCGCGCCGGGAAGTCAACGGCCAGCCCGCTCCGAGATTCCGTGTAAGCCGTGTGACTTCCCGTCTTTTCCGCACGGTCCTGTCGTTTCCCATGTTGAGGACAACCAGACAGAAAAGGAGTTACCGATGAGGACCTATATCGCTCTATACGCCGAAGACGTGAGGCACTATTCGACCGTCGAAATCGAGGCCGTGGATACCGTCGAAGCGATTGCCAAGGCGCGGAGCTACGACCTGACCGACGTGCCGACAAACCCGGACTGGCACAACGCGGTTTGTCGCCGCATCGTCGAAGTCACCGACGAAGACGAGAACATCGTCGCCGAGTTCATACCGCTCGATCGCCGCCCACGCTTTCTCCGCTGACCGGAGGCAGCCATGACAATCATCGACCTTTCCGAGCAGCTCGACGACATCCGTAGCCGCTACCCGGAATACTGGCGCTCCGACGAGGCTGAGCGCGAATTGCAGATCCTTTGGGGCGGAGCCGATTGCAACGACTGCGGTGTTTTCGAGCGTGATGAAACAATCCGCGTCGATCTTGAGTGCCAGAAATCATGGTACGGAGAGCTGCACATCGCCGTCGCCCCGAATGGCTGGCACACCATTGCGACCAGCCACTGGTATGGCCAGGGCGGCGGCGGCTACGCGCCTTCACTCTGGAATCGCATCGCCTACACCACTCGCGACGAAGCCGTCGCCGCCGGTATTGATGAACTGATCGCCACTTTCCAGCGTGTGCGCGACCCGAAAGCCTGGGCGCCCTCGAACCAGTCCGCTCTCGCAGACCGCATGATCGAAACACTCAAAGCGTATTTGTCGCAGACGCGCCAGTTGTCGCTTTTCTGAAAATCGCCAGCCCGTCCGGTTCCCTCAGCAGCGCGGAAGTTCAGCCTCGAACACTGCGTCGCGATTTCCTGTTTTTCCCATTTCCTTTGGTTGTTGTCAGTCTTTTGGCTCAGTTTGCCGGGCCTGCCGCCGTCATCAACGGGCGCCCGCTCCAAGCAACCGTGTAACCCGTTGACCCCGGCGTCATACCGTCCCGGTCTTTTCCTCGCCATCGACAACAACCAAGGAAAGGAAAATTCATGACCAACACCGACACTTACCGCAAGGCACTCGACATCGCCCTCACCGATCTAACGGTCACGCTGACGGAAGCGCGTGATTATCTCTATAGCCCAGACTATCCCCTCGCAGCCATCGGCACGCTGACCAACTTTGCGGACAAAGCCGACGATGTGAAAGCAGCACTGCGCCTCTACACCAACGCCATACGGAGGCAGTCATGAACCGCCTGTTCTCGCAAATGCTCAATGGCGTCACCTGCGGCGACTGCATCGATGTCATGTCCTACATGCCCGCGCGCAGCGTCGATTTTGTACTTACCGATCCGCCCTATCTGGTCCGCTACCATGACCGCTCCGGGCGCCGTGTCATCAACGATGACAATGACGCATGGCTGAAGCCAGCCTTCGCACAGATCTACCGCGTCCTGAAATCCGACAGCCTGTGCGTCAGCTTCTATGGCTGGAACAAGACCGACGTGTTCATGGCCGCATGGCGCGATGCAGGCTTCCGCATCGCGGGCCACATCGTCTTCCGCAAACGCTATGCGTCGAGCGCCCGGCACCTGTCTTACACCCATGAGCAAGCGTACCTGCTGGCGAAAGGTTTTCCGGCTTTCCCGGATCGCCCGCCACCGGATGTCATCGACTGGCACTATTCCGGAAATCGTCTGCATCCGACGCAGAAGCCGGTGCAATCCCTCAAGCCACTGATCTCCGGTTTCACGAAGCCGGGCGGCATTGTCCTCGATCCCTTCTCCGGCTCCGGTTCGACCCTCGTCGCCGCGCACGAGCTGGGCCGCCAGTTTATCGGCATCGACCTCGACCCCGATCATCACCGCACTGCCGCCCACCGTCTGCGGCCTCTGATCGCGACCGGCCTTCTCACAAGCTGATGCGATCATCACCTTTGTATTTTCAGATTGACAGCCGCCATCGCTGTCTTTAAATCGTTCAGGCAACTCACCCGAAGATTGTGACGATGGCCCGAAATTTCAAACGCTTGCCTGAAGGTGCTTTCTACCGCGAGCTGGGACGTAGTCTCCGCGTCGCCCGCAGCGTCTCCGGCAAGAGCCAAGCCGAGGTCGCCGAGCATCTCGATATCTCCTTCCAGCAGGTACAGAAGTATGAAAGCGGTACGAACCGCATTCCCGTCTACGGTCTTATCAGCCTTACGGATTATCTTGAGGTGCCTCTCTCGCATTTCGTTGCCCCTTCCACCAGTGATTCCGAGTTCCAATCGCTTGCGGCGGAATTCGGCGCCACAGAGTTCCATGCGCTCATCGAGGCGTGGCCGACCATCAAGGACCGTCCCCTGCGCGCCGCGCTGCTCGCTCTCGTCAAGCGCATGGTCGTTGATTGACACCACATGGAATATCAGCGGAGGACCACCAGCGTCAGCCGTGATCCTTTATCAAAGGTTGTATTACGGATAAGTACGTCCTTTAGTTGTATTGTTCTTGCTGTGTGAGGTGTATTCAGGCAGACTCGGTCTGGGCCATTCCGATTCTGGCCTGCCCGCCGCGTAATTACTGAAGGAATCCCGATGACCTAAAAAAGAAAACCCGCCGAAGCGGGCCTTCCAGAAACTGAAGCTCTGTAAGAGCGGTGACCTGAGAATCCCACTCTTGCAGAAACCGGAAACGGACGCAAGAGCTTTTTGCGGCGGTTTTGTACGGCCTGAAGCGGCGCGGTTTTCTCCCCCTCACGAACGAGAAGACCGCTCTTGTCCACACCGAATCGCATACACACACAGTTCAAAGCACCGCCAGCGTTCCCGCCTGATTCGGCTGGCCATGGCCGCATCGTCACGAATTCTTCGCCGTGGCGCGCTTGCTGTGCCCCGATTCTTCCTACACACTTTTTCTATGGCCCCCTCCGATTCCGGAGTCGGTCATTTATGTGTCCACCACTGTCTGAAGGAAATCCTATGACCTAACAAAAAGAAAACCCGCCAGGAGGCGGGCCTTCTAAAAACTGAAGCTCTGTGAGAGCGGGTATCTGACAGTTCCCACTTTCGCAGAATCCGAAAAAAACGCAAGCGCTTTTTTGCGGCGGTTTTTTGCGGCCCGAAATCTGGGGGTTTTCTCATAACCAAGGAGAAGACCATGCACATCCATATCGACAGACAACCTCCGCCGATTGAAGAAGTCGCGCAACGCCTGGCTGCGCGGATCGCCCGTGATGGCATCCGCATCGAACAAGGCCCCTCCCCCGCCGTGCCCGCCAAAGACGAAGACCGGCGCCAGCGGTCACTGCGATCCAGCCACCTTCCTGCTGAGGCGAAACCCCGGCACGCGCCGCCGCGTGACAACGGCGCCTATGTGCCGGAAATGGCGGCGCGGATCGAGAATGATCCCAACCTCACGGACGGCGCCCGCCGTTGCGCCCGCAAACTGGCGGAATACATCTACTCCCGCAACCGTGAAACCCGCAGTGCCGAAATTACCGTGACATACCTGATGCGCGCCTTGCGGCGGGACCGGCGCACCGTGCAGCGTTACCTCCGGCAGCTCGAACACGCAGGCTATATCAGCGTCGAAGTCATCCATGCTGCGACGCGCATGTGCGCCGGATTGCTGGTCGGGCTGCTCGCCCCGCTGTTTGCAAGGCATCACCGGCGCCAATGGCCGCAGAAGCTAATAAAAAGGGATGCGGCACGAAAGCCACAGAACAATAGGTTCAGAATCAAATACAGCCGTGAATCGTGGGCGCTACGCTGCACGGAGGGTGTTTTCCGATCCCTCATGAGAACGATCCCGCCTCTACCTGCCATCGTCTAACCACGAATCGATCCCGGACGCTCCAAAGATTGCTCGGCGAGGGGAGCCAATGGGACGGTCTGTGCCCAATTTCCCGCCATCCAGCTTGCAGCCACCAGCTTGTTAAGTTCTCCTCCGCCTCCCCTTCCTGTTCCTCCTCCTGACTCTACTGCTCCTGTTCAACCTTCCCCTTCGGTGTTCTTGGCCGAATCCGTTTTTCTTCTCCCATTTTTTTCTCGACTTCACCCGCGCCTTTCCAAAGACGGCGTTTTCCAGCGGTGCTCCCCGTCAAGGGTCTGCGATGAACGCGGACAAGCCGCGCCCTTGACTGGTCCGCGCCGCTGAACGCCCGGCAAACCGTCGCGGGTTTCGCGAAGAAAAAAATTGTTTTTAAAGGAGAAAATGAAATGAAAAACGAATCAACCAACACGAACCGTCAGGATGTTTACAGCCGTATTACCGCCCAGATCGTGGCCGAACTCGAAAAGGGTGTCCGCCCGTGGGTCAAACCGTGGAATGCCGAACACGCCGCCGGACGGATTACGCGACCGCTACGTCATAATGGCCAGCCCTATTCCGGAATCAATGTTCTGTCGCTGTGGATGTCAGCCTCCGCGCAGAATTTCGCCGCTCCTATCTGGATGACTTTCCGCCAGGCCCTCGAACTTGATGCCCACGTCCGCAAGGGCGAGAAAGGCTCGCTTGTGGTTTATGCCAACTCAATCACGCGCACCGAGTATGACGAGAAATCCGGCGAGGATGTCGATCGCGAAATTCCGTACATGAAGGGATACACCGTCTTCAACGTCGAGCAGATCGACGGCCTGCCTGAAATTTACTACGCCAAGGCCGCGCCGACGCTCGATCCCGTCGCCCGCATCGATCATGCCGAGAAATTTCTGCACGCGACCGGCGCCGTCATCAATCATGGCGGAAACCGTGCCTATTACAGCCAGTCGACCGACGCTGTGCAGATGCCGCCGTTTGAATCCTTCCGCGATGCTGATTCATATTATTCAACTCTTGCGCACGAATTGACGCATTGGGTTGGCGCAAAATCGCGCCTTGACCGCGACTTTGGGGGTCATCGCTTCGGCAGCAATGCATATGCCCAGGAAGAACTCGTGGCCGAACTGGGAGCCGCTTTCCTCTGTGCCGATCTTGAACTGGCCTTGGAGCCCCGCGCTGATCACGCCGCTTACCTTGCGAATTGGTTGGAAGTCCTGCAGAGCGATAGCCGCGCGATATTCACCGCAGCCGCGCACGCGCAACGCGCAGCCGATTACATCCACAAATTCAGCATCCCGCAGGAGGTTGCCGCGTAGCGGCCGTAATTGTTTCCACTTCGCATTCGTTTCTGTTCGCGAGGTTTCCTCGAACTCTTTGCCGCAGCTCTAAGCCGGACGCGCCGTCGCGTCAACGGGCGGCCCGCTCAAAGATTCCGGGTTGCCCGTTCCCCCTTTCGGGTGACTCGCCGGCTCCTCCGTCCGGCTTTCAATTTCTGCGTCTTCGAGAAAACCAACAGCGAAAGGAAAAACATCATGCAAGACGATTATTACAACCCCTGCGACATCGAGGCTCTGGAGATTCTGCGGCCCGCGTCCGACTACCTTCTGCAAATGGCCGCCACCGGGCAGATCGACCTCAACAATCTGGCACGCATGGAATTCCGGGCGCGCCGCCGTCACGAGGCGGCGCAACGCATCGCCGCCGATCATTTCCACGCCGAAATGAACTCAGGCCCGCCATGAGCGAGGACAAAGCAAAACAGATTAATCATGGCTCTGACCGTGGCGTGCCCAGGCCCCTGCCAAACTTTATGTAATTAGCGACTACAACCGAAGGTATAAACTCGCCGTTAACCAAAAGGGGTTTAGAAATGACTGATTGATCCGGCAAGAGAAGGTGACGAGCGGATGATCCCGAAAGGAAACCAGCGCGCCGGCGGCCAGCAGCTCGCCACTCACCTGCTCAATTCCTACGACAACGACAGCGTTGAAATCGTCGACATGCGCGGCGCCATCGCGCAGGACCTGCACGGCGCCTTTGCCGAATGGTACGCGGAGTCCAAGGCCACGAAGTGCATCCAGTATCTCTACTCGCTCTCCATCAATCCGGACCACAGACAAGGCCCCTTCAATCGTGAGCACTATGATGATTTCATCCGCCGCACCGAAGACAAGCTCGGGCTCTCCGGCCAGCCCC
>Ga0073928_10002940_pt1 | contig 27954 bp, 28 predicted proteins | sample PaiPotPPA55metaG_FD_76969 | JGI IMG/M metagenome (GOLD analysis project Ga0073928, IMG submission 76969) | Iron sulfur acid spring bacterial and archeal communities from Banff, Canada, to study Microbial Dark Matter (Phase II) - Paint Pots PPA... ...
CACGAGAAGGGGGCGTTCACCGGAGCCCTGAAGTCGAAGGCCGGCCTTTTTCATGCTGCCAATGGCGGAACGATCTTTTTGGACGAAATCGGGGAGCTTCCCCTCGAGTTGCAGGCGAAGTTGCTGCGCGTGCTGCAGGAAAAGGAAGTGCGGCCCGTGGGGAGCAACGAAAAGGTCCCGGTAGATGTGCGCGTGGTCGCAGCCACCAACCGCGACCTGGCAGCGTCGTACCGCGCGGGCACTTTTCGCAAGGATCTCTATTTCCGCCTGAACGTGGTGACGGTTCACCTGCCCGCGCTGCGGGAGCGCCGCTCGGACATTCCGCAACTCGTGCACTGCTTCCTCGATCGCTATGCCCCGAGCGAAAGCATTCAGGTCACCCCTGCATCCATGAAGAGCTTCCTTCAATACGACTGGCCGGGAAACGTGCGCGAGCTCGAAAACTGCATCGCGCGCGCAGTCGCTCTGGGCGATCACAAAATAATCGACGTCGGCGACCTTACGCCCGAGATTCGCGGCGCTTCCGAATCCGCGCTCGCGCGCGAGGACGCTGCGCTGTCCACCACGGCGCTGGCCGATCTCGAACGCATGACGATTCTTCGCGTCTTTGAACAGGCCGGTGGCGACAAAGCGCTTACTGGACGAATGCTCGGCATCAGTCGCGCAACTCTGTATCGAAAACTCAAGCGTTACAACATCCCTCTGCGTTCTTCCAGCAAGCAACTCGTCGAAGCCGTGCACGAATAATCCGGAATAATCCAAGAAGTTGCTCGCCGGTTTTCGAGTCGATCTTCGATCGCGCCTGCGCGACGCGAGTGAGACAAATCTGTATCAGCCTGAGACGTTGCGAACGCGTTTCAATCTGTGCCTCGTGTAAGTGCAACCAGACATGGGCAGTTAGGCCAGAGCGTCCGAATCGACCTTTTGGCTGCCTTCGTGCAATCAATGCTTCGCGCCATTTCCGTATTCGTCTGTTTGCGCTCTGTCATTTTCGGGCGTGAGAACGGAAAAGAGCGTGGGGGGCCCGTGACGCAACAAGCCGGAATCGTTTCTGCGATAGCAGACCAAACGTGCGTGGAAAAGTTGGCAAAGCTTTTCCCGAGCGCCTCGCCGGTGCGCCTTCCGGTTCGCGTGATGGCGATGGGGACGGGCCGGCAAAGTTTGCAGGAGAAGACGGTGATCGAGTTCGGCACTGCGCAAGAGGTTCTGTTCGCTTCGACGTTGCCGCTTGAATTCGAGGATCGCGTTCGAGTGGTCAATTCGGACGGAACGCTGGACGCGCGCGCGAAAGTCGTGGCGGTCCGGTATCACGACGGGATGAAGGCGGTGGCGGCGCGATTCGTTGGTCAAGTGGAGAACTGGATCATCAAACCATGAGCCCGAAAACACCTGTGACGACGATGAATCCGTCCGCCGGAGGAAAGAAGTCCGCTTCCGCCAGTCCGGCGGATTTTGCAGCGCAGTGGAGCGAAGCCCGGCTCGCGTATCCGTTGTACGCGGCGCTGGCCAATCAGTTCAGTTTGGAACCGCCGCCATATCCCGCGGGCGAGGCGCCGCCTCCGAGGCCGACGCGCGACGTTTTCGATCGCGACCTGGAATGGCTCGACGCCGTGGATGCGAAGCTTCGAGCGTACCAGATCCGCCAACTTCCCCCGGAAGTGCTCAACGCCAGCGAAGAGACTCTTCGTACGTTCATTCACCGCCAACTGCGAAAGCCCGACAAAACGATACTCGATCGCGACAAGATCGACTTGTTGCTCGTGCAATATTTCGCTCTGTGCGCGCCGGAAGAACTCTACCGAAACGAGATCAGGCTGGAAGATGTGGCGCAGGTCTTGCGCCCTGTCTTGACCGAAGCGGATGCGACACCGCTCGAATGGTGCCAGCCGCTCGTGCAGATTCTCGACAAGACCGATCAGTGTCACAGCCTGCGCGACATGCTCGAACTGGGGCTTCTCGAGCAGGGCCGATTGCTGAAAGACGCGGCGGGCGACATGTTTTACGACCCGGCCGCCCTCGTCGCGTTCTGCCGGTTCAATTTCCTCTTGCGGCGCGCGTTCATTCGCCTGCTGCATGCCGACCTGAGCGCTGTCCGGCAGGCTGTGGAGGCTCTCGATGCCAGCGGCGTGAAGACCGTGGATTGCCGGCGTGCAGGATTTTCCGCCGCCGAAAGCACGATTCAGCTTCGATTCTTCTGTGAAAACTGGCGCCAGCCGTTTCAGAAGGACTACACGGAAAACTCAGTTACGCGGGCTTTTGAGCAGCTTCTGGCATTGCGCGCGGATTTGGAAGAAGCGCTGGGTTGGGGGCATTCCGGCGAACGATTCGCAACAAAGGGCGGCGCGGCGACGCCAAGGATCGAAACACGAGCCGCCTCGGAGACGGATCAAGCCCCTCCGGAGGAACAGCGGGAAGCCGCACCGCAGGCCGAGGCGCCTGCGTCAAAGGCGGCGGCTCCAGCGGACGCGCGGAAGGCTGCGACCTCCGCAGCGGATACTCCCGCGGCGCCGACAGCCGCAGCTGAAGCCGAGAAATGCCTGGAAGCGATCTGGGAGCAACTCATCGCCGCTCCGCCATCGCGGGGCCGGTCGATGTCCACCGTCGTCTTGCAGGACACCAAAGTGCTGCTCTCATCCTGGGAAGTGGCCGCATTCGTTGCGGAAGGCGGCCAGGAATCCGAAGACCTTCGCCGCGCCGTTGTCGCGCGCGCGCTGATTGCCGTCGCGGCTGACCAGCGGAAACGCTCCGGGGAAGAAACAGCCCTGGCGTCCGCTCTCGTTCTTGCGAAGAGCGAAGTTTCATATTTTCAGGGACGAGTGGAACAGTCGAAGCGGACGAAAAACACGGAAGCAGCCGTGAATCTTGGAATCAGCACGAAGCGCCTGCTTTCTTGCATCGAGGAAGCGGAAAAGCTCCAGCCTTGATCGGGGAATGAACGGGGATTCCGTTTGAATTGCTCCAGCATCCTAATCGTTTCGGATGACACGGAATTCGCTCGCACGGTTGCTGCGGGCTGGCAGGCGGAGAAGCACATCCCGGAAATCACGCTCGCAACGAGCGACGTGTGGCATCCGTCCGGAGCGGCCGGGTATGGGTTAGTGATCGTCGGCCCCGTTCTTGACGGCAAATCCTCCCAGATTCTTTCCTCTCTCAGCGCGTTTCCAACCACAGCCGCTCTGCACGTCGCGCGAGACGAAAAAGAGGCCGTTTCCCTGCGAGCCGAGCATTCTCATTTGCTCGTGATTGCCCGCGATGACGCCTGGATGAGGACTTTGATCACCGTGTCGATGGAAGCCCTCCGGCGCATTCAAGCGGTTGCGCGCGCGCAGCGAGCGGAACGGCAGGCCATTGAATACCAACGGTACGCAATGCTCGGGCGTTACATGCTGGAGATGCGCCCGGGCGTGAACAACGCACTGACGTCCGTAGTCGGCAACGCCGACCTGCTGCTGCTTGAGCCTGGTCAGGTCTCCGGCAACTCTCGCGAGCAGATTCGAACAATTCACGTGATGGCGCTGCGTCTCAACGAGATCATGCAGCGGTTCTCATCGCTTGCGAGTGAAGTGAAGGCCAGTGAGAAAGAGTCTCAGTCTGAGACGGAAGGTCTTATTTCGATGCTTTAGCCTGGCGCGACGACGCATGGCGGAGGGTTGTAAGTCCAACGGATACAATCAGTTTACGTTGCGGTCGCAATTCGCGAAAGCCGCTGAACGCGTGGCTGCACAGTTGCAAATATTGTTCTTGGATATCTCTCTGGAGGAGGTACGGCACGCGTGAAGAAAATTCTAGTGGTCGACGATTCGCAGGCAGAAGTGAAATTGATGCTGTCGATGTTGCAGCAAGGCGGCTTTCATTCGGTGGGCATTTCCGACCCCACGAAAATCGAGGAAGCGATTGAGGAAGAGCGCCCTAACGTGATTCTTCTGGATGTCGTGATGCCACAGCGGAACGGATTTCAGGTCTGCCGCGATCTCAAGAGCGAAGGACCCTATTCGAATATTCCCGTGATTCTGGTGACGTCGAAGACGGCGCCCAGCGACCGCTATTGGGGCGAACAGCAGGGAGCGAATGGCTACGTTGCCAAGCCCTTCACGCCGGACGAGTTGATCAGCGCCGTGAAAAGGTTTGCCTGATGGCTGATTTGCACGACACCGCAGCTTGGCCGGATGGACTCGAAGCCGAGTTCCTCGATGAGATCTACACCGAGGAACGGCGGCCCGAGCGCCAATACTGCGTGTTTCGCGCCGGACGAGAGCGCTTCTGCCTGTTGGTGCTCGAAATCGAGGAAGTGGTTGACTGGCCGATCGTGACGCGCATCCCTCTGGCGCCTGCGTTTCTGATGGGAGTTTTTAACTTGCGCGGAACGATCGTCCCTTTGGTGGACATCGCTTTCACCGAAGGCAGGCGGCCGGGACTACTGCCGAAACACGTCGTTGTGGCTGCTTTGAAGGGCGACGCCCAGCGCGATGATTTGCGGCTCGGCATCGTGGCGGACGAAGTGATCGGGACGTACTCCGCCACCGAAGACGCTTTGCTCGACCAGACGCCAACCGACGTGCCGCATTGCCGGGGAATGCTGCGACACGAGGATCGCCTGGCGCTGGTTGTGGACCTTCGGAGACTCACGGACGTTTTTCCGGCGCCGGTAATCTGACGTGCACTTTTTGTGGAGGAAGTCATGAAATCTCGTTTGAGTTCCACCATCTGGCTGCTGGTCTTCTGGATCGCCGCAGCCCTGTTCGGGGTCCTTGGGCTCGGCTATTACGCCGGACAGCATGCGGCCGAAACGACGTCCGCCGGCAGCTCAAATGGCGCCCTGCTTGGCGGCGTCGCACTGGGGGTGCTGGGCGCAATTTCGATCGTCATGGTGCTGAGCAAGCGCGTGCTCAAACCCGTGGGCGAACTCGCGAAGTTTTCCGAGCGCCTGGTGGCAGGGGACTCCCGCGCCCGCGTGGAGGTCGAAAGCAGCGACGAATTCGCGTTCATCGCCGAAAACTTCAACCGAAGCGCTGCGAAGGTCGCGCACGCCGTCACAAACCAGCAGGCGCAGGATTCCCTACAGCGCAGCATCACGGACCTGCTCAACACGATCAATCAGGTGGCCCGCGGCGACCTCACCATCCGCGGCAAAGTGACGAACGACGCGCTCGGCAACGTCGTGGACTCGGTGAATTTCATGCTCGACAACTTCACCAAAGTTCTCGAACGCGTCCGCAAAGCCGCGATCGACGTCAGCACCAGCGCCAACCAGATTCTGGAAGCGGCCGACGACATGACGGCCGGCGCTACGCAGCAGGATCAGGAAATCACGAATACGTCTTCGGCCGTGGAAGAGCTCACGGTTTCCATGAAGCAGGTGTCGAACAACGCGGAAGCCAGCGCCGAAGCGGCTCGTCGCGCGCTCGACGCGGCGGAACAGGGCAACCGCGCCGTGCGCGATACGCTCGAGGGTATGCAGCGTATTCGGGCGTCGGTGCAAGCTACCGCCAAGAAAATCAAATCGCTCGGCGATCGTTCGCTGGAAATTTCGGAAATCATCAACGTGATTAACGACATCACCGAGCAGACGAACTTGCTGGCTCTCAACGCGGCCATTGAGGCGGCGCGCGCGGGAGAAGCAGGGCGCGGTTTCGCGGTGGTCGCCGACGAAGTGCGTAAGCTGGCTGAACACTCACGCAGCGCCACGAAAGATATCGCGGCATTGATTAAGGCCATTCAGGCCGAGACGAACGAAGCGGTGGTCGTCATGGAGGAGGGCACGCGCGAAGTGGAAGTCGGAGCGGGCCTCGCGGATCAAGCCGGCAAAGCGCTAGAAGCGATTTCGAGCGTCGTTCGCCAGTCCGCCGAACTCGTTCAGGAAATCTCACTCGCTTCAAAGCAGCAGGTGCGCGGAACGGAAGGCGTGGCCAACGCGATGCAAATCATTTCGGGCATTACACGCCAGACCACACAGGGCGCCCGCCAAACCGCTTCTACCGTCGGAAACATGGTGAAACTGTCCGAGCAGCTCAATGAAGCGCTGGCACAATTCCGGTCGCAATCAGGGAGGTCGCAAGAACAGGTGGAGGATGCGCGTGCCCCGGTACCCGCGGGCGCCCAACGATAGGGCCGGTTCCAGGCGCGGCGCGAAGGCGGCGTTGAGGCGTGCCGGAAAATGAAACAGCATCCAGTCACGAACGCGACGCTCACCGAGGCTGAGCTCGACGACATCCGAGTCTTGATCGAGCAACGCTCCGCGATTCTGTTCGATTCTTCGCGAGAGCGTTTCTTCTCGACGCGCGTGCGCGAGCACCTCGAGGAGAAGGCCTGGTCGAGCGGCAGCGAGTTGCTCCGTCACGTGCGTGGATCGAGCATCGAGTATGAATCGCTGCTCGAGCGGCTGCTGACACAGGAGACTTCGTTTTTCCGCTATCCGAGCGTGTACGAGGCGCTCGAAAAGAGGATTCTCCCGCAAGTGCAGGAGAGAAAGTTTTGGGAGAGTCCGCGAACGCTTCGGATTTGGAGCGCGGGCTGTTCGACGGGCGAGGAGCCGTACTCGATTGCGATCACGCTCTGCGACTCGCTGAAGTTCGCGGAGGCCTGGGAAATCGAAATTCTCGCGACCGATGTAAGCCGGCGCGCGTTGCGTCACGCGGAGCGCGGCGCGTATGCGAAGCGTAGCCTGCAGGACGTGTCTTTGCGGCAAGTGGAGGCATATTTCACGTCCACAAAGCATGGGTTTCAAGTGAAGCCGCGAATCCGGCGCATGGTTTCGTTCGCGCAAATGAATCTGGTCGAGTCCGTCTACGTGGGCAAGCTCGACTGCATTTTCTGTATGAACGTGCTCATGTATTTCTCGGAAGAGCGGCGGCTGGCAATTCTTCGGCGCTTTTATGACGCGCTCGAGCCCGGCGGATATTTCTTGCTGGGCCACGCTGAGACGCTGTCGCACGTGCCTATGAAGTTCGAGTCGATCGTTCTCGCGGATTGCCGCCTGTACCGGAAACCGGTGGCCAGCGAGGCGCGTCAGGCGCCTGCGCTTGTGGAGGGAAAGCTGTGAACGGGCCGAGCCAGGAATCCGTCGAGCTGTTCCTGCAGGAGGCTTCCGAGAACCTCCAGTATCTGCGGGAGTACTCCGGGCTGTTGCAGGAGCCGCAGACCAAGCCCGAAGACCTCGAAAAGCTCTACATTGCCTCGCACACGCTTGCGGGGACATCCGCCAGTTACGGGTTCCCCCAATTCTCCGAAGTCGCCGCGAAGATGGCGCATGTCTTCCACTACGCGATGAACGCGCGGCTGACGCCCGATATGCATGGCCCGCTCACCGAATTCATTTCCGACGCGATCTCCGTGCTTGAATTCGATCTTTTGCAGATCAGTTCGACGGGACTCGAGACCGCTCCAGACATCGCTGCATTCAAGCAGCGTTACGCTTTCGCGTTCCCGTCCCCCCAAGCTCCCGAAGCGGAGAGAGAGACGAAAGTCAGCGAGGTTGGCCAGGGCGAGCCGATTCCGCATGTCTTCGATGGTCCATCGTTTGCCGAGACGCTGCCCGCGGATGGAGATGTCCCCGACGAAGTTCTCGAGTTCTTCATACCGGAAGCCGAAGAGCACCTGCAGGCCGTGACGGAATGCCTACTGGCTCTCGAAGCCAATCCGAATCCCGAGGACATCCACAGGCTGTTCCGTTCCATGCATACGGTGAAAGGATCCGCGGCGCAGGTCGGACTCCACCGCATCTCGACGGTCGCCCATCGGGTCGAAGACCTGCTCGGCTACCTGCGCGATGGAATGGTTCAGCCGAACGCAGAGATCGTGGATGTCTGCCTCGAATCGGTAGACGTGCTCAAGAAGTTTCTGCACCGCCAGTGGTCGAGTGACGCCGAAATGGCTGCGGCCGTCGATCCTCTTCTCGCACGGATCGTGGAACTCACTCCCGAGGTTTCCGAGTCGGAGACTCAGGAAACGAACGCGTCAGCCTCTGTGGAATCTGCCGGCGCCCAGACGGGCGCAATTTCGGGTGCTCAACGGCCGGCCGGAGCCCAGCCACTGCCTCAGGCGAAATCGGTGCGCATCTCGCTCGAGCGGCTCGATCGCATGATGAACGCCGTCGGCGAGCTCGTAATCAACCGAACCCGAATGCTGGGGCGCCTCACCGAGCTGGCGAAACTCGTCGAAGTCTTGAATTTCTCGAAGGGCAGGCTTTCCGGAAAAGTTGCGGAGTTTCAGGAAAAACACGAGTTCAGCCGCATCAGTGGGTCCCTGATTCCCGGCAGCCAGCCGCCGCAGATGGACACTTTCCGCGGAAAGCCGCCGGCGGTCCCGCGAATCATGTCGAGCGAACTGCTCGAATTCAGCGAGCTCGAGATGGACCGGTACGACGACGTCAACATCCTGTCCCGGTCCCTGACTGAGATTTCGGCGGACGTCACCGAAGTGCTCACGCAGCTCGAGGCATTCATGGGCCGCGTCGATTCGGATATCGACGAGTTCACGAAACTCGCGCACAACCTGCAGGACGAAATTACTGCCGCCCGCATGGTGCCGATCGGCAACCTCTACACCCGGCTTTCGCGAACGGTTCGCGATGCCGCCAAAGCCACGGGCAAACCCGTGGAACTCCTGCTCGAAGGCGCCGAGACGGAACTCGACAACAACATCATTCAGCACATTTCCGACCCGCTGATTCACCTGGTTCGGAACGCGGTGGCGCACGGGATTGAAAGGACGGACGTTCGCCGCGAGGCAGGCAAGCGCGAAAAGGGCCACGTCACGGTTCGCGCCTATCATCGAGGAAATCACATTTTCATCGAAGTGGAAGACGACGGCCGGGGCATCGACTACGAGCGCGTCCGGCAAGGCGTGGTTGATTCGGGAGCGATGTCGCCTGTTGCCGCGGCGGAACTCAGCGACCGCGAACTCCGTGAGTTTCTGTTCCGGCCCGGATTCTCGACGGCATCCTCGACTTCGGAACTCGCGGGCCGCGGCGTGGGTCTCGACGTCGTGCGAGCGAATGTGCACGCGCTGAACGGCGAAGTCGAGGTGCGCTCGGAACTGGGTCAGGGCGCCTGCTTCACGGTGAAGGTGCCTTTAACGCTGATTATTTCCCAGGCGCTGTTCGTGCGGTGCGGCGCCTCCGTTTTCGCATTGCCCCTTGCGGTGATCGAGGAAATACGCCGCCTCCGTCCCGATGAAATTGAAGATGTCGGCGGCAAGCTGCTCACGCGCGTCCGCGACGTAGTCACGGAGGTCGTCCGCCTGGACCTTCAGCTTGCTTTGCCGTCTCTCGAACCGCTCAACGGCTATTTCCACATGGTGATTGTGAAAGTCGCCGGGAAACAGGTGGGCGTGGTCGTCGAGGAAGTGCTGGGCAAGGATGAAATTGTGATCAAGAACCTCGGCGACTATCTCAGGCGCGTCAAGCTGTTTCCAGGAACCACGATCGCGTCGGATGGCAGCTTGATTTTGCTGATCGACCTGAATCGCCTCGTCTCCGCGGACGCCAGCGACCGGCACGCATTGCCTGCGTCTTCTCCGGCGGCTCGCGTTTTTGCGCCCGGTGCGGAAGCCGTCGCGGCCGGCAGCATCCCGGCGGAGGCAGTGGACCCGGTCGAGAACGACCAAGTCGTCGTCGTAGCGGACGATTCCATTAGCGTCCGGAAATTCGTCGGCAGGATGCTCGAAAAGGCCGGCTATCGCGTCAAGCTTGCGTCGGACGGACTCGAAGCTTCCGAAATCATCGCCCAGGTGGGATGCCACCTTGTAATCACCGACCTCGAAATGCCGCGCATGAACGGCTACGAGCTGCTGGCCCATTTGCGCCAGGATCCCGTCACGCGCCGCATTCCGGTTCTGGTGGTCACGTCTCGTGCGGGTGCGAAGCATCGCGATCGCGCGATCAAAGAGGGCGCGTCAGGTTTCCTGACAAAACCGGTGCAGGAAGATCAATTGATGTCGATCGTTGACAGCCTCCTCGGTTCCCAAGCGCAGGCGAACCAGGCGCGTCCAGCGGTGCGAGTGCCGGTGCGGCAGGGTTGATATGACGAAAGGAACCGAAAAGAAAATCCGCGTGCTTGTGGTGGATGACTCCGCGTTTATGTGCAAGGTGCTGGAGGAGATCATCAACGCCGACCCGCAGCTTGAAGTGGCGGGACAAGCCCGCAACGGCCGCGACGCGGTTGTGATGGCCGAATCGCTGCGCCCCGACGTGATTACGATGGACATCAACATGCCGCACGTGGACGGCCTCCAGGCTACGGAACTGATCATGTCGCAACACCCGCGGCCCATCGTGATCGTCAGCTCGGAATCACGTGAAGGAGCAGCCAGCACGTTGCGGGCGCTCGAACTTGGCGCCATCGATTTCGTTCCCAAGCCGTCGAGTGGCATCGATCTCGACATGAGGAACGTGCGGGAAGACCTCACGCGAAAACTGAAGCTTGCGGCGAAGGTACGCGTCATTCGCACGGCAACTCGCTCCAGGGTCACAGCGCGTGAGCCTGTAGCAGGCGTCTCATCGACTGGGACGGGCGCGGCGTTTGCCGCGCAAAATGGCGGAAAATTTCCGATGGTCGTCATCGCCGCTTCCACGGGCGGGCCCGCGGCCGTGATGCGGGTAGTGGCCGGGCTGCCGAAGGAGTTTCCGGCTGCGGTTTTTCTCGTGCTTCACATGCCCGCGGCATTCACAAAACAATTCACCATCCAGCTCGTGGAAGTTTCTTCGCTGCCCGTTAAGGAAGCGGAGCACAACGAAGCGCCGCAGCCCGGAACGATCTATCTGTGCCCCGGGTCGCACCATTTGCGCATCTCATCCACCGGAAAGATCGCGCTCGATGCCGGTCCCAGAATCGAGGGTTACAGGCCCTGCGCCGACGTTGCGTTCGAAACGATCGCGGCTTACGCACGGGGGCTCGCGGTCGGCGTGGTCCTTACGGGCATGAGCAGTGACGCCTCGAAGGGCTCGAAAGCCGTGAAAGCCGCCGGCGGCTACGTCGTAGCGCAGGATGAGGCTACTTCCGTGATCTTTGGAATGCCGGCCGAGGCGATCAAGACCGGCTCGGTGGACGAAGTGACTCCACTGGACGAAATTTCGGCGGCGATCGAGAGACGAATCACGAAATTGTGCCGGCTGGCGCCTGTGGGAGTTCGATGAGGCCTGCCATACCAGATTCGGCCAGACAGCTGCATGGCCGACGCGCGGAACAGGTGATTTTGTTCACGATCGGACGTCAAATGTTTGCGATCGCAGCCGATTCCGTCCGGGAAATTCGCAGCACGGATACTTTGGCGGGTGCCGCAAATGAACTCGAGTCTTCGGAAGTGGAGAAGGTCCGCCACACGATTGAACGGGGACGCCGGACTTACTACGTCGTGAATGGCTGTGCGCATTTTCGTCTCCGAGTGGTGCGGCCGACGCTCGCTATGATCTTTCGCGAGTTCCGAGTCGTGGTGCTTGTCGACGGTATCGACCGCATGGCAGAAATACCGGCGGTGTACCCGTTGCCACGGGCGTTTTGCGGCGAGGAGAGAGCCTGGTATCGCGGGCTGGCTTATCTCGAGGATCATGTAATCCCGGTGATCCATCCGGGCGGATTCCTCACGCGCGACGAGTTTGACCGGCTTGACCGGGCCTCGAGTGCTGCGGCGTCGCTGCGGGAAATGCAAGGGGTGGTTCAGGCATGACCGTTGTAGAAAATCCGGCGTCGACCTCGTTCGTCCTGCTCCGTGTGGGCGAGCGCCGGTTCGCCTTTCCCGCGAGTATCGTCACGGAACTCGCGCCGCCCGTCCGCCTGCACACTTTTCCGCATGCGTCTCTGCTGCTCACCGGCGTAATCGTTCGCCGCGCGCGCATCATTCCCGTGTACGACGCTGGCTCCGTCCTGACGGGAAAGCGGATGTTGGCGCATCGCTTCTTTTTGATCGCCCGCCGCAAATTCGGCAACGCCACCGAGCTGAGCGCGATTCCTGTGGATGGCGAGTGCGAGCTCGCCACCGGTGAAATGCAAGCGCCTCCGCCTGGGCAGCCGAGCTACGTCATGGGCACGGTTCAAGTCCACGACGAGATGCTCGACGTCCTCGATTTGGAGGCGCTCGTTACCTCGCAGTCGGCCCCGTCGGCCGGCCATCTCGCGCCGGAGGCGGAAGCATGACTACTCCCGCGAATCTCCCGCGCATTCTCTTGATCGACAGCAACGTTTACTTCGCTAAGCGTCTGGGCGACGCCCTGAAGCAGCAGGGGTTCGACGTGGTGCCCAGCACGCAAGCCGCCTACGCTCTCACAATGATCGAATGGAACGCGCCCATGGCGATTCTGTGCGCCACGAATCTGCGGGAGATGGGCGCGCTCGAAATTGCCCCGATTCTCCGGGCCGATCCGAAAACGGCGAACATTCCGCTGATTGCCATCGGCGGAGGCGGCGATCAAGCGCTTCTTGAGGCTTACCGCGCGGGATGCGACGATTTCGTCGATCGCAGGCGCTCCCCCTCGGATATAGCAGCGCACATTCGAAGTTTTCTGGTGAGTCGACAGGAAGGTTTTCAGCCCACTCAAATGCTGACGACCTCGGAAACGGACTTGAGCGGCAGCCTTTCGCATCTCGACCTTCCAGGCGTGATTCAGATGCTGGGTCAAGCGCGGCAGACTGGAGCGTTGCACATCAACGCATCGGACGCCGATGGGATCATATTTTTCGAGGGCGGCGAGATCGTGCACGCGGAGTGCGGCACTTTTTTCGGTGACGAAGCCGTGACTCAAATCGTGAAAACCTGCCACGGCGCCGATACCGGAGTTTACAAGTTCAATTATGGCGCGACGGCGGCGCAGCGAACCGTTTTGCGTTCCGCCACCGATCTGCTGCTCGATGCCATGCGCGAATTCGACGAAAGCGAACGCGACCGAGTGGAGAAGGAGTCGTCATGAGCGACACGCAGCCTGCGGCGCCGGTCCGCACTCCCACCGTATATTTTATCGACGACAGCGCTACCATGCGCGAAGTGATCAAGATCGCCTTCCGCAAGGAAAATATCCTCGTCATCACCTGTCCCGATGCCGTCTCGGCCCTCGCGCAATTCCGCGAAAATCCGCCGGACGCCGTCATCACCGACGTAATCATGCCAGACAAGGACGGCTACGAGGTTTGCGAGTTCATCAAGCGGCAAGAGGAATTCGCCGCGGTTCCCGTGATCCTCATGTCGGGTGTGGTCAACAAGGCCGTTGCGGAGCGAGCAATGGCCGTCAAAGCGGACGAGCTGATTCGCAAACCATTTCAACCGCAGGACCTGATCATTCGCGTGAAAAAGCTCTTGAATCCGAACGCGGCCGGCGTCATCCGGGGCGAAGATCCGGAAGTTGATCCGTCCGCAGACACGCAGCGTTCGGGCTCTCGCGCGCTGAGCAGCCTGTTTGCGCCGAGTCAGCCGGCGGCACCAAGTTCGCATGCTCCCGTCTTGCGTTCCGAGAGCCCGATTGCCGTCGCGCCTCCGCCACCCGCCGCATCATGGGCGGCGTCGCCGGTTGCGCCGCCAAAGGTGACCGCTCCGCCCGCGGAAGTTCAAAAGCTCCGCAACGAAGTTCGGCGGCTCGAATTGCTGGTGAAAAAGCTGCAAGGCGAACTCGAAGCTCAGCGTCAATACTGTACGGCCCTGGAAGCACACGTTAAAAATGTCCAAGATTCCGAATAGGCGGAGCGTCACCTCGCGTTCTCGCGCCCTGTCGCGGTTACTCTACTGACAAAAACTGTCGTTCTTCTCTTGACCCGGTCTGAAACGCACCCTAACCTGTAATCACCTCTCAGAGTCATGCGGTTGCGTAAGCTAGGCGCGCTTTACAGGAGGTTTTATGGGGCGCCGGAGCGAACCGCGCACCGCCATTTCCTTTCCGGTTGTCGTCCGCGGGTTTGATTCGCGCGGCAGTCCGTTCGCGGTATCCACGGTGACGTGCGACGTCAGCTCTGCAGGTGCGTGCGTCAAGGGTCTAGAAGGTATCGTCGGTCCTGGCCACAAAATCGAGATCGAGTTCAACGATCAGAAGGCCTGGTTTCGGGTCCAGTGGGTGGGGAAGAACGGTTCAGGGAAGGCCGGGCAGATCGGCGTTCGCTGCCTCGAACGCAAGTACATCTGGGGCGTGCCGCCGAGGACGTGGGATCGGGATAGTTTTGGCGAGTCCTCCGGCGCAGAACCGGCCAAGGTTTCGTGGAACGGCGGAGAGCGCCGATGGTTTGGCCGCCGGTCGTGCCGAGTCGAAGCGCAGGTTTCGATCCCCGGCCCCTCCGAAGGCCTGCCGGGAACAGTTACGGATATCTCGCTAGGAGGATGCTATGTCGAGATGCTTGCGCCGCTGCCCGTTGATACAATGGTTGAGCTAGCGTTGACCGCCGGCGACATCACCATGCGTGGCTCGGGTAAAGTGAGATCATCCCATATGGGCCTCGGCATGGGAGTCGCGTTTGCCAGCATGAGCCCCGCACAGTTCGAAAAGCTTAGACAGTTTTCGCTGGCGGCGTCCGGCACCCCCGAGATTGCCGCCGTCGGGCAGTCAGCGGCACAGCTACAGTCGAAAGCACAGGCCGGATTGCCTCGCGCGCAGGCCGGACGCGAAAATCATGGATCGAGTCCACCTGCGTCCCCAAGGCACGCGCCCACTACCGCCGAAGCCCTCGAAGCCGTCATTCGCGTCCTCCTCCGCAAAGGCCTTGTGGCGCGAGACGAACTCGCCGAGGAGCTCGACAAACTAAAGGCCGCCAAGAATTAACCTCGGCGGTTTTCGCCTCATTCTTCCCGGGCCGCGCTCGCCTCTCGCTTGGCTTACTGGCACCTTAGTGGCACCATAGGATGCGAAATTTGCCATTCCGTGGCAGAAGGAGCATCCACTTGAGACGATCGGCCTCGGCGCTTGTCTTCCTCGCAATGACCGCTTTCTTGATTTCCAAGGCGGCGATTTCCCAAGCCGCTTTGCCCAACGACTCCGCAATACCTTCCCGGAGTTTCGAATTTAAGTACGTCGTCCACGTCTCGGCTTTACCCGACGGCAGCCGCGAACTGCGGATGTGGGTTCCTCTGCCCTACCAGGATTTGTACCAATTGGTTTCGCGCCTTAAAGTCGAAAGCCCGTTTCCGTACACGGTCCACAGGGAGTCTCAATACAACAATCGCTACGCCTATCTCGCTGTGGATGCGGCTCACGCCAAGTCGCCGTTTGACGTTACTCTCACGTTTCACGCGAAACGGCTCGAGCATCGCGTCTCGCTTACTTCGGTGAGTGATATTCCGGGTCAGCCCATGGTCGCCACCGCTCGCTTCCTCCAGCCTGATCGCCTCGTTCCGATCGATGGAGTGATCGCCGAGCTCTCCTATCGACAGACCAACGATGCTGCGTTGCCCCTCGAAAAAGCCCGCAAGATATATGACTACGTGGTCTCCACGATGCACTACGACCACGATGGGACGGGCTGGGGGCGCGGCGACGCAGTTTGGGCTTGCGACGCCAAGCACGGCAATTGCACCGATTTTCATTCGGTCTTTATCGGAATGGCTCGCGCGGCGGGAATCCCGGCGCGATTCGAGATCGGTTTCCCCTTACCCGCGAGCCTTCACGAAGGTGCGATTTCCGGCTACCACTGCTGGGCTGAGTTTTACATCGAGGGTCTCGGCTGGATTCCTGTAGATGCTTCGGAAGCCTCGAAAGACAAATCGAAGCGCGACTATTTCTTCGGCGCCACCGATCCGAATCGGGTGATGTTCTCGCTCGGGCGTGATATACGTCTGAACCCACCCCAAAACGGCGATCCATTGAACTATTTCGTCTATCCTTACGCTGAGGTGGATGGGAAGCCGTTTACAGGATTAAAGAACGAATTTTCATTCCGCGATGACGCCGCTGCCGTCACGCCTTCCGTGGCTGCCGGCGGAGAAAAATAAGCGGATATAGTCCCCGATCTAGTTGAGGCCTGCCGATTTCAGAAACTCGCGCGCAACTTCCGCAGCGTCGCGGTGCTCGCCATCCACTGCGTAGTTCATCTTCCGCATCTCCGCATCTGAAATTTTCCCTGCCAGATCGGCAATCGCGGCGCGAACCTCGGGATGCCTCACGAACGTGTCTTCGCGAACCACCGGGACGGCGTCGTACGGCGGGAAATAATGTTTGTCGTCCTCGAGTATCACCAGGTCGCGCGCCGCAAGGAGCCCGTCCGTCGAGTTTCCCGCCACCAAATCCACTTGCCGGTCCAGCAACGCGCGGTACAGCAACCCCAGGTCGAGAATTCGCGGGGAGTCTGCGAACCGCAATCCGTACGTCTGCGCGAGGCCTGCATAACCGTCCGGACGTTCCATGAACTCGTATCCGAAGCCCGCGCGCCACCGCGTCGCCTGCGGAACGGCGTCGCTGACGGTTTTCAGATTCAGCCGCCGGGCATCCTCGCCTCGAACCACCAGCGCGAAAGTATTGTTGAAGCCGAGCGACGGCATCACGTCCAGCCCGAATCGCCGCTTGTATTCGTCCTGAACTCGGCCGAAAACTGCAGAAGACTCGCGCTCGATGGGATCGTGCAGGATCGCCGTCAGCGCAGTCCCAGTGTATTCGACATACGTGTCGATGCGGCCCGAGAGCAAAGCCTGCTGGCAAATGTAGGAACCCGCAAGGTAGAAACGGCGTACGACAGGCAAATGCGTGCGAGCTTCGATATGCTGCGCCAGAATCTCGCCCAGCAGCGCCTGCTCCGAAAAGTTCTTCGACCCAACGACGATCGTGTCCGCGCGCCGCGCGCCGCAGCCGCACAGCAAAGCAAGAGCGCAGATTGGCAGCCAAGCCCGGCTCATGTCGCCATCAGTGTGCCGTCAATCCCGCGGGCCGCAACCGCCGCTCGAGCACGCCGAGCATGAAGTCGGCTCCCAGCGCCAGCAACGCCGCAGGCACCGCGCCCGCCAGAATCAGTTGATTGTTCACCATCGCCAGCCCGCGAAAAATGAATTCCCCAAGGCCCCCCGCGCCCACCGCGGCCGCGATGGTCGCAATTCCGATCGTCAGAACGGTGGCGATGCGGACTCCCGCGATTACCGTTGGAATCGACAGCGGCAGCTCCACTTTCCACAGGATTTGGCGATCCGTCATTCCCATGCCGCGCGCGGCTTCACGCACCGCTGCATCGACGCCCGTGATGCCGGCAGACGTATTGCGAATAATGGGAAGCAGCGCATACAGCGTGAGCGCCACGATGGCGAGCCGGTCAGCGCGATCGCCCAGCCACGGCACCGGCAACAAGAATCCGAATAGCGCCAGGCTGGGAATCGTCTCGGCAACATTCGCGGTTCCGAGGATTGGCTTTGAGAGCCACGGACGCCGCGCAACCACGATCCCCAGCGGCACTCCGATTAGGATCGCGAGCAGCATCGCCGCACCCACCAGCCAGACATGCTCGCCGGTCGACTGCAGGATCTCGCTCCGATGCCGCACGAAAAACTCAGCCAGACTCATGTGTGCCTCCGGCCCGTTCAAGTTCTCGAAGCTGCGCGATGTAGGGCGCCGCACTCGGTTCTTTGAATCGCATAAATTCTTCAGGGGAAAAGGTTCCGACGAGCTTGCCGCCATCCACCAAACCGATGCGCGTCCCGAGCAGCAGCGCTTCGTTGATGTCGTGCGTCACGATCACGATCGTCTTTCCGAGGTTTCGCTTCAGCGTCTGAAATTCGTGCCGGATTTCGCCGCGCGTGAGCGGATCGAGGGCGCCGAACGGCTCGTCCATCAGGAGGATTGGCGGATCGGCTGCCAGCGCGCGCGCCACTCCCACTCGCTGGCGCTGCCCTCCTGAAAGCTGATGCGGATATCGTTGGTGGAATTGTTGCGGGTCAAGCCCGACGAGTGCGAGCAATTCGTTCACTCGCTTCTCGATGCGATCCTCCGGCCATCCTTCGAGGTGAGGGATCAACGCGATATTTTTGGCGACCGTGTAATGGGGAAACAGGCCGGTTTCCTGAATCACGTAACCGATGTGGCGGCGCAAGGCGATCGGGTCCCACTCGTGAGTTGACTTCCCTTCGACGCGCACATCCCCCTCGGCGGGTTCATGTAACCGATTGATGAGTTTGAGCGCGGTCGTCTTGCCGGCGCCGCTGCGCCCCAGCAGCACGAGCGTCTCGCCGCGAAACACGGTGAAACTGGCGCCATCGAGCAGCTTGGCCGTTTGCCCCTTGGCGTCGCGAATCCGATAGCTGACGTTACGAAATTCGATGATTGGGTCGGTGTCCGGTCGAGTGCTCATGTGAAGGAGGGTGCGAGGATGGTCGCGTGTCCCGAGGCTAACAAGCGCGATTGAGGCATGTCAAATCTCCCGTTGCTCGTGTGCTTCGCCGCTGTCGAGAAACCGGCGAATATTTCTCAGGACGCGCACGAGCATGGCCTTCGTCAGCTTGCCTGTGAATGTGTTCTGCTGGCTGGGGTGATACGACGCGAAGAGGCGTGGCAGGTCGCCGCCGAATTTGTAGCTCGCGCCGTGTGCGAACCGGAATCGCGCGAAGCTTTCAATCTTGCCGTTTCGCTTCAGGGTACCAAGATACGCCAACATCGCAATGCCGCCGAGCGCAAGGATTGCTCGCGGATGCAAAATCTCGAGTTCCCGCTCAAAATAGGGTCGGCAATTCGCTAGCTCCGACGGCAAAGGCTTGTTTGCCGGGGGCGCGCAGCGAACCACGGCTGCGATGTACGCATTTTTCAGCTCGAGGCCGTCGTCGCGGCTGATCGACGTGGGCTGGTTTGCAAAGCCGGCGCGATAGAGGGCGTCATACAAAAAATCGCCGGAGCGGTCGCCGGTGAACACCCGTCCCGTGCGGTTCCCGCCATGCGCTGCGGGCGCCAAACCCAAAATCAGCAGCTTGGCTTGGGGATCGCCGAATCCCGGGACGGGTTTGCCCCAGTAGTCGCACTGCATGAACGCGCGCCGCTTCTCGCGCGCCACTTGCTCGCGATACTCCACCAGCCGCGGACACTTCGTGCATTCAACGATCTCCGCATTCAGTTGTTCCAGTCCCTTTACGCGCCGCGATTCCACCATTGCAAAGTAGCACGAGTCCAGACGATGTTGGCGTGCATCAAAGGCTTGAATCGGTGAGCGAGACAGAACCATCTTTGCAGTTCATCGATTTCCTTTTAGGATAGGCACCGACACAAGCCAGGCGCGCGCGCCGCGTCAGGCAATTCCCATGAACCAGCCTCGCGACAAAATCGTCATCCTCGAAAGCGATCCGGCCGCGCGTGAGACCCTGCGGGAGACGCTTCAGGCCCCGGGCTACGACGTGGTCGTCCTCTCGGAACCCGCGGAAACGCTCGAAGCGATACGCCAGGCCGGCGCCGCGGTCGCCCTCCTCGACGTAAACATGAGCGATCCCGCATCTCGCGAGATTTTGGCGTCAATTCACGCGTCGGCGGCAACCGAAGGAGTTCGCGTCGTCATTCTCACCGGCCCATCGGCCGCTGAGCGCGCGGAGGCTCTTGATCTGGGCGCGGACGACGCCATTTCGCGCCTCTGGGATTCCGCCGAAATTCTGTCTCGCGTCCGCGCCCAATTGCGCGCGCAAAGGGCCGAGAAAGATCTGCGCGACAAGATGCGCATTGCCGAAGAGGGCCAGCATATCGCTCACACCGCCTTCGAAGCCCTCGCCGTAACTGAGAAAATGACGAGCGACGCTTTCTCGCTCGGCCGCGGACTCAAAATCGGCGTCGGAGCCGCATTCGCGGCGGTCATCGTAATGGTCGCCGTCTATTTCCTGTTCGCGCGGAGCGCGCAGCACGAAACCAAGAACATGAACGCGATCATCGCGAGGCTGGACGGCAACCTCATCGGCCAGCAAAACCTTGTGGCCAGGGCTCGCCAGTTACGCGAGCAGCAAGCCGCATCCGGCGCGGCAGCCACCGGGAAAGACCAACTCCAAAAACAGGCTCAGGATTTGAAGGCCAAGATGGCGAACGCCAGCTCCGATGACGTCACGGCGCTGCAAAAGGAACTCGCCGACACCAATACGCGCCTCAAGCAACTCGAGCGCGAAGGAGGCGCCGCCGAAAATCTGATCGCCACCGACGTTCAGAGCGTCTGCCTCCTGCACGTCGCGGTCGCGTTTCGCGAAAAGGAAAGCGGCCGGCGCCTCCGCTACGGGGGGCTCAATCCCCAGGGCGAGCCGCTCCGCGACAGCGACGGCAATCCGATCCTCACAACCGAGGGACGTGGACCCGAAGTGAAGGCCGACATTTTCGGCACCGGCTTTCTGGCAGGCCCCAATGGACGCGTCGTCACGAATCATCACGTCGCTCAACCGTGGTGGAAGGATGAGCAAATCGGCAGCCTCACTCTGCAAGGCTTTCAGCCCGAAATCTCTACGATCCGCGCCTACTTTCCGGGTGACGCTCGCGCGTTTCACGGCGAGATTCAGGAAATTTCCCCCGACATTGATCTCGCCACCATGCGCTTCGATTTGCAGGATCTGAAACGTCCGCTGCTGGCGCTCGATTCAACGAAGGGCGCCGCCGTGCCCGGCGAGCCCGTGGTGCTGATGGGTTACGCCACCGGCCTTGACGCGATTCTCGCCCGCGCTGACGAAGAGACCGTGAAGAAAATCACGGAGGGTGGTAGCGGTGACGTCTCGCAGATTCTTGAGGAGCTGGCGAAGCGCAATCTAATTCGGCCGCTCATCACCCAGGGCCACATCGGCGACATCCTCCCCGATAAGATCGTCTTCGACGCCCAAACCACTTCCGGCGGTTCCGGTGGGCCTCTCTTCAATCAGCAAGGCAAAGTAATTGGCGTCACCTACGCGGTCCTGCGAGGCTTCGGCGGCTCGAATTTCGGCATCCCCATTCGATTCTCGCAGCCGCTGTTGGCCCACTAGACGAGGGGCAGAGTATTCTGTGGAAAGTCATGGATGCTCTCGATACCGCGACTTGACGAATTTACGGGCCTACTCACACCGCAGCCCGCTTACTAAGGTCAGTCTCGCTTATTTTCGCCATCACTCACATCGGTGCGCTGGTGTTCGAGGTTCAATGTTATGAACGTTGGGCTTCCGTATTGAAGCTGAGGCGGAAACACCCTCTGATAAAGCAACAAGCCACTTGTGCCAGCTCCGAAAGCAATGGGCCAGAGCAGCAAGGTCGCCAAGGTGTCTGATATTTGGTTTTCGAGCAAAAGCATTGTGGAAGCGCCAAGAAATAGGTAAGCGCACAGCCCAACCCAACGCATTGCCTTGCGGTAACCGTCCGAAACACTGATCTCCCCATGGCATGAAGGACACTCGAAGGGGTCTCTTATCTTTATCTGAAAACGGCTCAATTGGGCCTTGCAGACTGGGCAGCGAATGCTGCGCATCCACGACTTCCGCTGCTCTTCTGCAGAAAACTGTCCGACACCCCATAAGTAAACGGCCTGAACAGCTAGATGAGCCCCAAACGGGGCAAAGAAGGATCGCTGCCAAACGAAAAGTAAGCCAAAGATTGATCCCTCCAAGCCCGCAAGTATCGATCGCTCCAGTCCGCTTCCCAGGAATGCAACGGCAAATGTTACCGCCGCCACCGTGACCGAGAAACCCGCAGAGTATCCGGAGGCGAGCAGCGCCGCAATGCAGAGAACACGCCACAATTCCTCTGAAAATGCGCCGACCACGCAAACGATGACCTGTTTCGCAAAGTGGGCTCCGTACCCAGGAACTTCGCGACGGAGGCGTTGGGGGTTGGAAAGCACGAGCCACAACCAAAGCCAGATTCCAGCCCAGGACAAACCAATATACCCGCCCTTCAATATCCCTGACACCCAGCCCTTGACGTTGAAACCCGCAGGAGAAAAAACAATCTGCGAGAACCAGAGCCACAGAATGACACAGCAAAGCAAAAGACCATAGAACGCCAACGGCTGATTTACACCAAGACGAATAACTTTGGCTTGTCCTTCTTTATCGTTAGCACTTAACGGCAAGGCTGGGAGCGAACGACTTTCCTCTGGGCATAGTAGGAAGTAAGCCGCCGGCGCGGCAAAGCTAGCCACCGGGTAAAGCGCCAGCACGAAAATGAGGTTGGGCGAGAGCAAGGCGCCTCATTCTACACCAGGGCTGTTGGAGCATTCTGACGATGGCAGTGGACGATGTTCGGTAGATGCGGCAAATCGGAAACGATCCACTATCCAGTTTCGCGCGAAATTGACATCCCCAGACGGCGCGGCTAGCATAGTCGCAGCGATTTTCTTCTTCAGGCCGCCTGAGGGCGCACCTGCGAGCAAAACTCGGATTGCCGGCATTTCCGCCATGGAAATTGGCTCACGCGAGAAGACCATACTTGATCGCATTGTCGACGCGCGCCGCGCCTCGGTCGCGCATCGCAAGCGCGTGCTGCCGGAAGTCGCGCTCAAAATTGCGGTGGAGAAAAAGGCACCTCCCGCGCGCGACTTTGCGGCGGCGCTCTCTCGCGACGGCTGCAACGTGATCGCTGAGCTGAAAAAAGCTTCGCCTTCCCTTGGCGTGATTCGCCAAGAATACGCGCCGGCTGTGCTCGCCGCCGGTCTCGAGCAGGCCGGAGCCGTTGCGCTCTCCGTGCTCACGGAGGAAGATTTCTTTTCGGGCTCGCTCGCCGACTTGAAGGAGGCGCGCCGCGTTGTGCAGATTCCGATTCTTCGCAAGGATTTCATCGTCGATCCGTGGCAGGTGTGGGAAGCGCGCGCGGCCGGCGCCGATTCATTCTTGCTGATCGCTGCGGTGCTCGGCGATTCGGCGATGCGGCAATTGCTCGACCTGGGCCGCTCGCTGGGAATGGAGCCGCTGGTTGAAGTTCACTCCCGCGAAGAGCTCGATCGCGTTGTCGCTGCGGAGGCACGCATCATCGGCGTGAACAATCGCGACTTGCACAACTTCCAGGTGCACCTCGAAACCTCGCTCGAACTTATCGAGCAGATTCCCGATGACTGCATCGCCGTCAGCGAGTCCGGCCTGCGCACTCACGAAGACCTGGTTAGGCTGCGGCGCGCGGGGTTCGACGCCTTTCTGATTGGCGAGCATCTGATGAAGAGTGCCGACCCGGCCGAGCCGCTGCGGCAATTTCTCGGTGCAGGTGCGGGACATACGGCCGCATGAATTGCCGATGAAAAAAGTGAAAGTGAAAATCTGCGGGATCACAAATTGGGCCGACGCACGCCGCGCTTGCGAGGCCGGAGCCGATTTCCTCGGCTTCAATTTTTATCCGCGCAGCCCCAGGTACATCGCTCCCGGGAAGGCGCGGCAGATCGTCCAGCGTTTGCCAAGGGGCGTGGCCGCCGTCGGCGTCTTCGTGAACGAGACCGAGGCCAGCGTGCTCCACACCGCTCGCGAGGTTGGGCTCAGCTACATCCAACTGCACGGCGACGAATCACCGGCAGCGGTTTCCCGTCTCGGGCGTTCGCTACCGATAGTCAAAGCGGTGCGTGTGGGAAAATCGTTTCGCGCGGGACAGCTTCGTCGTTTCAAGAACGCGTCGGCGATTCTGCTAGACGGCTTTGATGGCCGCGTCCGCGGGGGGAGCGGAAAGACGTTCGAATGGGCGCGCGCTCGCGGCACGAAGAATCGTGCGCGGATTTTTCTCGCTGGCGGCATCACCGCCGAAAACGTCCGGGATGCTATCTCGATCGTGCGGCCGTACGCGATTGACGTCTGCAGCGGCACAGAGAAATCTCCGGGCAAGAAGGATGCGGCCAAAATCAAAGCGCTGATGCGCGCCGTGAGTGGTTCGCATCGCCGCACGGAGAAATCATGAGTTCGATTGCGCAAGTCGTTCCAGATTCGCGAGGCCGCTTCGGCGCCTATGGCGGCCGATACGTTCCGGAGACGCTGATGGCGCCGCTGGAAGAACTCGAGGCCGCCTACCTCGCGGCCCGCGCGGACAGCGCTTTTCAGGCGGAGCTGAGCGACCTGCTAACGAATTTTGCCGGACGGCCCACGCCCCTGCAATTTGCCTCGCGCCTCACGGATCAGCTCGGCGGCCCGCGCATTTACATCAAGCGCGAAGACTTGCTCCACACGGGCGCACACAAAATCAACAACTGCATCGGCCAGGGTTTGCTGGCCAAGCGCATGGGCAAGCAGCGCGTGATCGCCGAAACCGGCGCAGGCCAGCACGGAGTGGCCACTGCAACGGTCGCCGCGCGACTGGGCCTCACGTGCACCGTCTACATGGGCACGGAAGACATGGAGCGCCAGCGCCTGAACGTCTTTCGAATGAAGCTGCTCGGCGCGGAAGTAATCGGCGTCGATTCAGGAAGCCGCACGCTGAAAGACGCAATCAACGAAGCGATGCGCGACTGGGTCACGAACGTCCGCACGTCGCACTATCTTCTCGGCTCGGTTCTCGGGGCGCACCCTTACCCACAAATGGTGCGCGATTTCCACAAGATAATCGGCGAAGAGGCACGCGCGCAAATTCTGAGCGCTGAGAATCGCCTGCCTGACTATCTCGTTGCATGCGTCGGCGGCGGCTCGAACTCAATTGGCCTGTTCCACGCTTTCCTCGGCGATTCGGGCGTGAAGATGATCGGCGTGGAAGCAGGCGGCCGCGGCAAGTCGCTTGGGGAACACGCGGCGCGCCTCGCCGCAGCGGAAGGTTTCGCAGGTGCGCGCCCCGGTGTGTTGCAGGGAACGTACACGTACGTCCTGCAGACGCCCGACGGCCAGATTTCCACCACGCATTCCGTCTCGGCCGGCCTCGATTACCCGGCGATTGGGCCCGAACACGCGTGGCTCGCCGACCTGGGCCGTTCTGAGTACACCGCCGTCACCGACGATGAAGCGATTCACGCGGCACGCACGCTCGCGCGCATCGAGGGAATCATTCCCGCGCTCGAATCGGCGCATGCAGTTGCCGAAATCGTGCGCCGCGCTCCTGAAATGAAGAAGAGTGACCTTGTCATCTTGAATCTCTCCGGTCGCGGCGACAAGGATATGGAAACTCTCTCGCGCTATGTCTGACGCCGCCATTCCCACCGCTCCGCCGGTCACCAAACCATCTGGAAGAATTGCAAAGCGGTTTCGCGGCCTTTCGGAAGCGGGCGAGCTCGGCCTCGTGGCCTACATCACGGCAGGCGATCCATCACTCGACGCCAGCGAGAAGATTGTGCTCGCTGCAGCTGAAGCCGGAGCCGACATCATCGAGCTCGGCGTCCCTTTTAGCGATCCTCTTGCCGATGGTCCTACGATTCAACGCGCCAGCGAACGTGCCTTGCGCAGCGGAACGACGCTGGCCGGAGTCATCGATCTTGTTCGCCGCTTGCGCAAACACACCGAAGTCCCGCTCGTGCTGTTCAGCTACTTCAACCCGATCCTGCAAATGGGAATTGAGAAGTTTGCCGATGCGGCGTCAGCGGCGGGAACCGACGGCGTCCTCGCCACCGATTTGACGCTCGAGGAATCGGCCGACTATCGCGCAGTCCTGCATGCGCGCGGACTCGACACGATTTTTCTCGCCGCCCCTACCTCCACTGACGCGCGTCTCGCGAAAATTGCCGGCGTGTCGACCGGCTTTTTGTACCTGATTTCGCGAACAGGAGTGACGGGAGCGCGCGAATCGCTGCCAGAAGAATTGCCCGGGCTGGTCCGGCGCATTAGGAAATTCACGACTCTGCCTATTGCCGTAGGATTTGGCATTTCGCTGCCAACACATGTTACCGTGCTCGGCGGAATCGCTGACGCGGCGGTGGTCGGCTCCGCGCTCGTGGCAGAGGTCGAGAAATCTTCGTCAGCACAATCCGCCGCAAAGGCGGTGGGCGATCTCGTGGGCAGTTTGAAGCGCGCGGCGCGCCTTGGCGTCAGCCGCCGCAGTCCGCAATAGCGAAGAAGAGACTAAAGGAGCCGAACCGTGAAGACACTTCTATCGTTCCTTTTCTTGAGTTTCCTACTTGCACCCACCTCGCAGGCCCAGGTCCCGGAAGGGATCTGGCAAGGCTATGACGGAGAGTGGATGCATGTCTCCCAGCAATTGATTGCGCTGGCCGAGGCGACGCCGGCGGACAAATTCTCGTGGCGTCCCGCAGCCGGAGTGCGCTCCACGAGCGAAGTGTATATGCACATAGTGACTGCGAATTTCTTTTACCTGAGCGTCACCGGCCTCAAGACGCCCGCTGACATGACCGAGAACATGGAAAAAACCGTCACCTCGAAAGCGGACGTGATCGCCTGGCTGAAACGGTCGCTGGACGCGGTCAAAACGGCCCATGCGGCGGCAACACCCAAGGATCTGGAGCGCAAGGTGAAGATTTCTGACCGCGATGCGACCGTGGACGGCATCTATCTCCGCGCCATCGTTCACGCAAACGAGCACATGGGGCAATTAGTCGCGTACGCACGGATGACCGGCGTCGTGCCGCCTTGGTCCAAGTAAAAAGCTCTTATCCAACACGGATTTTCCATCCGCTGCGAAAACCCCCGCGAATTGCAGTAAACTTCTCCGTCGAATCTTCTGCCGCCGAGCCTCAAGGAGCCCAGGATGGACAAGCGCGTCACGGATGCGGACGCCGCAATCTCGCGTATCGAGGAAGGCGCCACAATTTTGCTCGGTGGCTTTGGCCTTTGCGGCATCCCCGAAAACCTGATCGCCGCCCTCCGCCGCAAAGGGACGAAGGATTTGACGCTGGTGTCCAACAACGCTGGCATTGATGATTTCGGCATCGGCCTGTTGCTGCAAACCAAGCAAGTGAAAAAAATGATTGCGAGCTACGTCGGCGAGAACAAGACGTTCGAGCAGCTCGCCTTGAGCAAGCAGCTCGACGTCGAATTGAATCCCCAGGGCACCCTTGCCGAGCGAATTCGAGCCGGCGGCGCGGGCATTCCCGCGTTCTACACGCCTACGGGCTATGGCACGATGGCTGCCGATGGTAAGGAAACTCGCGAGTTCGCCGGCCGGCCGTACGTGCTCGTTCCCGCGCTACGCGGCGATTTCGCGTTCATCAAGGCGTGGAAGGGCGACCGTTGGGGCAACCTCGTCTACCGGAAAACGGCTCGAAACTACAATTCCGTGATGGCAACCGCCGCCGATTACGTGATCGCGGAAGTGGAAGAGGTCGTCGAGCTTGGCGCGCTGAATCCCGATTGCATTCACACGCCGGGCGTCTTCGTCGACGCAATTTTTCAGGGCGCGAACTACGTGAAACGCATCGAGCGCCGCACTGTGCGGAAGCGCTAGGAGACAGCATGTCACCGGAAATCGACAAACGGGAGCTGATCGCGCGGCGCGTGGCACGCGAACTGCGCGACGGCAACTACGTCAATCTCGGCATCGGCCTGCCCACACTGATCCCCAATTATCTTCCCCCCGGCATCGAAGTCGTCCTGCAATCGGAAAACGGGATGCTTGGCATCGGGCCTTACCCCTACGAAGGAGAGGAAGATCCCGACCTCATCAATGCGGGCAAGGAAACCATCACCGAGATTCCCGGCAGTTCCTATTTTTCCAGCGCAGAATCGTTCGGCATGATTCGCGGAGGGCGCATCGACCTGACCGTGCTTGGCGCTCTTCAGGTGGACGAAAAAGGCAATCTTGCGAACTGGGCAATCCCGGGCAAAATGCTCAAGGGCATGGGCGGCGCGATGGATCTGGTGGCCGGCGCCAAACGCGTAATCATCGCGATGGAACACACCACCAAAGAAGGCGAGCCCAAGATCGTCAAGCAGTGCAGTTTGCCGCTCACTGGAGTGGGCGTGGTCGACCTGATCGTCACCGAACTTGGCGTGATCGAAGTCACGCCCCAGGGACTCGTCTTGCGCGAAGTCGCGCCCGGCGTCACAGCTGAGGACGTGCAAAGGGCGACGGAGCCCACATTGACGAAGGCGCCAGACCTGAAAACGATGGCGGCGTAGGTCAGAGCGCGAAGAAGCAACATATAACTCTTCTGACTCTCGACCCTCGGTGGGAAGCACGGCGGCGTCAACCTGCGATAGGATGATGCAACGCGTTCAAGGAATGGCAAATTTTCAAGGAGCTTCGATGGAGCC
>Ga0073928_10002941_pt1 | contig 27944 bp, 22 predicted proteins | sample PaiPotPPA55metaG_FD_76969 | JGI IMG/M metagenome (GOLD analysis project Ga0073928, IMG submission 76969) | Iron sulfur acid spring bacterial and archeal communities from Banff, Canada, to study Microbial Dark Matter (Phase II) - Paint Pots PPA... ...
CGGAAGATCGCGAAGAAATCCGACCGTGTCGGAAAGCAGAACGCGGCGGCGCGAAGGCAAGCGCACGGCGCGGACCGTGGGATCGAGCGTGGCGAACATCTGTGAAGACGTGAGCACGCCGGCGTGCGTGAGCGCATTGAAGAGCGTGGACTTTCCGGCGTTTGTGTAGCCGACCAGCGCAATCATTCCGAGCGGCACGGCCTGGCGCGCGCGGCGCCGGGTGGTCCGCTGGCGGCGAACTGTTTCGATTGCGTCCTGGATTTTCCCCACGCGGTCGCGGATGCGCCGGCGGTCGGTTTCGAGTTTTTGTTCGCCCGGCCCTCGCGTGCCGATGCCACCGCCGAGGCGGGAGAGTTCTTCGCCGCGTCCAGTCAGACGCGGAAGCAAGTAGTTGAGCTGCGCGAGTTCGACCTGCAATTGGCCTTCGCGGGTGCGCGCGTGGACCGCGAAGATGTCGAGAATGAGCTGGGTGCGATCGATGACACGGCGGCCAATTCCCTTCTCCATGTTGCGAAGCTGCACCGGGGTCAAATTGTGATCGACGATCACGAGCGGCACGTGGCGAAGTTCGGCTTCCAATCGAATTTCTTCGAGCTTTCCTTTGCCGACGAGCGTTGCAGGATCGAGCGCGTCGCGGACCTGGAGCAGTGTTCCGGCGATGTTCGCACCGGCGCTCATGGCCAGTTCTTCGAGTTCGGCAATAGAGTCGCGGCCAACGACGGACGGATTCGATGCCGCGTCCGGCGAGGGGACGCGGGCGTGTTTCTTAAGGCTCACGCCAACGAGCAGGACGCGCTCGCGATTGTCGAGTGGTTGGGCGATTTTCATTCGATTATCGAGCCGAGGTTGGAGCTGGACGAGCGGGCGGAGGCGGCGAGTATCAGCTCGGACAGAAATTCGCCGAGGCTGCGGTCGCTGCGAGCGAATTCGGCGTCGCGGGTGGCGCGGTCGAGCCAGCCAAGATAGACGAGCAGCGCTAGTGCGGACCACGAGTCCGCAGCGCTATGAGTGAAGCCGATGTCGCGCAGAACATCCGCGATGAAAGTGGTCGTCTCAGTTTCGACCACTGAGACGACGGCGGCGACGTGCGCATCGCGGCGCGACCAGGCGCGAATTGCGGCTTCGATGGGAGTGCGCTCCGAATCGGTGCAGCGCTTTACGAAACGCGCCCAGCGCGCGGCGGCATTTTCGTACTCGACCGCGGAACGGCGCAGCCATTCCGTTTCGTCTTTTTCCCAGCGCGACAGCATGGCGTCGAGCAACGCCTCGCGATCACGGTAATGCCAGTAGAAGCTGCCTTTGCTGACGCCGAGATCGCGGGCGATGACTTCGACGCGGACTGCTTCGAAGCCTTCCGCGCCAAGGCGCACGAATCCGGCATCAATCCAGCGTTCCGGCTGGTATGAAGGCTTCGGAGCTTGTTGTGGAGTGGCCATGTTGTTAAGTGCCCGCTTTCCGCGGATTAGAATTGGCGTCCGTCGTTTGTTTGCAATGAGTTGCGTCGAATTCTAATCGGCGGCAGAGCTGATTAGAATTTCGAGATTTCAGGCCGAAAACACCGGCTGCGCGCGCGTGTCTCGCACTCTTGGGCTCAAAAGTGTGACGGCTCAGGTAAGCATAATGCGGGGCGGATTTCAAATGTCTTTGTGGCGCTTCGGTCTCGAGGAAAAAAACGAAAGTACGGTTTGTATGTTTTGTTGCGATTAGAAACGAGTTGTTTGTTGATATTGCGACGGTTAGGTGTGGTTCTAATCGCAGAATGTTGCGATTAGAAATGGAGATGGAGTGAGCGCTGCGGATGGGCTTGGGGCGAGTTCTGAGCGACGTTACGAATGGGGCAAGCCTGGGCAATCGTGCGTGTGGCAGCAAGAAAAATAGGCCACCCTGAAGGGCGCCGCTACATAGACAACGGCCAAGACGAAGGCCGGGCACAGCCCGCCGCGGCGGGCAGGCATGCTGTGCCCCTACAGGGAAAGTGCTAAAGAGCCGATCGGAGATCGGCGTTCCCAGGAACATCACTTCACGGCTGCCGATTGTGGCTCGCTCGTGCTGGATGCCGTTGGCGGTTACTTGCGTGTTTGAATCTGGCTGCATGTTCCGAGCGCGTCGCTCCTTGTGTGCGTTGCGCGGCGGCGCGGTGTAGACACACGCCGACGCTGGCCCCTTTTTCGGGGCACACAAAAAATTATTAAGTTATTTATGATTTCCAAGGTTTAACATAACCGATGCGGGATTTCAAGGGAGTTGTTGAGAGGAATTCGGGAGCTAGCTAAGTGGAGCCTTTTTTCGACGCAGTATCAGTGCAACGTAACTCAAGAACGTTATCTCCCGGTTTACCGTCGCGCTTCTATATGTGAAGTATTAAGTCTAGGAACAAAAACTGAACATTGGGGTCCAAATACACATGGCCAAACGATCTGTGGTTTTGTTCTTCGTGGGGATCGTGGTGGGGTTGTCCTTCACGCCTGAAACAGCTATCGCTTGCATATGCGGTCGCGGCAATGCGGGAAAGACAATGCGAGACGTTGCTCTTTCCTATAGTGAAGGCTCGAATTCAAACAAGATCATTTTTGAAGGGCTCGTAGAGACGCAGGATGTGGAAACCGGACCGATCGGAGCGCCTGCTAACGTATGGTCAATAACGCTGCGCGGCGCACATCGGTCTGTTTCCATCCGTGTTCTGCGTGCATATCGCGGCCAGGCCGCGGGGACAGTAATCGTTCTGACTGGCATGGGCCTTGGGGATTGTGGTTTCGATTTCGAGACCGGCAAACAGTATCTCGTCTACGCCGATGGAATTGACGCTGTGAATTTGTTCACGAGCATATGCAACGGAACTTCTCCTGTGGAGCAGGCTGGCCCAGCGCTGAGACTACTCCGGGGAGAAAAGCCCACACCCGAAGACCTTTTGGATGTGAAGGATTACTACGAAAAGGTGCGGCCTGGGTGGTACGGCACGGCATGCGGCAAGGTGACCAAGACCGACGGTACGCCGTTTGACAAGGGTTCGATCGATATGACCGAAGTGCGGGATGAACCCTTACCTCCGATGGTCGCGTCAGACCCAAACCTGTCTAAGACAGATGGCAGCTTCTGCATTCGATACATCCGCCCTGGAAAATATCTGCTCACCGCACAGAAGTCAGAGTACGAGGACTCCGACCGTTGGATGGGGTATTACCCGGGCGTTGCAAAACACTCGGAGGCTGTTCCGATTGAAATCCGTGCCGGGGACAACTTATCAGATCTGCATTTCAGCGTCCGCAAGGAGCGCGTCTACAACGTGTCGTTCCGAATTGCCACTCCGGATGGAAGTCCGGTGCCTTTGGAACGGCTCGGGGTTTCTATCGACAGCCAGGAACGAGACGCATTGGCTTACCATCTCATGCAGAACAGAAACGAAAATGGTAGGTACGGTGCGGGCTACATTCCCCCCGGCCATTACCTAGTGCAAACGTACATTCAGCCTGACTTTGAGACCGGAAGGGTCCCGGCCGAACTTTCCCGATGGCATATGGCAAAGCAAGAAGCGGACATCGCATCTGACTCAGAAATTGTCCTTAAGCTGAGTCCCGCCCACTAGTTTTCGAGGGCAAGAAACTTTCCCATACGAGCTTCTCACCACGCGGAGTGCAAAACAGCGTTGTTCTCTCCCGAGCGGAGTCGTTGCCAAATCACTTTTCCGGACTAACCAACATATAGACATCTAATTTGCGAACGTACGGAGGAGAGGCATGAAGACGCTGATGGCGCTTGCTGTGGCGGTTGCTGTTTTGTTCCCGGCTTGCTTGTGGGCTGCGCCTGCAAAGCCGGCGTTGGAAGTGGTGGTGCTGGGGTCTGGCGGACCACGGCCGTTCGGCAGGGGCGGGTCGAGCTTCATCGTGATGGTTGACGGAAAGCCGCGGATTTTGGTGGATGCCGGACCGGGCGCGTTCTTGCGAATCGGGGAATTGAACCTGGACCTGGAAAGTGTGGATACGATTTTGCTGACGCATCTGCATATCGATCACAGCGCAGACCTGGCAGCTTTCTTCAACGCGCGAGCGCTCACCAGTGACGGGCCAATCGTGTACCGGGTGTTTGGCCCGGACGAGGCAGGGCTATTCCCCAAGACTTCGCGATTTGTGGATTTGCTGGTAGGAGATCGTGGTGCTTTCGAGTATCAGAAGACGTTTGGCGCGCGCGAAACATTTAAGGTTCGCGACCTGGCAATCCGCCTGGATTCGGCGCGCACGAAGATTGTGGATGAGGATGGCTTTGTGGTGGAAGAAATTGCGACGCATCACGGAGACTGCCCGTCGGTGGCTTACCGGATTGCTTATAAGGGCGTGGTGGTGGTTTTTTCAGGGGACATGGACGCGTCGGCGCTGCCGAACCTGGTAAAACTGGCGAAGGACGCGGATCTGCTGATCTTTAATTGCGCCGTGCTGGATCCTCCGGATTCACCTTCGCAACTGTACGATCTGCATACGCCGCCCAAGAAAATTGGCGAAGCCGCGCGCGCGAGCGGAGTGAAAAGTTTGCTGCTGAGCCATCTCGCTCCGGACGTGGAGAGTCAGGAGGATGCGGTGCGGAAATCGATTCGCGCGTCCTATGCAGGGCCGGTCGCCTTCGCGAGCGACAAGCTGCGCGTGCCTGTTGGGAAGTGAACGCGAAATTCGAGCGTACTTAGGACATTCCCGCGACGCTTGAATTAACCCGCACACGAAGAAAAACTGGGATTGGCGCGAACGCAGAGGGAGTTACTTTTTACGGGCGGCGCGGCGGCGAGGGAGCTTGCCGCGCACCAGCTCAATCTCTTTTTCTATCGCGCGAATGGCTTTTGGCGACATGGCGATGAATTCGACGCCAATGCCGACACTCGGAATGCAGTAGCGCACTTCACCGCGCGCCTGAACCTCGACTCCTGTCAGGTCCAGGCAGAAGCGGAGGTTGAGGACGGCGCCTTCCGGGAATTTCTGGCCGGTGGTGATGAACATACCCCGCGTGCTGACGTCAGGCGGGCGAATCGAAACAACCTGCGTGTCGCCTTCGTAACGGATCGAGATTTCGCGCAAGCTGTGGACGCGGTTGCTGAACCGGATTGTGTCCCAATTCTTCTTTTTGCGTCCTGCGCTCATGAGGTCGCCGTTTCCTGCGGAGCGAGCAAGCGTCGGGCCGTCTTCCGCGGCTTGCGGACGGCAGTTTTTTTCTTCCCGCAGTAAGGGCACAGCAGAAACCCGGCCGAAAGCTCGCGCCGGCATCCCGCACAGCGCGTGCTGCTCATCTGCGCGAACGGCACAACGCGCTGAACTTCCTCGAGTGACGTGAGTCCTTCGCGGACGTGCTCGAGCGCGTATTCCTGCATGAGTTTCATGCCGTTTTCGCGGGCCAGGGCGCGGATTTCATCGCTGCGCGAATTCTCCCGGATGCAAGACCGGATGGCGTCGTCGAGCGCAAGCATTTCATATATCCCAATCCGCCCCTTGAATCCCGTCAGGTCGCATACCTCGCAGCCGTTAGCCACGTTCAACGTGGCCGGCGGATCGGTGATTCCTGCGAGCAGAAGCTGCGAGATCATATCGGGAGTTGCCGGAACGGTCTTGCGGCAGACGCACAAGCGGCGAATCAGCCGCTGAGCAACGACCGCGGTGACCGACGACGCGATTTGAAATCCGGGAACGCCCAGGTCGACCAGGCGCATGACGGCGGAAATACTGTCGTTGGTGTGAAGAGTGGAAAGGACGAGGTGGCCGGTCTGTGCAGCTTTGATGGCAATTTCCGCGGTTTCCTTGTCGCGGATTTCACCGATCATGATTACGTTGGGATCCTGCCGCAGGATGGAACGCAGCGAGTTAGCGAAAGTGAGTCCCGCCTTCGTGTTCACTTGGACCTGATTGAGGCCGGTGAGTTCGTACTCGACGGGATCCTCGACGGTGATGATGTTTACCGAAGGCCTGCGAATGACGTTGAGCGAAGAGTATAAGGTTGTGCTCTTGCCAGAGCCCGTGGGTCCCGTCACCAAAATCATCCCCTGCGGATAGAAAAGCATTTTCTTGAGTTTTTCAGCCATACACGGCGGGAAACCCAGCCCGGAAAAAGGCTGCAACGGAGCATTTCCTTCGAGCAGGCGCAAGACCACCGTTTCGCCGTATTGCGTCGGCAGAGTGGACACACGCAGGTCAATTTTGCGCTCGCCGATTTTTACAAGGAAGCGGCCGTCCTGTGGCGCGCGGCGTTCGGCAATATCCATGTCCGATAAGATCTTGATGCGCGAGGCCACCGAATTCTGCAAGTTTCGCTCGATGCGCCGGTGATCGCGCAGCGTGCCATCCACGCGAAAGCGAATGACTGTTTCCGTGGCATGGGGCTCGATATGGATGTCGCTGGCGCCTTTCTCCGCGGCGGCCCGGATCATGGAAGCGACTACTAACACAGCCGGCGTGGTTCGCGACTTCGCCGCGAGCTCGGACTGCATCTCGCGCATGGCTTCCACGTTGCGTTCCTGCGAGCTTGTGGAGACGAACTGGATTGTCGAATCCACGGCGATTTTCATCCCGGGTTCGGCTACATCGCCAGGGGATTCGGCGGCCAGGAGTCCGTAACTTCGATCGATGGCATCAGTCAGTTCCTGGCGGAACGCCAGCCGCGGCAGGATTTCCATCCCGGTCTTGAAGCGTAATTCGTCGAGGATGTGCAGATTCTGCGGCTCGGCCATGGCGACCAGCAGCTTCGCTCCTTCTTCGCGTATGGCCAGAGCGCTACAGCGCCTTGCCATAGGAGCGGGTATGAGTCTCAGAATTTCAGGAGCGATTTGGGCGGAAGAGCAATCCAGGTACGGAATTTGCGATATCTCCGCCAGTGCGGAAGCAAGGTCGCTCTTCGAAATCAGCTCGCGCTGCAGGAGTAGCTCTCCCAAATGAACGAGCTTGCCCTGCTGGTCTTGAAGAGCCTTGTTCAGTTCGGCGGCAGAAACGTGGCCGCGCTCTCGGAGGACTTCCCCCAGACGCTTTCTTTGCATTTTTTGCTCTTGCGTTCTATCCCGGTATTTCTGCCAAGCGCCTAGGACTTCTCGAGGACGAGAGGGGTCAACTATTTCTATAGCACGCATGAAACCCCGCGCGGCTCTTTTTCAGGCAGGAGGTTCCCATTTGAGCAATAACGAAGGTGGTTGAAGTCCAGAACTAAAGCTACAGACCAAAATATAGGGCCGCCCGAACGTCAGGCGGAGCGATGCGGAGGGCAGTAATAAGGATCGTTAGTGAAGTTGGCCGACCTGATAGTTCAGCGCTGAGAGTTCTGCTTCGTAATCGTACTTAGCGCTCGCCTGCACGATCTCGGCCTGCGTTGCGTTCAATTGCGACTGGCTGAGTTCGATGATGGAGCTAAGTCCGAGCTTGTAGCGCTCCTGCGCCAAATCGAGGGCCTGCTTGGCCTGCGCGAGAAGTTGGTCGGTTAGAGAGACGCGCTGATAGCCGGCATTGGCGTTCAACCAGGCTTTCTGAACGTCTCGGACGACGCTGTTTTGCTCGCCGCGCAAATACTGCTCCTGGGCGCGAGCTTCCGCGTTGGCTTCGGCGCGCAAGGCGCCAAACAGATGGCCGTTGAAAATCGGAATGTTGAGGTCAAAACCCGCCGCCGCGTAGCGAGGTGGGAGCTGGGCCACGCGATACGGCGCCAGTCCGGCGGCTCCCGCAGCGGAAATACTGGGAAACCACAGATCGCGCTGAGCCGCGGCAAAGCTCTGGGCGGAGTCCACGTCCAGCCGCCGGCTGATGAGCTCCGGGCGATTCCGCAGCGCCTGCTGAATCAGGTCCGACAAATCTCCTGGAGGCGCGACTGCGGCAGGACCTTCGGCAAGCTTGAAAATTTTAAGGTCGTCGTATCCGAGAGCAGCATCGAGATCGGCGTAGGACGCTCGCACGTCATTTTGTGCCTGTACAAGCAGGAGCTGCGCCTGCGCAAGATCGACATTCGCAAAACTCAAATCCAGCCCGGAGCGGAGTTTGTTCTTTTCAAGTTCGCCTATTTGATCGGACACCAATTGGCGGTCTTTTACCGTTTCGAGCGCCACTTGGAGCACCGCCTGCGCTTTTAGCACCGCGTAATACGCCTGATCCACTTGGAGCAGAACGTCGGCTCGCGCGGTCGTTACGTTCTCTTGTTCGGCACGAGCGTGCAGATTCGCGCTTTTCACCAGCTCGTGAGTGCGCCCAAAATCCGTCACCAAGTGAGTGACGCCTACACCTTCCGCAAACCGACTGAAGATGATCGGATTGTTCAACGCTCCCGCGGCGATGCGGCTGTTGTTCTCCGCCTTGACACCGGTGGCGCTTCCGTTCGCCGTTGGATAGTACGCAGCCCGTGCTTCGCGCACCCGCTCGGCGGCAGCCGCCGCCACGTCCTGCGCGGCAGCGAGCTGCGGGTGATTCTGTATTGCAAGTTTCTCCGCTTCCTCGAGCGTGAGGGTCTGTGCGGTTTGCGCGGAGCCCGCGCCTGCAGTTACGCCCGTCACCATTACAAGGAAAACCAGATGGCGCCAGTTCATCAGCGAGCCTCCTCGGCGATGGCCGCACTCGTTTCGGCGCGGCGCTGATAGATGAGCAGGTACGCCGCGGGAACGATGAAAATCGTCAGAATGATCGACGTGAGCAGGCCGCCGATAATCGCGCGAGCGAGCGGGGCGTAAGCCTCGCTGCCTGTTTCCAGCTTGAACGCCATGGGGAGCAAGCCCACGACGGTGGCCAGCGAAGTCATCAGGATCGGCCGCAAACGGATGCGGCAAGCGTCCGCCACGGCTTCTCGGACGCTATGTCCCTCCGAGCGGAGCACGTTGGCAAAGTCGACGATGAGAATGCTGTTCGAAACCACCATTCCTTGCAGCATTACGATTCCCATCAGCGACTGAATGTTGAGCGTGGTTCCGGTGAACGCCAGAGTCACGATCACGCCAGTGAGACCAGTGGGGACCGCTAGAACAATCAAAAAGGGGTCGGTGAAAGATGCGAATTGGGCTACGAGAATCAGATAGACGAGCAGAATGGCCAGCAACAGTCCGATGCCGAAACTCTTGAACGACGATTCCATGGTCAGCACAAGTCCGCGGACGTTCACGCGAATGTTCGCCGGGAGCTGAGTGCGGGCAATGATTTGGTTTATGGCCTTGAGCGGTTTTCCCAAGTCCTCGCCCGTGGGCGCCACGTAGATATCGACGGTTCTCTGCAACTGGTAGTGATCGACTTCCGTCGGAGTGAGTATGGGTTCGACGTCCGCGACCTGATTCAGATAGGTCGGCAATTTCAAGGTCGGGGCGCGCAGCGGCATAGCCTTCAGATCTTCGATCGACTTCACCTGGTTTTCGGGGTATTGGACCGTAACGAAATAATTGTTTCCTGTTTTCGAATCGATCCAATAGCTCGGAGCGATCATCACGTCTGACGTGAGAGCGGTGATGACGTTGTCGATCACTTCCTTGGGGTTCAGGCCGAGCTGACTGGCGCGCCCGCGATTTACATTCAACTGCAACGCGGGATAATCCATATCTTGCGGGATGTAAACGTCCGACACACCCGGCACGGCCTTGATTTGCTGGGCTAGATCTTGGGCGATGCGATCGTCCACGTGCAGGTCCATGCCGCTGACTTGTACATCGATGGGCGCCGGCTTGCCCTGGTTCAACACGGAATCGACGAGCCCGCCCGACTGAAAATAGGTGCGTAACTGCGGCAGCTCGGCGGCGATTCGCTTGCGCACCTCATCCATGTAAGTGAAGCTACTCTCCTTGTGTTCCTCTTTGAGGCCGACTTGCACGACCGCTGTATGCATGCCGGAGTTGGGCGTGAACAGCGACGAGAGGTCGGGCATCACTCCGATATTCGACACTATGGTGTTCAGGTCGTTCGGTTTCACCACCTCGCGGACGATTTGTTCGACCTGCTTTATGTAGTTTTCGGTCAGTTCGACCCGCGTTCCTGTCGGCGCCTTTACGTTAATCAGGAACTGGCCTGCGTCGGACCGCGGAAAAAACGAAACGCCGATGAAGGGGTAGAGGGCGAAACTCAGCACAAATAAACCGAGGATTCCCGCGATGGTCACGCGCGGCGAATCGAGAGCCTTGTTGACCCACGCGCCGTAGCAATTCAGCATCTTTTCAAATCGCGCGTTAAATCGAGAATGGAACCTCGCTCCCCACGACTTGTTGGAGTCTTCCTCTCCTCCGTGGTGCAGAGCCTTTAGAAAATGGGCGCAGAAAAGGGGCACGACGGTGACTGCGTCGAAATAAGAGGCAAAGAGGGCAATAACGACTCCCAGAGCGAGAGCGCCGAACAGGTACTTGCTAACACCAAAAAGAAGGGTGACCGGAAAGAACACAACAACTGCCACCAGCATAATCGCGAGCACGGCCAGCGCTACTTCGTTCGCTCCTTTCACTGCGGCCACTTTCGGATCTTCGCCCAGCTCGATGTGGCGGTACACGTTTTCGATGACGACGACCGAATCGTCGATCAGCCGCGAGAAGGCTAGAGCCAGACCGCTCAATACCATTGCGTTGATTGTTTTTCCTGCCAGGTGGAGCACAAAAAACGTGATCATGACGGAGAGGGGAATGGAAAGAAAGACGGCCAGCGTGGCGCGCGTGCTGCCGAGAAACACGAGAATCATTACGGCCGTCAGCACGATACCGATGCCGCCCTCGCGCAGGACAGCCGAGATCGCTTCTTTCACGAAGAGCGATTGGTCAAATTCCACGTGGGTCTTCAACTCCGAGGGTATGTCCCGCAGCGTTGTGATCGCTTTCTTGATGCCGTTCACCACCGCGATTGTGTTGGTGTCACCGCCCTGCTTAAGAATCGGGACGTAAACAGACTTTTGCCCATTGACGCGCACGATGTTGTATTGGGTGGAAGCGCCATCGACCGCTTTTCCCACATCGGAGACGAACACTGACTTCTGTCCCTCTGTCTTCAATGGCACATCATCGAGGGCTTTCGCATTTGAGACTTGCGCGTTGGTATAAAGGTTGTAATCGAGCGGTCCGATGCGCACGTCGCCGGCGGGCAAAATCAGGTTCGATTCATTCGTGGCGCGCACCACGTCCATGGGACTCAGCTGGTGAGCCTGCAATTTCAGGGGATCGACGTACACCATGATCTGGCGGTACTTGCCGCCGTATGGCGGGGGGACTGTGGCGCCGGGCACACCGGCAATTTGATTTCGAATACTGAATTGCAGGTAGTCGTGGAGCTGGGTTTCGTTCAGGTCTTGGCCCTCGACGGTGAGCAGGCAGACCGGAAGACTCGATGCGTCCACGCCCATTACAACCGGGGGCAGAGTTCCCTGAGGCAATCGGCGCAAGTCGGCCATGGCGAGATTCGAAATGTTGGTGACGTCCGCATTCGCATCCGTACCGGGCTGGAAATAAATCTTGATGAGGCTCACGCCGGAAAGCGAACGCGATTCCATGTGATCGATTCCGCTGCCCAGCGTAAAGAAGCGTTCGAATGTGTCGGTGATGTCAGCTTCGATTTGTTCCGGCGGCATGCCGCTGTAGAAAGTGGCTACCAGCACGACTGGAATATCGATACTCGGAAACATGTCAACAGGCATCTGCACTACACTCGTCAGCCCGAGAACGCAGATGAATAGGCAAATGACGATGATGAAGTAGGGATGTTTTAGCGAAAATGTTGGCATGGCTACCCCTACTCCATTCCCACGGGCTTTACGATTTGCGGAGAGACCAACTGATCCGGCCGAAACTGATTCTGCTGGCCGAAGACGACCATTTCTCCCTCTTTCAACCCGGAAAGAATCTCGGCGTCGGTCGCGGTTTCGAGTCCCAGCGCTACGGAGCGCTTTTCGATCCGGTTGGAAGCGTTCACGACGAGCACTGCTCCCTGCCCATTGCCTCCGGCTTGCACCGCTTGCACGGGCACGGTCAACGCATTGTTGACGCCGTGCAAAGGAATTTGCACCGAGGCGTACATACCCGGCACAAGCTCAAATGTCGGATTGGGAACGTTCACCTCCGTGTGCATCGTTCGCGTCCCGGTGTCGATCTCATCAGAGAAGCGGACGATTTTGCCATTGAAGGTTTTTTTGATGGCCGAAACATTTACGGCCAGAATCTGGCCTTCGCGAATATCCGCCACGGCCCGTTCCGGCACAGGAATCACGAGTCGAAGCAGGTTGTTTTGCGAAAGACGGCAAAGCGCTGAATCGGCATTGCTGGAGGCGGTCCCGGCGGGAAGAAGCGCGCCGGTGTAAGCGTTGATTTTGGTGATGACGCCATCGAAAGGAGCCGTAATCCTGGCGTAGGCGAACATGGCCTTATCTTTTTCAAGCGCTGCTTTTGAGGCCAGCAATGCTTGCTCGGACGCCGCCAGTGAAGCCTTGGCACCGGAAACGCCCGCGCTTGCTTCCACATCCTTTCCTTGCGCTACGTCGACTTCCTGCTGGGCCACTAGTTCCGGCCGCGATTTCTGCACGTCCGCCAGCCGCGTGTAAGTCAGATGAGCGACCTTGTAACTCGATTCCGAGCGGTTGAGTTCCTCGCGGGCGCGCGCCAAATCCTGATCGCTGCGCCGGACTGCGGCCTCGTCCTGTTGAAGCTGCTGCTGGAGTTCGGGAATTTCCAGTACAGCGAGAAGTTGCCCTTGTTTCACGTGCGTACCCCAATCCACGTACAACTTTTGGATGTAGCCGGACACCTTGGCGTAAACATTAATCTCCTGGAAGGGCTCGAACTCGGAGGCAATTTCGAGCGTGCTGGCAAGATCGTGCCGCGCCACTTTGACCACGGCGACGCGAGGAGCATTCGCCGGATTGTCGGCGCTGGCCTTGTCAGCCTTTCCGCAGCTGGCAACCGCTACCGCTATGAGAAGCAACGCCGGAAGTCCCCGCGAGGGCCGATGGCTTCCGTTCCGCTTCGGTCGTGAGCTCTGAGTCATAAGGCGACTCGACGTGAACCGGAGTTTTGTGAGTCTTTCATTTTCTCCTTCTTTATTTTGGGTTCCTTGCATCTCGAATGGCCTCGCGAAGCTTTTCCAGCGAGAAATTGGGAGATTGGCACAGCTCGATCAGCCGCTGCCGGAGCTCTTGGATCCTTTGAGCCGCAATTGGGATTCTTGGTGCAATCTCCGGCGGAATTGTTTGTACGCCGTGACGGTCTGCGTGTATCAAATCTCCGGGGCTAATCTTTAAATGGCCAACGTTTACGATGCCGCCAAAATCGAACACGTGGGCATAGGCGTGCGAAACGGAGACGTTTCGCGCAAACATCTGAAAACCGGAGCTGCGCACCCCCGGGAGATCGCGCACGGCACCGTTCGTGACTAGACCCACGCAACCGAGCGCCAGCAGAATGTTGGCATGAACTTCCCCAACGAATGCGCCCAAACCGGGCGGATTGTCCGTGTCTTCAATCACGACGATGCGCGGCGCGGGCACCGTCAAAATGTGATTCCACCAGTCGGTGCGGTCATAGTAGCTGTGGCCTTCCATGGGAGGATCCGAAGTTCGGATTCTGGCGGTGACGGCATAACCAACTATCGGAGGAAGATCCTCGAAGATGCAGCGAACGCTGGAATCGGTGAATCCCGCGTTGCGCAATCGTACGTCGAACGTCTCGATAGCGCTTGCCACTACACAAGCGCTCAACCGTCCGATCTGCTCGAGCAGCGCAGGCGGCAATCGATTCGCTGTCATAACGCTCCGGTGGCGGAACTTTTCCACCACGATTCTGCGGAAGAATGGCCCTATTCAACTAAAAATCCAAGCGTGCGGTTTGGAAAAAGTGCGACGTTCGTTACGCGAGCGATATCGGGGGAGAACGATGCTGTAGCGAAACCCTGACGCCTATCTGCCGAATTGGAGGCGTTTGGGCACCATGTTGCCACGTCGAAATTTCTTGCGGTTGGGGAGGGACAATCTTGGCCACAATTCGCAGCGGCGTACGATCGAAAACCGGCGCAGCGTGGGCCCCCTTCATCTTGCTGGATATGGAAAGGTAATGTGCAGGATGCGATTGCGAGTAGTAGCAGCTGTTCTTTGCGGCTGTCGAAAAGCCCACAACGGCAACCAACAGAGCGAAAATAGCTATTCTCGCGAAAAATTCGCGCGAAAAATGGCTGGCGATTGGCCGGTCTTCCGTCGGTGCCGCGAATTCCACCTAAGGTTCTCCCACTAGCTACCTAAGTATTTTAGGTTCAGTGTGACTCGAAGGCAAGAGGCTAGACCTACCCTGGTTCCTCGTGATGAATTCAAAGTGTTGGTTTCTGCTTAGCGTGCTTCACGGATCCGGCAATCCACTCAACGCGCGATGACGTACTTATCATGGCAGATGAATTTCACGAGCAGATCGAAACGGTTCAATTCCTTGTCGACCGTTATAATGCCTCCATGACGGATTCGCCCGTGCAGCACATGCAGTGCATGGAGGTTTGGGGCGGCAGCCAGCTTGCCTCCAGCGGTGTGGAGCTGGGCGGCCTCGATTTGTGGGTGTACAGCAAGCCGTACGGCGAGGCCCCGCGCGGCGGGGATGTCTACTACGTTTCGAGCTGCGCCACCGGCCGCATCAGCCGCATGCTCCTCGCCGACGTTTCCGGTCACGGCCAAACTGTCGCATCCACGGCGGCCGACTTGCGCACGTTGATGCGCCGCTTTGTCAATCGGCTGGACCAAAAAGAATTCGTTCGCCTGCTCAACGAGCAGTTCACTGCGCTCTCGACTCACGGTAGTTTTGCCACCGCTGTAGTTACCACTTTCTTCGAGCCCAGTCGCCGCCTCTCTCTTTGCAACGCAGGCCATCCCCGGCCGCTTCTCTTTCGCTCCGCCGATGGCCGGTGGTCGCTTCTCGGCCATCACGACCATCCCGAAAAGAAGGGGCTGAGCAACATTCCCCTCGGCATGTTTCAAATCGCCGACTACGAGCAACTCGATGTGGAACTCGCCCCAGGCGACTGCCTTATCAATTACACCGACGCGCTGATAGAATCCTGCGATGCGGACGGCAGAATGCTCGGCGAAGACGGCCTGCTGCGCATCGTCAATCTGCTCGGGGACGTTCCCTCCGAGAAGCTCATCCCATCGCTTCTCCAGGAAATCAGCGAGCGGTTCCCGGAAAATCTCGCAACCGACGACGTCACTCTGCTCGTCGTTCGCGCCAACGGCCGGGCGCTGCACTTCAGCTTCGGCGAAAAACTTTACGCATTCGGCCGCTTCGTAAGAACTTTCGTCCGTTCGCTAAACCCCCAAGCAGATCGCGCCCCGTTTCCCGACGCTAACTTAGCCAATCTCGGCGGCGCCATCATTCCAGCACTGGGTCGTCGCTGGCGCGCACCTCGTGCGCCAGCAAAATAGATCACGCACGGCCATTCGGAAACACCGCGATTTTTTTTTACCGACTTGCGAGGCCCCATACCTGAATTCCCCACTCAGAAACCTGTCGCATGTTTGACCCGCGTCACTGGTGAGTCCGGCAAGTTGAATATCTTGTCGATCGTGGACCATTACTCCATAATGCCGCCGGTAAGGCGTTCAGAAAGAACTAGGAGGTCATCCTATGGCGACGATTACTACTAAAGACGGCACGGACATTTATTACAAGGATTGGGGCAAAGGGCAGCCGGTCGTCTTCAGCCACGGCTGGCCGCTGAGCGCAGACGACTGGGATGGGCAGATGCTGTTCTTCGGGCAGCATGGTTACCGCGTGATTGCGCACGACAGACGCGGCCACGGGCGCTCCAGCCAGACGTGGGACGGCAATGAGATGGACACCTACGCGGACGATCTCGCTGCATTATTTGAAAAGCTCGATCTTAAGGACGCGATCATGGTCGGGCACTCGACGGGTGGCGGCGAAGTCGCGCGCTACCTGGGTCGTCACGGTGCGAAGCGTGTATCCAAGGCGGTGCTAATCAGTGCTGTGCCGCCGCTCATGTTGAAGACGGAAAAAAATCCTGGCGGTCTGCCCATTTCGGTATTCGACGGCCTCCGGGCAGCACTCGCGGCCAACCGCCCGCAGTTCTACAAGGAGATTACGCTCCCGTTTTACGGATACAACCGCCCCGGCGCAAAGATTTCGGAAGGCATCCGCGAACATTGGTGGTTGCAGGGCATGATGGGAGGCGTCAAGGCTCACTACGACTGCATCAAGGCGTTCTCGGAGACCGATTTCACCGAAGACCTGAAGAAGATCGACATTCCGGTGCTGGTGATGCACGGTGACGACGATCAGATTGTGCCAATCGGCGCCGCGGGCCTGATGTCTGCAAAGATACTGAAGAAAGCAATGCTGAAGGTCTATCCGGGCTTTCCCCACGGCATGCCCGCGACCAACGCGGACCAAATCAATGCCGACCTACTGGCTTTTTTTAAAGGTGCGGCAACAACAGCGTCGGCGTGACCGAGTTTTCCGCGATCGTTGTGCGACAGACAGGTGCGGCATCCTGAAGTATCGGCGTGTCGTGAGAGGAAGGGGGTGCGGACTATGATCTTGGGCATGACGACTTTGACTTTCGTGCACGTTTTGTTGAGTTTAGCGGGGATAGCGTCCGGAGTGATCGTCGCCCTCGGAATGCTGGCCTCAAAACGCCTTGACGGTTTGACCGCGGTATTTCTTGCGACCACCGTTTTGACAAGCGTTACGGGATTTTTCTTTCCCTACGAAGGGTTCAAGCCGTCGTATGTGGTCGGCGTCTTGTCGTTAATCGTGCTGGCAATCGCGATTTTCGCGCGTTACAGCCGGCATTCGGCGGGCGGGTGGCGCCGGACTTACGTAATCACGTCCGTGATTGCGCTCTACCTGAACGTTTTTGTCTTGGTCGTGCAGCTTTTCGAGAAGGTGCCAGCGTTGAAGGCTATGGCTCCAACACAGTCCGAACCCCCGTTTAAGCTGGCACAGCTTGTGGTTCTTGCGCTTTTCGTCATGCTTGGCATTTTCGCGGCAATCCGGTTCCGCGTCGAGGCTTGAACCAGCGCTCGTGCCAGAGCAGGCAAACTAGGCGGCTGCTTTATTTTCGATCCTTCAGATCCTTGAAGTCGTCGCGCACTTTATCGATGCGTTCGCGGTACGCGGATGCGTCGCCGTAGGCGAGGAAATGCGAATACCGGTCGTGGGCGTGCTGAATTCGGCGCGCGTGCTTGATCGGGCACCAATGCTGCTCCGTTCGTCCCGCAATTTCTACAACGTACGCCAAAAGGCCGTTGGCATACGAGCAGTACATGCAATTCAGTCCCTCGAGCGCATTCAAGTAGCGCAATTTGTTGCGGTCGATCGCCATGTAGTCCTTGCGCCGTGCTTTCGGAATGCCGTAGACGGGAAAACACACGGCCTGGTATGTGGAAACGAAGAGATCGAGCAGCGCAAACGGGACGATGCAAACATAAATAAACGGCGATGTAATGAAAGCGAAGAATCTGGAATGCAGAAGATAACGGAAGAGCGAAGTCTTTAGCCGTCGATGTTCCCCCTTGATTTGATCGGAGAACCAAATCTTGCCGTTGCGCAGTTCGTAGAAATGCGACTTAATCTCCTCCTCAAGTTTTTCAACAACAGGAAGATGGGGGAGACGATCGGACTTCTTCGAGCGATGATCGGTCACATTCACCTCGCGGGAACTGCCTCGCGCAGTAGATGATACGTGAGAAATCCGCTCGTGGCCGTGGATGTTATTCGGCAAACGGAAGGTGACGGCAGATGGAATGCTGATGCAAAGGGCAGTGTTGAGATTGCTCGTCTATCCCGCTGGAACGACAGCTCATTGGATGATCAGTGGAGGGATTCGAAAGCGGCGGAGGCTGCAGCGGGGTCGTCGCCGAAATTGTTGAGCCAGGCGACATTTGGTTCTTTGCGGAACCAGGTTGTCTGGCGCTTGGCGAAGCGGCGCGTGGCTCGCTGGATTTGCGCGACAGCCTCGGGAAGGGCGAGCTGACCTTCAAGGTGAGCGCGCAGTTCGGAGTAGCCGATGAACTGAAAGGGCTTGGCGTCAACGGGGACGCCACGAGCGATCAGCTGACGGACTTCGTCGAGCCAGCCTGCGGCGAGCATGGATTCGACGCGGGCGTCAATGCGCGCGTAGAGAGCTTCACGTGGAGGCAGGAGGCCGATTTTTTTTACCTCGTAACCTTCGAGCGGGGCGCGGCCGGCACGATGAATTTCTCCCACGGACTTTCCTACCAGGATGCGCAACTCGATGGCGCGGATGATTTTCGGAGTGTCGCGCGGAGCGATGCGCGCGGCGGCTTCCGAGTCGAGACGTGCGAGAATTCGGTGGAGATGTTCGGGGCCGCGCTGCGTGGATTTGCGGCGCAGCCGTTCGCGAAGACCTTCGGAGCGCGCGGGCGCTTTGGAAAGACCTTCAAGAAGGGCGCGAAGGTAGAGTCCTGTTCCAGCGACGACGATTGGCAGCTTTTTGCGGAAACGCAAGTCCGCGAGGACCTCTTCGGCGCGGCGACGGTAGTCGCCGGCGGAGAAAACTTCTTGGGGCTCAATTAGGTCAACGAGGTGATGCGGGATATTTCCCTGAGCAGCAACTGGAACCTTGGCAGTGCCGATATCGAAATGGCGATAGAGCTGGGTTGAATCGCAGGCGAGGATTTCGCCGTTGAGGCTTTCTGCAAGCGAGACAGCGAGAGCAGATTTACCGGAAGCGGTGGGGCCGAGGATGACGACGAGGGGCGGGAGCGGAGCGCCGTGGCTTGGCGAAGTCGAGGACATTGCCTCTGGGTATTTTACGGGAGAGAGTGCGAGTCGCACAGGATTGATTGTCGGGGGCGGAGGGCGGACCTAGGAGCCGAAAACTTTGAAGTAACGCAGGAGGAGAATTAGCAGCGCTAAAGCGGCGAGGAGGATCGCGCCAAGGACTTGCGTGCGATTCGGCTTCACGGCAACTTAGAGTAATCCCAGCCTCGGGGCGGATTGTACAGGAAAATAATTCGCAGGCGAATATACGGCCCGTGGAATTGCGAGGGAAGTGGATCGAACGGATTGGAAGTTTTGATGGAGGACATAGCAGCGGTGTCGAGCGGGTCTTTGCCGGAGGTGCGTTCGAGGGTGGGGTCGGGGCCAGGGACGCTGCCGTCCTGATTAATTTGAAACGTAATGAAGACTGTTCCCTGTTCGCCCATCATGGCGGACTCAGGCATCACGGTGGACCAATTCCGTTTGATCGTGGCAAGCATGCGAGTGATGTAGCTTGAAAAGTCCACGCCTTCGGTGGGTGTAAGAATCGAGACGGCGTTGCCGACTCCGAGACCGCCGCCTCCCCCGCCACCACCCGATCCGGCGCCTCGCGGGACGTTGCCATTTTGGGTGTAAGTTCCGCCAGCACCGCTGCGCTTTACCGCATCCGAAAGCTGGTCCTGAATCGCGCGACCGGGCGAGGAGTTGGGCAGTTGCAGATTCAGTCTGCCGGGAGTGGGGGTAGGCAAAGGCTGTATCTGTGAGGGCTGAGGTGTTGTGGGTGGCGCGGCCGCAGGCGGATTCGGATTCACGGTCGTACGCGGCGTGGGTGCTGCGGGCAAATCGGGCGGCGCGGATTCGGAAGGCGCGGGCGGCGTGGGGAAATGCGTTTCGGGTCGTGGAGGAGCTGCGGTGTTCAAGGTTTTCTTGTCGATGCGAACTTTTGGGCCCGCAGGAGCGGGAGACTTCGACGTTTCGCCAAGATAGGGCCGTATGTAGGTGAGGCCGAGCTGATTACGCGCCAGTTCAATTTCGGTGGTGGTGGGAACGTGCGCAGGAAAAAGTTTGGGAATGAAAATAATGAAAACGATCAAGCCGATGTGGACGAGAACGGAACTGAATTGGGTAAAGACGTTGGACTTCGTGTCGCGGCCATGTTCCGGCTCCATGAGGAGATTCGCGTCGCCGGTCATGAAAATGTCGGGTTCGATGACTTCGCGCAACTGCGCCGTCATTTGCGGAGCACGCTCGAATTCCTTTCGTTCTTCGGGCGCGGTAGGTTCGACATAGGCCGGGACGACGACGCGCGAATCGAGAATCGCGAGGGGAACGGATTCGGAGAGCGGCCGAGTATTCTCATACGGCTTTACCGCCATGCCGCGAGGGACTAGCGTGCGATCGACGAGAACGCCGAGCGGAAGATGCGACGGAATTGTTGTTTTGCCGTCGAGCGGGGGCGCGTCGGAAAGATCCGGAGGAACGACGGTGCGGTCGTCCATGTACGTGGTTAGGCGATGGCCGTTCTTTTTCTCAGCGCCGGGGGCGAGGGGACGGACGTCGGTCGGAACCAGGGTGCGCGGAATCATTGAGCTGCCTGCGGGAGAGCGCCGGTCAGTTTGACGCGGCGGCCATGGTCCAGGATGCCCGCCGTAACGCGGTCGGCCAATTCAAGCGCGCGCTGACCGGCAATGCCATCGACGGCCGGAGCCCTGCGCGTGCGAACGGAGTCGGCGAATGCACGAAGCTCAGCTTTTAGCGGCTCCTCGGACGTCGTCGGTAGCTTCTCGAAACCAATTTGCGGCTGCGCGGCGGTGGTGTCGACGCGAACGCGAAGTGCGTCGCGCCGGGTAAAATCAAGCGAGATGTATTCGTGCTGCTGAAAAAAGCGCATCTTGCGAACCTGCTCGGTGGAGACGCGGCTGGCGGTGAGGTTTGCAACGGCACCGGTGGCGAATTCAAGGCGCACGTGGGCAATGTCCACTTTGTCGGTGATTACCGGGATGCCCACGGCTTTCAGATCCGTGACTGGCGCGTCCACGAGGGAGAGAAGAATATCGAGGTCATGGATCATCACGTCGTAGACGACGTCGATATCGAGGCTGCGCGGCGTGAAGATGCCGAGGCGATGGACCTCGAAAAACAGCGGCTGGGAAACGATTTGTTGAGCGGCGGCGACAGCAGGATTGAAACGCTCAACGTGGCCCACCTGGAGGATGCGCTCGCGGCGTTTGGCCGAAGCGATTAATCCGTTAGCTTCGCCAATGGTTGACGCAATGGGCTTCTCGACAAGAACGTCGAGGCCGGAATCCAGCAACATGCAACCCATACGGGCATGCTCTTTGGTAGGCGCGGCAAGACTGACGGCATCGATATGCTCCGCCGCAAGGGCGTAAACGTCGCGAATAACGCGGGTGCCAAATTCGGCGGCAACTTGCTGAGCGCGAGAGGCGTTCTCGTCGACGACCCCGGCGAGCTCGATGGCGCCTGCGAATTCGGAGCTGTTCGCCAGCTCACGCCAGACACGGACGTGGTTGCGTCCGAATTCGCCTACGCCTACGACGGCTACGCGAATGGGCTTGTCAGGCATAATTAGTTCTTAAATTCTTCCTTCGCGAGCGAAAGCTTCGATGGCGATGGCCGCTTCATTGGCGGCGCTTAGTAGCGCATCGCGGTCGAGGAGCAGTGTCCGGCCGGCGTCGATCGCCAGTGCGGTGGCGTTCGCGCAGCGCATTACTTCGATGGTTTTTGCACCAATCACCGGAACATCGAACCGCATATCCTGCTGTGGTTTGCTTACTTTGATGACCACGAGGCGTCGGCCCCCCACGAGGCGCGCGGCGCGCTCGATCGTTTCGTCCGTGCCTTCCATTGCTTCAATGGCAACACAGGCTCGGTCGCGCACTACAACCGTTTGCCCCAGATCGAGAGCTGCGATTTGCATCGCGACGTGACGACCGTAGACGATATCGGCCGCTTCGGATTCGTCGGGAGCGCGGCGCGTAAGAACTCCCGGCGCGGGCAAAAGCGGGCCGAGAAATTCCGTGGAATTCACGAGTTCGATGCCTTCGTCTTGAAGCACCTTGGCCACCGCGCCTATGAGCGAGTCCGTATTTTTCGACGGCAGCGAGAACAAAAGCTTAGCGAGTTTCCAGTCTGGCTTGATCGAGCTGAAAATCTTGTTGTGTTTCACCTGGCCAGCCATCACGGCGTGCTTGACGCCTTCCTGGTGCAGTAACTCGATCGTGCGGCTGAGCTCGCCAAGGCTCACCCAATGTAGTCGCTTGGAGGCGCGTTCGAGCGCAGGTGAGGCCTCTTCGCGAATGGCGACCACGGCCATCTCAATGCCGCGGCTTCGCGCGCCCTCGAGAACCAAGAATGGGAAGTCGCCGTTTCCGGCGATGAGTCCCCAATGCCCCGAACTGTTTTCAGGTGTCGCGGCCATGGAGTTTCTACTTGGTCAGGCCGCGATCGGCCGTCGACTCGATAAACTGGATCAATGTTAAGACGTCCTCGGAGCCAGAGAGGGTTTCGCGCATTTTCTCGATGGCCTGGGTGGTGTTGAGTTTCGAGCGGAGGAGGAAGCGATAGGCCTGCTGGATGGATTGAATGCGCTCAGGAGAAAATCCGCTGCGTTCCAGCCCCACGGAGTTCACGCCATAGCAGCGCGTGTCGCGGGGTGCGACGATTTTCGAGAATGGCGGAACGTCTTGCGTGATCACGGTGTGGGCGGCGATATACGCGTGGCGTCCGATGCGGCAAAATTGATGAACGGGACAGAACGCGCCAACCTGTGCGTAATCTCCGACGGAGACGTGGCCGGCAAGGGTCGCGTTATTCACGAAAATCGTGTGGTCGCCGATTTGGCAATCGTGACCGATGTGGGTGTAAACCATAATGAGATTGTGGCTGCCGATCCGCGTGACGCCACCTCCCTTTTTAGTGCCGCGGCTTACGGTGACGAACTCGCGAAATTCGTTTTCGTCGCCGACTTCGAGACATACGCGCTCGCCCGCAAAGGTGAGGTCCTGCGGATCGCCGCCGATGGCGCAAAACGAATACAAATGATTCATGCGGCCTAGCCGTGTGGGCCCCTTGACGAGCGCGTGCGAATCGAGAACGCAACCGTCGCCCAGTTCGACATCGTCACCGACGACGGCGTAGGCTCCGATTCGCACACCGCTGCCAATCCTTGCGCTCGGCGAAATGACCGCGCGCGAGTCGATTTCATTCGCTCGGCTCACACTCGCCACGGCTTCGTTCATCGCGCCTTCTCGACGGGTTCGTCACGCTCAACAGACACATTTGGTTCGGCATCACGATCCACCATCATGCACATGAGCGTGGCTTCCGCGGCGAGAACGCCATCGACGGATGCGCGGCCCTCAAGTTTGCAGAAATTCCCGCGCCAGGCGACTACATTCATCTCAAGGCGCAACTGATCGCCGGGAACTACCGGCCGGCGAAAGCGCGCGTTGTCGATCGCGACGAAGTAGAGCAGCTTGTTTTCGCGATCCGGAATCTCCTGCAATAGCAAAAGACCGCCCGTCTGCGCCATCGATTCGAGAATCAAGACGCCCGGCATTATCGGCTTTCCCGGAAAATGCCCCTGAAAATAGGGCTCGTTCACGGAAACGTTCTTAATTCCAATAATGCGCTTCTTGGGTTCCATTTCCAGGATCTTATCGACGAGCAGAAACGGATATCGGTGCGGGAGGATGCTCTGGATCCCGGCGATGTCGAGGATCATCTGTGACCTCAGCGTGACTGCTAGAGTCTCTGTTTGTGGCCGCTCAATCGAACAATTCTATACGAAACACGCATAGGTGGGAATCAGGCCGGAACGGGCGTTGTCCGGGCTGGAAACGGCTGATAGCATAGCCGCGCGATGAGCGAAACGAGATTGGAAATGCGGAAGATTCTGCGCGAGCTGAAGGGCCGAGAGAAACATATGCTTGATTTGCTCGAGCGATTCGTGGAGAGCGAATCCCCTAGCCACGACAAGGCTGCGGTGGATCGCCTGGGAAGAATCGTTGCGAGCGAATGGCGGAAGCGCGGGGCCGCGGTCAGAGTTCTGCGTCAAGCTGCGCGGGGCGACCATGTACGGGCCGAGATGTTCCTTGGAAAAGGAAGGCCTGCGGGACAGATCATGGTGCTCGGACATCTTGACACGGTGTATCCACTCGGAACGATTCGCAAAATGCCGTTTCGAGTTTCCGGCGGGCGCGCGTGGGGGCCGGGAACATTCGATATGAAGGGCGGAATCGTGCTCGCGCTGGCAGCCGTAGATGCGTTGCGAGCGGTGGTGGCCGAGCCGCAGAAGCGAATCGTGTTTCTGTGGACTTCGGACGAAGAAATTGGGAGCGGGACGTCCCGCGCTGCGATTGAGAATGAGGCGCGAAAGAGCGACGCGGTTTTGGTGCTTGAGCCCTCATTGGGCCGCGATGGGCGGCTTAAGACGGCGCGCAAGGGCGTGGGCGGAGCAGAAATTATCGTGACGGGACGGTCGGCACACGCGGGAGTGGATCCGGAAAGGGGAGTCAACGCAGTACACGAACTTGCATTACAAATCGAGCGGCTCATTCGTCTCAACGATCCGAAGCGCGGTATCACCGTGCAAGCAACCGTTATTGAGGGCGGGACGGTGACGAACGTTGTGCCCGAGCATTCGCGCGCGCAATTGGATATTCGTTACGCGAGGATGGTCGACGCGCGAGTGCTCGATCGCAAGCTGCGAGGTTTGAAGCCGATTATCAAGGGAGCACGGCTCGTAGTGCGCCGCGGTTCGAATCGGCCCCCGCTTGAGAGGACGACTGCCGTGCGCGCGTTGTTTCATCGCGCGCAAAACTTGATGCGCGAAATGGGATTGCCGCTCGGTGAAGCGGCTACTGGTGGAGGATCAGACGGAAATTTTACCGCGGCGCTTGGTGTACCCACGCTCGATGGACTAGGCGCGGTTGGCGACGGGGCACACAGTCCTCGAGAACATGTTGCGATTCGCGCGCTGGCGGAACGCGCTGCCCTGATCGCGGGGCTTCTAGCTGCGCTTTAGGTGCCGGCCGCAAGTTGCTAGCGGACGTATTCGTGACGGAGGAAGACTAAAGTTTGCTGCTCGAGATCGCCGTAGTCGGAGTGGAGCGACTGGCGCAACGCTTCTTCGGTGGACACGGAGGTCGCGATGGCGTCCAGGAAACGGCTGACGTCGCTGACGCCGCCCGACTGAACGACGGATTCGATCACGGCGAGCGACCATGCATACGCAAACGATGCGGCGCCGCCCGGCAAAGCCATCCACGAGCCTTCGAGCATTTGCAGGCGCGGCGCTCCGGGTTGGCCTAAGACATCGAGAACCATTCCGGCAGAGTCGATGCTGCGCCGGCCTTCCATCCATTGCGCGACGCCCTCCTGCACCCATGTGGGCGCCCGCCCCTGTGTTTTCTGGCCCACGAAACTGTGAGTGAGTTCATGACGCAAAACGCGAGCTAGGTCCGGTGAAACGCCGTCAAGGCCCTGCACCGGAATGCGAATTCGTCCGTCGTTGAGCGCACCGGCCCAGCTTGGAGCGCGGGTGATGTCGGCGAATTTTTCGTTTGTATAAAGGATTACGGCAATGGATTCGCGCGGCGTGTAATCGAGCTGCGATTCGATGTCGTTGAAATCCTGTTCGAGCGCGCGAAGAATTCCGCGGGCAAGGGCCGGCGTGGCACTTCCGTTGTACTTGAGGGAGAAGTGGGCGGTCAGGCCCTCGCGATAACCTTCTTCTTCGGCTTTGTCGCGCTTCGCCTTTTCGAGGGCGTGCTCGACTTCCGGATCCGGACGAAGTTTTTGAGCGCGCTCCCATTCCTCGACTGCGTGATCGATTTTGTTTGCACCGTAGTAAGCCCAACCCATGAGCTTCGCAACATCGGGCGAATCGGGCGCCACGCGGCGGGCGCGTTCGAGCGGGTCGAGAGCGGTGGTGAACTGGCTCTTTTCGAGATAGAGAACGGAAAGATTCAGCAGCAGGCCGACGTTTTCTGGAGCGAAGGATAGGGCGCGGCGATAGTGGTCGATTGCCAATTCGGTTTCGCCTTTGCCCGAGAGAAACTGCGCAGCGGCGAAGTGCGCCGCGCTAACCTTTTCAATCGATACGGTAGAGTTCGATCTTGCGTCCATTTCGAGTCGCGCGACGTAGGCGAGGTCGATCGAGCCATCGTGGACGGCAAGTTGCGCAACGTCCTCGTACCCGCGAACCACTTGGACCTGCGGCGCGGAAACCGGGGGGTCGGCAGCGGCCTTAGGCGATAGATCGGCGCCAAAATCATCGTGCTCGATGCGGGCCACGATGGACTTTGGGATGGACATCTGGCCGGCGCGAGTTTCGTAGGTGACGCGATCGCCCTTTTCGACGACGCTTGAAGCGATGATCCGCCGGCCATTTTTTAAGACGATTGTGTCCGCTACCGCAGAGGACACGGAGAGTAGGGACAGAATCGTTAGCGCGGCGCCACGCACCTCTCAATTTTATCAAGCCGTGCGCAACGCCCAGCAGCGGTCCTTGAAGCCCGATGTCCTAAGTTGTACAGTCGAAAATATGCAGATTTCGGAGCGGCTTTCACGGTACGCGATTCTCGCCCTGACGTTCGTTGGATTGCTGTGCGCCTCGCCCCGCCTATTTTCAATGCGGATAGGCAGGCCCGGAAGCCTCGGTATGCACGTCGCGCAGACGACGGAACCTCGCGCACTGTATCAAACGCTTAACCAAGTGCATCCCGATGCGGAGCGCGTGTACACGGTTCACGAAATTCATCTGCGCCGAGACATCGTGAGCCTGGAATTGACGGAGGGTAAACTCGCGTTCCTCGTGCCCCCGGGCGGACGAATCGCCGGAGCAGTTTTCAGCGGGCACGGGCATGTTTTTGCGACTCCGCGCGATCGAGGCGAGCGACGGTCGCTCGCGCAGTTCGTTGGCGTTCCTATTCTCGACAAGACATTTTCGCGCGCCTACTTTCGATTCACCGACGACACGTCATCGGAAATCCAACAGGAACTTGAGGCCTCTGCCTCTGTACCCACAAGCGATCCTGAATTTGGGCAAAATTGGGCGTCGGCGATAACCGGGCTGAATCCCTGGCACTCGCTGCGAACGATGTGTGACTGGCTTGCGACGGATCCGCTTCCCTATTTTTACGCGGGAGTAGACAGCGATTCCTCCGGAGTCTTCGACATCCTCGTCGATAGCCGGCGAGACGAACAAGTCTTGCTTGGTCAGCCGCACCTCGTTAACGGGACACGCGTGTACGACGTATGGGCATCGTTCAAGGCGGCGGACACACCCGCGAAGCCGATTGAATTGTTTGCGCCCGTTGATTATCACGTGGACACGATGATTGCGGACGACCTCTCTCTTGAAGGCAAGACAATTCTGCACTTGAAAACGATGCGGACGGGCGAACGCATCGTTTCACTCGAACTTTCCCGCAACCTCGCAGTGGAACAAATCCAATTCAGCGACGGGCAGCCTCTTGTCTACTTCCAAAACGAGGACTTGAGCCGTCGCGATATTCTGCGGCGCGGAAATGATTCACTCCTGGTCGTGCTTCCCGTCGCTCCAAAGGCCGGAGAGGATTTCCAGTTGCAGGTGTCGTACCACGGCGGCGTGATCAGCGATGCAGGAAACGGCGTTGAATTCGTGGGCGAGCACGGGACGTGGTACGCGAATGCCGGAGGCAGCCGCTTCGTGCCGTTCGATCTAAGCTTTCGATGGCCGAAGCGGTTCACACTGGTGGCAACGGGAACTGAGACGGAATCACATGAGGACGGCGACGGAAAGTCCGGGCGCTGGCAATCCGGGGTGGCATTCGCCGTAGCGGGATTCAATCTCGGCGAGTACAAAACGGAAACGGCCGGAAACGGAGCGCCGAAAATTCAGCTCTACGCGAATCGGCAGCTCGAAGACGCGATCCTGGAACGCCTAAGCAATAACGTGAACGCTGCGCCGCCCCGGTCACTCGGCCCGCCCGTGCTATTTCCTTCTGTGAGCAACGATCCGATGCTGGCACCCCCTGCCACGCCTCCTGTACCGAGTCCCGCCGAAGTACTAAAGCGTCTGGGTAGGCAGGTTTCCGATTCCATTCAATTTTTCGAAAAACTGAATGGGCCGTTTCCTTTCGATCATCTGGATATCTCGCAAATTCCCGGTTCCTTCGGACAAGGGTGGCCTGAGTTGGTTTACCTCTCGACGCTCGCATTCCTGCCGTCCGAAGCAGAGGTCCTGGCGGGAATTGGCGATATCGCTCGGGAGGAA
>Ga0073928_10002942_pt1 | contig 27941 bp, 25 predicted proteins | sample PaiPotPPA55metaG_FD_76969 | JGI IMG/M metagenome (GOLD analysis project Ga0073928, IMG submission 76969) | Iron sulfur acid spring bacterial and archeal communities from Banff, Canada, to study Microbial Dark Matter (Phase II) - Paint Pots PPA... ...
CGGATCCATTTGTCACGTGTTGCCATGGCGGAGCCCAGCAGCAAAGCGAACGCCGGATAGCAGGGCATCGAATAATATTCTTGCGTGGTGGAGAAAGTAAAAAATGTCATTAGAAAGCCGATCCAACATAAGGCGAGCAGCCGGGTTTGGCCGGCGCGATCGACGGGCTTGAAGGACAATTTAAAGATTGCCGGGATGTACACGCTCCAGGGAAAAAGCCAAATCAGATGGAATAGCCAAAAGTAGAGACGCGGAACGGTGTTGTAGTCGCGCGGGTAACGGAGGTTGAGGAAACGCAACACCTGTTCGTTCATGAAGAAAAACCACAAGAAACCGTGATACTCCCCAGGGCCGCTGTGCAATGACAAGGAAAAATACGGTGGATTACGAATCGTGGCCAACACGTGCCACGGCACCGCGATCAACAGCACGATAAGTGTGCCGCTGATGGGGTGAAGACGCCTCCAGGTTTGGCGAACAAACAATTGCCGCGTTACGGCCAAATAAATGAACGCCGTGAATACCGGAAAAACAACGGCTACCAGGCTTTTTAGGAGCAAGCCAAGCCCCAGGTTCGCCGCCAATATCATGGCCCACAACCAGGAATGGGTCTCCTTGGGATCAAGGGCTCGAAGGAACGCCCACATCGCCAACGCAACTGTAAAGGTCAGCATGGCGTCCGGAATCAGGATGCGCGTGAAGAGAAATAATCCGGCGCAAGTGGCTATACACAGGCCGGCGTAAAAACCGGCCCTCTTTCCGAAAGCCCAAATGCCGAACGCGGTGGTAAGCAACGCTAGCGCAATCGCGGAAAGTGCGTAGGGAACGCGCGCGGACCAATCGGAGATTCCCAATAGTTCATAAAAGACGGCGTTGATCCAGTAATGAAGTGGAGGCTTTTCCAGATATATGACGCCGTCCAGGCGCGCCGTCACCCAATCGCCGGAGGTCAACATATTCCTGGCGATTTGCGCTTGCACCGCGTCGACGTCGTCCATCAGGGAGGGAGGTGAGACAATACATCCCAGATAGATTGCCCCCGCGATTAAAAAAACTATTAGATAGAGGAGCCAGTTTCTGCGTAAGCCAATACTTTCTGAGTCGCGCGCGGACTGGTTTGAATCTGCCATTTGTTCATCCACAGAAACAGAATCAGTAAACCCCACAGGTGGTACCCGATATTGGCTTTTCTTTCCAGATGCAGACGAACAAATTTCAGAAGGATCTCGGAGTTAAAAAGTTCAGCATGCTCGGCGGCGCCGGCTTGCAGCGTGTCGACCAAGAGGTCGCGGAGCGGACCGCGCAGCCAATCATGCGCAGGGATGTCGAATCCGATTTTCGCGCGCGTTAGCACGGCGGCCGGCAGCTTGTCGCGCATGAGTTGGCGCAAAATGAATTTCTGCTGCGATCCTCGAATTTTTAGATCAGCCGGCAAAGATGCGGCAAATTCCACGATGCGGTGATCGAGAAAAGGAGGACGCACCTCCAGGGAATGGGCCATGCTCATGCGATCGCTTTTGGTCAGGATATCGTCGGCCAGATAGTATTTTTGATCGAGCCACAGGAACGGGGCCAAAGCGTCTTTGTTGGCGGGCAATCGCGACAATTCTTCGAGGATCTGATGGAGCGAAAGCGGAAGTCGCGCGCGCACGAGGGCGGCTTTTTCAGCATCCGAGAATGTTCCGTTCCAATAGGTGTGCGCGCGCCGGGGATGCAGGAGGCTGCCTTCCAAAAAGCGTTGAAGTTTATATTCAAGGCCGATTTTTTCGTCTGAGACCGGCCACTGGCGAACCGCTGCCAACGCTGCGCGGCGCACAATGGCAGGCACCGCGCGCGCGTGTCGGGCAAGGTGGTTGGCACGATACGTAAGGTATCCGCCAAAAAGTTCGTCCGCTCCTTCTCCGCTGAGGGCCACCGTTGTGCGGGTTTTGCTCAGCTTCGATAAGAACCACACCGGCAATGCGCCGGCATCCGCAGTGGGCTCGTCCGCATAGTAAGCAAATTCTTCTATCGCGCCACGTAGATTAGTCTCTGGCGGCAAATCCATTTCGTGGTGGTCGGTGCCGTAGGAGTTGACCACCTGACGGACATATTTCGTCTCATCGAAGCTGCGCCCGCGGAAGGAGATGGAGAAAGTCTTAAGCTGCGAACTCGAGGCTTGCGCGGCGTAGTGCAAAATTGCGGAAGAATCGATGCCCCCACTCAGCCAAACTCCCAGGGGAACGTCGGAGAGCAAATGCTCGCGAAGCGCGCTTTGCATCAGCCCATCCAGCTCTTCCTTGGCGGAATCGAGCGTCCAGTGTTTCGATGGGCCGAATGGCAAACGCCAGTACGAACCAGAAGCTACTTGCCCGTCGCGCCATTCGAGCCAATAACCCGGCGGAAGTTTTTCGATGCTGTCGACGAGCGTCCACGGGCAGGGCACATAATTCAGCGAGAGGTAACAATCCAGGCCTTCGAGGCTGATGCGTCGCTCGATTTCCGGATGAGCGAAAATCGCTTTCAGCTCCGAGCCGAAGAAAACGTCTTCGCCCTGGCGGCTGATATACAGCGGCTTGATGCCCATGCGGTCGCGCGCCAGAACGATCCGTTTCTGGGATTTATTCCATAGAGCAATCGCGAACATGCCACGCAAGCGGGAAAAGCACTCTTTGTCCCATTCCAGAAAAGCGTGCAGAACGGTTTCGGTGTCGGAATGCGACGTGAATCGATGCCCGCGCTGCTCGAGTTCGCGCCGGAGTTCAAGGTGATTGTAGATTTCTCCGTTGAAGACGATTCCGGTGTCACCATCCTCGGAAAGGATGGGCTGATCCCCTCCGTGCAGGTCGATGATTTTCAGCCGGGTGGCGCCCATGGAAAATAATCGGGATTCAAAGACACCGTTCTGGTCAGGTCCGCGATGAATCAACGTACTTGTGGCGGCTCTAATGCGACCTTGGGGAGGTTCCCAATTTTTACTGGTGAAGCCGGTTATTCCACACAAATTCTGAGGCCTCTCATGGACAACGCACAAATGACTTGGTCGGCCGGCTTGAACCAAATCCTCGTGGTTCGAAGGCGTTTGGCGAACCGGCGATCGTTCCGCCTGTGACGGTAGAGCAGAAGCTCAATAGTGACTCGATTCTATCCGTGGAGGTTGCCTGTGAGCAAATCTCGTACTGCCTGTGATGTGGGGCGATGAGGGTTTTGGGAAGGGTATGGTCAACTGTTTAGCTTACGCTGGGCGATGAGAATCTTGGCGATCGTTATAGTTTGCCCTACATGCCTTTGGGTGTGATCGGCGATGTGCACCAGAAGTCCGGCGATGGTAGTCGGCAGATTCTGCCTGCCGACGGTGCGCGGCTGGTTTAGAGTTTCGGGATTTTCGCCCAGCTTCAGGATTCTGGCGGAACTCTCTGTTAAGGCGGCTGACAACTCGCTGAAGATTTCAGCGTGCGTACCTTGAGAGTGGCCCTCACTGCTTAATGCTTGTAGTTGTTGCTCGTTGAGTTGGCACCCTTCCACATATGCCAGTAAGCGATCTAGGCTGCGCGCCATATGGCGAAGATGAAAGGCGATTGACGGTAGGTTCGAGGGAGTGGCAAGTAATTCTTGTTCGCTCAATTCGCCACACCAGAAGGTTAGGTCTTCCTGGGCGAGTTCGAGAGCGTGGAGCACCGCACGAGGTACAGCAGGAATCTCTGAATGAGTGCCTCGCAACCACGGTTCAGGCTGGGATTTTTGCAGGGGTCACGCTCTCGTTAAATTTTTACTTCTCCATATCCTACAATCTTGAAACAAACATTATCCAACGTGCCATTGGATGTGGGTGAGTCGGCCTGGGCGCGGCTTGCTCTGACAGCGAGGCGTGCGCTAGAGTCTCGATTCGGCTCGAATCGATTTCATGACTACAAAACTCAAGAACAATGCCGCGCCCCGTCAAGCTGAGCATGTCCACGAAAGTGTCCGCGTGCTTATCCCACGTGAGCGCATCAAAAAGCGCATCAAGCAACTGGCGACTCAGATTCGTAAAGATTTTGAGGACCAACCGCTGCACCTCGTAGGAGTATTGAAGGGGGCGGTATTTTTTCTTGCCGACCTGGCGAGGCAAATCCCGGGGGAAGTTTCGTTTGATTTCATTGCGGTATCGAGTTATGGAGATGAAATGCATTCGTCCGGTCAAGTGCGGCTGACCAGAGACCTGGACTCCAGCATTGAGGGGAAAATTGTTATCGTCGTTGAAGATATTCTGGATACCGGAATGACCATGCATTACTTGCTGAGCATTTTTCAGCAGCGCAAGCCTAAGCATTTGCGAGTAGCCGCGCTTTTGGATAAGCCGGAGAGACGAATAACGGCGGTGCAGGCCGACTACGTGGGATTCAGGATTCCCAACGAATTTGTGGTGGGCTATGGGCTCGATTATGCCGAGCGTTACCGCAACCTGCTGGATGTTGGAATATTGACGATTGGGAAAGCGGAGAAGCGGAAGAGGAAAGGCTCCAAAAAGTGAGCGTGCAGCCCACAAACAGCGCAGCTGTGGCCGCCTTGATCGACCACACTTTGTTAAAAGCGGAAGCTACGCGGAACGACATTGATCGCATTTGCAGGGAAGCGCTGCAATATCGATTCGCCTCGGTGTGCGTAAATTCAGTATTTGTGAATCAAGTTTCCGAGGCGCTTTGTAACTCACCAGTCAAAACGTGCGTCGTGGTGGGCTTTCCTCTAGGCGCTAATTTGCCGGTGGTAAAGCTTGACGAAGCGCGCGTGGCACTTGAACAAGGAGCGCAAGAGATCGACGTGGTGATCCACATAGGAGCGCTGAAGGCCGGCGACGATGCGGCCGTACGAAGCGAGATTGAAGGTTTGTCGCGGTTAGTTCACGAACGCCGGGCCATCCTGAAAGTCATCATCGAGACGGCGCTCCTAAGTGAAGAAGAAAAAGTTCGCGCTTGCCGTGCGGCACGTGACGCACGCGCGGATTTCGTCAAAACTTCAACAGGCTTCAGCACCTCGGGAGCCACGATCGGGGATGTGGAGTTGATGCGCCGTGAGGTTGGCCGCGAATTGGGCGTTAAAGCCTCGGGCGGCGTTCGCACATTAGATGACCTGCTGAACATGGTGGACGCGGGGGCTACGCGCATTGGTACCAGCAATGGCGTCAAGATCATGCAGGAAGCGCTGGCTAGGTTTGGAACCGAGTGCGCTGCAACGTAACTCATTGAGAATACACGCCAAGCCGGATGGCGCTTTGCGCCTGCTATAATAATGACACGCAATGAATCCAGGACATGCACGGATTGAAGTGGCTCCCGAAACGACTGATACTCCGCTTCCCGCCGAAGTGTTGGCAACCCTCACCGAAATCGGGGAAGGTGTTAACTCGTCCCTGGACCTTGATGAAGTGCTGGCTCGCACCGCTGCGCTGATCAAGCGTCACATCGATTACGAAATTTTCGGCGTGCTGATGGTGGAGGGCGGCGGCGCTTATCTGAAGCATCGTTTTTCGATCGGCTACCCAAACGAACTTGTTGATAATTTGCGCGTTCCGATTGGGCAGGGAATTACCGGAACGGCAGCGGCCACCGGGCATCCCGTACGTGTCAGCGATACTTCCAAAGACGACCGCTACATCGCGGCCATAGAAAACGTGCGCTCCGAGTTGGCCGTACCACTCATGCTGCAGGGGAAATGCGTTGGTGTGCTCGATGTTCAGAGCCGCCACCTCGATTACTTCACGCCGGATCAGCAAAGTATTTTGACGCTGCTGGCCAGCCGGTTAGCGGTGGCCATTGAAAACGCGCGGCTGTATCAAAAAGAGCGCACCCAAGGGGAAACGCTTTTATTGCTCAATGAGGTCGGCCGCGAAACCAGCTCCATTCTGGATGTAGAGGAATTACTTCGCCGCGCGGCCGAACAGATCAAGCGCGTAATCGACTACCAGATTCTCAGTTTGATGCTGTATGACGAGAAACAAAAAGTTTTTCGGCATCGTATCGATGTGAAACACGGCCAGCACGTGCAAGGCAAGTTGCGCGTGGCGGTAAGCGAAGGAATTGTGGGCGCTGCCGCAACGTTAAAGGCGCCGGTGCGCGTCCCTGATGTTGCCGCTGACCCGCGTTACCTGATGGCCAATCCTGAAACGCGTTCGGAACTGGCGATTCCGATGATTCACAAAGGGCAAGTCATCGGCGTGCTGGATCTAGAAAGCCCGCAACTGAATTATTTTACCGAGGACCACGTTCAAACTCTTTCGATTCTGGCAGCGAATCTTGCGGTGTCGCTGGAAAATGCGCGGTTATACGAAAAACTGGCGCGTGATGAAGCACGGTTGGAACGGGATCTGCAAGCCGCCAAGCGGATTCAGGGCGCGCTGTTGCAGCCGGTTCCAAGCGAAGATTATGGACTTGATATGGCCGCACGGTATCTGTCTGCGCGTGAAGTGTGCGGCGACCTGTATGAATTTTTGCGCTATGGGCCGCAGCAACTTGGCATAGCCCTTGGCGACGTGAGCGGCAAAGGCACCGCTGCGGCGCTCTACGGCGCGGTGGCCATTGGCATCATGCGTAGTTTAGCGCCGCAAAAATTGCAGCCAGCTGACATCCTCAAGCAGATGAATCAAATCATCGGAGAGCGGCGTATCGAAGGGCGCTTCATGACCGCGTGTTTTGCAACCTGGCAAAAGGTTAAACGAAAACTGCGAGTTGCCAACGCCGGGCAATCGCAGCCGCTGCTTTACAAAGATGGCCATTGCGAAAAAATAGAATTAACCGGATTCCCTCTGGGAATCTTTGAAGAAGTGAATTACGACGAATGGAACGGCGTTTTGGAGCCGGGAGAAATACTGGTTTTTCATTCTGACGGCATCGCGGAGAGCACCAATCCCGAAGGGCAATTTTTCGGCACCGAGAAACTACGCAAGCTGATTGAACAGCATCACGAGTTACAAGCCGCTGAGTTGGCCGACTTGATATTGCGCGAAGTCGATTGGTTTACGCAAAATGCTCCGCTGGCGGATGATCGAACGCTGGTTATTGCCAAAGTTCGATGAGCAGGGCCGCACCGCACCCTAATCTGAAAGCAGTAGATCCCACCACATTCAGCCCACATTTTCGCTGGAAGCGAAAAACCGGCCGGATTGCAAATGGTGAAGAGATTTTTTGTGAAGGGGTGTCGCTTGTCGATGCGGCGGCGAAATTTGAAACGCCGGCTTATGTGTATAGCCGCGCAGCCGTAACCGACGCATTTCGCGAACTGGACGGCGGACTGACGGGCGTGCCGCATACGCTGTGCTTCGCGATGAAAGCCAACGGCAATCTTTCCATCCTTGAGCACCTTGCCAAGCTGGGCAGCGGATTCGATATTGTTTCGGGCGGCGAGCTTGAACATCTTCGACGCATCGGGGCGCGCGGCGACCGCATCGTGTATTCAGGCGTCGGCAAGACGCGCGAGGAAATTCGCGATGCGTTGCAGTATCCCGGCGTACGCCGCCGCGAACGTTCGGGCATTCTGCTATTCAATGTGGAATCGGAAGCGGAGTTGGAGGTATTACAGCAAGAAGCCGCGCATCATGTACAACGCGGTGGCACACCTCCTGGCGTATCCGTGCGTGTGAATCCCGACATATTGGCTGGCGGGCATCCACATATCGCGACTGGGCTCCACGGGCACAAGTTTGGTCTCGATTGGGATGAAGCGCTGCGGTTATACCTCGCGAACCGCGGGTCGAAGTGGATTCGCTGGCAGGGCATCAGCGCGCACATCGGATCGCAAATTGTTACGCCACAACCATTCAAGCAGGCGCTGAAAAGAGTGGTCGGCTTCGTTCGCGAATTACGAAAAAATGGAATTGAATTGCGGTATCTGGATTTTGGCGGCGGGTTGGGAATTCGCTATACGAATGAGAAGGTTCCTTCTCGTAGGGCGTATGCGCGGATGATTGCCAAGCTGGTTCGGCCTTTAGGTGTACATCTTTTGCTGGAGCCGGGCCGCACCATCATTGCGCCGGCGGGAGTTTTGTTAACGCGCGTGCTGTATAACAAACCGAATGGCAAAAAGACGTTCGTGATTGTGGATGCAGGCATGAATGATTTGATGCGGCCGTCGCTTTATGGTGCGGTGCATCCGATTACGCGGACTGCGCGCAACCGGTTGGAATCGAGTTCGAGCCGCGAGCGAGTCGATATTGTGGGGCCGGTATGCGAGACCGGCGATTGTTTTGTGCATGATTGGCAGCTGGGACCTGTCGAGACAGGGGACGTACTGGCTATTTGGGCGACCGGGGCTTATGGCATGTCGCTGGCGTCGAATTACAACGGAAGATGCCGCGCGCCGGAAATTTTGATCGATGGAAAAAAAACGCAGTTAATTAGGCGTCGCGAAACGGTTAACGATTTGCTTATTGCTGACATTCTTTCTTGAGAATCGAAACTGGAATCTGATTCGTTTTTAATTAACACCGATCACAGCCAAGAGTGGGTGTGCTACCTCGCCCAGCAAGTAGCATAGGCACTGCGGCCTGTAGGGTTTTGATCTTGCGGGTTACGCCTCTCCCCACTTCAGCTTGTTGCGAAGGATTTCGAAATAGGATTTATTCGGCGTTTGAATCAGCTTTAAACGTTGCTGACCGCGCGAAATTCGCACACGATCGGTGGCTTGCAGCGGAATCCCTTTCTGCCCGTCAAGGGTTAGAAAAACGGATTCGGTGCCGGCCGACAATTTCACTTCAATGATCGAAGTGTCGCCTACCACCAAGGGACGATCGCTGAGCGTGTGCGGGCAAATCGGCGTGATGATGAATGACTCGACAGACGGGTGCACGATGGGCCCGCCCGCGGATAGGGAATAGGCAGTTGAACCTGTCGGCGAGGCAACGATCAAACCGTCGGCGCGATAGCGACACACAAAATCCTTGTCGATGCTCAACTCTAATTCGATCATGCGGGCCAGCGCGCCTTTGTTGATGACCACTTCATTCAGCACCGCTTGCTTGTCGAGAATTTTGTCGCCGCGTTGAAGTTCGGCATGAAGCATGACGCGTTCGCTGATGGTTAAGCTGCCGGCAAGGATATCTTCCAGCGCCGGATAAAGTTCTTCCAGCATGAAACTGGTAAGAAAACCGAGACTTCCCATGTTGATGGGCAAGATGGGAATGCCTCTGGGCGCGGCTACGCGTGTTGCCGCCAACAACGTGCCGTCGCCGCCGAGAACGAGCAAGAGGTCTGACGCTGCTGCAACCTGTTCGCGGCTGCGGCCTTCGGACGGTTCGGCGAGGGAACTTGCGGTTTCCTGATCATAGACAACGTGTATGCCGCGTTCTTCAAGCCATGCCAGTAATGGTGGGACCACTTCGGCAAGATTGGAGCGTCTCGGGCGGGAAATGATGCCAATGTTTCTAAAAGTATGTGCGGGCTGCATTGTGTGAGAGCGATTCTACCTTAGCGAAATTTTGCGTGCGTGCAGAAAATATTCCTGATTGCCTTCTGCGCCCGCTAACTGGCTGGGTTGGACGCCCAGGTACTCCAAGCCTGCAGACGTGGCGGCACGTTTAACGATTGAAATTGCTTTTTCGTGCAGCGCCGCATCGGTGACGATCCCCCCAGGACCTATTTCCTCACGGCGCAGCTCGAATTGCGGCTTCACTAAGATTAAAAAATCGGCGCGTTGTTTGGCTACCGCTGCCGCTGGCGCCAGTACTTTTCCGGCGGATATGAAGGATACGTCTACGGTTACCAGGTCCACGGATTCAGGAATGTCGCGCGAGGTAAGTTCTCTGGCATTGCGTTCTATCCGCGCTACGTGGGGATCCTGACGCAACTTCCACGCAATTTGGTCCACGGTAACGTCGACTGCGTAGACACGGATTGCGCCTTGTTGCAGCAAACAGTCGGTGAATCCGCCCGTCGAAGATCCGACGTCCAGACATATTTTCCCGGCGGGATCGACGTGAAAGTCTCGCAAAGCTCCTTCAAGTTTGAACCCGCCGCGGCTGGCATATTTTTGTTCGCGGCTATTTATTTCAACGAGCGCGTCTTCGGCAATGGGTGTGCCTGAGGTGCTTGCGCGAACTCCGTTTACGAAAACTTCGCCGGCAAGAATCATGGCTTGAGCTTTTTGCGCATTCGAGGCAAGGCCCCGCGCCATCAGCAAGTTATCGAGCCGCGTCCGTGGGATCTTTCTTTTCATGGAGTGGAGCGTTAATAAAAGCGGGTCAGGTGCGGCGGTGCACAAGAAATTCTGCCAGAGCGCGCAATCGCGAGGCGCGCTCGCCAAAAGAGTCCAGTTGTGCAATGGCGTCGTTGGCGAGCTTTGCAGCGATTTCGTGTGATTGAGCAACACCAAACACCGCCGGGTAGGTTGCTTTTTGTTGCGCGATATCTTTGCCCGCAGTCTTACCGAGAGCGGCGGATGATTCTTCCACATCCAGAATGTCGTCGGTCACCTGAAAAGCCCAGCCAATCGTTTCGCCAAACCGACGAAGCCGCGCGACATCGGCGATTCCTGCGCCCGCGCTTATCGCGCCGGTGCTTACCGATGCGCGGATGAGCGCCGCGGTCTTCGAACGATGAATATACTCGAGCGTTTGGGGCTCGACCCGCTTGCCTTCGCTTTCGAGGTCCGCAACTTGCCCGCCGACCATACCGTTCACGGTGCCCGCAGCGCTGCTCACTTCCTGCAGAATCGCGAGGGTGCGTTCAGCGCTTGTCGGACTTTCGCCGATGATTTGAAACGCCAGCGTGAGTAATCCATCGCCGGCTAGGATTGCGGTAGCTTCGCCAAATTTTTTGTGGCAGGTGGGTTTGCCGCGACGCAGATCGTCATTATCCAGCGCGGGCAGATCGTCATGAATTAAGGAATAGGTATGGATGAATTCAATGGCGCAGGCGGCATGCATGGCGGCGGACGCTTCAGGCTTGCCTGACGCGTAAGGCTGGGCACGGGGTTCAAAAATGCGGGCGGCTTCCAGACAAAGAATGGGGCGAATGCGTTTGCCGCCAGCGAAGACGCTGTAGCGCATGGCGGTATGGATTGAGCGCGGCTCAGTTGTTTCGGCGGGAAGTAGGCGATCCAGTGCGGCGTCAACTGCCAGGCGATCCTTTTCAAAAAAATCGGGAAGGTTCATTGCGAACGCACTGAAACAGGCGGGAGGATGCGCAATTTCAAGATTCGCTCTCAGTTTCGGGTTCAAACGGCTCGGGCGCCAACTTGCCGTCGGCTTTTTTCAGCAGAATTTCAACACGCCCTTCGGCTTCTTCCAGTTGTTTCTGGCACTCGCGAGAGAGAGCAACGCCTTCTTCAAAAAGTTGCATGGCATCGTCGAGAGAAAGTTGGGGACTCTCGAGGCGGCGAACTACTTCTTCCAGACGCGCGAGGGAACGCTCAAAATCGGGTTTCTTGGGTGCCTCTGGTTTTTTAGGTAAAGGAGAATTCATGCGTCGGCCTTGTCTTTAGTATTGCAGTAGTGTCGGCGATTAACGCCATCCATGTGCAATGGCCATGAAGACAACATGTGAGCATTCTAAGGCACGCGCGAGAAAGGACACAATCGCTTTATGGTGCGACGACGATTTTTATTTCGGGCCAGCGGCGATCATTGCCGAAAACAAAGTGACACTGTGGCCTTGTTCTCGCCGGTCACGATCCTGGCTTTAAAGTTAAACTGTGTCTACGAGTCGCCTTTTCAGCCCCATCGCTAAAGGGCAATACAATCGGTTTTCCTTCATACCAAAAAGAAAACTGATCGGTGTAGTGCGCGCTTCCCAGTTGCCCGGACTCTCCAGAGGTGATTAACAGTATCGAGTCATCCCAATTGGCGGGATTAGCTACAAAGCGCTCCGAAGGGCCGTGGCGCTTGCTTGCGGCGCGCACGCTGTAACTTGTTCCTGACTGGGGTTTGTCAGTTATGCTCAAGAGCAATTTGAGAATTCCTGTTTGTCCCATGGGATGCAGCATTTGAAGGGAATTGAATCTCTTCCAGGGCCAATCCTTGGGCCGCTGGCTTTTGGTTTGCGCAGCAAGTTTCGAAACTGCCCGATCCGCTGCCCCACTTAACAGTTCATCATAGTTTTTGTACCCGGAGGGAAGCCACTTGGCGGGCCGCTCGGTCAAAATTCGTTGCAGAAAGGCCATGCTGCGCCAGTCGTACAGGTCAGTATCGTTGCCAAGATAAGGCTCAAGAATCATTTCCAGCAGCGACCGCCGCACGGCTTGTAAGAAAGAAACTTCCACCGAATCCGCGGCGGCAATGCCATTCCAGTCTTTTAATTGCTGAATTAAATGCTGGGTCCGTGGGTCCTTGGGCGGCGCGTTCTTGGCGGCTGCGGTTAATTGTTCGGCGAGGAACATGTGCGGATAGCTGTAAGTGTCGTTCTGGACCTTCAGCATGTCTACAGGACGCAGATCATGGCGGCCTTGCAGCAAATCAAAAATTCTGGCCGTGCGATAGGGCTCTTCCCATCGATCGGTCAAGTAAGGTTTGTAATCCGGGCCGGTTACTCGCGCATTGGCAGTGACGATCAAGCCGCTTTCCGGATTGAGAGCCTGCGGCAATTGGTCGAATGGAATGTATCCGGTCCATTCGTAGTCGTCGGTATCACCCGGAACCGGGACTTCACCGTGGCCTTTCTTGCGAATGGGAATCTTCGCGGACATTACGTAACCGATGTTTCCGTCTACATCGGCATACCCGGCATTTTGCGCGGGACCCCACGATTGCTTGATGGCTTTGCGAAACTCGTCCCAATTTTTTGCCGCGCCAAGCCAGTTATAGGAGTTTGAAAGAGCGCCGGGTTCCGTAGCCGTCCAACGCAGGGCGTATCCTTTCTCGCCGTCGCGGCGAACGACCGGGCCATGACGCGTTAACACTACAGCGAAGTGTTCGTCAGCTCGCCCCTTTATGTGGATCACTTCGTCGAGCGTCTGCATTTTTTTCCACTCGCCATTTACGCGGTATTCGTCAGGCGCAGCAGGATTGAAAGTCTCGATGTATAAATCCTGAACGTCGGCACCGTTGTTGGTAAATCCCCAGGCGATGCGATCATTGTGTCCGATGACGACCAGCGGTGCGCCGGGAAGCGCAAAGCCGGCAACATTCCATCCTGGCGCAGTGAGATGAACCTGGTACCAGATCGATGGAATGCCCAACTCCAGATGCGTATCGTTGGCTAACAGCGGTTTTCCAGTGGCGGTGTGCGCGCCGCTGACGACCCAATTGTTGCTGCCGAGTGAGTGACGAATTTCGCGACTTGAACCGGAAAGAAAATCGCGCGCTACAGGCCACAACATCGAATTAATACTCGGCGGGATTTCGTCTTTATTGGCGCCAGCAGGTTTAAGATTTAGCGCTTTGATGACGTCATCGGATTCCATATCGTCATCATCATCGTCATCGTCGCCGCTATGAGCGTGTTGCGAACCGTCTTTCTTGTCGTTCGGATCGCCGACAATAAAGTGGTCCATCGCAGCTTCCGGGGAAAAAAGATCTTTGGCGCGATCCAGCCCGACGCGCTCAACTACTTTGGCGCGATCTGATTCGCGTTCCCACGTATCGGTGAGGGTCTCGTACATATACGCGCCAATGACAAAAGTATCGGCGGGAGTCCACGGTCGCGGCTGGTATTGCAGAAGTGTAAATTCCAGCGGGAGCTGATTTTGATGCTGCTCGATAAATCTGTTTACGCCACGAGCGTAAGCCTCGACGATTACGAGGGATTCACCGCTGGCTGCCGCGGCTTCACGTTCGGCTGTGCGCCCGAAGCCCAGGGTGCGAAACTTTTTGTCGACTGATAGAACTGCGGGGCCGAATATTTCGGAGAGTTGCCCGCGACCGATGCGGCGCAGTAGGTCCATCTGCCAAAGGCGATCCTGCGCCATGACGTAGCCTTGGGCCTCGACCATATCTTCGGCGGAGCCTGCGCGGATGTGCGGGACGCCCCAACGGTCGCGTTCGACGGAGACGTCGCTGTGCAATCCATTTACAACGATAGTTCCGTCGACCTGTGGCAGCGGGCGATAGACCAACCACCAGATTCCAGCAGCCGCGACAATCACGAAAATTAAAAATATCGAAAGTAAAGCGCGTCGAACGCTATGCAAGTTGTTCCTTTGTCGCCAGGCGATGCCAATCGAGTGTAAAAGACGGCGTATCCTCAGGCAACGGCCAGCGACTGGCATTTGTCTGCTGCTACAATGCGGCAGGGGACGGTTTGTCTATGTTTGTGCTGCGCTTGGTTGGTGTGTTGGCGCTGATTGTCTTGAATGGATTTTTTGCTGCCGCGGAGTTTTCTCTCGTGGCGGTGAGAATATCCCGAGTGCGGCAATTGGTCGCCAAGGGCAATCTGCGGGCGCGCGTGGTGGAGAGTTTGGTGGGCGACCTGCGCCGCGTGGTTTCCGGCGTGCAGCTGGGGATTACCCTTTCCAGTTTAGCCATTGGCGCTCTTGGCGAATCCAGCCTGGCGAAATTATTTCAGCAAATCTGGCCAGGCACTCTAGGCACGCACTCCGCTCTAATTGCGCACGCTGTTGCACTGACGGTGGCGTTTGCGCTGCTCAGTGCGCTGCACGTGGTGATCGGGGAACTTGTTCCCAAGACCATCAGCCTGGCCCGCGCCGAACGCGTGGCGCTGTTAATTGCGTTGCCGTTTCATTGGTTTCTGCAAACTTTTCGGTGGGCGATTTATCTTTTGGAGGTCACCTCCAACGCGATTATCAAAGCGCTGGGTGTGACGGCGGCGCCCGGGCACGGCGTCGCGCATTCCACGGAGGAGTTGCAAATTCAGATTCAGCAGGCGCGGGAGCGGGGCCTGCTAGCCGTGGGCGAAGAAAAATTTATTGTCAGCGCCATTGAGTTGACGCAAGTGCAGGTGCGAGAAATTATGGTGCCGCGGCCGGACATGCACACTCTTCCGGTGGAGGCTTCGCTGGATGAGGTGATGCGGGCATTCGCCACGACACAACGCTCGAGAATTCCGGTTTATCGTGGATCGGAAGATCACATTCTGGGCTTCGTGCACATTAAGGATATGTTGTGGGTGTTGCTCGATCGCGAGCGTCGCGCCGCGGAAAATTTACCGCCGCCGGCATTCGATTTGCGGCGCGTGCTGCGCGAAGTATTGATCGTGCCGGAGACCAAGCCCGCCAGCGAACTGCTTCCAGAGCTTCGTGCGCGCCATGTGGGCATGGCCATGGTCGTAGATGAATTCGGAAGCATTCTTGGATTGGTGACGCTGGAAGATATTCTCGAGCAAGTGGTGGGCGAAATTCATGACGAATTTGACGTGGTCGAGCAGCCGCTGACGTTGGCGGATGGCGCGGTTATTTTCGATGCGGCGTTGAACGTGCGCGATTTGGACACGCAGTACAACATTTCGCTGCCGGAAGACCCGGCTTATGCCACGGTAGGAGGATTCGTTCTCGCGCAATTGGGATTTATTCCCAAAGGTGGTGAGACGTTCGAATACGGCGGCTGGCGTTTTACGGTTGCGGAAATGGATGGCAAGCGTGTGGCACGAGTCAAGATCCAACGTATCCATCCTCCAGCTGAACCAGCCAAGGCCAGCGACACGCCGGCTGCGACAGTTCGTCCACAAAAGGAAACACGAATTGCCCATACCGATTCTTGAATTCGCACCGGCACTGGATCATTAAATTCAAAAAATGCTGCGATATTTTCTCCAACGGTTTCTAATGACGTTGCCGGCACTATGGCTGGTGCTGACGCTGGTCTTCCTGATGATTCATATTGTCCCCGGCGACCCGGTGGAGCAGATGCTGGGTGAAGGTGCGGCTCCAGGGGAGCTCACGCAACTACGCCATTCTTTGGGACTCGATTTGTCGCTTCCGGTGCAATACGGGCATTACCTTTCGCAACTTGCGCGCGGCGATCTGGGACATTCACTGAAATTTCAAGCGCCGGTGCGACGGATTATTTTTGAGCGTTATCCTGCGACGTTGCAGCTAGCATTCCTGGCGCTTCTGGTTTGCGCGGCGATTGCCGTGCCTGCGGGTGTACTCGCGGCTCATCGTCGCGGGACCGGCGCGGACCGCGCTGTGGGTGTGTTTACGCTGTTCGGCCTGGCGATTCCTAATTTTGCTTTGGGGCCGTTACTGATTTTGCTTTTTTCCATCGAGTTGGGACTTCTGCCGGTGTCCGGACGAGGTGGCCCGGCATACTACATTCTTCCCGCTGCAACTTTAGGGGCTGCGTTGGCGGCGATTCTCACACGGATGGTGCGCGGGTCGATGCTGGAAGAATTGTCCAGCGATTACGTTCGAACCGCACGGGCCAAGGGTCTGTCCACCGGCGGCGTTTTGTTTCGTCACGCATTTCGCAACGCGCTTATTCCGATTATTACTATTCTTGGATTGCAGTTCGGTACTTTGCTGGCGGGGACGATTGTTACGGAAACGATTTTCTCGTGGCCGGGAATTGGCCGCCTGACGGTGCAGGCGATTTCCTCGCGAGATTATCCTTTGTTACAGGGATGCATCCTGGTCATCGCGGTCTCTTACGTGGTGGTCAATTTGCTGACGGACTTGCTGTACACGCTGATTGATCCTCGGGTGCGGCTCTCTTGAGCTTCGCGGGATCGCTGCGGCAATTTCTGCGTCAAAGCATCCTGGCCCGCGCGGGATTTATTGCCGCGGTTATGCTAATCCTTGCAGCTTTGCTGGCTCCGTGGATTGTTCCTGCTGATCCGACCGCTCAGAATATCCCGATTCGGCTTTCGGCTCCGTCGCACGCGCACTGGATGGGAACGGATGAACTTGGGCGCGACATTCTTTCGCGTACGGTTTTTGGGGCGCGCGTTTCTCTGCTGGTGGCGATTTCCGTAGTGTGCGGATGCGGCTCCATCGGACTGATTATCGGGATGCTGGCCGGTTATTCGGGCGGGTGGTTCGATCGTTTCGTGAACCTGCTGCTGATCAATGCGTTTCTTTCTTTTCCGGGAATACTGCTGGCCATCGCGTTTGCGGCTTTTCTTGGCCCCGGGATTGGCAAAGTGATTCTCGCGTTGATTATCACGGGATGGGCTGGATACGCGCGGCTGGCTCGCGCACAAGTTTTGAAAGCGAAAGAACTGGAATTTGTGCTTGCGGCGCGTTCGCTTGGCGCTTCTCACCGGCGGATTCTGGCGCGTCATCTTTTGCCGAATATTTTGCAACCAATTTTGATTCAGGCGACCATCGGCATGGCTGGGGCAATTCTTGCGGAGTCCACGTTAAGTTTTCTAGGACTAGGCGTGCTCGCGCCGCTGCCGAGTTGGGGATCGATGCTCAATGATGCGCGCGGCCACTTATTTGACGCCCCGCATATGGTGATATTTCCGGCACTGGCGGTGATGACCGCGGTGCTGGCTTTTAATTTGTTAGGGGATGCGTGGCGGGACTGGCTGGATCCTCGTACCCGTTCGCAAATGGCTGCGCTGGAGAGTTCGCGCTGATTTTATTTTTGCAGAAATTATTGCAACACCAGTGGTTCCGATTGAAATAGCGAGTTGGCGAGAACTAACTCTTGGGAAGAAGCAAGGTAGCGCCGCGAGCGATTGCTAATTTTCGCGCGGCGTTCGCTTTGTTGATGCCGATTTCCAGATAACCGCTCGATCCCACGTAGGCAATGGGCTCATCCGCCGCGCCATCTGCGAAGGTATCCACCAGGCGCGAAATGGCGTGTGTGCCGATCTTTAAATTCAGGCCACCGCCATTTTTTGCGGATTCGGGCAAGTCTTCCGCGCGAAAATTTGTCATCACATTGCCAAATGAGTCGATGCGCAGCACCACACCTTGCGATCCGCCGTCCACTGCTTTGGCGCGGGGAAGCGTGAATCGCTGAAAGTCTTGAATTTCTTCACCCATGGCCGCGGTTTGCCAACCTTTGGATAACCACGCCGCCACCGGCGCAAAAATGTCCCGGCCATGAAATGTCTTGCTGATGGGTTGTAAAAAATAATGTTCGGCAGTCACGTGGCGAACCGTCAGGTGGTCTTGTTCCCGTTCGTAAACGAGGGACAGAACGCCATTATCGGGCGCTACAAAATACTGATTTTGCGCCGTGACCAGCAGCGGGCGCCGAGTCGTACCTACTCCGGGATCTACGACCACGATGTGAATTGTTCTTGCAGGAAAGTAGGAGTAGGCCGCGCCAATGGTGAGCGCTCCGTCAAGCAGGTCAAACGGATTCACGTTGTGAGTGATGTCGATGATGGTGAGTTCGGGATTAATTTTAAGAAGAACACCTTTGAGTGTGCCGACCAGATGGTCGTTGGTGCCGTAGTCGGTGGTCAGCGTAATGATTGGATTAGCCACTGCTTCTCTCGCTTGATCTGTAGGCTCGGTGATTTATTGGCTCACTAAAACTAATGGGCAGTGAGCGTGCATCCGTTATTGACGCTATCGAAGTGCGGGGTTGGCGTCAAGAAATCAGGCGTGAACTGCTGTGCAAGCTGCAACAGAAGGTTCAGCGCATTAGCTGGCGTGTCGGGCCGTATCGGCAATTTTATTGCGCTGGTTATTTCAGATTCGGGTCCACGATTCCGATTTTGTCCACGCCGCTGCATGCCAGATATAGACGGCCGTCGGGCGTAGCTGCCATGTTTCGCACCACTCCACCGCCAGACGGAATCGTGGCGCGGGCGAATTTCTCGGATGATGGATCGAATTTAATTATGGTGTTGGGTTTGACGCCGGACTCGCTGTACCAAACGCCACCGTCCTTGGTGATGGCGATTCCGTACGGGCCCGAATCGGATCCTCCGGGCGAAAGCCACATCTTGACCGCGCCAGTGGCTGGATTTAGCCGACCAAGGTCGCCGCTCTTGTAGTCGGTGAAATAAACCTGGTCATCGGAGGCGATGGCCAGCCTGCGCAGGCGAGCAGTTTCGGGCAGGTTAAACTCCGCGATCGCCATCGTTGTAGGGTCGATTTTGGCCATTTTGTCGGCGCCCAATTCGCAGAAGAACGGCACACCTTGGCTGTTAATGGCGATTCCATAGGGCAATGCGTTTTCGGTGGGCACATTCTTCAACTCTATTTTCCCGGTCTTGGGATCGAGGCGCCCGACCATGTTTCCGCCCTGCACGGTAAACCATAGAGTGCCACGGCTATCGGAAACCGGAGTGTGCGGATCATCTGCTTTGTCGACTGGCATTTTGTATTGCGTGACGTGGCCCGTTTGCGGATCGAGCTTTCCTATATATCCGCCAAAGTTCGCGGTGAACCAGATGTTGCCGTCGGCATCGGCAACCAATCCGTGGGGACCGGCGTTCCCGCCGGTCAACGGATATTCTTTAAAATTTTGTGACGCGGGGTCGAAGCGGCCAATTTTGTTGGCCATTTGCTCCGTGAACCACAGCTCACCATTCTTGCCAACCGCGGGGTCGTGCGGATGCGCGCCCTTGGTGGGCACATCCCACTCGCGGATACTTACTTTTAAATCGCTAACGATCGTAGCGGCAGCCGCTCCCCACCATGTCAATGCCAGCGCAACGATCAAGATTGTGACTACGGCTACGATGCTTCCAATTTTTCTGCCGCTCATGGCAACCTCCAGCGCCGCGATAAATCGCGGCCCATAACCGCGATTCTCGCGCAATTTTTAGGTGGTGAAAAGTTAGTCGATTCCCAGGCGGCGCTGCATCTGTTCCAGGGTGACATTTTTGGTCTCAGGATAGAAGAACAGCACTACAAAAAATTGCAACACCATCATGGCGGCGAAAAACATAAATGGATAAGCGCCTGAGGACTTGGCCACCTGCGGAAAGGTGTAAGCAATGATGGCGTTCATGATCCAGTGGGAGGAGCTGCCCAGCGCCTGGCCCTTCGAGCGCACGCGGTTGGGAAACACCTCGCCGATATACACCCAGATAACCGCGCCCTGGGAGATAGCAAAAAACGCGATGTAGGTGACCAACAGCCAGAGCAAATAATTCTGGTGGGTGTGAGTATAAAATATTTCAGCTACACCCGCGAGGCACAGCGCTGTGCCTACCGACCCGATGAGCAGCAGCGTCTTACGCCCCAATTTATCGATCAAAGTCATGCCGAAAAGCGTGGCTACAAGATTCATCGCACCGATGGCCACGGCTTGCAGGTCGCCGGAAATCTTGCTGTATCCGGCCGCGGCAAAAATGTCATTCAGGTAATACAGGATGGCGTTGATGCCGGAAAGCTGGTTGAACATTCCTATGGTGATGGCCAGGAAAATCGGCAGGCGGTATTTACGGACGAAAAGTGGCTCCGAGGTTTGCTCCCGCTCGAGATGCACGGAGGCAACAATTTCTCGCAACTCATTTTCGGGATCTTCGGCGCCCATCGAGAGAAGAACGGCGCGAGCCTCATCAACGCGCTTCTGAGTCACCAGCCAGCGGGAACTGGGCGGAATCCCGAACAGCATCACCAAGAAAAGTATTGCGGGCACCGCGGCTACGCCGAATTGCCAACGCCATTCGTTAAGGCCTAAGCCGAGCCGGCCAATTACATAATTGGAAAAATAAGCCAGTAAAATTCCGAGCACGATATTGATCTGAAACAATCCCACCAGCCGGCCGCGCAACCTTGCGGGCGCTAATTCGGCTATGTAAACGGGGCCCAGAACAGAAGATCCGCCGATTCCCAAACCGCCGGTAAAGCGCGCGATGAGCAGCATTGGCCAATTCACCGCCAAAGCGCATCCGAGCGCAGACAGCACGTAAAAGATAGCCAGTACCCGCAGCGTTTCTCGTGCGCCCCAGCGCTGCCCGGGGATTCCCGCGGACATGGCGCCGATGATGGTGCCGACCAAAGCCATGGCTACGGTGAGGCCGAGTTGCCGCGGGGTGAGGCCAAACCGGAGCGTCAAAGAATGCGTGGTGCCCGCGATGACGGCGGTGTCGAATCCAAATAAGAGGCCGCCCAAGGCGCCAACGGCGGTCGCTTTCAACAACGTAGAATTTAATTTCATTGACCTGCCTGCTTGTGGGGTATTTGACGCGCCGTTAAAGCTATCATCAAACGGAGAAATTTTTTATTGCTTAAAACGTCTCGAGCGGCGCTTCTAAATCGAAGTTTTACTTTGAGCTGGAAACGTCGCGATGCTTTTTGCGCCGTCACGGCGTGGGGAGCTAGTCAAACCAGCGTAATGCTGGCATCAAATAAAAATGCGTCAGCAATCGCTATTTGCCGTTCGGGAAATTCCTTAAGGGCTGCTGTTTAAACCAGACTTTCTGACCGTTCAGGAAGAACGCGACTTGCTAGCTTTGCTGCAGACATTGCCGTTTTATGAATTCAAACTTCACGGTGTCGCGGCCAAACGACGAGTTTTGCATTTTGGTTTGCGATACGCGCTTGATAGTCGCGTGTTGAGCACAGCGCCAGAAATCCCGAGTGAACTTGAACCTATTCGGCATCGGGCAGCGGCCTTTGCGAGTATAGTTCCCGACGAATTCTCACAGATCTTAATAAACGAATACCGCCCTGTTGCTGGCATCGGCTGGCATCACGACTCTCCCGCTTTTGGAATCATCGCGGGGATATCACTTGGGGCGACCTGCACGATGCGTTTTCAACATGGCAGCGGTGAGGAGCGCAAAACGGCTGAACTGGAGCTACCCTCGCGGTCTATTTATTTGTTAACGGGAGATGCCCGCAATCTGTGGCAGCATCGCATCGCGCCAACCCGGGAATTGCGCTACTCCATCACCTTCAGAACGCTTAGAAAACAATCCAGTGATAACTAACGATTTTGCGGGACCGCATGCTAGCCCGCGCCGGTAACGCGTGATGGCTAGCAAGTCGGGTGCGGTTACACAATAGAAATCACGCGGTGCGAAGCTGCGCATGACGGAACTTGGTGGTGGCGAAAACCGTGATGGCTACGAACAGCAGCAGTACAACCAGCTGCGTAATCTTGAAAGCCGGCTCGGTCTGCGTCGAGGCAAGCGCTTTCAATGCCGGGACGCGGCGGGAAAGTTGCACCACCAAAACGAACACGTTGAGATACAGAGCAATCATGGAGCTGATCCCCAGCCGCCTTCCAGCTGGCGACGGTAGAGTGCGAAGAGCGCCAGCCCCAGAACCACGAGCGAAATGGCGCCGACCACGTGCGATGGTTGAAAGCCGTGGTACGGAAACATGTAACCAGTGACGCTGGTGAGCACGGTGGTCCACAGAAAAACAGATGTCCAACCGTCGGGCTGTTTGGCGTTGATTAAGGCATAGGCAACAACGAAGCCCGAGACAATTCCTACCAGACTGATCACCACGTGAGCAAAAGTAAAAATCGAGAGGATCATAGTCATTTTTCCTTTCAAAACTTTGCGATTCGTATTACTCGCGTGGCAAAAAAAAAACACGTCGTGCTTTTCCCGGCGTGAAATTCTGGCTAGAAGGAACGGGCTGCACAGGCTCTGTGCCCGACCAGCGCAACCCGTCCGAAAGGATGTCAGGATGCCGCGGCTGTCGCAGCGCCCTTGAAGAAGGCCAGCAAATCAGCATTGATTTGTTCCGCGTTGGTGGCGGGCATGCCGTGCGGAAGGCCGTGATAGACCTTAAGGGTCGATTTCTTCAGGAGCTTTGCGGCCAAAGGACCGGCAGCCGCGATGGGAACAATCTGATCATCATCGCTGTGCATCACCAGCACCGGGATATCGATCTTCTTTAGGTCTTCGGTCAAATCGGTCTCTGAGAAAACCTTGATGCAGTCGTAGTGAGCTTTAACGCCGCCCAACATTCCTTGCAACCACCAATGCTCCCGGATGCCTTCAGAAATTTTTGCTCCAGGGCGATTGTAGCCGTAAAAGGGCAAGGTGATGTCTTTGTAGAACTGCTGGCGGTTGGCCGCGAGTGCCGCACGGAGCTCATCAAACACCGACAGAGGTGTGCCGGTAGGGTTCTTTTCGGTCTTCAACATGAGCGGTGGGATGGCGCTGATGAGGGCGGCCTTGGCAACGCGTCCGGTGCCGTGACGACCCAAATAGCGCGCCACCTCACCCCCTCCGGTGGAATGTCCGACCATGATGGCGTCCTCGAGGTCGAGGGCCTTAGATAGCTCCGCGAGGTCGTCCGCATAAGTATCCATGTCGTTGCCATCCCACGTCTGAGTCGAACGGCCATGACCCCGGCGGTCATGCGCGATTACGCGATAGCCGCGCTGGCCAAAAAATAACATCTGTCCGTCCCAATCGTCGGCGGATAGCGGCCAACCGTGGCTGAAAACGATGGGTTGTCCTTTGCCCCAGTCTTTGTAATAAATTTGCGTACCGTCTTTTGTTGTAATGGTTGCCATGCGATTCTCCTTCACAAGAAATTTGGAGTTACGAGTTTTACCGTTGATCCGAACTAGCTGGGAATATCGACGTTTTCTGGTCGCACTCTGTCGCAAGGAGTGCCACAAAACATCACCAAATCGGATGCTCTTTCCGTAACTCCGACGGGTACCTTAGCAGGTACCACCATCGCGGTATACGACGCATTCGGGTGGCTCCTGTCTGCAACATCACTAGGCTCCATTTGTCCCGACCGCCGCCTCAACCGGGCGGACCACTGTTCTTTCCAGGCAGACCTTGCGGCAAAGGACGAGCAAAATGCCATAGCCGCAACTATGATATTGGCGACGATCATCGGGGTCGCGTCGATGTTCAGGCCGTAAATAATCCACAGGCACGCAGCAGCGCCCTGAATTTTTCTCAACCTGGCTTCCTGCCGGGAGAAATAAGAACCGGCAGAGACCGCCGTCGCCACCCACCCCAGTAAGCTAGACATTGGAGTTCTCCAGATCTTCACACCATTTACAGAATTGGCTGCTAGAGCCATTCAAGCTGCATTTCCGTAACTCCAGGAGCCGCGATCGTTGGTTCGAGTTGTCGCGTGTACGGGTTTTCTGATGGGCGCGATCAGCGAGTGCTTTCCACGATTGCGCAGGTGCCGGCGGGCGCGGAACACCCGGGACTTGAACGTGTTGGCGGTAATACCAAGCTGCTTGGCGCCGGCCTCGGCAGAGACGTCGTCGTACAGCTTCATTTTGAAGGCTGCGCTGATCAGCGGGCTTGCGGTGTGCAACAGATCGTCGACCATTTGAAGAGTCTCTGCTTCAGCGCAAAGCGCTTCGGGATCCGGTCGCGAGGTACGTACGCGCTCCATCCACGGGGTCCCTTCCTGCGGGTCGGATTCGGGGGGAGCTACCAGCAGCGAGGATTTGCGTTTCCGCAGCAGCGTCAGAGCGGCATTCACGACGATGCGGGTAAGCCACGTTGCCATGGCCGAGCGCCCTTCGAATCCAGGGAAGTTACGGTGAGCGGAAGTGAAAGCTTCCTGCACCGCGTCTTCCGCGTCCTCCCTGTTGCGCAAGATGGAATAGGTTAGCGCCAGGAATCTGGGACGCAGATCCAGGTACATTCGCTCGAGCAGAATTTCACTATTTATCTCCGGCCGGTTTTGGGGGACGTCTTGCGGCATCAAGGTCATGGCGGTTAGTTCCTCGTTTAACGTCCAGTAGATTTACGACGAAGGTTGCGCACACCGGGCGACGGATGAAGATTTAGTTCCACCATCGGCGTGGATCGCTTCGCCGTGACCACACCTTGCGCTAACGCAAAAGAAACGACATCACCACTTCGAATGTTTTTTGGTTACCACCATCAGGCTGCCGGGATATACCACCATCGGACTACGCGGGGGTCGCCGCTGTGCGGGCGCCGGCGAGTCAGCAGGGAAGGGTCTCGTATCAATTTCGATGATTTTACGAGGCGCTAGGGGAGGTCAACTTTTGGATCGCGGGGCACGGGAGGAATGACAATTTCGCGACGGCCAAAAAGGCGGGCGTCTAAAGCGAAGGCACCCGGTCCCAGCAGGGCAATCGAGACCGCCATCACCACCATTTCAAGCGAAACCAGCGTGCCATCGAACAAAGTGGATTGCGCCAATATTTTTTATTTGGACGAACGGATCAGACTTTGTGCTGCGCTGAAGTCGCAAAAATTACTCGGCGTTAGGTTCCCTCAAAAAAATGTTTTAATAGCCCGCTCCGATGAGCTCCAATTGGGTCTGCATTAGCGAATCAATTCGAACGCGGGATTCAAATCTCACGAGTATCCTGGTACCCTCACGGCTGACCAATAGCCATAAACCATGCGCACATCCCGTCTTTTCAGAGGGGTTGAATGCGGTGATATCAGCCGTACCAGGGGCGGCGAGGTCCTCCAGTTTCATCCGTAGCAGCTCGTCGCGACTATAACCAACCAGCCTACAAAACCCATCTGACACTTCCAAACAGCTGTTGTCTTTCCCGGTTAAGATCGTGCATGTAGGGGAGATCGTTCTCAATTCGGACGAAGGGTCCTGTTCCTGAATCGCGTTCGTCATGGAAGCGGGGTATGCGTCTTTACAAGTAAGCTCAACAGCAAGTGGGGGCGTGTAGCGAGGATTTCTACTGGGCATAGACCAGAGGCACCTAACAGGATCAAACGCCTTTCTCGATGGAAAGTACATAGTAAGGATTATTAAAATTACCAAATGTTGTAAATACCGCGGAGCGCCAGCATTGATGCTTGAGCCACGCACCAAAACACTGCCACAACGCGGCGCGAGGGCTAGCGCAGTTCGCAGGGAAGAGCGTAAATTGCGCGACAAATGCTCGCGGGAGCCACGACTGACAAAAAGCTAAATGTGTGATAAACCGCAAGCCAAGTTAACGGCCCCGTAACTTTCCCCACGGTAAATCGCTGTAGTTGCAAGCCGTGTTCAGCTGGACTGGGTGAAGCGTGTGAAGAAAGTTCATGCAGGTGTGTTTGTATTCGTGTTGATGCTTCTGGTGTTTCTGAACGGGTGTGGTGGCGGGGGATACTCGGCGCCTCCGGTGCAGCAGCCTCAGCAGCCTCAGGTTCTTCCTCTCACCATTCAATTCTGGAGTCCCCCACCTGGCGCCGTCTCAATATCGTACGGATCGAATGGAAATGGCTTCGCGTTGCTGGCCTCTGGTGGCACTGGACCATACACGTGGACTTGGGCAGCCGCAGCTGGTTCCACGCTGCCTGGCGGTTTAAATCTGTCCAATGGAATTATCTCGGGTACGCCGACAGCGGCGGGTTCTTTCAATGTAGTCGTGACGGTTTCCGATTCGCCGTCGCCAACGGCACATACAGCACGTTAATCCCGGGGGCAGACTCGAACCCGGAGCCGCAGCCCAATTCCACGAAAGATTTGCGCCGCCCCCACCGGCACTCAGTTGAAAGAACGTCACCGTTAGCGGCCCGCGCGGGCTCTGCACGTATACGTGGCGCTTGCCTGCTGCGGAGGCACTACATCTTCGGAGGCCGTGATAACCACCCGATAATTTCCAGGGAAGGCTGGTACACCCGCTATGGCACCGTTGACAATGACCCCACGGCCAAACGGAATACCAGCGCCGAAGCTTACCCGACAACTGTCGGCTGCAGAATTGTTCAATCCGGTTGCAAACACGATTAGTCCCACAGCCAATTTGAGCGCTGCGCGTTCCGTACACACTTCTACGTTATTGAGTACGGGACAGGTTCTGGTGACTGGCGGGCTAGATGCAAACTCCAATGCTCTAGCTAGCGACGGCAGAACTTTATCATTAGGATTATTTCAGGCCTACGATCCGCTAGGAGACGAAGCTAGTGTAATGTCCGACAAATAAGTATGCAATATGTCCAACAAATAGATTGACAAGTTCTGCGGCTTGTGCTAGCTTGACCTTATGCCACGTGCGACTCCCGCCTTGCCCATCCAGGAAGCCGATCAACAACAACTGCAACAGTGGGTATCGGCCTTCGGCACCCCCCGGCAAGTCGCCGTGCGAAGCCACATTGTGCTGGCTGCCGCCGAAGGACAATCCGACAATGCCATCGCTCAACAATTGGAGGTGAGTCGCCAGACGGTCACCCTGTGGCGCGCCCGCTTCGCGCAAGGCGGTCCGGAAAGTCTGTGGGAGATTGCTCCCGGACGGGGCCGCAAATCGACTTATGGCCCGGAGAAGATCCAAGCCATTGTGGAGGCCACGCTGGGCAGCAAGCCCAAGGGCATGACGCAGTGGAGTTGCCGACTCATGGCCGCCCGTCAGGGAGTCAGTAAGTCCACCGTCAACAACATCTGGCAGAGTCACAATCTCAAACCCCATCGGGTCAAGACCTTCAAGTTGTCGCGGGATGCCAAGTTTCTGGAGAAGTTGACCGATGTGGTGGGCCTCTATTTGAATCCGCCGCAACAGGCGATGGTGCTCTGCGTGGATGAAAAGAGCCAAATTCAAGCGCTCGATCGCACGCAGCCGGGATTGCCATTGAAAAAGGGCCGTTGCGGAACCATGACCCACGACTATAAGCGCAACGGAACGACCACGCTGTTCGCCGCTCTGGAGGTCTTGCAAGGTCGAGTGATCGGACAGTGCTACGCGCGACATCGCCACCAAGAGTTCTTGCAGTTCCTGCGGCGTCTGGACCAGGAGTTCCCCGGAGACATCCCCCTGCACTTGGTGATGGACAACTATGGCACCCACAAACAGCCCAAAGTTCAGGCTTGGCTCGAGCGCCACCCTCGTTTTGTGTGTCACTTTGTGCCTACCAGTTCCAGTTGGTTGAACCTGGTGGAGCGCTGGTTTGCCGAGCTGACCAAAAAGAGAATCCGCCGCGGCTCGTTTGGCAGCGTGGAAGATCTCAAGAAAGCGATTGAGGAATTCCTGGAGGCTTGGAACGAGAAGCCGAAACCTTTCGTCTGGACCGCCACGGTGGAATCGATCGTAGAGAAGCTTTCCCGCTGTCGGCAGACTTTGGAAAAGATTCAGCCGGGTTGCACTCTACCACGCAGACGGAAAGTGAAACATTAGCTTGTACGCTTATTTATCGGACATAACACTAGTGTGCAACATCGGCGGGGAGGAACTGTGGTGGCGCGGTTATGTGCTGCCCAGACAGGAACTCGCATTTGGCAGGACGGCATGGATTGTCAATGGTATTTCTTGGTCAATCTTTCACCTA
>Ga0073928_10002943_pt1 | contig 27940 bp, 29 predicted proteins | sample PaiPotPPA55metaG_FD_76969 | JGI IMG/M metagenome (GOLD analysis project Ga0073928, IMG submission 76969) | Iron sulfur acid spring bacterial and archeal communities from Banff, Canada, to study Microbial Dark Matter (Phase II) - Paint Pots PPA... ...
GTCGAAGCCCTTTTCGGCCCCGGCGCCAAGTTGACCAAGTTCAAGGATCTCTACCAGGAAGGCGAATTTGCGTCAGAACAACTCGTCACCCTGGTCGGCCCGCGGCAGCGGATCATTCCCAACGTCCGCATCCTCGGGCCCGTGCGGAACTACACGCAGGTGGAGCTGAGCTATACCGACGGGATTTACCTCGGCATCGATCTGCCCCTGCGGATGAGCGGCAATCACGAAAGCACGCCGGGCATCACCATCCTGGGGCCCAGTGGCGCGATCACGATCAACAAAGGCGTCATGCGTGCCGAGCGGCACGTGCACATGAATGAAGCCGATATGGCGCACTTCAACGTCAAGGACGGCGACTACATGAAGCTGCGCATCGAAGGCCCCTGCGGCGTCACCTTCGACCGAGTCCGAGTCCGCTACCACCCCAAGGTCGTCCTCGAGGCGCACATCGACACGGACGAGGGGAACGCGTGTGACCTGGAGAGTGCAACGCGGATGGAACTGATTAGATGATTGCCGATTGGCGATTGCCGAGTGCCGAATGAACGGCAGGCGAGCGAATCGTGCCTTGCATTCGGCATTCGGCATCCGGCAATCGGCAATCAAACTGAAAGGGTTCTTATGGCAAGCGAAGCGTTAGGACTATTGGAATGCAAGGGGCTGGTCGCCCTCATGGAGGGGACCGACGCGATGCTCAAGGCGGCCAACGTGGAGATGATGGGCTGGGACAAGGCCGGCAGCGGCCTGGTCACGGCGTTCGTGAAAGGCGACGTGGCCGCGGTCAAGGCCGCCATCGACGCCGGCGCCGAAGCCGCCGGGCGGGTCGGCCAGGTTGTCAGCGTCCACGTCATCCCCCGCCCCCACGATGACCTGGGCGGGATGATGCCCAAGGCCAAGAAGCCCGCGACGGTCTCCGATCGCGGCATCGGCCAAGCGACGCGGAAGTAGTCATTTGTCCTTTGTCCTTGGTCCTTTGCAGGCGCGCTGCAACGGAACCGGTCATCACAAAGGACAAAGGACCAAGCACAAAGGACCAAGAACAAAGGACCAAGCCATGGCAGAACACGACGGCAACAGCACGAGCAACGGCTCTTACGGCAATGCTCTGGGCCTGATCGAAACCAAGGGGTGGGTCGGGCTGGTGGAAGCCACCGACGCAATGTGCAAGGCGGCAAATGTCGAAGTGGTGAAGACGATCCAGATCGGCGGCGCGTACGTGACGACGATCGTCCGCGGCGACGTGGGAAGCGTTCGGGCGGCGATCGACGCCGGCGCCGAGGCCGCCGGGCGCGTCGGCGAGCTGATCGCCTCCCACGTGATCGCCAGGCCGCACCCGGACCTGCTGGCGGGCTACGGCGCCGCCGTCGGGGCCGCCGCGCTCTGATGCTACCGTGGAGACGCGGACGCTGAATGTCCGGGTTGTCTTCGGTCTTCTGCCTTCTGCCTTCTGTCTACTGCCTTCTACCATGACCGTCCTCGTCGCCAACCTCGGCTCCACCAGCTTCAAATACAAGCTGCTGGACATGAACGCCAATGGCGAGGTCGTCGCGCGCGGCGGGTACGAGCGGATCGGGCAAAGCGGCTCGCAGTTCAAGACACATGCCGACGTGATCGACGTCATCCTGAAGGAGCTGCCATCCAGGCCCGACGCGATCGGGTTCAAGGCGGTACACGGCGGGCCGATCTCCGGGGCCGTCCGCGTCACCGACGAGGTCCTGAGGGTGCAGGAACAATTCGCCGACGTGGCGCCCGCCCATAACCCGGCGTACGTCGCGGCCATGCGGGCGTTCCGCCAGAAGCTGCCGCAGATTCCCCAGGTGGCGGCGTTCGAGACGGCCTTCCACCAGACGATCCCGTTGGCCCGGCAAGTGTATGCGATCCCGCACGAATGGACCGAGAAGCTCGGCATCCGCCGCTATGGCTTCCACGGCGCGTCTCACTCCTACGTTGCTACGCGCGTTCGCGAGCTGCTTGGGCCGGAGGCGCGGCGCGTCATCAGTTGCCACCTCGGCGGGTCATGCTCGGTCTGTGCCATCGAAAACGGCAAATCGGTCGCCAACTCCTTCGGCATGACCGCGCAGTCCGGCGTGCCCCACTGCAATCGCGTCGGAGAGTTCGACTCTTTTGCGCTGCTTAAGCTGATGAAGCACGGCCTGAGTCTGGAGGAGATCTTTCGCCGGCTGGGAAAGGAGGGCGGGTTGCTGGGCATGAGCGGGGTCTCGCCGGACATGCGGGACGTGGAAAAGGCCGCGGCCGACGGCAATGGCCGGGCCAGGCTGGCGGTGGATGCGTTTGTCGAGAGCGTCCGACACTATATCGGAGCATATCTTGTGGTGCTCGGCGGCTGCGACGCGCTCGTCTTCACCGGTGGCATCGGAGAAAACGGCGTCGCCATTCGCGAGGCGATCTGCCGGAATCTCGACTGGGCCGGGATCGCCCTCGACGGGCAGAAGAACCAGGCCCGCGGCAGGGAAACCAAGATCAGCCAGGTCGAGAGCGGGGCCGAGATCTGGATCGTACCGACCAACGAGGAGTTGATCGTCGCGAGACAGACGGTGGCGGTATTGACGGCGAATTGAGTTGCCAGTTGCCAGTTGCGAGTTGCCAGTGAAGAGGCGGCAATGCGATTGGGATGCTGGCAACTGACAACTAACAACTGGCAACTTTTGGGAGCGACAATGGCAAACGGCGAAGCAATCGGATTGATTGAAACCAAGGGAATCGTCGCGGCGGTTGAGGCGTGCGACACGGCGCTCAAGGCGGCGAACGTGCAGTTCGTCGAGCAGCACAAGGTCGGCAGCGGACTGGTCGCGATCACCCTCCGGGGTGATGTCGCGGCAGTTCGCGCGGCGGTCGACGCCGGCGCCGAGGCCGCCGGCCGCGTCGGCGAAGTCGTCTCCGTCCACGTGATCCCAAGACCGCATTCGGACGTCGCGAGGATGGGATGAGGAGATTGCCGATTGCCGATTTGCGATTGCCGATTGTGTTCATTCGGCATCCGGCATTCGGCATTCGGAAATGGAGCGCAGCGACCATGTTTCTCGCCCGTGTCACAGGCAACGTCGTGGCGACGCAGAAGGACAAGAGCCTCAGCGGCCAGAAGCTCTTCGTCGTGGAGCCGCTGAACGTGAAGTACGACGAGCAGACGAAGAAGCCGGCATCGCTGGGCAACACCGGCCGGGCGATCGTTGCCCTCGATTCCGTCGGGGCCGGCGAGGGCCAGCTCGTCCTCGTCGTCCAGGGCAGCAGCGCCCGAATGACCGAGCAGACCAAACACCTCCCCGCCGATGCAGTGATCGTCGGGATCGTCGATTCGGCGGAGTTCGCGGGGAAGACGTTCTACAGCGCTCAGGGATAGTTGCTCGGCGGTTAAACGCAGCACGAAAGACCCGTCATGAATCGAACTCTCGTCCAGGACCTAGTCGCGGAAGTAATGCGGCGGCTGGGTGACCGGCTCCCGCGATCGGACGCCGGAGTGCGCGCCGGGGAGGACTCCGCGGCAAACGACGGCAAGCGCCTCGGAGTCGAGCAGCATCCTCACCGCATCGCCGTGCCCGTCGGTCAGTCGGGTGTCTTCGCCGACATTGACCAGTGTGTCGCCGCTGCCACCGAGGCGCAGAAACAACTCCTTCGCCTGTCGCTCGACGACCGTGACGGCATCGTGAAGCTAATCAAGTCGATCGCGAAACAAAAGGCCCACGAGTGGGGACCGCTGGAGTTGAATGAGACGAAGATCGGCCGGCTCGACCACAAGATCGAAAAGCTCCAGATCCTTGAAGGCATTCCCGGCGTCGAGTTCCTCAGGACGTACGCGTACAGCGGCAGCAAAGGGTTGTCGCTTGATGAGTTTGCGCCATTCGGAGTCATCGGCTGTATCACCCCGGTCACGCACAGCATTCCGACGCTCACCTGCAACGCGATCAACATGATCGCCGCCGGCAACGCGCTCGTGATCAACGCGCATCCGAGCGGCGACAACTGCGCGGCAGTCGCGGTCCACGAATACAACCGGCAGATCTCGTCGAAGTACGGCATCGACAACTTGGTTACCTGCGTTCTTCCACCGACGCTGGAAACGGCCGAGGCGATGTTCCGCCACCGCGACATCCCGCTGCTGGTGGTGACGGGTGGTGCCGCGGTCGCGCGAGCGGCCCTGCACGCTCGGAAGCGCGCGATCGTCGCCGGCCCGGGAAATCCGCCGGTGGTCGTGGATGAGACGGCCTGCCTGGCTAACGCGGCCGAGTCGATCATCAAAGGAGCGGCGTATGACAACAACCTGCTGTGCATCGGCGAGAAAGAAGTCTTCTGCGTCGAACGCGCATTTGAGAAGCTGGTTGGAGAGATGGAGAAACATGGGGCGTTCCTGTTGAGCGCGCGGCAGATCGAGTCGTTGGCCAGCGCCGCATTCACCGGCGATCCGAAGGACGGCAAGCTGCACGTCAATAAGGACTTCATCGGCAAGGACCCTCGGGTCCTGGCGGATGCCGCCGGCGTGCGCATTCCCCCGCAGACCCAGCTCCTGTTCGGCGAGACGACCGCGGACCATCCGTTCGTGCAGGAAGAGCAGATGATGCCGTTCGTCCCGTTCGTGCGGACGAAAAACATGGACGAGGCGATCGAGCTGGCGCTGCAAGCGGAGCATAGTTTCCGGCACACCGCGATCATCCACTCGCGCGACATCGCCACGATCACCAGGTTCGGCCGCCTGGCCGCGACGACGCTGTTCGTTGCCAACGCCAGTTGCCTGGCCGGGCTGGGCGGCCCGGGCGGAGAAGGGTACGGCAGCTACAGCATCGCCACGCCCACCGGTGAAGGGATTACGACGCCGTTGACGTTCACCCGGTTCCGCCGGGTCGCGATCTCGGGGGCGCTGAGAATGATCTGAGGAAGTTGCGAGTTGCCGGTCAAAGGACGGCACTAGCAACTGGCAACTAGCAACTGGCAACTGACAACTATGCAATTAGGTACGGTGATCGGCCACGCGACCTCGACTATTAAGCACCGCTCGCTGAAGGGCTGGCGGTTGGCCGTGGTGCAGCCGCTGGACGTGCAGCGCGAGCCGGAGGCCGATCCGGTAATTGCGGTGGACAAGCTCGCGGCCGCGCCGGGACAGACGGTGATCCTGAATACCGACGGCAAAGGCGCGCGCGAGCTGGTCGGCGACGAGCACAGCCCCGTGCGCTATTTCGTGATCGGGATCGTGGACGAATGATTGTTACCGCGCGACAGATCGAAGACCTGCAGCGCCAGAACGGCGGCAACGGGCACGTTACCCTCCCCTACCGCGCCCGCCTGACCCCGCTGGCGGCGGATTGGGTGCGGGCGCGAAAGATCGTGCTCGGGTATGCCAACGTCGAGCAGCCGAATGCGAGCGCCCCGAAAAGCGACAGTGCCAATGCCTCGGTTGTTGAGCCAGCCGCTTTGGACGGTGGCGCGTTCCTCTGGTGGTGCGACGGGCCTTGCGGTCCGGCGAAAGCCGCGCTCGTGTCTTTCGAGAGGGAGGCCGGCCTTCGCCCGTTCGACCATAACGCCGATCTCGTCGGCGCGGTTCGGCAGATCGCCGGGCAGGTGAAATCCGGGCAGATCACGGGTGCCGTGCTGTTGGTGCAGCACGGAGCGATGGCGACCGTCCTGGCCAACCGTTGCCCGTTGCTTCGCGCGGTGGTCGGGACTTCGCTGGAGAATGTCGAACGGGGCGTGCAACAGTTGGCCGCGAACACGCTGATTATCGAATACCCGCAAAAGACGCTCCAACAGGTCCGAAACCTGCTGTCGCGGTTCCTGCGGGCGAAGCGTGCTCTGCCGGAAGAGGTTGGCCGGCAGTTAAAGGAGTTGGCGTCATGCGGATAGGCCGGGTGGTCGGTCGCGTGTGCCTCAGTGCGTCCTACCAGACGCTGGCGGGCGGACGGTTCCTGATCGTCGCGATCCAAGACCGCTTCTCGCTGGCGGGCGGGGAGCGGCAGACATCTGAATACGTGGTCTGCTACGACCATCTTGGCGCCGGCGAGGGAGAGCTGATCGGCATGTCCGAAAGCCGCGAGGCGTGCATGCCATTCTACCCGGAAAAGCGCGTGCCGCTGGACGCGTATTGCTCGGCAATTTTGGATCGCGTGGTGATCGAGCGGGCTTTCGCCGACGAAGCCCCTCTTACCCCCTCTCCCTCCGGGAGAGGGTTGGGGTGAGGGTCGAGCGGAGGAAGACTTTTGGTGCTTGTGAGTCGTTTGTAATTCCCCCTCACCCCGGCCCTCTCCCCGAGGGAGAGGGGGAAAAGAGGGTCGCCTCTATAGGACATTGATATGGCATACGGCAGCAACGGCAACGGCTCGGCGGTCAATCGCGTGAGCGAATGGAAGATCAAGGAGCTGATGTGCGAGATCGGCCGGCGCATCTGGCTCAAGGGATTCTGCGCCGGCAACGAAGGAAATCACTCGTACCGGATCTCGGAGAACCGCGTGCTCTGTACGCCGACCAGCATCAGCAAGGGCGATCTCAAGCCCGACGATATTTGTACGGTGGACCTCGAGGGCAAGCAGGTTGCCGGGAAGCGCAAGCGGACGAGCGAGATCCTGCTGCACCTGTCGATCTACAAGGCCCGGCCGGACGTGAAGGCGGTGGTGCATAGTCATCCCCCGCACGCGACGGCGTTCGCCGTCGCCGGAGTCGAGCTGCCGACCTGCATCCATCCTGAAGCCGAGGTGTTCCTGGGCGCTGTAAAAACCGCGCGCTATGTCACTCCGGGTGACAAGCGGCTGGGTGAATCGATCCTTCCCTACGTGAAGGACTCCAACACGATCCTCCTCCAGAACCACGGCACGGTTACGTTCGATAAGGACCTGGAGGGCGCCTACTACAAGCTCGAGATCGTGGACGCTTATGCCCGCATCCTCCTGTTGGCCAAGCAGGTCGGCAGCATCCGCCCGCTCAGCGCCGAGGAGATGCGAGAGCTTCTGGAATTGAAGGTGCGCTTCGGGATCGACGAGCCGCGGCTCAAGGACGGCGGCAAAGGAATGTCCTGCGGCAGCGATTTTCTCTCCAGAATCGGCGGGGATGTGGCGACCAAGGGCCGCATGGCGACAGATACGGGCACGGCCCCCGTTCCGCACCCCTCGTTGATGGAGCAAGCGATCCAGTCGATGGTCCCGCAGTCGTACAGTGAGCAGGACATCGAGACGCTCGTGCAGACGATCACGGACCAGATCATGGCGATGGCGGGGTGAGTGAAATCCCCCTCCGGGAAAGGGTCGAGAGTGAATTGTGGCACAGCCGCCCTCGGCTGTGTTCCGCCGAAGGCGGAATTCCTCTGGTCAGGTTTCGACCTTCGGTCGAACACAGCCGAGGGCGGCTGTGCCACATGAGCCCCCACTCTTCTCCCGCGGAGAGAGGGGGGAAAGAGAGCGTTCTCGCGATCTGGAACAGGACTCGAGTATGAAAGTCAGCATCATCGGCGGTGGCGGTCGGGTCGGCTCAAACGCAGCGTTTGCGCTGCAATGCGCGGGGATCGTCTCTGAGATCCACCTTCTCGACGCCAATGAGCAGATGGCCGCCGGGGAGGCATTGGACCTGTTGCACGGCGCGAGTATCGCCGCCGATCAGAAGATTTACGCCGGGGGCTACGACCGGTGTTCCGACAGCGACATCGTCGTGATTACCGCCGGCTTGCGACGTAAACCCGACGAGAGCCGGCTCGACCTGATCAGCCGCAACGTAACGCTATTCAAGCAGATCCTCGACTCGCTCAAAGGCGCGGGGCCGAAGAAAGATGCGATCCTGTTCGTCGTCTCCAACCCGGTCGACCTCCTCACACGGCTGGCAATCGAATACCTCAAGTACGACCCGACGAAAGTCATCGGCCTGGGCACGCAACTCGACACGGCCCGATTCCGTTCGCTGATCGCGCTCGAGACGGGCCTGCCGCCCACGCAGGTCAAGGCACTGATCCTGGGCGAGCATGGGGACAGCATGGTCCCAATCTGGTCGAGCGCCACCGGCGGGGGCATGCCGCTGGTCAAGCTCGATGGCTTCAACGCCGCCCTGCAGCAGCGGATCGTCGATCGCACCAGGACCAGCGGGGCCGAGGCGATCAAACTCAAAGGCGGCGCGGGGTGGGCCGTGGCGTTGTCGATCGCCGAGGTCATTCACCCGATCGCGCTCGATCAGCCCAAGGTGCTGCCGGTCTCGACGCAGCTCTGCGGCGAATACGGCATCCGCGGCACCTGCATGAGCGTCCCGACGTTGGTCGGCCGCGGCGGAGTGTTAAAGCGATACGAACTCGAGCTGTGGCCGCGAGAGATCAGCGGATTGCAGACGTCGGCAAAGCAGCTCGACGCAACTTGGGCGCAGGTGCAGAAATGATCATGTCCTGCGACTGCTCATCCGAATATCCGAGCGTGGCGGCGCCGATCCGAAGCGGCCGGTCGTTGGACCAGAAGATCGCCAGTATTCGGGCCAACCCATCCGGCGCGAAAGACTTCATCCTGGCCGACGCGAAGGACGCGGACATGGCGGCAGGGTTGGCCGCGACCGGCACGGACCCGGTCACGGGCAAGCCGCGATCACTGAATGATTATCGCGACCAGATGCGGCAGATCGTGAAACAGGGCCTGGTGGACATCATGCTCATGTCCGCGAGCACCAGTGAAGTGCTGACGATAAAAGAACGGCTGTTCGAGAGCTCGCGCGTGACGCCCGCCGTGCGGGCCAATGACACGACCGACATTCACCTGATGGCCGGCAGCACGTTCGCCGCTGAGCCGTCGCGGCCTTTCCGCTCAGTGACGATCGAGCAGATTCAGAGCGGCAAGATCAATCCGACTACGGAAGAGCGCCGGCTTGGCGCCGACCTCGGTCTTTATTCGATCACACCCAACAACCGCATCGAGTTCGATTATGCCACGCTCGACGCCTACCGGCAGTTCCGCGTCGAAGCGGAATTGAAGGGACTACGACATTTCCTTGAAGTGTTCGACCCCAATGCCTGCGGCCAGTCGTGCCCGATGGATTTGGGGCGATACATCAACGACCTGATCGTGCGCACGCTGGCGGGCGTGCCGAGCAGCGGCCGGCCACTTTTTTTGAAGATTGCCTACCACGGGCCCAAGGCCATGCAAGACCTGGTCGCATATGATCCGACACTGATCCCCGGCATTCTCGGCGGATCGAGCGGCACGACCCACGATGCATTTAACCTGCTGGAGGAGGCGCGCCGGCATGGCGCGCGGGCCGCGTTGTTTGGCCGCAAGATCAACAACAGCGAGCACCAGCTCACGTTCGTGACGCACCTGCACGCGATCGCCAACGGCCACCTTTCGGCCGATGAGGCGGTCAAGGCGTATCACGGGGAGCTGGAAAAGCTCAAGATCAAGCCGTACCGGCCGCTCAAAGAGGACCTCGAGCTGACGACGACCGCGACCAGCTATGGCGGCGCAAGCAGCGCGGTGTCGCTGGCGGGCAAACCGAAGTCGAGGAAGGGGGCCGAAGCCATGCCGCCCCGGACTAGCGCCCCGAGTGCCAGCCGCGCAGCGTATCCCACCAAAGCGGACGGATCGATTGACTTCAAGAACATGAGCGGCGTCCAGAAGGTCGCCTACGCACGCGAGCGGATCCGCTCCGAGCTGACCCCTGCCAACCATAGGTAATGCTGATTCCCGAGCGACAATCTCGTCTGCGGGACGTACTCAGCCGGCGCGGAATGTGCGATCTCGAGACGCTCGCGGCGGAGCTGAATGTCTCCCAGTCGACCGTACGTCGAGATGTCGAGTTCCTTGAGCAAAACGGGCTGGTCGAGCGGACGCACGGCGGGGTAATCTGGATCGGCGACCGCAGTAGCTCCACACGCCCCTATGCATTTCACCAGCGGATGAGTTACCGCGTCAACGAGAAGCGCCTCATCGCGCGGGCGGCCAAGGCACTGGTGCAGCCCGGGCAGACCATCCTGATCGACGGCGGCACGACGACCTTCTACTTCGCCCAGGAGTTACTCGGGCAACCTCTCCAGATCGTCACCAACTCGCTGCCGATCGCCAACCTGTTCCTCAACGACGAGAACGTCGAGCTGGTCCTCACCGGCGGGCTGATGTATCCCCGCTACGGCGTGCTGCTGGGCCCGATGGCCGAGAACATTCTGGCGACCATTCACACCAAGACGCTGTTCCTCAGCGTCGCGGGGATACATGACGGATCGCTCTACAACCAGAACGTGCTTCTGGTCCAGGCCGAGCGGCGGATGATGGAGCAGGCGCAGGAAGTCGTCCTGCTGGCCGACTCGGCCAAATTCGACCAGCAGGCGCTGTCCAAACTTTGTGCCCTGGCGGAGATTGACGTGGTGGTGAGCGATTCGGGGTTGACGGCGCCGCAACGGCAGCAAGTGCGCGCCGCCGGATGCGACCTTCTGATCGCCGCCGCCCCATCTGAAAACGCCGGGTAGAACGTAGAGCGTAGAACGTAAGGCGAACATTACGTTCTACGCTCTACGTTCCATCTACCTGATTCAGGACAACACATACGCTTTGACGACGTTCGGTCCATGGACGCCTGTCACGGTATTCATCTCGATGTCGGCGGTCTTGGACGGCCCACTGATGATTGTAACTCCGCTGCCGGTGCCTTCGCGGGCCAGCGTGTCGAACAGGTCGATCAGGTCCGGAACAAAGGTCTTGGGCTGAACTATTGCGACATGTACGAACGGGACGAGCGAGAGCAGGCGGCCGTGTTCGGGGCGGTGGCGGATGACCAGTGAGCCGGTCTCGGCGACCGCGAAATCCACGTCCGTGACGCCGGCGTCAAAGTCGTACGCCTGGTCGGCGGTCATTTCACGCCAGGACTTCGCGACAAATCCCGCCGCGCTCAGGAACGCCTCGGCGTGCAAATCACTCAGCAACTGCGTGGCCGAGAGCATCACGCTCTTGCAACTCTGCGCCCGCAGGAAGTCCGCCAGCCGGAAGAGGACCTCATCCACCCGCACGGGCTCGACGAGCATCTTCATCTCGGCGGCGCGCTTCTGGAACAGCTCAGGCAGCCCCAGGTCGGCGAAGACCAGGCGGGCGATGGGCTCGTCTATATGCGGAGGAATGGGGGGATTGGCCAGGGGCCCAGGGCGTGCGAGGGCGCGTCGCACGCGGTCGAGCACGTCCGGGACGCGATCGGAGTTCATTCGCAATCGCCCCTTCTTGAAAAGGCGTCTCTTTCGCCCTCTCCCTCCGGAAGAGGGTTGGGGTGAGGGCAAACCGAGTTTCGCGCTTTCCAGAGCTGGTGGAAACTCTTCTTCGCCGGTGCTGGCATGTCGCGAATCTGGGTCCAACCCGCCGCGAACCTTGGTAGCTTCCGCACCCAATCGGCGCCCCGGGCGCGGCGGCGCAGGTCCCACTTCTGGAGCTTGCTTATTGCGCGATAGAGAAAGACCGATTGAAACCCGCGGGCCCAGAGTCGATACACCATCCGCTCGATCCTGCCATTCAAATGCGTTCGGACAATGTCTCGCCGCATCTGGATCAGGTACTTGGGGATGTTGATCTTGACCGGGCAGACCTCGTAGCAGGCGCCGCACAGGCTCGATGCCTGCGGCAGGTCTTTGAACTCCTTCAGGCCTTTGAACAGCGGTGTGATCAGGGCGCCGATCGGCCCCGGGTAGACGCTGCCGTAGGCGTGGCCGCCGATGTTGCGGTAAATCGGGCAGGCATTCAGGCAGGCCCCGCAGCGGATGCAGCGGAGGGTCTCGCGGTATTCGCTCGCGAGGATCTCGGTGCGGCCGTTGTCCACCAGCACGAGGTGAAACTCCTGCGGGCCGTCCTTCTCGCCGAAGCTGCGCGGGCCGCCGTACAGGTTGGTGTAGATCGCGCTGGGGGCGCCGGTGGCGCTTCGGGTCAGCAGCTTAAGCATGACCGCCAAGTCGATCATACGCGGGACGAGCTTTTCTATGCCGACCAGCGCGATCAATACCCGCGGCGTGCTGACGCTCTGCCGCTGATTGCCTTCGTTTTCGATGCTGCACACGAGGCCCGTCTGGGCGCAGAGGAAATTCCCGCCGGTCATCCCCAGGTCGGCCTGTCGAAACTTGTCGCGCAGGTATGCGCGGGCCTGCATGGTCAAGGCGTTGGGATCGTCGTTGTATGGCGTGCCGAAGTACTCGCTGAACAGCCTGGCGATGGACGCGCGGTCCTTGTGCACGATCGGAGCCACGAGGTGGGAAGGGCGGTCCTTGCTGATCTGGACGATGAACTCGCCGAGATCGGTCTCGACCACGTCCAATCCCGCGGCTTCGAGCACGTGGGCGAGGTTGATCTCCTCGCTGACCATCGATTTGCTCTTGATAATTCGCCTAACTTCATTGTGACGGCAGATATCGAGGATGATCCGCCGGGCGTCGCCCGCGTCGGCGGCGAAGTGCACGTGGCCGCCGTTCTTCTCGACGTTGGCCCGGAGCTGTTCGAGATAGTAGTCGAGATTGTCCAGCGTGTGCTGTTTGATCTGCCCGGCCAGAGTGCGGAGCCGATCGGCGTCGGGAAGTTCAAGCATGCGAAGCTCGCGCGCCGTGTGCTGTCGCAGCACCGCGTTGTTGACCGACCGCTTGAGCTTCTCATCCCCGGCGGCCTTGGTGCTGAGCGAATGGAAATCGAACGGCGACGCCTCCGCCTCGCGCAGAAAATCCGCGCTCTTCGGATCAATCGGCTGCCTTTCGAGAGTGGAAGACATCGGGCGGGGATTGTAGCGGCCGACGACGCGGATGAACATGCGATCCCAAGTCCCTTTGCCACGTGATGTCGCGTCATCCGGCCCTATCTACGGCCTTGGGGCGGCAGTGGTGTCGCTTGGCCTATGGCTCGCGACGAAGCAGCCGATCCTGGCCGCCATCGCCATCGCCGGCGCGTGGATCAATCTCTTCAACCTGCTGCCTGTCTGGGTCCTCGATGGTGGCCGCGCGTTTCGCGCCCTGTCGCGCAGCCAGCGTTGGCTCGCTACTGCCGCGGTCGGGGCATCCTATCTCGCCACCCGGGATGGCATGCTGCTCCTGCTGCTGATTGTCGTCGGGGCACGCGCGCTGACCGAAAAGGGAGATGAACTCGGCGACCGTCGTGCCGCAACTCATTATGTCTTGCTCGTGATTATGCTCTCTCTGATCTGCCTCGCGCGTCCCGTGATCGGGAGGCAGTTCTGATGGGCAGCTTCACCAACTCTGGATATCTATCCTCATCGCCTCCGCGATCAGTTCTGCGATGTGTTTGGTCCTCACGTTCACTCCGCGTCGATGGCACATTCCCGAGATGTTCATGGTGCACCCTGCGTCGTTGCAGACGAGCGTTTGGGCGCCGGTGGCGGCGAGGCAGTTGATCTTATCCTCGACGATCGCGCCGCTGATGGCGGGGTATTTGACGGCGAACGTCCCGCCGAAGCCGCAGCACTGGTCGGTCTTTGCCATCGGGCGGAAGTCGACGTTGCCGATTTGCCTGAGCAGGCGGACGCCCTCGTCCCTGACGCCGATCCCGCGGAGATGGCAGGTGTAGTGATAGGTAATCGGCGTGGGGGCCGGCAGCGCCAATCCCGCGAGATCGACCTTCAGCACCTTGTCGAGAAATTCGACGAATTCGTAGGTTCGGCCCGTGAGCTTCCGCATGGCCGGGCCCCAGACCGGGTCGTCGTGCAGGAGCTCGGAGAACTGCTCGCGGACCATCGCGCAGCAACTGCCGCTGGGGGTAACGACGTATTCGTGCGGCTCGAACACCGCGATCATTCGCCTGGCCAGCTCGCGAGCCTCGTCGTGAAACCCATTGTTGAAGAACGGCTGGCCGCAGCAGGTTTGCGCTTCCGGAAACGAGACCCGGCAGCCGAATCGCTCCAGGACCTTAGTGACCGCGATTCCGATCTGGGGGTAGAACTGGTCCGTCAGGCAGGTAATGAACAGCGCGACATCATGCGGCATTCGAGTCGGTGCAATCTATGTCTGACAACCGGTGAATACAAGAACAGACATGCGGGACGCAAGGCCCCGGTAGTGTCTTAATCCATGACGAGCCGTCCCCCGCAAGCGGCTTTTTCATGCGCGGATGGGTAAGATGACGGCGGATGCGTCCGGGATGCGGGCATGATTCCCCTTCCCAGCGACAGGAGCGACCATGACCAAGCTGGCCGACCCAATCCCCTACGCCAAGGCCGAACCGAGAATGAGGTGGCTCGGCCGACACAGAACCGACGCCGCCACAAGGATGGTTGCTTTCGCCATTCTCGCGTTGGCAGGTATAGCGTGGCGATACCTCACCACCGCCGTTGTCGGGAATTCAGACCTTCCCGACGTCGGGAAATACTTGCTCATCGGCTCCTGCGTCGGCTTCGCTTTCGAGTATGTCGTCTCGCTCGTGGGGTCAGCCTCTTCGTGCCTCATCAACTGGAGCGGCCCGGACCGGCATATTTCTGAGGCGCGTTCAAAATAAGACGCTACCCACGCACTACTGCGGCGAAGGCTCAATTCAGCGCCGCCAGCCGCGCTTTCGCGTCGTCAAGCTGGGGGTCCAACTCGACGGCCTTCTGGTACTCCGCCCGCGCCTCCGGCTTGCGCCCCTGTATCTCGTACACGGAGGCTAAGTCGTAATGCGCTTTGGCCGGGGGCAGCACGGTCTGAAGTTGACGCAGCGCTTCGCCGGACCGGCCTTGGCGGGCGAGCATCAGGCCGTAGTTGATATGACAGGGCTCGCTGGCTGCATCGCGCGCGATCCCATGTTTGTAAGAGGCTTCGGCCGCGGCGGGGTCGCCGGCCAATTCGTGGCAGAAGCCCAGATTGCTGTAGGCCGCCGCCGAGCCATCGGTGGCGGTGACATAATTGTTCCACGCCTCGATCGCCCGCGGATAGTCCTTCATCTGCGCGTAAACGATGCCGAGACGATACATCGCCTCAAGATACTTGGGCCGGATGGCCAGTGCCCGGAGATACTGATCCGCGGCCTGCGGCAAACGGCCCTGGCTCTCGGCGAGCTGTCCCGCCGCAAAATGGGTCGGGGCGTTGATCGGCGGGTCCTTCATCTTCTCAAAGTCATTGGCCCGCTGCGACTGGCCGCGAGCCGCCGGGTCATGATGGGCGCAGCCGGCAAGAATGACGGCCAACGCCGCGAAAGTGAGACGGATGCCAATTCTCATGGATAGTTTCCTTGTGGCGACAGCAGCGCCCGGTGCGCCCTGGCAAAAAGACTTATCGGCCAGCAACGTCCGTCCGGATCGCGCAATGGCACGTCCGAGAAAGAACTCGCCGTTGGGCGGCGACTAGCCTCGGTGGACGAGAGGAATTTCCCTTCCCCTGTTCTCGTCAAGCGTTTAGGGTTAACCTCTCATTTGACAGGAGATTCGCACATGCGCCTTATTGCCTGGATGTCGGCCGCGGCAGCGTCGGTGGGATTGTGTACCGCCTCGATGGCCCAGATCAGCGGGAAAGTCGTCCTCGAGGGCCAGCCTCCCGAGATGCCGGAAATCAAAGCCATCGCCAGCAACCCCCAATGTGCCGCCGAGCACAAAGACCCGGTCTACGAGGAGACGGTCGTCACCGACGATCACAACGACCTGGCCAACGTTGTCGTGTTCATCAAGGAGGACAAGGAAGGAGCCTTAAAAGGCCCCAAGATCGAGAAGCCGGCGGTGATCGACCAAAAAGGGTGTGTCTACGCGCCGCACGTGCTGGCGGTGGAAGTCGGTCAGCCGATCGTCGTCAAAAACAGCGATCCGTTCATGCACAACGTCCACTCGCTGGCGATCGACAATCCGACGTTTAACTTCGCCGAGGTGAACCAGGGAGAGAAGACGATCGAGCCGTTCACGGCGGTCGAGACATTCCAGATTAAGTGCGACGTGCATCCGTGGATGAAGTCATGGGTACGGGTGTTCGATCATCCTTACTTTGCCGTGACGGGCGAGGACGGGAAGTTCACCATCGACACCAAGGGGCTGAAGGACGGGGAATATGAGGTACAGACCTGGCACGAACTGTACCACGATTCACCCCCGCAGAAGTTCATGCTGAAGGACGGGAAGGCGGAAAAGGAACTGGAGTTCAAGTACAAGTCGAACACCGCCAAGGCCGAAGTGTCGCCCGTGAAGCAGGTGCACCTGGCCGCCGCCGACGGGAAGGCGGCATGCTGCTCAGTGAAAGCGGTCGCGAGGGCGAACTGACGCATCGAACAACGCGAGCGTGCGCGTGTTTCTGCGGAGCGATCAACATCGTCGCCCGCTCCAGATCGCCGGCGCGGCGATCACGGCAATGGCCGTGGGCGCATTCGTCTGGATCACCGCTCGCGACATTCACCGCTGGCTGCCAGCCGATTACTCGAGCCACGGCAGGTCGATCGACCTCATCTTCCTGTTCATCTTCTGGCTGACGCTGGCGGTTCTTATCCTGGTCGAGGTGCTGCTGATTTGGTTCGTGATCGCTTACCGCCGCCGACCGGACAAGACCAAGGCGCGATTCATCCACGGCAACACACGACTGGAGATGCTCTGGACACTGATCCCCGCCGCCATTTTCCTGGCGATCGCAATGTGGTCCCGGCAGGTGTGGGACAACTACCGGTACTCGCCGCTGGCCGACGACCCGCGCCGGGTGCCGATTCTGGTGATAGGCGAGCAGTTCAAGTGGAACGTCATCTATCCCGGTCCGGACGGGAAGCTGGGCCGGTATCTGGTTTATCCGAAGGTGACGGACCTTCACTGGCCGACCGTACCCTTCGGGACCGCGATTCAGTTCCCGCCGGTCCCAGGTCCCGCTTATTTGCCGGAATCCGAGGCGAAAAAGTATCTCGAGGACTACGTGGCCCGGATCAACCCGCTCGGCAAGGACTTCGACGACCCCGACGGGCAGGACGACATCTGGCAAGGCGCTTTGGCCCGTCCGCTGGAGGTCCCCAAGGGACGGCCCGTCGAGATCCATCTCGCGAGCAAAGACGTTATTCACGACTTTTACCTCCCGAACTTCCGCGTGAAGCTGGACGCGGTGCCGGGAAGCATGGGAAGGCTATATTTCGAGGCGACGCAGAGCAGCGCGGAGCTGGAACAGGCCTCGCGCCGGCAGTATTCCGTGAACGAGTTAGACGCCGGGCTTAGGCAAAAGAAGAGCTACGTCGTCGTGATCGGTCCCGAGACGCAAGGGGCCAGCGAAAAGGTGGATCGGCGGCACCACATCCACTACTGGCGTTATGCCGACAAGAACGGCGAAACGATCATTCGCGACGGCGCTTCGGTCACCGCGGATGCAATTGCGGCCCTCAAGGCCGCCGGGATCACGGAACTGTCGGCTTACCAGCCACAATACTTCGAGCTGGTGTGCGAGCAACTCTGCGGGGCCGAGCATTACACGATGCAGGACCGTGTGATCGTCCTGGAGGACGATGAGTTCAGGAAGAAGTACGAATCGCCCGCGGTTGTGTCCGTTGCTGTCTCGAACGCACTGGCGAAGCGATAAGACGTCATGACCGCGATCCCGTTTCCCGCACACCGCACGGACAATCCCGCGGAGGCCGACGCGCACGCGGGCCAGGAGAGCAGCTTCCTGCGGCGGTATGTCTTCGCGACCGACCATAAGGTCATCGCGCTTCAGTTCCTGTTCGTCTCGCTGATTTTCATGGTGATCGGCGGGCTGCTGGCGATGTTGATCCGCTGGCAGCTCGGCTGGCCGCAGCGCCCGGTCCCGATCCTCGGATCTTACATGTATTCCCACGGGTTCTGGAACGCGACGTACATGCCGCCGGAGTTCTACAACAGCGTCTTCACCATGCACGCGACGCTCATGATCTGGTTCGTGATCATCCCGCTTTTGGTGGGCGTGTTCGGGAACTACCTGATCCCGCTCAAGATCGGGGCAGCGGACATGGCGTTCCCGTTCCTCAACGGGGCATCCTTCTGGGCTGGGCTGCCGGCCGGCGCGATCATGGTCGCGTCGTTTTTCCTGCCCAATTTGCCCGCCGCCAACGGGTGGACGAGTTACCCGCCACTGTCGCAGATTCGGACCGTGACCGAACCCCTGGCTGCGACCCACCAGGCGCCGCCATTCGCCGCCCCGGCCACGGTCGGGCAGATGGTGGCGAACCAGTGGCATGGCCTGATGCAGGCGCTGCGGATTCAAAGCCCCGCCACCGGCCACCAGGGCGTCTGGCCCGACGTGTCGCTCCTTATGACCTTCTTGTCGCTGTTTCTCTGCTTCGGCTACTTCTGCGCCTACCGCGTGCGGGTGGCAGAGGAGCGCGACCGCCCGAGGTGGTCGTGGGGACTGATCGCCTGGGGGCTGCTGCTGGCGATCGTTGGCGGGGCATGCTTCAGGCTGAATGGGCCGCAGTCCCAAGGCCGAATACTGCCCCTGCTGGGGCTAGGGCTGAGCCTGGCGGGGTTGATGTTGGTCTGTGGACTGGGAGTTAATGCCGCGGTCTCCGCGATCGTCTGCGAAATCGGAGCGGTCGGGCTGCTCTGGGGAATCCAATACGCCGTCTTCGATGGCCAAAGTGCTTGGTTCCTCAGCCTGACGCTTCTGGGGTTCGCGACAATCATGGGCGCGGTGAATTACGTCGCGACGGTGGTGAAACTGCGGTGTCCCGGGATGACGATGTTTCGCCTGCCCCTATCGGTCTGGGCGCTGTTCATCAATTCGATCCTGGTCCTGCTGGCGACGCCGGTACTGGCCGCCGCGCTGACGCTGAACCTGCTGGACCATCTCGGCCTGACCAGCTTCTTCCGCCCCTCCGACTGGGTCGTCTCCACACGCCCGCAATGGATGGCCGGGGGCGGGTACCCGCTGCTCCACCAGCACTTGTTCTGGTTCTACTCTCATCCGGCCGTCTACATCATGATCCTGCCGGCCATGGGGATGGTCAGCGACATTCTCGCAGCGGGAGCGCGCAAGCCGGTGTTCGGCTACCGGCCGATGGTCTATGCGCTGACGGCCATCGCGTTTCTGGGGTTCATCGTTTGGGCCCACCACATGTTCCAGAGCGGCATGAATCCGACCTTGGCGACCACCTTCATGGTCAGCACGATCTTCATCGCCGTGCCATCGGCGATCAAAACGTTCAATTGGCTCGGGACGCTGTGGGGCGGGAACATCCGCTTTACGACGCCGTTTTTGCACGCGGTCGCGTTCGTTTCGATGTTCGTGATCGGCGGGCTATCGGGGATCTACATGGCCTCCACACCGGTGGACGTCGCGATCCACGACACCTATTTCATCGTCGCCCACATTCATTACGTGCTGTTCGGCGCGTCGATGTTCGGGATCTTCGCGGCCATCACCTTCTGGTACCCCAAGATGTTCGGCCGGATGATGAGCGAGCGGCTGGGGGTACTGCACTGGGCCGTCAGCTTCATCGCCTTTAACTGCACGTTCTTTCCGATGCACGTCATGGGGATCCATGGCGTGGCCCGGCGGCTGTACGACTTCACCACCTACAGCACCTTCGCCGAGTACCAGCCAATGAACCAGTTCATCAGCATCAGTGCCTTCGTCATGGGGGCGGCCCAGGTGCTGTTTGCGGTTAACTTCATCGGCAGTTGGTTCTGGGGTCGGCGCGCCGGGTACAACCCGTGGGAAGCGACGACGCTGGAATGGCAGGCCGCCAGCCCCCCGCCGCACGGAAACTTCCCGCGGACGCCGATCGTGCATCATGGGCCGTATGAATACAGCTCGCCGTTGGTTGAAGAAGATTACCTGGTGCAAACGCGGTACATCGATGTGACGCCGCAGGCCGAGCCAGTTCGTCAGGCATAAATGAGACCGCTTGGGTGCGACAAAACGCCATCTGGCAATTGTCACTCCTACCCCTAGAATAATCCGCTTTCACCTGTCGGCTCCGCGAAGACCGTGAACGACTCGGATTCAAATGATCCCCTGCCAGGAGACGCGTCGAGGAACATACGCAATGCGCCTCACCCTTGTACGGGCCGCAGACCGCTGCACCTGATTGCCGTTCTGACTGCTTGCGCTACCTTCCCGCTGATTTTCATGGGCGGGTTGGTCACGTCGCATCAGGCGGGCATGTCGGTCCCCGACTGGCCCAACAGTTACGGCTACAACATGTTCCTCTTTCCGCCCCGGCTATGGATCGGGGGCATCCTCTATGAGCACACGCACCGGCTGATGGGGACCGTGGTCGGATTGCTTTCGATCGCGCTTGTAGTGGCCGCTTTCCGGACCCGGGGGGCCGGTCGGCGGGAGCGTTGGCTCGCCGTTGCCGTGCTTGGCGCTGTGGTATTCCAGGGCGTCCTGGGCGGCTTGCGTGTGGTCCTGGTGAAACTGGATCTGGCGATCGTTCATGCCTGCGTCGCTCAGGCGTTTTTCTGTCTGGTAGCGTTCATGGCGGTGGCGACGTCCCCTTGGTGGAACGAGGCGCATGCAACTCCGCGCGGGAGAGACGTGGGTGTGTCTCTGGTCGCTGTTGGCGCCGTCACCGTCGGCATCATCTACCTCCAGCTCATCGTCGGCGCGATGATGCGGCACTATCAGGCCGGGCTGGCGATTCCCGACCTGCCGCTGGCTTACGGACGTCTTCTCCCACCGATGAGCGGGCAGCAATTGGACGCGATAAACTACGTTCGCGTGCGCGAATACAACCTGGATGCCATCTCGCTCGATCAGGTTTGGATTCACTTCACCCACCGCGTTGGGGCCGTTCTGGTGACGGCAATGGTGCTGGCACTGGCGACCGTCGTCATCCGCCGCTACCGTGTGCACCCTCGATTGCTCAGGCCGGCGCTGCTGCTGATCGTCCTGCTGGCGGCGCAGCTGACGCTGGGCGTGCTGACGGTGATGCTTCGCAAGCCGGCCGATGTGGTCAGCGCCCACGTGGCGGTTGGGGCGCTCGTGCTGGTGACCAGTTTCGTCCTGACGGTCCGCGCGGCCCGGCTATGCGCACCGCGACGGCCAGGGATTGAGCCAACCGCCGCCGGCCACCTGGATGCCGATCCTGGTGGCCTGGCCGTCGCATGATCGGAAACGGAAGCCGACAAATGCAAACCGTGTCGCAAATCGAAGAGGTGGACCGGTCGGCGGGACGGGCGCCAGCCCGATGGGCGGACCTGTACGAGCTGACCAAGCCGCGAATGAACTTCCTGGTCGTCGTCACGACCATGGTCGGGTACTACATGGCGGCCCGAGGCTGGGGCGACTGGGCCCGAATTGTTTACACCCTGATCGGCACCGCGCTGACCGCCGCCGGATCGAGCGTGCTGAATCAGTACGCCGAGCGAGATTTGGATGGGCTCATGCGGCGAACCTCCCGCCGCCCCCTCCCCGCCGGCCGCGTGCGGCCAATTGAGGCCCTGACGTTCGCGGTCATTCTCTCGGTCAGCGGCTTGGCCATTCTCGCATGGTTCGTGAATCCGCTGACCGCCCTGCTGGGCGCCGTGACGTTGGCCCTTTATGTGTTCGCGTATACCCCCGCTAAGCGGCGGACGACGCTGTGCACGATCATCGGCGCCGTCCCGGGCGCGATCCCGCCGATGATGGGATTTACCGCCGTTCAGAACGTAATCTCGCCTGCCGCCTTGTCGCTGTTCGCCATCTTGTTCCTCTGGCAGATGCCGCATTTCCTGGCAATCGCGATCCTCTATCGCGAGGACTACGCGCGAGGCGGGTTCCGCATGCTGCCGGTGATCGACGACGGGCTGGAGATGACCGGCCGGCAGATCATTCTCTATTCGCTGACGCTCATCCCAGTCAGCTTCGTGCCTGCCCTGCTGGGGATGAGCGGCGCCATTTACTTTGTCGCCGCGCTGGTGCTGGGCCTGGCGTTCAGCGGGTTTGCGGTTGTGTGCGCCCGGACCAAAACACACGCGGACGCCCGGCAACTTTTCCTCGCCTCCATCCTATATCTGCCGGCCCTCCTCACGGCGATGATGATCGACAAGGTGTAATGCGTTGGAAATGTCCGGCATCATCCGGCTAATCGTTATTGTCGGCTGCGGCGCATGCGCCGTCATTGGATGCGAGAGGCGAAGTAGCCAGAACTCCGCGTCCCAAACGCCCTCGCCCAGCGGTCCCATCCGCACGGGAACGGGGATCATCCGTGGGACGGTGACGCTCTCGGGCAACTTGCCGGTCATGCAGACGATCCCGAACCGGCCGTGCCACGCGGGCGCGGCGGAGTTGAAGGATGAGAGCGTGGTCGTGGACGGCCCCGGCGGCCTTCAGAATGTCGTCGTCTATCTCGAGGCTCCGCCCCATGCCCTGCCGGCTGCGAATCTGCCGGCCGTCGTGCTCGACCAGGTGAATTGCCGCTACGTGCCGCACGTGCTGACGCTTCGGGCCGGCCAGACGCTTCGCGTCACCACCAGTGACCCGACTCTCCACAATGTCCACGGGCTCTGCACCGAGAACGAGCCGTTCAACTTCGCCCTGATAGCGCCGGGTCAGAGAAAAGACCTGAGTTTCGAGCACCCGGAGGCATTTCAAATCCGCTGCGATGTCCATCCGTGGATGAAAGCTTACGTTCACGTGTTCGCCCACCCCTGGTTTGCCGTCACCGGAAAAGGCGGAACGTTCGAGATCAAGGACGTCCCTAGCGGAGTTTACACGCTGGTCGCGTGGCACGAGAAGTATGGGTTACTGCATATGCAGATCACGGCCGCGGACGGTAAGATTTCCGTCGCCGATATCACGTTCCAGTCGGGACTGTGATTGCAGGCGGAGCGCCCATGTCGGAATCGATCGCCAGCCACGGCTACATGCCCGAGGAGCACGCTCCCGATCCGGTCATCAGCCACGGCGACCCGACGCCGCCCGGAAAGGTGGGCATATGGCTGTTCCTGGCCAGCGAGGTGATGTTCTTCCTGGCGATCCTCGGCAGCTACATCGTGGTTCGCGCCGGGCATCATGAAGTATTCGCCAAACAGGCCATGGCTTTGAGCAAGCTGCTGGCCGGCGTCAATACAGTCGTGCTCATCCTCAGCAGCCTGACGATGGCCCTCTCGGTGGAAGCCGCCCAGAAGCATAACGTCAGGCGGCTGCGGGTTTGTCTTCTACTGACCCTCGCGTGCGGGGCAATCTTCCTTGCAATCAAGTGGGTCGAGTACCACGACAAATGGGTCCACTATACGATCGTGGCTAAGGACCCTTCCGCCGCGACCAGCATCGGCCAGCCCGTCCCCGTTTTCATCTATGATGGCGAGAGGGAAACCGAGACCGACTCCCACGGCCGCACGATCATCAGGCTGACCGGCTATCGCACCCCGATGGCCGAGGGTAGGCCCGGCGGCGTGAGCTTCGACATCCATCAGGTCAGCCAGTATGACGTGATTCACGAAGCCGCGGCCCGACAACTGCCGGCGGACAAGCCGCAGGTCTTCGAGATCGACCCGGCCAACGTCAACACGCAGCTCAACTATGGACCGTGGAAGGACCTGTTCTTCAGCAGCTACTTCACGCTGACCGGCATCCACGCGCTGCATGTGATCGGCGGCATGATCGCACTGAGCATCCTGCTCGCCCAGGCACTCCGCCGCCGCGTTTTTCCGGCTCATACCGAGTACGTCGGCATCTACTGGCATTTCGTCGACCTGGTGTGGATCTTTTTGTTCCCGCTGCTGTACTTGATCTGAGCAGGCGCCAAGGGGCCATTTCTTCCCTCTCTCGGAGGGAGAGGGTAGGGTGGGGGCGTGTTGCAAACCAGTGTGCTCAGCACAGGCAAGTCCCCCTCGACTTGCCGACACCGCAATGCTCACTCCGCCCCTCACCCCAGCCCCCTCCCGGAGGGAGAGGGAGCAAGAGGGCGCGGCTTGCGCTTGATATACGCTGCCGGTCCCGGCGACGTGATCGGCACCTACCGCCACTGGCGCGCCGGCCGCGATGATCCGGGACAAGTCGCGATGACCTACTCCGGCCAGTTTTTCGACGTTTGCCGCGAACTGGGCGCCTGCGGCTATGTTATTGCATCTCACCCGCGTCGGGAAGTGGTCAACGACGGCGCCTTTCGCATCGAGCACAAACGCATTCTCTTCGCCAAGGCAATCGGCCCCCTCTATCACCTCGGCCAATTCTATACCGGCCTGCGGATGATCGTGTCGGCCCTGCGCTACCGCGCCGACGCGATGGTGATTTGCGACGGCACCTGCCACTGGTTCCCGCTGCGCATGCTGCCGAAGCTCGGCATTCAAGTGGTCCCGACCATCCACTGCCTGCTCCGACGCAAATGCGCCCCCGCGCCGGGGCGAGGGCAGCGGCTTCTCCGCCGACTGGACCGGCCGTTCTGGCGACGATCGGCGGCGGTTGTCCTGGCCGCGTCACGAGACATCACCCGCCAGATCGAAGAACTGACCGGCGGCGAGCACCGGCCGGTCATCGAGTTTCTGCCGACCTATCGGCGCGGGACCTTCGCAGAGGCATCGGACCCGCCGCAGAACAGTCCCTTTCGCGTGCTCTTTGCCGGGCGGATCGAGCGATACAAGGGCGTGTTCGATCTGCTGGAGATCGCCGGGCGGCTTACCGGCAGTGGGCGGACGGACCTGGAATTCGACCTGTGCGGGGACGGCTCGGCATTGGGCGAACTGAAGCGGCAGGTCGACGAGTCGAGGCTGTCGGGCCGCTTCCGCCTGCACGGCCATCGTGACCAGTTCGCCATGCGCGAGATGTTTCGGCGCTGCCACGTGCTGATCGTGCCGACTACTACTGATTTTGCCGAGGGATTCAATCAAGTGGTGGTAGAAGGCATTCTGGCCGGCCGGCCGGTAATTACCTCCGACGTCTGCCCGGCCCTGGATTATGTCCGCGGAGCGGTTCTCGAGGTTCCACCGGACGACGTGGCCGCATATCAGAATGCGATTCTGCGTCTGACCGATGACCGCGACTTTTACGAGCAAAAACGCCGCGCCTGCCTCGCCCTGCAGGGCCAGTTTTACGATCCGGCCAGGGGCTGGGCGGCGGCGTTGCGTCGCGCCCTCCAGATGTGCGGCCTGGCAATGGCGTCGTCCGGAAAAACAAACCATTAAGATTACGCAAAAGTCGTTTGCCTTCCCTCCAGTCTGGTGGCTAGGGTTCAGTTGCCGCGCGCAGTCGAACGGGCATCATCCCATGAACAGTTCCCTCCCGCTGGTGTCAGCGGTTGTTCCTGTGTTCCGGTCCGAGGACATCCTCGCCAAGGCGATTGGAAGCCTGTTGGCGCAGGACCTGCGAGATTGGGAAGCGATCATTGTCGACGATGGCTCCCCCGAGACGTCGTGGCGGATCATCCGAGCCTACGCGTGGATCGACCCGCGAATTCGCGTGATCCGCCGGGTCCATGAAGGCGTATGCGGCACACGGAACGCCGGTATCGCCGAGGCGCAAGGTGAGTTTTTGATGTTTCTCGACGCCGACGACTGGCTGGAGCCGGATGCTCTGTCGCGCCTGATGGGCTGCTGCGAGGCGGGCGGTTGCGCGGCGGCGCATGGCCGGTTTCGCTATACGCTCGCTGACGGCTCGCCGACGGAATGGACCGGCGGCCACTCAACCTCCGCCCCACTTTTCGACGCGTTGTCGCATTCGAACGTCCTGTCTGTGCCGTCGAGCGTGCTGGTTCGCCGGTCGGCGCTGTGCGAGATCGACGGGTTCGATCCCGGCCTGGCGCATTGCGGCGATTGGGACCTGTGGGGGCGGCTGGCTCGTCACCCGGGCGCCATCGGCCACGTCGACCAGATCGTGACGCAATATCGCATGCGGCCCGGCAGCCTCAGCCGCAACCCGCGGACGCTGCTGCGGGACGCGATCACGGTGCTGCGGCGGATTCACTTGCCGGACCCGCGCGTCAGACGGCCGGGCTCGCGCTTCGCCGGGGGCGCGGGCACCGAACAACTCGCTTCGAGCATCGCCCACTTCGCCGTGTACGCGGCGGGTCTCGCGGCGGCCGGCGGCCAGGCAGAGCTCGTCGATGCTGTCCTCGAATTGATCCCTCGCTGGACGAGGCTGTCGGCCCAGTCGGCGGGAGAATTCCTGTTCTACTCGCTCTGCTTCGCCCACTGTTGCGGGCCCGAGCGGGCCGCCGAGTTCTGGCCCGGCGTCGCGGGCGATGTGCGCCGGCTACTGCTGACGCTCGAGGACCATTCCCGCACGCCGGGACTCGCTGACGCGGCCGCCCAGGTCATGGATCAATGCGGCGGCGGGCCCGTCTCGGAGTTGCCAAGCGTGGCGGAGGCGCCGTCTGTCGCCAACGCGGCAATCCTGACGCGCTCCCCTGCTGGACATGACACACTCTCGCATGACATGCTGCGGGTGCTGGCGCAACGCGGCCGCGCCCACGGAGGCATGTAAATCCGCCAGCGGCAAAACTCGAGTCGGCCAGAATCCAGCCCAGAACGCTCTGTTTCCGTCCTTCCTAGCCGTGGCCCGTCGTCGCGAGGCACGTTATCCTGCTCAGGCTTCAATCGGGAGACGACATTGACCCAGGCCGCTGTACCTGCGGAGGATCCCACTCGTGCCGCGGCGCGGTTTGCTCGCGTCGTGCCGCTGGCGTTCATAACCTACAGTCTCGCCTACCTCGATCGCCAGAACTTCGGCTTGGCAGAGGCCGCGGGAATGAACAAGACGCTGCACGTCGGGCGGCTGATGGGGCTGCTGCTGCCGGCGATCTTTTTTCTGGGCTACTGCCTGTTCCAGGTTCCAGGGGCGGCTTACGCCGCACATCGAAGCGCCCGATGGATCGTGTTCTGGGCGCTGATCCTCTGGGGAATTCTCTCGGCCCTCACCGGCATCGTCCGCGACGTCCGCTCGCTTGTCGCCGCCCGTGTGTCGCTCGGGATGGTCGAGGGTGTTGTGTTCCCGGCCCTGCTCGTCTTTCTGACCCATTGGTTTTCCAGGCGAGAAAAGTCTCGGGCCAATTCACTACTGATCCTGGCGAACCCGATCACAATGCTTTGGATGTCGGTGGCATCGGGGTTCCTCATCGACTACTTCGACCGGCATCGAATCCTGGGCCGGTCAGGGTGGCAGATGATGTTCGTGCTGGAAGGTCTCCCTTCGGTGCTGTGGGCGTTCGTGTGGCTGGCGCTGGTCGACGACCTACCGGAACAGGCACGGTGGCTTGGCGATTCGTCTCGCCGCGCCGTGCAAAGCCGGCTGGATTCCGAGCAGGCGGAGATCGCCCATGTGCCCGATTACCGGGCCGCGTTCAGCGACTCGCGGGTGCTGATGTTGTGCGGGATGTATCTGTGCTGGATGGTCGGCAGCTATGGGCTGACGATGTGGCTGCCGAGCATCATTCGGGAAGGATCGCGACAGGGCATGGGCCTGGTGGGCGTCATCTCGTCGATTCCATACCTTGCTGCCACGCTGGCGATGATTGGCGTCTCCTGCGCCTCGGACTACACGCTGAACCGCAAGGTGTACTTGTGGACCACGATGCTGATCGGCGCGGGCGCCTTCCTCGTCCCGTGCTTCCTCGGCGCCAACCACTTCTGGGCATCGCTGGCGGCGATCGTCGTCGCCGCCTGCACCGTGTTCGCTCCCTGCGGATGCCTGTGGGCGATGGTGGCCGAGATCGTCCCGAGCAATGTCGTGGGCGAATCGATGGCCCTGATCAACACCGCCGGCGCCCTCGGTGGCTTCATCGGCACCTTCGGCGTCGGCTTCTTTATCACGCTCACCGGGCACGCCGGCGGCTTCCTTCTCATGAGCGCGGCGATGACAGCCGCCGGGGTGCTTGCGCTGCTGGTGCGGGCGAGCAATACCAATTATGCCGGCCACGCAACGCGGGCAAGCTCGCCCCGGGAGCGCGGGAATTCGCCTCTGCCTCGGCCGCAGGCGCGGGTATAATTGCACTTTGGGCCGCGGCCATTGCACCGGCCGGGGTCTCGTACGGAGGAAGAAGATGGCGACGAATCGATTCAGCGCCCTGGCGGCTCTCGCGGCCGGGATGTTCATTGGCGTCGGACGGCTCTGCGCCGCCGAACAGGTATCCATTGTTCCGCTCACCCCCGTCTCGAATCAGAATTTCAATCTGACGGCCGCCGGGACGGTCGA